>SXGR01203893.1_pt1 | contig 22107 bp, 19 predicted proteins | sample 3174711 | NCBI WGS metagenome assembly SXGR01 (sample SAMN11356860, study PRJNA531348) | freshwater metagenome | isolation source: freshwater sample F1-60 | place: China: Fuxian Lake, Yuxi | collected 2017-12-25 | reverse complement strand
GGACGCACTCCAATGCAAACACTCATTGAGGGAAAGGAGGCGTGGCACGATAAAATCGCCACATTGAATAACTGAATTTGACCTGGCAGCCGTATCGATCAAATCGGGTAACTGTCAGATCAAGTCGCGACTACTACATTTCAGTTGTTTGCATCAATTTTTTCATGCATGGACAACCGAGTTACTTGATCTTTGTGCGAGCCTTTCAGTGCTTTTTTGATGATTTTATAAATATCTAAATCAAACTCCGCGTGGCCGGAATTCGCCAATGCGTAAAGCGCCTCATGGTCGCTTGCTGTTCCAAGATAGCACCATTTGTCAAGAACGATCATTTTTTCTCCGTCTTTGATTGCGATGGCACTATCGAATGGCCAAGTCTGAACTTTAAATAAATCCAATGCGGTTTTAAGTTTCAGATTGTGAATCTCAACTGACGTGGCGCCGATACAGGCGCCATCGCATTTTTTTACCTGATAGCCGAAACAAGGCTTCCCTTCGATTAACTTCTCGAGGCCGAGTAAACCTTCACAGAGCCGGTATTTTTTTGCAATAGCGGCTAAATAACCATGTGCTTCCCGTTTGCTATAAAACAAGCCGAAAAGATTTTCCTGTAGGCCAGGTTGTAAGCTTTTGTGAGTGACCAGTATAGGTTTTTGTACGCCTGAATTATCCTCAATCAAACGCCAGGCGCATAAATCTTTTGAGCGGCGTAGTTTGATATTTGTGCTGGGCATGCGTTCTTTGATGAGCCTCGATTCCAAAATAAGTGCGGATAGCTCACCTCCGGTCTCAATCCATTCAATATCATGCACTTGCAGAGAAAGTTTCATTTCCTTTCGGTCTGAGAGCGCATTTTGAAAATGTCCCATGACTCTGCTCCGCATCGAAATACTTTTACCGATATATAAAGGGGCTTTATTTTCTCCGTAAAAAATATAGCAACCCGGAGTATCAGGAATCGCATCAATCAGCGTTTGATTGATGTTGGGAGGGAGACTGGCATTCCCTGTCAGTTCGTCCACTGCAGCGAGCAGTCGTTCCTTTCCGAATAATTTTTCGCACACATGCCAGAATTGCACGAGCAAATCTGCATCACCCAATGCTCTATGCCTGGCACTCACTATGAGCTGGTGTAGGTGAATGATCGTATCTAAATTGTGGCGCGGCTGATCAGGAAAAAGCAAGCGCGACAACTTTACGGTGCACAAAACCTTCGGGCGAAAATCAATACCCATCCTTTTGAAGGATGCCCTGATAAAGCCATAATCAAAGCGCGCGTTGTGCGCCACAAATATTTTTCCCTCCAGCTCCTCCTTGATTTGCCAGGCGATTTCCTCAAAAGTCGGCTTGCCAACCACCATTTGCGGCGTAATGCCCGTGAGTCTTTGAATTTTTTGTGGGATAAAGGTTTGCGGATCGATCAGACTTTCCCAAATGATCTCGTCATCTTCGGTGAGGGTTTTGATGCCGATCTCGGTAATTCTGTCGCCTTCAAAGTTCGATCCTGTTGTCTCAATGTCGACAAAGGCAAATACGGGATCATTTTTTATTTTATTTTTCATCACTGGCCATCAGTTAAACACTGGCTGGATAAAATCGAACTATCCACTCACGGTAAACAAGGTGCCATCATCTGGCTTCATCGCTGAGGCCCCTTAGTTTTCCGTCACCCGCATCGCCAGATGTGCCAAGGCGTCTTCGACCTGATCGACCAGTACCAAACACTGGTCGCCCGGTTTCAGCAGTGACAAACCGCGGTCAATCGCGATGAACTCGCCACGGATTTCTTCTACATGGCTGGCGCGTATGGCACCTTGCAGGCCTTCACGCAGAAGACCGAGGACTTCACCATCCGCACGACCACGCTGGCAGGCATCTTCGAAAAGAACGATATTGTCGAACGCAGCCCCGAGCACGCGCGTCAGTTCGCGCAGGTCTTCATCACGACGGTCACCGGCGCCGCTAATGACGACGGTGCGTTTCATGCCTTGTTGTGCAGGCAGCGCGTCAAAGGCGGCGACCAGCGCGCGCATGGCATGCGGATTGTGTCCGTAGTCGGCCACTACCGTGGCATCGCGATAGCGCATCAGGTTGAAGCGACCCGGTGCATTCTTGCTGTCGTTGTGGAAGCTGTTGATGCCACTGACAATGTGCTGCCAGTCCATGTCGAGTCCCCAGCAGGCACCCACAGCGGCCAGGGTGTTCTCGATCTGAAATCCCAGCAGTCCGCCCTGCGTCATGGGTACGTCGGCCATGGACATGCGGTGTTGCATGGCACCCTCCGTCACCACGATGTCGCTACCTTCGACAAACACCACACGGTTACCGCGCGCCCGGTTGGTGACCAGGACGGGATGATTCCCATTCTGCGCGAAGAAAATGACCTTGCCGGGACAGTGCGGCGCCATACCCGCTACCAGGGGATCGGCGGCATTCAGTACTGCGTAGCCATTGGGTGCGACGTTTTGCACGATGATTTGCTTTACGCGAGAGACATCTTCGGGCGTGTGCACATGATTCATGCCGAGATGGTCGCCTTCACCGACATTGGTGACGACAGCGACTGCGCATTTCTCGAAACCAAGGCCCTCGCGCAGCACGCCACCGCGCGCTGTTTCCAGTACAGCGGCCTGCACATGTGGATGCGAGAGCACATTACGTGCGCTCTTGGGACCGCTGCAGTCACCGCTGTCGGTCTGACGGCCATCGACAAATACGCCATCGGTATTCGTCATCCCGACGCATAAACCACTTGCCGTGAGCACGTGGGTGATCAGCCGGGTGGTGGTGGTCTTGCCATTGACGCCGGTGACTGCGACTACGGGGATCCTGCCGTCATCACCGTGCTCGAACATCAGCTGCATGATGGCTTCACCGATGTTACGGCCTTTGCCATAAGAGGGCGAGAGATGCATGCGTAATCCAGGAGCAGCATTGACTTCGACCAAGCCACCATTCTGCTCTTCCAGGGAACGCATAATGCTCTCGCAGACGATATCGACACCACAGACATGCAGTCCCACCATGGCAGCAGCGTCGATGGCGCGCGCGGCGACTTCGGGATGGACGTCATCGGTCACATCGGTGGCGGTGCCGCCCGTACTCAGGTTGGCGTTATTGCGCAAGATCACGCGTCGACCTTTTTCGGGTACCGAATCCGGGTGCAGATCCTGCGCTGACAGGCAGGCCACGGCGATGTCATCGAATCGTATTTTGGTCAGAGAGGTGGCGTGACCATCACTGCGACGCGGGTCGGCGTTCACGATATCCACGAGCTGCCTGACCGAGTTCTCGCCATCTCCCGTTACCTGCGGTGGATCGCGCCGCGCCGCTGCAATGAGCTTGTTGCCAACGACGAGCAGGCGGTAGTCGCTACCGGGAAAAAATTTTTCGACCAATACGGGGCTTTTGCCGGTCGCAGCATGGAAGGCTTTCTCGATTTGCTCACGTGTTTGAATATTGACTGTCACGCCTTTGCCCTGGCTGCCATTTTGCGGCTTGACCACGACGGGCAAGCCAATGCGCAGCGCGACTTCCCAGGCTTCATCGATGGACTTTACAGGCGCGCCGGTTGGAACGGGTACGCCCGCCGCATGCAACAGGTGCTTGGTGAGATTCTTGTCTTGTGCGATTGCTTCGGCGACCGCGCTGGTGGAATCGACTTCGGCTGCCTGTATGCGTCGCTGCCGGTGACCCCAGCCTATCTGCACCAGCGAACCGCTGGTCATCCGTCTGAAAGGTATGCCACGTGCGACGGCCGCGGTGACAATCGAGCCTGTGCTTGGTCCGAGGCGATTATTTTCATCGAGCTCGCGCAGCTCGGCTAGCATCGCCGGCACATTAGGCGCGCTGGCCTGCGGACCGATTTGCCCGGTCGACAATTTCAATGCATGCGCGATAATTCGTTGGGACATGTCGAAAGCAAGACGGCCAACGTCTTCTTCGCTGTACTCCACGATGACTTGAAACACCCCGGCGACGGGTGTCACGGAGGTCAGACTGAAGCTGACCGGGCAGCCTGCCTGTGCCTGCATTGCCAGCAGGGTCGCTTCCAGTACGTGCGCCAGGGTCAGCGGACCCGTGTAGCCCGGGGCGCGCAGTTCACCGACACCGGGGAAGAGGCTACGCAGCGTTTCTTCAAAACCCGGTATTTGATCGAGACCGAGCTCGGCTGGCGTACAGCGCACTTCGATCTCGAGCGCCGTGTAGCGACTCCATAGATTCGGCCCGCGCAGGGCCCCCGTTTGCAGAATTTCCATGCTCAGGCAATCACCAGTTTTTGAGTCTCATCGGTGGCAAAGGTCTCCAGACCTGTGCGTACGGTTGCGTCATTCAGACCGAGCGCCCAAGCGGCTGCGATGGCGGGTAGTAGAACCTCGGCTGGCAGTGCGCGCGTTGCCGGGCTGACATTGGCGTGCAGGTCGAAGCAATGTGTAACGGTACTGCCGGACGCACATTCGATCTGGCCCTTGCGAATGCACACGATGCGTTTGCCAGCCTCGCGGTGGGCCAGTAGCGCTGGGTGCTGACCATCGATCGCATACAGAATCACCTCACCATCGCAAAGCTCACTCATGGACAGAACAGTGTCATCGGCGGCATTGAGCACGGCAAAACCGGTCTCGACCACCACATCGACCTGAGTGCGCAAAATCTTGTAGCGATGCTCGGACTCGGTCATCAACTGTTCATCGAGCCCGTCCACCGGCTCGCTGTCGGTGACTACGCCGACCCAGCAACGGTCATAAGCAAGTCCCTCAGTGAGCAGCGTGATCGGGTCATGCTCAAATACGGCAGCTTCAACATTGCGATTGATCAGCAGGCGCTGACCAGACTCCCAGTGTGCGGCATTGCCGTTCTCGAGGCGCCTTGGACCCACGAACAAGCCATCCCGACATGCAAGGCCCACCTGAGCGCCAGAGAGCTGCATCAGCCACGCGACCATGCGGGCCACGGCGGTAGTCACTACGCTGCCGGAGATACCCACAATCGGTATGCGTCCACGCTGACCCTCGGGGAAGAGGTGACCGACAATCGCATTACCGACGGGCTGTGGCACTCCCTCTGCCGGCCGCAAATGCATGAGTAGACTGGGACCGGCATTGACTTCGACCACGGCGCCACCCTGAGATTCCAGCGGCTGGCTGATATCGGCGCACACAAGATCGATGCCCGCGATGTCGAGCCCAACCACGCGGGCGGCCAGTGTGCACAAATAGGCGACGTCGGGATGGATGCGATCGGTGCATTCGATCGCATGATTGCCATTGGCAGCAATCAGCACGCGACGGCCCGCTTCAGGAACATCAAGGGGCGCGAGTCCCTGCCGCTGCAGATTGGCCTGAATCACGCTGTTGGTTTTTGGATGGAGCGTTTCGAGTGGGTGAATATCGGCATTGCCACGACGCGGGTCGCTATTGATTTGTGCATCGACCAGTTGATCGATGCTGGATTGGCCATCCGCGGTAACCCAGGCGCTTTCGCCACGTGCGACAGCAACGACTTGTCCGCCCACCACCAGAACGCGGTGCTCATGTCCGATGATGTAGCGCTCGACGATGACATCGATATCTTCCGCCAACGCGACTGCATAGGCAGTGTCGATTTCCTCTCGCGTGGACAGATTGAGCATGACGCCTCGGCCACGGTTACCGTCGCGGGGCTTCACTACGACGGGTACGCCGATCTCTTGTGCGGCTTCCCAGGCTTCGTCAGCGCTGTGAACCACTTCACCCTCTGGTACGGGGATACCGCAGCTTTTCAGCAGCGACTTAGTCATGTGCTTGTTACCGGCGATACCCTCGGCGATCGCACTGGTGAGGTCAGTCTCGGCGGTCCAGATACGCTTTTGCAGGGCGCCATAGCCAAGCTGAACCAGGCTGCCCTTGTTGAGGCGAATGTGCGGAATTTTGCGCTGGTTGGCACTGGCCACGATATGTGCGGTGCTCGGGCCCAGGTAGTGCTCATCAATCACTTTGCGTATCTTGGCCAGCTCGGGCTCGATATCGAAGGGCTGACGGTTAATCACAGCGTGCAGCAGCGCGAGGCCGGAGTCGAGCGCCGTGCGGCCGACCGTCTCGTCGGGTACGCGGAAGACCATGCGGTAGGTTCCGGATTGGGTGGTTTCGCGCGTCTGGCCGAATCCGGCTTCCATACCCGATAACTCCAGCAATTCGATAATTATGTGTTCAAGGATGTGACCCATCCAGGTACCTTCGCGCAGCCGCTGCTCGAAACCGTAGGCGACGCCGGGGCTGCAGTGGTGCGCCGCGACTTGGGGTAGCACAGCCAGAAGCCGGTCGATGAAGCCGGGCTGCTTGTTGCTGGGCCAGTTTTCCAACTCGCCGAGGTCCAGCCAGGCCTCCAGCACCGAGCGGTAGGTCCACATGTTGGGGCCGCGCAGGTAGGTTACACGGAGAACATCGATTTCCAGCGGGCCCTCGGGCATGTCGAAGGCAGGGGCAGATGGGGTCATGTCAAATTAAAACGGCGTAAAAGGGTAATATGGCGGCGGCGTTGGACGAGTACGGTAGATTTCGCGACAATCCGCGCTGATTCCCGCAGGCTTGGGCGGCATGATTCACAGAGACCCAGACTAAATACAGATCGCATCGCAGACCCGACCCCCCATTCATGTCTTCACGTGTATCGTCACCCAATCTGACCGGTGCCCTGTCTCAGGACAGTCAATCGGTTGTAATCAACAGACTCTTGCTACCGCTGCATGAGGGCGAGCAAGTGCTGGCCATGATGGAACCCGATCTTGATGCGGCTCTGCGGTTCTCTGCCAGCAGAGTTCTGCTGACGACGGATCGAATGATAAGCGATTCGGATGGACACGGGTGGGTCAGCTGGCCGCTGTCGGGCGAATTGAGTCTGCATCACAGCGATCATGCTGGTGTGGCCACGCTGGCTTTGCATAATGTGCAATCCTGCCTTGCTCGCTGGCGCTTCACGCTGGAGCAGGAGGTCGGCGCCATACGTCTGATGCAGCAGTTCGAGCGCGTGCAGATGACGCGCGCCGGCCAAGCCCTGACCACGGATGAAGCGGCAGCCCGTTGTCCTAGCTGCCAATCTGCGTTACCCGAGGACAGCGAGGAATGTCCGGTATGCCATCGCGAGCTTCTGCAGCCCGTATCCACTTGGGTACTGTTTCGTCTCTGGCGATTTGCCAGGCCCTATCGCTTGCTGCTGCTGCTGGGTTTTTTCCTGACACTGGCGGCGACTGCGGCAACGCTGGTGCCTCCTTATCTGTCCATGCCTTTGATGGACGAGATCCTGATTCCTACGCACACGGGTGCCGAGATCGACACGCATGACGTGATGCTTTACCTCTCCGGATTGCTGATTGCCGCATTGACGGCATGGGGGCTGGGATGGTGGCGTACCTACTTGCTGGCGCTCGTGTCGGAACGCATCGGTGCACATTTGCGCACCGCGACCTTTGATCACCTGATGACGCTCTCGCTCGAATACTTCGGCGCCAAGCGTACGGGCGATCTGATTGCTCGTATCGGCAATGAATCGGATCGTATCTGTGTGTTTCTATCGCTGCATGCGCTTGATTTCGCCACGGATGTGCTGCTGTTGGCGATGACGGCGGTGATTCTTTTCACGATCAATCCCTGGCTGACCGTAGTGACGTTGCTGCCACTGCCTCTGATCGTTTGGATGATTCATTCGGTGCGCGACCGTTTGCGTACCGGCTTTGAAAAAATCGATCGTATCTGGGGCGATGTCACGAATGTGCTGGCCGATACGATTCCCGGCATTCGGGTAGTCAAGGCGTTTGCTCAGGAGTCGCGCGAGTCGCAGCGGTTTCGCGATGCGAACATGCACAACCTCGCAGTGAATGACAAACTCAATCGGACCTGGAGCTTGTTTGCACCCACGGTCACCATGCTCACCGAGGTAGGTCTGCTGGTGGTTTGGGGTTTCGGCATCTGGCTGGTGATGCACCGTGGAGTCACGGTGGGCGTACTGGTCGCCTTCATTGCCTACATTGGACGTTTCTACGGCAGACTCGATTCCATGAGCCGCATCGTGTCGCACACGCAAAAAGCGGCGGCGGGTGCGAAGCGGATTTTTGACATTCTGGATCACAAATCGAGCGTGCCTGAGCCCACCAACCCCTTGCCTGTACCGGCGAAGCAGGGCGTGATCTCGTTGCGTGAGGTGGGCTTTAGACACGGCAGCCGCCGCATTCTCAAAGGCGTGAACTTCGATATTCGTCCCGGCGAAATGATTGGTCTGGTCGGACACAGCGGTTCAGGCAAGAGTACGCTGATGAATCTGATTTGCCGCTTCTATGATGTCTCCGATGGCGCCATCATGATGGATGGAACGGACATCCGGCGCCATCCAGTTGCAGATTATCGGCAGTATATTGGACTAGTACTGCAGGAGCCTTTTCTGTTCCACGGCACGATCGCCGAAAACATTGCGTATGGCAAGCCGAATGCAACCCGGTCGGAAATCGTCGCAGCAGCGCGTGCGGCGCACGCACATGAATTCATTCTTCGTCTGCGCCATGGCTATGACTCCATCGTCGGCGAACGCGGTCAGGGCTTGTCCGGTGGCGAACGCCAGCGGATCTCGATCGCACGCGCTCTGCTGATCAATCCACGCATTTTGATGCTGGATGAGGCGACCTCCAGCGTGGATACCGAGACCGAAAAAGAAATTCAGAAAGCGCTCGATAATCTGGTGCAAGGGCGCACGACGATTGCGATCGCGCATCGCTTGTCCACATTGCGTCGCGCTGACCGACTCGTCGTGCTGGAGCGTGGCGAAGTGGTCGAGTTGGGCTCGCATGAAGAACTGATGGCCGAGCGTGGTGCTTACTGGCGGCTGTATGAGGCGCAGGCACGTAACGTCGATACGGAAGATCAGGAACCACCACGGGTACACATTCCGCTCGCCCGAGTGGCGTCATGAGCGAGGCGAGTGACGTGACCGAAGAGACTATCGGCAAACAGTTCCAGCCAGGGCGACACCGCCTCTGGCGCGATGCGTTCGGACGTTTGGTATTTACTGACGAGCACGGTCAGTCGCACGAGGGTATTGTGCCGGCGCAGCCTTTTCCTATCGAGGCGCCGGGCGAGAACGTGTCGTTGCTCGACAGCGAAGGCCACGAACTGACCTTTGTTGCAAGCATTGCAGAACTCGACGCTGACAGTCGCAAACTACTCATGGATGAAATCGCTCAGCGCGATTTCATTCCGGTGATTGACAGGCTGACAGCAGTCTCTACTTTCTCCACCCCCAGCACCTGGCAGGTGCGCACTGACCGAGGTCTCACTAGTTTTGTTCTCAAAGGTGAGGAAGATATTCGTCGGCTGCGTGGTAATGGGTTGCTGATTTCGGACAGCCACGGCGTGACGTATCGCATCGAAGACATGCGTGCGATGGATCGCCACTCGCGCCGACTGCTCGACCGTTTTCTCTGATCGTCCTAGGGGGTGGCTGCGTCCTCGAGCCGCAGCTCTATGCAATCGAGTGCTGCCTCGTAGCGCTGTTTTGCGAGGGCGCCGCTGGCCATCAGGCGGGGTCGGTCTCTCCCGAGCCACAAAATCACAACCACAAAAAACCGAGGATGTCCGCCATCAGCGAAGCGACGAACACGGTCATTTTGGAGGCATTGATGAGATCCGGTTGATCAGCGAATGCCAGGTTGGTAATAAAGATCGACATCGTGAAACCGATTCCGCCCAGCATGCCTGCACCGATGACATGACGCCAGCGCAGATCGGCCGGGAGGCTGCAGATACCAAGCATGACAGCGATGATCGAGAGCAATACCACCCCTGCGGGTTTACCGAAAACCAATCCACGGATGACCCCCAAGCCATTCGGACCACTCAGGTGCTCCAGCCATCCCGCACCGATCACGATACCGGTGTTGGCCAGCGCGAAAATCGGCAGCACCACGAACGCGACCGGCTTGTGCAATCTGTTTTCAAGGTGGCGGGAAGGCGAGTACTCGGCATCGTTTCGTTTCCAGAAGAGGATGGCGAAAGCGAGCATCACGCCAGCGACGGTGGCATGCACCCCTGACTTGAGCATCAACGCCCACATCAGCACACCACCTGCTACGTGAACAGAGATTGAATCAATACGCCAGACGCGATTCAGACCGAGTAGTAAAGCCCAAACGGCCAGACTCGCCGCCAAATAATGCAGTACCACGGTATCGGTGTAGAACAAGGCGATCATGACGATGGCATCCAGATCGTCGATCACTGCAAAGGCCACTACAAACACTTTTAGTGACGCCGGAATGCGCGCACCCAGCAGCGCGAGGGCGATGTCGGTCGCCATCGGTATGCCCACACCGGGTTGAGAGGGCAGGCCAGCGTTGAATCCGTAATGCAGCAAAGCTGGCACGAGCATGCCGCCCAGCGCAGGAAAATCGGCTACATCGGATTACGCACGATGGACAGCTCGCCGACATATAACTCGCGTTCCAGCTCGAGACCAATCATCAGGAAAAAGATCGCCATCAGACCGTCGTTGATGCAGTGCTCCAGCGTCATGCCGGCAAACTCCGATTGCTAGACACCGAGGTACTGCGGACCCAGCGCAGAATTGGTCAGTGCCACGCTGATGATGGTGGCGAAAAGCAGCAGCAAGCCGCCGGCTTTCTCGGATTCGAAAAAGCGGTTGAATGTGTCGGTGAGCAAACGGGTCGGCATGAGCGTTGTTAATGCGAAAGGTCGGAGCCATCGGCGATGGCGTTGTCAGGATTCATGAAGATAGGGCGACCGTCGGGCGTGTTCAGCGGGATCAGCACCTCCTTGCCGCCCTCGTCGCGCAGCAACGCACACAAGGTATGACTGGAGCGCAGCTCACCCTCGAGCTGAACCTCAAGATCGGCAATGACGAGTTCGACACCGGACAGAATTTGTTTGACCTTCATGGGTTCTCCTTGGAATGGCAGTGTGAGACGCAAGCGGGGACGAGTGTAGTCATTTTTACAGTCGTTTGCATCACGCGAATATAATCCACGCGTGCCAAATATTCCGATTTCATTGCTGCGCTGGCCCTTGCTTGCCCTGATTGCCTGGGTGGGCAGTTGGATTGTCTACGGATTTTTGCAAAAGGCCGGTGTTCCGCTGTGGGTGGCTTTAAGCGCTGCGATGGTATTGGGTGCCCTGCTTAGCGTGCTGGCAGGAAGCTTTTGGCGACGTGTTGCAGTGGCAGCAGGCTTTCCACTATCGCTGCTTTTGTCGGGTGCAGTGAGCCTGCCTGCGTGGGCCTGGCTGCTGCCACTGGTCATCGTGGCGCTGGTGTATCCGATGAATGCCTGGCGCGATGCGCCCTTGTTTCCGACACCAGCCGAGGCATTGACCGGCATGGCAAACAACGCGCCACTGAGGCCGGGTGCGTCCATTCTTGATGCCGGCTGTGGTCTGGGTCATGGCTTGCGCGCCTTGCGATCTGCCTACCCACAGGCCACACTACACGGCATTGAGTGGAGCTGGCCATTGCGCGCACTGACTGCATTGCTGTGTCCTTGGGCGCGTATTCGACAAGGCGATATGTGGGGTGCAGATTGGTCGGTGCATGACATGGTGTACCTGTTTCAGCGACCTGAAACGATGCCGCGTGCAGTGGAAAAAGCAGCGATTGAAATGCGACCCGGCGCATGGTTGGCGAGTCTTGAATTTCCTGCAGAAAAATTAAAAGCCACTGCCGTGCTGCGCACCGTCGAAGGCAAACCGGTGTGGCTGTATCGCGTGCCGTTCCAGCGAGTTCGCTAGTCTGGCGAAAAGGCGGCCCGTCCTGAGGCCCCTCGAGTACGACACTGTTTAAATTTCGATTTTCGTTCCCAGCTCCACCACTCGGTTCGGGGGAATGCGGAAGAAATCCGATGGCTTCGCAGCGTTTTGAATCATCCACGCAAACAAACGCTCGCGCCACAAGGCCATGCCCGGTAAATTACTGGGCACCACGGTGTCGCGTGCCAGGAAAAAGGACGTCTCTGATAGATCGAGCGTGAGACCATGCTGCTGTTCGAGTAACTTCAGCACGGTGTTGATGTACGGTGTCTCCTTGAAGCCATGGACCGCACGTACAACGTAGATGTTGTTGCCTAATTCGCTGATGGTCAGACGTTCTTCATCGCGGACATAAGGGACATCCCAGATAGAGAGTTTTAGAAACAGCACGCGTTCGTGCAGAACGCGGTTGTGCTTGAGGTTGTGTAGAAATGCCACTGGAACAAAATCGATATGCGCGGTCAGAAAGACGGCTGTGCCTTCGACACGATGCGGCGGGTGCGCCAACAATGAATCAACAAATTCGGGTAGGTGAACGGATTCATCGACAACGCGTTCACGCAAAAGTCTGCGCCCTTTGTGCCAGGTGGTGAGCATCACGAAGCAGAGTGCACCCAGCATCATTGGGTACCAGCCACCATCCTTGACCTTGATCAGGTTGGCAGTCCAGAAAGAGAAGTCGACGATAAAAAACAGCATCGCCAGTGCAATCACCAAGAAGGGATGTATTTTCCATTCCCTGTACATCACCACGGCCAGCAGGATCGTGGTAATCAGCATGGTTGTCGTTACCGAAATGCCATAGGCGGCAGCCAGATTGCGAGACTCGCGAAACTGAATCACGGTGAAAATCACCAGGACGAGTAGCAGCCAATTCACGACAGGCATGTAAATTTGCCCCCGTTCGGTGTCCGAGGTGTGGAGAATCTGCATGCGCGGCAGAAAACCCAGCAGGATGCCCTGATTGGCGAGCGAAAATGCGCCCGAGATGACCGCTTGCGAGGCGATCACGGTAGCAATGGTCGCCAATCCGATCATGGGCCACAGAGACCAAGAGGGCAGCATCAGGAAGAAAGGATTACTCGCGGCCTCGGGCTGGGATAGCAGAAGCGCACCCTGGCCGAAGTAATTGATCAGCAAAGCAGGCAGTGCGACCAGCAGCCAAGCAAGACGCACCGGCTTGCGACCAAAGTGCCCCATGTCCAGATAGAGCGCCTCGACGCCGGTGACGACCAGAACGACTGAGCCCATCACGATGTACGCTTGCAGCGTGTGCTCGCTGATGAAAGCCGCTGCATAGAGAGGATTAATCGCGCGCAGGATGCCGGGGCTATCCAGAATGCTGGCCGCGCCAAAGCCAGCCAATGCAGCAAACCAGATCAGCATGATGGGCCCGAAGAAGCGTCCGACTGCAGCGGTGCCGTAGCGTTGGATCAGGAAGAGGCCGGTCACGATCAGCAGGGTGATCGGAATCACGAAACGCTTCATGTCCGGGTTAACCACCTCCAGACCTTCCACCGCCGATAGCACTGAGATGGCGGGGGTGATCACCGACTCGCCCAGCAGCATGCAGGCACCCAGCGCACCCAGCATCAGCAATAGCGTGTAGGACTTGCGGTCAGCGCGTGCCGAGCGCAGTGCCAATGCCATCAGCGAGAGCACGCCGCCTTCACCCTGATTGTCGGCACGCAAAACGAAGGCAACATATTTCAGGGTGACTACCAGTAAAAGGGCCCAGAAAATCATCGAGATGATGCCCAGCACCGCGCTCTCGGAGAACGGTATGCCGTGCTCGGGGCTGAAGCACTCTTTTAATGCGTACAGAGGACTGGTGCTGATATCGCCAAAGACAACGCCGATAGCGGCGATAACCAGCACGGACAAAGGTTCATGATGGTGAGTGCCGCCGCCCGAGATACTGACGGGCCGCATGACGGAAGATTGCGAAAATTCTGGATTACTGATTGACAAGATACATTCCTGATGGTTTGAACTGGGAGCGAGTGACGCGCTGACCTAGCACCTCTGAAAAAATGCGAGATGCGAAGCATTGCGATCGATGGAAGGCTTGTCGTGAGGGTCGGCTCTACGAAATTATCTCGCGACACATCGCGTTAGAAAAAGCTTGATCCACTTGGCTGGGCTGCGATGGACAAGGACGACCGGCTGAGGTTTTACGGTAACGGGCGCGTGATGACCACAGCGCCTCGCAGCTGACCTGCACTGTAGCCAGTCGCCTGATCGTTGGGATACTCAAGGCGAAGTTTTTCGGCCAGTTGTGCGACGATATCTTGCGCAGACCCATGGCAGCTAAGACACTGCGGTTGAACCGCGATTGCTTTTGCGTAGCGTAGTTCACTTTTGCCTTGGCCATTGTCCCCGACTTGCCAGTACTCGATGTCGGTAGCTTTTTCACCTTGCGACAGGCGGGTCTCAAATTGGGTCAAGGCTTCCTTTTGCCACGCATTGGGGACCCCCATGTTTTGGTTGCGCACGCGCGTGCCTACGCGGGTGACTTTGGCCTGATTGGCAAGGGAGAGCTGGTGTGCGATCGAGGGTGCGGCTTCTTTGCAGACACTTACTGGCGCTACCGGACCATCGGTCGCCATTGCGGCTTTCAGTTTTTGTCCGAGTTGGCCGAGCAGCTCGTCAGCGATGCCTCGCGTTGATTGTATGAACGAGGCGTCGACGGACGAGGGCGGCGTGCTTTGTGCCCCGGCCGTTCCGGCGACTGTCAAAAAGAGGACGCCAAGGATGCGGCTGTCGATAAATTTTTGAAAAAAATTCATGAGGCTCTCCGATAAAGAACCTGCCTCGTCAGGGTCGATGGCAAGGGTGTCACGGGGGATTCTTGCATCCTGCCCGGCACACGCGAACGGCAGCCAATCACGGGTCAGTGCGCGTCCTGTGAGGGGCAATGCCCCAGCCAACACAGGCGCGCGACAGGGGATGCAAGCGCCGCGAGCGGCCTGATCCCTCAGGTTCCAAGTGCGTGATTATAGTCCCCGGCGGCTCTAACCCCATGCGAAATTCATGGCGTTTGCCAGCCGGCGACATTCCTCCGCTATGCAATTCATCCTTCAGCAAATCCAAATTGTCCCTTGGGTGGGGGTGGGAGAAAATAGAGGTTTTCCCGTTTTCCCAGGCACACGCTATGCCCAGCAACGCTCTTGATGTCCAACACCTTGGCCAGTGGATTGGTCGCACTGAAGCGTGCAGTGATCTCATTGACGCGGGCAAGGCGAGCGCCTTGGCGGCAACGCTGGATGTGAACGCTTCGCTCCTCGAGGGTGATCCGTTACCGCTTTTGTGGCACTGGATATATTTCTGGTCCATGAGCCCGGCATCGCTGGCCGGTCCTGACGGTCATGCGCAGCGCGGGGGCTTCCTGCCGCCCGTCACGCTACCCCGCAGAATGTGGGCGGGTAGCCGGGTGAGTTTTCCCGGCGCCTTGCCTGTGGGTGTCATCGCCGAGCGCAATTCGCTGATCAAATCGGTCAACGTAAAGCAGGGCAAGTCGGGCCCACTAGTTTTTGTTACGGTGGCCCATGAGATCGCGGTTAATGGTCAGCCTGTGATTTTCGAAGAGCATGACATTGTGTATCGCGATCCGCTGCAAGCCGGCGATGCGCCCGCCGTACCCAAGGCTGCTCCAACGGACGCACAATGGTCACAACAGATCGTGCCTGATCCGGTGCTGCTGTTTCGCTATTCTGCGCTGACCTTCAATGGTCACCGGATTCATTACGATCGCACTTATGTCACCGAGGTGGAAGGCTATCCTGGGTTGATCGTGCACGGGCCTTTGGTGGCCACTTTGCTGATCGGACTCGCGGTGCGTGAATTACCCGGACGCGAAATCACCTCGTTTGTATTTCGCGCCGTCAGCCCCTTGTTCGATATCGAGCCATTTAGTGTGCACGGGCGCTTGCTTGAAGATGGCCGTAGCGTGACGCTGTGGGCGGCCAATGCCCGTGGCGAGCTGGCCATGCAAGCCGAGGCAAGTCTGGCATGATGTGCGTCTGGCTAGGGTCCGAGAGCGCGTTGAGGATCGGCGCGCTACCTCTGGCTTTCGTCTGAAAACCGGCGAGCCACGATGTAAATAACCATGAATACCCGCGAAGGAGAGACCATGCGCCCGTTGGACGGCATCACCGTCATCACATTGGAACACGCCATTGCTGCGCCATTTTGCACGCGGCAGCTGGCTGATCTCGGGGCTCGCGTGATCAAGATCGAGCGTCCTAGTGTGGGCGATTTTGCGCGCGCTTATGATGATCGTGTCAAAGGCATGTCGTCGCATTTTGTGTGGGTGAACCGCTCCAAGGAAAGTCTGTCGCTGGATGTCAAGCATCCTGAGGCGAGCACGATTCTTGATCGCCTGCTGGCCAAGGCAGACGTGCTGGTGCAGAACCTAGCCCCGGGCGCCGCCGCGCGTTTGGGCCTGTCATTCGAGGCACTGTCGTCCCGCTTTCCCGGGCTGATCGTTTGCGATATTTCCGGTTACGGTGCTGATGGTCCCTATCGCGATAAAAAGGCCTACGATTTGCTGATTCAGAGTGAATCAGGCTTTCTGTCCGTCACCGGCACCGAAGACACACCCGCCAAAGCTGGGGCATCAATCGCCGATATTGCTGCTGGCATGTATGCGTACACGAATATTCTGGCGGCACTGATCCAGCGCGGCCGCACCGGCCAAGGCTGCCGCATCGATGTCTCCATGCTGGAGAGTATGACCGAGTGGATGAGTTTCCCGCTGTACTACGCTTATGAAGGCGCGCCACCCCCAGTGCGGGCGGGGGCGGCTCATGCAACGATTTATCCCTACGGGCCTTTCCCTGCGGGCGATGGCAAGATCGTCATGCTGGGTTTGCAAAATGAGCGCGAGTGGGTGCTGTTCTGCGAGAAGGTTCTTCTGCAGCCCACGCTGGCGACCGATACGCGCTTTGACTCGAGCAGCAAGCGAAGCGCTGCACGCAAGGCGCTCTACGAGATCATTTGCAGCAGTTTTGCCTCGCTGACAGCGAAACAGATCATCGAACGTCTGGACGATGCGCCGATCGCCTGCGCCCGTCTCAACGACATGCATGAGCTCTGGGATCATGCGCAGCTGCGCGCGCGCGACCGGTGGGCCAGCGTGGCCAGCCCGGTGGGCGAGGTGAGGGCCCCGCTGCCTCCGGGCGTCAGCACGGCGTGGGAGGCGCGCATGGATGCCATCCCCGCACTCGGTGAACACACGCGCGCGATTCTGACCGAGCTGGGCTATGCGCCCGATGCCGTGGATGCGCTGTCCAACGAGAAGGCGATCTGAATGTCCACCCTGCCAATATTGTCAGACATGGCGGCTGCGTCGGTGTCCTACCTGTTTGTTCCCGGCAGTCGCCCCGAACGCTTCGACAAGGCGATGGCGGCGGGCGCGGATGTGGTCATCATTGATCTCGAAGATGCGGTCTCGCCAGTGGAAAAAGACAGCGCCCGGGCTGCGGTCGCGAGCTGGCTGTCGGCTGAGAAGTCAATCTGCCTTCGTATCAACACGGCTGACACCCAATGGTTCGCTTCTGACCTAGCGCTGTGCGCACATCCCGGTGTGGCGGCCGTCATGTTGCCCAAGGCAGCACAGGTGGCCGACATATAGCGTCTGCGCAAAGCGGGCGCGCAACGGGTGCTGCCCTTGATCGAAAGTGCCCAGGGTTTCGCGAATCTCTCCGCGCTGCTTGCGGCAGACGGGGTGGAGCGGCTCGCCTTCGGCAGTATTGATTTTGCGGTCGACCTGGGTATCGAGGGCGATGACCGCGAGCTGGATTACTTCCGCTCGCAACTGGTACTGGCGTCGCGCTTGGCTGGCATTGCCGCGCCGATTGATGGCGTGACCACGGCCATTGACGACAAGCTTGTGCTGGCATCGGAAACCCTGCGCGGCAAGCGTTTCGGGTTTGGCGCCAAGCTCTGCATTCATCCAGCACAGCTGAGCGTGGTTCATGCCAGCTATCTCCCGCAGGCGGCCGAAGTGGACTGGGCAGAGCGTGTGCTGGTCGCAGCTGCCGGCAGTCAGGGTGCTGCGGTGGCCGTGGACGGGATGATGGTTGACCGCCCCGTGATCTTCAAGGCGGAGCGAATCGTGGCGCGAGCAACGCGGGCCAGATAGCTTCCTTTGTTGAGAGCATCCTGGTAGTCCCTTGATTTTACTTGCCTTTAGGTATGTTCTCAGTTATTCTGTATACAGAATACAATACTCGACTGCCACCTTATGACCGACATTACTCCGCTCAATGCGGCGCCCGATCTCGCTGAGCAAGCCTACCGCGCGATCATTGACGCCATCTGCGAAGGCCGTTTCGCGGCTGGTCAGCGCATCACGCAAGAGGCATTGGCCGAGCGTCTTGCGGTGTCGCGTCAACCCATTCTTCAGGCCATTTTGCTGCTCAAGCGTGACGGGTTGGTGATTGATGCCGGTGGTCGCGGCGTGATGGTGGCACCGCTCACTGCCGACCATATCGCCCAGCTTTATCAAGTTCGTTCAGTGCTGGATGGCCTGGCTGCTCGCGAAGCGGCACGTCGTCAGGCCAACCTTTCGTTTCGACTGATCGGCGCCGGCCGGGCCGCCACCCGCGGCCGCGATCTGCGCGCGATGATCGAGGCCGACATTGCTTTTCACCGTGCAATCTACGAAGCGGCGGGCAATCCTGTGCTACTGCAGGCCGCCGAGCGTAACTGGAATCACATACGACGCATCATGGGCGTGACCTTGAGTCAGGCTGGCGCGCGCCACTCGGTCTGGGATGAGCATGAAAAAATGCTGGAACTGATCGTTTCCGGTCGACCAGACGCGGCGCAGCAGCAGGCTTTGCTCCATTGCGAAAAAGCGGGTGAATCGCTGGTTGCCCGGCTCGGCGTCTCGGGCGATGCCATCGCCATGACCGCCAAGTCCGCCAATGCACCATCCAGTGCAAATCGCGCTGCTGAACCCCATTCTCCACCTAATCCTAAACCCAATCCCGATAGTCACCACAGGAGACAGGCATGAAACTCACTCAGGAACAGCTCGATCAGTTTGACCGTGATGGTTACCTGTTCTGCCCGTCGCACTTCTCACCCGACGAAATAAAGACGCTGACCGACGAAGTCCCCCATCTGTACGCGCAGGACCGCGCGGAGAATATTCGCGAAAAGGGCAAGACAGCCGTGCGCACCAATTTCGCCGCGCATATGTACAGCGAGCCCTTTGCCCGTCTGGCGCGTCATCCGCGTATGGTCAAGCCGGTCGAGCAATTGTTCAACGAGAAGCTCTACATGCACCAGTTCAGGGTCAACGGCAAGATGGCCTTTGATGGCGACATCTGGCAGTGGCATCAGGATTACGGTACCTGGCTCAATGATGACCAAATGCCTGAAGCACGCGCGATGAATGTGGCCATCTTCCTCGACGAAGTGAACGAGTTCAACGGTCCGCTGATGTTCATCCCCGGCAGCCACAAGATGGGCGCACTTGAAGCCGGTCACGACACCTCAACCACCAGCTATCCGCTGTGGACCATCAGCAACGACAACATCCGCACGCTGGTCGACAAGGGCGGCATCGTGGCGCCGAAAGGTCCAGCCGGTTCCATGCTACTTTTCCACGGCTGCCTGGTCCATGGCTCTGCGCCCAACTTGTCGCCCTGGAATCGCGTGACGGTATACCTGAGCCTGTGCGCGGTGTCGAATCACATTCGCCGCTTTAAGCGTCCTGGTTATATCGCGCATCGCGACGTCACGCCGATCGAGTGTCTGCCTGATGATTGGCTGGTCCAATCGTATCCGGTCGATTTGCCCTGGAAAGACGGCACCCCAGTCAGCGAGCAGCATGGCATGCCCGACGGCATGGCTGCCTGAGTCCGGGGATATCGATGAATCTTTTTGCAAAACTGCAGCAGCGCGCTGCAGACGGTCAACCTGTGCGCGTCGGCATGAACGGCGCGGGCAAGTTCGGCTCAATGTATCTGTCGCAGGTGCCGCGCACGCCGGGCCTACACATGGTTGGCATTGCTGACCTCTCGCCTGATCGTGTCAAAGCCGCCTTGCGCAACGTGGGCTGGAAAGAGGACAGCTTCACGGCGACCTCACTCGAGTCAGCGGCAAAGCAAGGGACCACTGCCATCATTGATGACGGCATGGCGCTGATCAAATCGCCGCATATCGACATCATCATCGATGCCACGGGTAACCCTGCCATCGGCATCGCGCACGTACTGGCTTGCTGCGAGCATCGCAAACACATTGTGATGGTCAACGTGGAAGCCGATGCACTCGCCGGTCCGCTGCTCAAGAAGCGCGCCGACGAGGCGGGTATCGTGTATTCGCTCGCTTATGGCGATCAGCCCGCCTTGATTTGCGAAATGGTGGACTGGGCACGCGCCGCTGGTTTCTCGGTGGTCGCTGCAGGCAAGGGCACCAAGTATTTATCGAGCTATCACGGCTCCACGCCGGACACTGTCTGGCAGCACTATGGTCTGACTGCCGAAGACGCTGCCAAAGGCGGCATGAACGCGCAGATGTTCAACAGCTTCCTGGATGGCACCAAAAGTGCGATTGAAATGGCCTCTGTCGCCAACGCCACCGGACTCTCTGCACCGAGCGGTTTGCGTTTTCCTGCGGTCGGTGTCGATGATCTGGCGCGCATACTCAAACCGAAATCCGATGGCGGCATTCTGGACGTGCGCGGTCAGGTCGAAGTCATCTCCAGTCTGGAGCGCGATACGCGTCCGGTATTCCGCGATTTGCGCTGGGGTGTGTATGTCACCTTTGCGGCCGACAGCGAGTACGTGGCGCGCTGCTTCCGCGAGTATGGCCTGGTGACGGATCCTAGCGGTCAATACTCTGCGATGTACAAGCCGTATCACCTGATTGGTCTGGAGCTGGGTATTACAGTGGCGTCGATGGGTGTGCGCGCTGAATCTACCGGCGCACCCATTTGTTGGCATGGGGATGTCGTGGCCACCGCCAAGCGTGATCTGGCCGCTGGCGAGGTGCTGGATGGCGAGGGAGGTTTCACTGTGTACGGCAAGCTGTTCCCGGCCAGCGAGTCGATTGCACTCGGCGGTTTGCCACTCGGTCTTGCCCACGGCGTGAAACTGATCAAACCGGTCAAGGCTGGTCAGGCGGTCAGTTGGAGCGATGTCGCGTTTGATGCGAGTTCAACGGCCGTGAAATTCCGGCGGGAGATGGAGCAGGTGTTTGGGGCCAGGTCGTCTTAACCATCTAAACGAATATCGGTCAGCGCGCATCGGTACGCATTTTCTGGTGAAAAAATGGCGAGTTGTCATTGTCGACACGGCCGTTGGCAACTCCCGGATGCGCGCGAATTACCAATGTTTACTGGCTAGTCGTATTAGCTGGTTTGTTGATATTTTTTCTAACAGCGTATTCTCGTAAATCGAAAATCCAATTTTTTACGAATGCCTTGAAAAATCAATTTGATCAAGCGGCAGGATCGTTTGCACCGCCGAATTCTGGTTTACTGCGAACTGCACTAATTTCCAGTAAGACTCTGAATTGATTGTTGATTTTCCATCTTTCAAATAATTGAAAAAACTCAAAAGCGATGATGACGGTGCATCGTATTCTTTTAAGGCATTTACTAAGTCGAAGACCTCTGGCCTTTGGATTTCCATCTCCGCATCATAAAAAATCTCGAAATCGTCTCCCCGGTCAATTTGTAATTCACCTTCAAGTTGGTCTGCTACATTCAGGCATTGTGTTTGAGTATCTCGATCAAGTTGATTGATGTATTTATAAAATATTGCCAGAAATGCTTCGTAGTCTGATATTTTTTCAGAGTCATACGAGCTAGCAGGGTTTTTGAAATAATCAATGAATGCTTCTAATTCGTTGGGATTGTTATTGAACTCACGAATTTGCTTTAGTTTGCGGCGAATACCTTCCGCCAATTTCTTTTGTTTTTCTGTGGCTGCCGGCTTTTCTAATTCCGGACGCATGGCTTTATTGATCTCTGAAAGATTTCCTTTTGATCTGGCATTCTCATATTTTTCCACATAAAAGGAGAAAATATTCGTTATTTTTTGGGAGATTTTCAAGTCAAGCTATCCATGGGCTTGATTTTCAATATGTTCAATATTTTTTATAAAAATACATATTTTCTTGTTACCCTCGAGGCTGCATTCCTCATTTCGATTATTTGCATGAGAAATTAATTCGTGGTTTCAAGTACGAAGTGCAACACGGTTTAGAGATTCATGAAACACCTGATGCGGGGTTTTAAATCCCAATCGTTTTCTGGGGCGGTGATTCAATCGATCTTCGATCATTTTAAGCTCTGCATCAGTAACCG
>SXGR01421419.1_pt1 | contig 22119 bp, 21 predicted proteins | sample 3174711 | NCBI WGS metagenome assembly SXGR01 (sample SAMN11356860, study PRJNA531348) | freshwater metagenome | isolation source: freshwater sample F1-60 | place: China: Fuxian Lake, Yuxi | collected 2017-12-25 | reverse complement strand
ATAGGTGTAAATTTTTTGCATCGATAATATTGTCTGCAGCAAGGTGCTGTAAATTTTTTCCTATGTGTTCAATTAAACCGTTACGAATAAAAATATCTTGTTCGGTTATTAAGCCTTCATTGACTATTTTTGCGTTAATAATAAGCGTGCATGTCATGGGATAATTTCACAGTTTGTGAGCAATAAAATCATTTGCGCAATGGAAAAGCATCTGCGCATGATAGCCATTTTTTAAGCCTTTCGTGGTAATAGCCACGGCATCGTGTGCATGTAGGCTTTCCTGGTGATCTACCTGCAACCAGTAGTCTTGAATGTTGGGTTGGGCATCCAGCATGATTTTTAGTTGACGCGCTGCATCTTCGCAAAATTGTTGGTGCTGACCGTTGAGCCGTGCAAACTCTTGTTCATCTTCGCGTTTTACCGCGGTTTGTACGGGTGTTTTTAATGCAGATTCACAGGCATTAATTAGCTCAATAATGGGTAATGCGTTTACATGCTCATTTAGTTTTACCCATAGGTCAGCATAACTACGTTGGCTGTGGGGGATAGCAAGGCTGCCGTTTTTTAAAAGCCATTCGCTGACTGTGCTTTTGTCAATTGCATTTGCACCTAAAAAATCTTGCTCAAATGCCTGCTGCAATAATTGCCGCGAAAGCGCTGCTGAACAGGGGCAGCTACTGGAATAGGGAACTTGAATGCCAAGCTCGACGGAAAAGATATTATCGTGGTATACCGCTTTTACTTTCAGCGGATAAGACTTCCAACCCGTGTTATCACTTTTTAAGGCCGCACGTTGTAATAGAACATTGCAGTTAATAATGATTTGGGCTGAGTCACTGATTCCTACATGGGTATGCAATATTTTTACAAGTAAATCATCTAGCCCTTGAATCGTCACTCTATGGTTATGAGTAAATTCATCTACAAGCAAATACAGCCGTGACATGTGGATGCCTTTTGCTTGAGGATCTTTAATATTTACATAGACTTGAATGCTGGCATTGTCATGAAATGTGTGGCCGCTTTTATCCATTAGCGTTATGGGTGCGTTTATGCCTTTCATGCCTACCCAATCGAGAGTGGTAGAGAGAGATGTATTTTTTTCTTGTGTTACATCGGGCAATGTATTTGAGATAAGTGCGAATGAGTTCATATCAAAGTAATTTAGCTGATGGACAAAGCTGTTGATAAATAGCGTGATTCGGTGTGTAGCCGCGTAATCTTTGCGTGATTGCGCCATCCTCATTCACAATAAATGTGATGGGCGTAGCGTCTATATTGCCTGTCAGCGTTAACAGTGCTTCACTGGCTTCAAATGCGGGTAAGGTGACATTGATTAGCCGTAACTCTTGTTGTAACGCTTGTCGTGTACCATGAATGCCGATCATGATGGGTTGAATGTTGTCGTCACAGGTTTGCTGTAATTTATTGAGCATCCGCAACTGACGATAACACCACCTGCATTCGGGTTCAAAAAAGCTAATTAACAAATGCTTATTCTTTACTGTATTCAGCGAAACTATTTCTGGTTTTGAAAGTGATTTGAGAGATAGCGAATAAATTCCTTTTGTTTCGCTATCAAATTCTTGCGCGCTCACATTACTTAGCGATATGCAGAATCCGCTAAGCATTGACAAGAGGAGTACTAGTGTTTTTCGCGTTAAAATGTGCATTTTATGCCGAGATAAATTTCTCTACCTCTGAGTGGGCCGTAAATATGAGCAACATCAAAGCCGCCATCCTCAAAAAATAGTGGTGTTTGTTCATCCTTAACTTGGGTGTAATCCAACATATTTTTAGCACCAAGATACAGTTTGTATTGATCCGATAATGAATAGGTCGTTTGCAAATCGATTGTCCAAAAGCTAGGAGCTTCTGTACTTTTTGGATGATTGCCAGCTGCATCGAAGGTGGGGTTTTGTGGTGTGCCGTATGGCAGCAAATTGCGGCTGCCAATCCAGACGGCGCTGAGATAAGTATCCCACTTTCCAATCTCAACATCGGTGCTCAGGGTCAATCGTTGTTCGATAGGTGCGATGCTGAACGCAGGTTTTATAGTCTTGCCATAATGAAATTGTTCAGCGATAGCGCTAATACTTATTTCGTCAGTTATTTTGTAGGTGGCTGCAAGATCAAATGCAGTGACATCGACGGAATCTTTTAATTGATCCAGTGTGGGCACATCATTTTCATCAGCGCTCAAGTAGGCTAGGTTTTCAACGCGAGTGTAGGCCAGTGAAGCTGTTGCACTCCATTTTTCATTTTCAAGATTTAGCGAATAGTTTGCAGACTTGGAGCGCTCAACGCGATCAATATTGATATTAAAACCTGATCCGCTATCTAATAAGCCGTGATCGCTTTCAAAAAAAGACAAAGGAACACGATACCCTTGGCCTAGTGATAAACGTGAGCTCAATTCATCGCTGTGAGTCAAACGCATATCAAGCCGTGGCGATACCAGTGTTTGATCTATTTCTTTGCCAGGTTTTTGTGGGTCAACAAAATCAGCCATTAATGTATCGGCGCGAACAGCAATCGCAACTTGTAATGCGTCTGTTGCAGTCCAAGTATCCTGCGCATAAATGCCAGCAGAGTTGTAATCAAAACTATCGGACACGTAATTGACGCTATCGGCATTGGTGTGCGAACGCAGCGTTTCTCGGCGGCTATCCGCACCAAAGGTTAAATGATGGGCGCTCGTTAATGCGTAATTTGCGCGGATATCATTGTATTGAACATCATCATCAGCATCATAAATAAAGCCTTCATAAAATGAATTTTGCTCGTGTTGTGCAAGGCTGGTTGTGAGTGTGAAATTAAAACGTTCATTGGCTTCATGAAGCCAGCTGCCTGAAAATTCATTTCGCTTGGTGCGAATCCACTCTGTAGTTTCCCAGCCTCTGCCGGTAAAACGATTGCGAACATCGTCATCTTCAAATAGCTGCTCAGATGCAAATGTTGGATCTGTAAAAAAGTCATTTTTCACGGCACCAATGGATGTATCCGTCGGTCCGCCAAAAATATCTGAATCTGAATGGCTGGCGCGCAGAGTGAGATTGTTTTGTTCACCAAGCTCTTGTGAAAGGCGCAAGCTAGCAGATTTGTTATCCATTGAGGGGCTTTCGCTTACGTGGTTGTTATCACCGTCTACTTGATTGCGATTATCGGCTTGGGCAACAAACGTGATGCGGGTGCTGTCGTTATTGGTCACGAGTGTTCCCACCGCACTGGCTTTTCTGTACCCCGTTTCGCCTCCAGCAATATCTACAACAAGCTCATCGCGCTTTGCTTCTTTGGTAATCAGGTTGATGACGCCACCAATGGCTTCTGGGGCAATGAGGGATGCACCAGCACCGCGAGCAATTTCAATGCGTTCAATACCCGCTGAACCTGTAGCATCAAGGCCGTAAAAACCAGACACCATGCTATGTGTGGGGATTCCATCTACTAATACAGTTGTGTGTTCACCACGTAGGCCATTGAGCATAACGCGCTTGACGCCGCACATTGAGCATTCATTGCTCACACGGACACCGGGTGTTTTAGCAATGGCTTCGGTGACATTTTCTGCTTGTGCCTTTTCAATGCTTTCGCCTGAGATAACCTCTGTTTTCTGGATCACATCTTTAAGCATGCCGGACTGATACAAGCGCTCTTTTACACCGGTGACTGTAACCTCTTCAGTCTTAACGGTGTCCTCAGCGCTAACAGACAAGGTTATTAGGCTTGGAGATAGCGCTAAAGCCAGTAAGGTCTTTTTGAACGTTTTCATGGGTTTGCTCACTTTGCATTTGTCGCTTTAAGTCAATATCATTATGTTATAACATAACCTATATTCATTGAAAGAGAATAATTTTCATTTGCTAGGTGAATACTTCGCTCTGCTCACGTGTGCCTTTCTGGGTGTGTATTAGGAATAACTATGCCGAAATCAAAACCCTTAACTATCGCGAAACTGCTGCGCATGCCCACTAAGGACTATATGAACCCTGAACAATTGGCGTTTTTTAAATGCCAGTTGTTGGCACTCAAGCAGCAAGCTTCGGAACACATAGAAACGATTAAGCAAGAAATTGCGGGAACTCAGCTGCGAGAAGCAGATGAGCTAGACCGCGCGCTAGCAGAGGAAGACAACCGTCAGCGAATGCGTATTGCGGAGCGTGAGTATTACCTCATGCGCAAAATCGACAAAGCCCTAGAGCGAATTGCCGATGGCAGCTATGGCTACTGCGAGGCCTCTGGCGTGGAGATTGGTTTACAGCGGCTATTGGCTAGGCCAACCACAGAGTTCAGTACCGAAGAAAAAGCACGGCAAGAGCAATTGGAACGAAATTTTTCCAAAGCGCGTAATTAATAGCAATGAGTAAATGGCCAATGAACCCACTTAAACAACTAAATGATAGTCACGCGCACTGGGCGATGGATGCCGTACCAGATGTGTTATCACAGATTTATAAGGACGACATCACCATCGCGATTTGGCAGCGTAGCCTCTCCGAAAATATTGATGTTTATGTGCAAGCCCTTTTGCAATCACCGCAAAAGTTTGCACTAAAACTTGTCGCAACACCCAGTAAGTTAGCGCAAGAGTTACAGCACATTTTTCCTGAATCGATAATGATCAATAACAACACAGCAACGAATCACGAGTTTCTACAAAACCTCAATGAGTTGCTGGAAATGTTCAGTTGTTTATTTGAGGCCGAAACCTTAGGGCTGCGAATTAACACGCTTGAGCGCTCTATGTGCCCGCGCTTTCACGTAGACCATGTACCTGTGCGTTTGGTGACAACTTATGGTGGCGTGGGTACCCAGTGGTTGCCTGCGGCTTATGCCGATTGCAGCAAGCTTGGCCCTCATGCACGCGGTGTAATGGATGAGCAGTCCGGCATTATTTGTAATGCAGAAGCCATTCAGCAATTGCGCGCGGGGGATGTGGCGCTATTAAAAGGCGAAAACTGGGAGGGCAATGAAGGACGCGGGCTTATTCACCGATCGCCAAGCTGCCATCTTGATGAAGCAGGCCATGTTCAAAGACGTTTATTAATTACCTGCGATTTGGTGTAACTCTTTCGCAAAAAAGCGAGCAAATAAATGATTCGAAAAAATCCGCGCGGTGATATTCCGCAGGTGCACGAAAGTGCATTTGTTGATCCTACCGCGATTTTATGCGGCATGATTATTGTGCATGAAAATGTGTTTATTGGCCCCTACGCGGTGATCCGTGCTGACGAAGTCAATGAACAGGGTGAAATGGAGCCGATTATTATTGGTGCAGATTCCAATATTCAAGATGGTGTTGTTATTCATTCAAAATCCGGTGCTGCTGTGACAATTGGGCAGCGAACCTCTATTGCCCACCGAGCTATTGTGCACGGCCCCTGTTGGGTGGGCGATGACGTTTTTATTGGGTTTAACTCGGTGCTGTTTAATTGCACCGTTGGGCACGGAGCCGTGGTTCGCCACAACGCTGTGGTAGACGGTGCTGATCTGCCCGCTGGTTTTTATGTTCCCTCCACCGAGCGCATTAGCGCCAAAACTGATTTAAATACGATTGCAAAAGTATCCGCCAGCGCCTCTGCATTTTCAGAAGATGTAGCGCGAACCAATAACAGCCTTGTGCAAGGTTACAAAAGGATTCAAAACGAATTATGAATATGTCAGCCCCATCAAAAAAAATTACCATCAGCTTGCCCGATGGTAGTCTGCGCGAATTTCCAGCAGGTATAACCCCCGTAGAAATTGCACAGAATATTGGTGCCGGTTTAGCTAAGGCGACGCTTGCAGCAAAAATCAATCATGTATTAGCGGATGCCTGTGATCCCATATTCAACGATGCATCCGTAGAGCTTATTACTGCAAACAGTGATGAAGGTTTGCCGATTATTCGCCATTCTTGCGCGCATTTAGTCGGGCATGCCGTTAAACAACTCTTTCCCAGTGCGCGCATGGTCATTGGCCCCGTGATTGATGATGGTTTTTATTATGACATTGCGTTTGATCGGCCATTTACGCACAGTGATTTACAAGCGATTGAAACCCGTATGCGTGAACTGATTGCGCAAGACTATGCCGTAATTAAGGAAATAAAACCGCGTGCGGATGTGATTGATATTTTTGTCGCTCGCGGTGAGGACTACAAACTTAAATTAGTTGAAGAAATGCCCGATGTACAAAGCATGGGGCTTTATTATCATCAAGAATATGTGGATATGTGTCGTGGCCCGCATGTACCCAACACACGTTTTTTGCCGCATTTTAAACTTACCAAAATGTCCGGCGCTTACTGGCGCGGCAATGTGAATAACGAACAATTGCAGCGCATCTACGGCACGGCATGGGCAACTAAAAAGCAATTAGACGCTTATCTGTTGCGCTTAGAAGAAGCTGAAAAACGTGACCATCGCAAGCTCGGCAAAGAATTAGATTTATTTCATTTTCAAGACGATGCACCCGGCGCTGTTTTTTGGCATGCCCGTGGCTGGACTATTTTTCAGCAACTCATTAACTACATGCGTTTGCGTCAAGAGGACGCAGGCTACATTGAAGTGAATACGCCCGATATTATGGATCGCAGCCTCTGGGAAATTTCAGGCCATTGGCAAAATTATCGCGACAATATGTTCACCACAACCACCGAAGATGAACGCGTATTTGCCTTAAAACCCATGAATTGCCCCGGTGGTGTATCGCTGTTTAAACACGGTTTAAAAAGCTATCGTGATTTGCCATTGCGCATGGCTGAGTTTGGCAAAGTGCATCGCTACGAGCCTTCTGGTTCTTTGCACGGGCTCATGCGTGTGCGCCATTTTACACAAGACGATGCTCATATTTTTTGTACGCCAGAACAATTACAAACTGAATGCAGCTCGGTAATTGCGTTGGTGTTAGATATTTATAAGCAATTTGGTTTTAATGAAGTGTCAATCAAGTTATCCACGCGCCCCGCAAACCGCATGGGTGACGATGCAACGTGGGAGCATCTTGAACAATCACTGATTCAATCGCTGGATGCAATGCAGCTTGAATATAAATTGAACCCCGGAGAGGGCGCGTTTTACGGCCCAAAATTGGAGTTTGTATTGCGCGATGCGATTGGCCGCGATTGGCAATGCGGTACGCTACAAGTCGATATGAATTTACCTGAACGCTTCGATATCAGTTACATCAATGATGCTGGAGAGCGTCAGCGCCCCGTGATGCTGCACCGCGCACTTTTTGGTTCGCTGGAGAGGTTCACCGGTATTTTACTCGAACACTACAGTGGGAAATTGCCTAGCTGGTTGGCGCCCATTCAAGCTGTGGTTATGTCCATCACCGAACAACACGCCGACTATGCACAAACCATTGCAAAACAATTGCGTCGCGCGCGAATTCGTGTGGATCTTGATATTCGCAACGAAAAAATTGGCTACAAAATTCGTGAGCATTCCTTAATGCGAACGCCTTATTTATTAATTGTGGGTAAGGAAGAAATGGAAAACGGCACAGTCACCTTGCGTAATCATTCGGGAGAAAATCTGGGTACATCTTCGCTGGACGATACCTTGCTTCTGTTGAATGATTTCACGGCCATGCCTCAGTAAAAACGCCTGAATTTATATTGTTTCAGGGGAACCGGAAAGGCTCGCGCCCCCCCCCCAAGCCTGCTCTTAGGTTCCCTCCCTTGTCGCCAAATGTAAGAAAACGGTGGTCAGCAATAAACGTTATGATATAACATATCTCAATATTCTTTGTCTGCGCAGAGTCGCTAAACATACTATTGGGAGTAAAAACGTGAAAAATCACATAACACAGACAATCATGCTTTGCAGTGCGTCGCTTTGTTTATTGGGTTCCAAAACTGCTGTGGCGCAAAGTGAAGCCTCAGAAAAGGCCGCTGTTGAAACCGTAACTATTGTAGGAACTCGGCAAGCTTACCAAGGGGAATTTACCGCGCTTGAAACGCCTCAGGCAGAGCTCAGCATTAGCGCTGAGGCCTTGCGAGATGCAGGTGCGGTGGATCTTGTTCAAGCCTTAGATCTATCGGCATCGGTTGCAAGGCAAAACAACTTTGGTGGGCTTTGGAATAGCTTTGCCGTGCGCGGCTTTGTGGGTGATGAAAACCTGCCCAGCAACTATCTGGTGAATGGGTTTAACGCTGGGCGCGGCTTTGGCGGCGCTCGCGATCTTTCAGGCATTGAATCCGTAGAGGTGTTAAAAGGGCCGCGTGCAGCCTTGTTTGGTCGTGGTGAGCCCGGCGGCACTATTAATCTGGTGACCAAGCGCCCAACCTTTAAGAATGCGGGTGAAATTAAGGTATCCGCAGGAAGCTACGACACCTATCGCACAGACCTCGATTGGACATCGCCAGTGTCAGACTCAGTGGCGGTTCGTGTAGTTGGTTTTTACGAAGATGCGGAGAGCTTCCGCGATACGATTGAAACCACGAAGGAAGGTTTTAGCCCATCACTCGCGTGGCGAATCAGCCCACAAACGCAACTTACCTATGAGTTGGAATATGCTCACCAAGAAGTTCCTTTTGATCGTGGTGTAGTTGCGGTCGGTTTATCAGGTGCAAAGAAAGAGCTTGGGGTTATTCCCAATAGCCGCTTTTTGGGGGAGCCGGGTGATGGGCCGATGAAGGCCGATGTGCTAGGTCACCAACTAGAGATTCAACATGACTTTAATGACGACTGGAGCGGGTTGGTCGGGCTTAACCTGCGCGATACCTCATTGGAAGGTTTTGCTACCGAGACTGATTTTTACGGTAGCCGACAGTTCCTGCAGCGCGACGGTGAAAATCTAACGCGCTTCCGCCGGTTTCGGGATTACGACGCGGCATACCACGTTTTTCGCGCAGAATTAAGTGGTGATTTCTCAACTGGCAGTTTTAATCATCGCCTGATTGTTGGCCTAGATGCGGACAATTTTGAAAATGACCAAATATTCTTGCGTGCACGCGGGTCCTCAATAGACGCCAGTAAATCGTTAGAGAGTGAGCTTGCAAGGCTGCGTGTTTCTAACCAAGTTATCAATATTTTTAATCCAGTATATGGCGCATATCCGTTACCGGTTCCATCTGCCAATACGGACCAAGTTGAAACTCAAGAGTCGCTTGGGTTTTATGTTCAAGATCAAATCAGCCTGACGGATAATATCGACGTTCGTGTTGGTGCGCGCTTTGATGATTATCAACAAGAATTGGAGAATCGTAGAGTCGCAGTTGATAGTTCTGGGCGGGTTTCCACATACGCTGAATCTCGTGTTAGCCCGCAATTTGGCGTGGTTTACAAGGCAACGGATACGCTATCCCTGTACACCGCCTATGGCGAAAACTTCCGTCCGTTATCGGGCGCAACGGATACTAATGGCTTAGAACCCAATAAATCGACATCCACTGAAGTGGGAATTAAGTTTGCGCTTAATGATGGTGCGCTTGAAGGGTCTCTGGCTGTCTTTGATGTTGATCAATCCAATATTGCGACAGCCATCCTTGGCGGAAATCCAACGGCTCTGGGCGCAGCGGGAAGCCAAGGTGTGGAGTTTGATCTTAATGGCAAGATCACCGATACCTTGAGTCTGTGGGTGTCTTATGCCTACGTGGATGCTGAGACAAAGAACGCATTTAAAGAGCCTAATTTTGATATTGAGGTTCCCGCGGGCGCAAATCTCATCAATATCCCTAAAAACCAATGGAATATTCAGCTGGTACAGCAAATGCAGTTGGCGGGCAAAGAGCTCAGTTTAATTGGTGGCTTGCTCCATGTAGACGAGAGAAATGGCTTTTTCGGCGATCAAAACTTCAAGCTGCCAAGCTATACCACGGCGAGGGTTGCGGCGAGTTACCGCCTGTCAGAATCCATAGAGCTGCGCGCAGAAGTTAATAATCTGTTTGATGAAGACTACTACACCAACTCCTTTGCCGATGTTTGGGTGCAACCTGGAACACCGCGCAACGTCCGTGTCTCAGCTTCTTTTAGGTTTTAACGTACTTATGTTGCAAGCAGATTCACTTCATGTTGTTCGCTCCAATAAAGCCGTTTTGAATGACATTAGTTTCACCGTCCAGCGCGGTGAAGTCTATGCCTTACTGGGCGGCAATGGAGCCGGTAAATCCACAACGCTGCTCAGCTTTTTAGGCTTCCTGCTCCCGTCACAGGGGCGGGTTCTCGTTAAGGATAAAGATGTGGGCGCAGATGTAATGGCCGCCCGCAGAGCAATCTCTTATCTTCCAGAATCAGCGTCATTGTATGAACACCTTAATGCTATTGAGAACCTACAGTATTTCTTAGGCTTGGCGGGTGTTGATGTAACCCTTGGCGACATGGATACCGTGCTTGATCGTGTGTCCCTAGCGCCAGACGCGCGCAAGAGAAACTTACGGGATTATTCCAAAGGGATGCGTCAAAAAGTGGCGATAGCATTAGCCATGCTACGCAATTCAGACATCCTATTGCTGGATGAACCCACGTCGGGCTTGGACCCGAACGCAATTGACGAGCTTCACCGCATCATTCGCGGCCTTGCCGATGCGGGCAAAGCCATTCTCATGGTGACTCATGATGTCTATGGTGCGTGTCAGGTTGCGGATCGCATTGGTTTGCTACACAGCGGCAACCTTGTAGGGGAATTTGTTGCCCAAGGCGATGATCGTATCGATACCAACGCTGTGCACACCGCATTTGCCTCAAAAGCAAACTCTAGTTCCCTGCTATCAAATCCCCCGTCATCAAATCCCCAGCTATCAAAGGTTTAGGGCTCATCGCTATGAATCAGATTTTAGGTGTTGCTGCGGACGAATGGCGGTACTGGCGTAGATCCCATCTTGCGCTAGGTGGTGCAATCGTCTTTTTGATATTGGTGATCTCTACCAGTCTGCTGAATATGTTGCGCATTGATGCGGAAACTCACGCAAGATCACAAAATCAAACTCAGGCGGAAGACACGTTTCGCGCGCAGCCCGATCGGCATCCGCACAGAATGGTGCACTACGGCCATTATGTTTTCAGGGCGCCCGCACCTTTGGCGATCTTTGATCCCGGTTTAGATTTCGTCACCGGCCAATCTATTTTTCTTGAAGGCCATCGTCAAAATACCGCGATGTTTGCAGAGTCATCGTCGAGTGCCGATTTCGGCGGTTTATCCTATTTGTCCCCTGCGTTGATATATCAGCTGTTTGCCCCTCTCATTATTATTCTATTGGCTCATGGCGCCATCGTTCGAGAGCGTGAGGCGGGCATGCTTGTCTCCTTGCTATCGCTTGGTTTAACGGGAAGCAGATTGCTGTTGGGAAAAGGGCTCGCGCTCTTATCGTTTATTGTGATTCTGCTGCTACCGCTTGTGCTGACGTGCTTGTTTGCAGTCGCCCGAGGAGAAACCTTTTCAGCTGTGTTATCGCTATTTGGTGCCTATCTCGCCTACTTACTTTTATGGGGTGTTATAGCACTGTGGTTTGCGGCCATTGTACATAAGCGCGGAACAGCACTTGCGGCGCTTACGGGGCTTTGGTTTGTCATGACATTGATATTGCCGTCTGTGGCGGTAAATATTGCATCTAATAAGGCGCCAGTGGCGGGCAAGATTGAAACGGACCTTGCCCTGCTCGCGGAGCAGAGAGGTTTGGGCGATGGTCATAATGCGAATGATCCAGCCTTCGCCCAACTTCGTGCAGAATTATTAGCAAAATACGGTGTGCAAAGGCTTGAAGATTTGCCGATGAATTTTCGCGGTTTAGTCGCTACTTCAGCGGAAGAAAAATTGACGACGGTGTTAAATGAATACGCCGAAAAACGCATGGCAGGAGAAGTTCACCAAGAACAAATTCTTATCAACCACGCTTGGTTGACGCCTTCGCTCGCCATCTCGTTTGTGTCGCGTTCGCTAGCGGGTACTGATCTTGCGCACTACCATCGCTTTCAAAAAGAAGCTGAAGCACTCAGGTTTTCATTTGTTCAAGGTCTCAATCGTGCGCACGCCGAAAAAGTATCCTACGAGGACGACATCAACCGAAATAAAAGCGAAGCCTCTTGGCAGCGTGTGCGTGTAAGCGCAGCGAACTGGCAGGTGTTGGGCGCCTATCAATTTCAAACGGCGAGTCTGTCAGATCGTATCTCCACTTCCTTGTTCTCCCTGCGAATCTTGCTGATATGGCTGCTGGCATTCTTGTGCCTCTTTCTCTGGAGTGGTTGGAGGATTAAGCCATGAGTGCGTTTAAGTTCGTTCTCAATGAATTGAAGTTCAGCGCGAAAGATCGCACGCTTTTGTTATGGATGGCAGTGGTACTTGGTTTGTCTTCCTTATCTGTTGGCTTTGGGCTTTCGGAAGTACACAGTCAGAAAAAAGTCATTGAAAATCTCATTGTTTCGGATCGGCAAGATCGCATTGCTGAGCAAGGCAAACTAAGCGATTGGGGTAGCGCCGCTTACTACAACTTCCATTTAACCTATAACTCGCCTTCTGGTTTTGCTTTTGCCGCCCTAGGCCAGCGTGATGAGCAGCCATGGAAGCATAGGATTCGAATGCTGGCATTAGAGGGGCAGATTTACGAGCGTGATGTGGGCAATCCAAGCGTAACCTTGATTGGCCGTTTTGATTTTTCTTTTCTCGCATCATTTGTTTTGCCGTTGGTTTTGATTGTGCTGTTGTATGATCTGCGCGCCAGTGAGCGCACGGCAGGGCGTTACAATTTATTGGAATCCACTGCGGCGCGGCCTGCATCACTCTGGCGCCTACGCGCGTTGATTCGTGTGAGTGCAGTTTCAATGTGCCTTCTTATCCCCTTAGTTTTTGCAGGTTGGTTTGCAGAAACAGATTTTTTAACGCTGTTATCGGCGAGCACAATTGTTTTGGCCTATGCCATCTTCTGGAGCTTGGTTTGTTACTGTTTTTCCGCATGGCGAAAATCAGGCTCCGTTATTCTCATGACGCTTATTGGTATTTGGTCGGTTACTGCAATCGTTATTCCGGCGAGTGCGCGACTCATTGTTGATCGCACAGTCGCTTTGCCGTCAGGCGCAGATATTCTCATGTTGCAGCGAGAAGCAGTGAATGATGCGTGGGATCTACCCAAAGATGCCACCATGAAACCTTTCTTTGAACGTCATCCTCAATGGGCACATTACCAACCCGAAAAAAGTGCGTTTGAGTGGCAATGGTTTTTTGCGTTTCAACAAGTGGGCGACCAAAAAACAGAGGCGCTGGCAAATGCGTATCGCGACGGTCGGTTGCAGCGCGATCATATTGCGGCTTGGGTTTCACTCATCGCTCCACCGTCTTTGCTAGAGAGAAGTCTTCAATCCTTGGCGAATACAGATTTTAACGCGAGCAATAGGTATGAGAGTGAAGTGAGAGCATTTCACCGTAAGCTGCGCGAATATTACTACCCTAAATTTTTTAATCACGAAGCCTTCGATAAAGCAGCGCTTGAACGATTGCCTGAATTTAATTCTGGAGCGCAGGCTGCTCAATAAATCATCTAGGAATGAATGGCGTCGGTGAACGGTGATTTAAAAAACAGGACAGAAAGTGAAAACTCACAGTCAAAAGAATAAGCACTGTTGCTTGGTGTGCGACAATTTGTCGCATTCCTCTTGTTTCTTATTACCCTAAAATGCCGCGCAAAATTATATTCATATTTTTTTGAGGATTATTTTGTGCCTAGGTTCGTGTCAGTGTCGCCAACTCCCGCGTCATTTCGTTTTTCTTTGCTTTCGCTTCTTATCTGTTCTTTCGCCGCATCGGCAGAAGATAACTTTGTACTTGCGGCAAATACTGAAACATCGGTAAAAAGTACGGAAGAGGTCATTGTGGTTGGCAATCGAGATTTCCGCGTTGGCTTACAGCTTGAACAATGCCGCGGGCGGAACCAAAAGTGATACGCCTATTATTGAAACACCCATGTCCGTACAAGTTATTCCCAAGGCTGTGATCGATGATCAGCAGGCCACGTCAGTTAAAGATGTGGTGCGCAACAGCAGTGGTGTTGCGCCTAATTCGTACAGCTATTACGATTTCATCCAGATTCGCGGGTTTACCAATGGTTATGCAGCCAACTACCGTAATGGCCTGCAATTGCAAGCAATTACAGGGTTGGAAATGGCACTGCTTGATCGGGTAGAGGTCGTTAAAGGGCCTGCTTCTATGCTGTATGGCCGCGTTGAGCCGGGCGGTTTGGTAAATCTGGTGACCAAAAAACCAGAGGCCGCAAACGCCTACAGTCTTCAGCAACAAGCAGGCAGCCATGGATTTATCAAAACGACGGGCGATGCCACCGGTAAAGTGAATGACAGCGGTACACTCTTGTATCGAGCAATTGGCGCTTGGACTGAGTCGGAGTCGTTTATGCCAAACATTTGAGCATCACCAGTGCATCGTAGGGCTTTCTGCCAGCCGTGCTTTTTCGCTCTGACTTGCGGCGCGCCGTTTCTATTGTGGAGCGGAATATGCCCCAATCGACCCATTGTTCAGTTTTAACAGATTGTCTTTCTCATCGAGTTTTTTCAAACGATTTTCTGTATCGAAAAAGCTAGGTTGCGCCATTTGATAGAACACCTGCGAAAATAAAACTCATGTTGACAGAATTTTTGTATTTCCGGAGGTGCCCCTTATCTGATTAGGTAGTGAGTGTAGCCAATGTTTCACAAACTGCTGAAAATCCGCCTAATCTGAGTTTTATGCCCACACATAGCCTGAAATCCACGTATTAAATAACTGCCCCTGAAAGACTCTTTCGGCACTGGGCGATGCCACACTGCCCGCACCGAAACACACATGCAATGGGATTAAATGCTCTTCACGGGGATGACAAAAGCGCGCCTCAGGTGCTTGCTGCCAATGACTCATGCGCAATTGCTTTTCATCCTGACGCATCGCTGGATCGACCAAAGTGCACGCCAACCAATCATCAAACTTCTGACTTTTTGCCGTTACGGCGGGGTTGCCGGAAAAAAATGCCTGCATATTGTGAAACGACATACCCGATCCAACAATCAAAACCCCTTCCTCACGCAAGCTCGCAAGGGATTTGCCAATACGTACATGCTCCGCCGGATTCAAACTATTCACCAATGACATTTGCACCACAGGAATATCAGCCTTGGGATACATCAACATCAAGGGCACAAAGGTGCCGTGATCAAAATCGCGCCGATCATCGAGTCGCGATGTGATACTCGCTGCTGATAAGAGCGCCACCACTCTCCCTGCCAACGTGGGGTTACCCGCTGCGGAATAACTAAATCGGTAGGTTTCTGGTGGGAAACCGTAGTAATCAAAAAGGAGTTTAGGATCAGCCTTGCTTGAAACTGTGACAATATCTTCCTCCCAGTGGGCCGTTACCATCAAGATCGCCTTAGGACGCGGCAGGCTCTCACCCACAGAACTCAAAAACTGAATAAGCTCTTGATGATTAGATTCCCCCATCAGCGGCATGGGGCCGCCGCCGTGAGGAACAAAAAGTACCGGCATTAGGTTTGTCATTCGATAACTCCAATAGTTTTCCACACTTAGGTAAAGTTAGAGTCTAGGCTGCAGCTTTTACCGGAAACCATACAGCCTGAGCGTAACGCACGCGAATAATAATGGCCAACAATACCGTTAGGACAATCGCAGGAACCGCGTGACTAACCACTTCATAATGCACATGAAAGAAAATAGCGCCCAACATAATTGCCACTAAACCACTTGCCGCCAGAGCACTTAATGGACGAATCAACAAACCAATCGCACCAGACAGCTCACAAAAACCAATGAAGTAACCAAACCAACTTGGCAAACCCATAATCCCAAAAGACGCATGGAGTTGTGGCACACCCATCAATTTTGCGGTGCCTGCAGCAGCAAATGCCAAGGCAGTCAAAATTGTGATTACCCAAATACCGATAGAAGTTGCTTTGCTCATGATGATCTCCAGATAACGTATGATAATTGTTTAAGTTTGGAAGCCGTTGTTCGACTTGCGACCAGTATCCACTCAAATAAATTTAATTACTATTGAATATTTTTTAACAACTAATAAACTTTAAATTTACATAATGATTGGAACTGTTATGACGCTCGATCAATTACTCATGTTAAAAGCCGTAGCAGAATCAGGCTCCTTGCGCGCAGCAAGCGAGCTGTTGCACAAAACACAACCCGCTATCAGCCAAGGTATTAGGCAACTAGAGGCGCAGCTCAGCATCACCCTGTTCAACCGCGAAGGCTATCGACTATCGCTGACTGAAAACGGCAGAACGCTTTACCAACACGCACTGCGTTTACTCAACGAAGCGGCCACGCTAAAACAGGTTGCACATCATCTTTCTACCGGTAATGAAGCCAGCATCACCCTCGCCTTTGAAGCATCTTTTGATTTATCACGGATTTTGCCCATTCTTGAAATGACGCAAAATGAATTCCCCAACACGCAGATTCAACTCAAGCAGGAATACCTAACGGGTGCCGTTGAAGCACTCAAAACCGGTGAAGCCGATATTGTCATATCGCCAGTGGATATTGGCATCAATCAATCAGGACAAATGGAATTAGTGCTTTTACATCAAGGCAAGTTGATTGATGTAGCATCACCAAGGCTGCTGTTACGTCATCCAAAACTTAGCTTTAGCAATGAACTGCTAAATGAATATCAAATAATTGTGAAGGACACAGGTACGGGTACAAAAAACCGCGAATACGGCGTACAAGACGGCCAAAGACGCTGGTACGTTAACGATTTTCACACCAAAAAAATGTTAATTTTGAGCGGAATGGGATGGGGGAAATTACCGGACTTTTTAATTATTAACGAATTGGCCAGCAACGCATTAAATACAATTACACTGCAAGATAAACAAAATGAAATTTCACTCAATCATTTTGCGATGAAATCTAAAAACAAAGTGTTTGGACCTGTCGCCAGTAAATTATGGAAAAATTTAAGCCTCTACCGACAGCAGCAAACGCAATAACTACTCTGTCAAAATAGCCGCAGCTTTATTGTGCTCACGAACATATTCATAAACAGCTGCCGCAACAATAATCGCTCCGCCCACAAAGGTAGGCATATCAGGAACGCTGTGCAAAATCACAACACCATAAACAGGCTGCATATAGGCCACCAAGCCAACAGTTTTTGCTTTTAAACCCGAATTATGCATTAGAAAATCGAAATGGCGGCGGGTTTTGTTGAATGGAAGAGAAAATATTTTTCATTCAATGTCGTTTTTTTAATCGGCAACGCGATTTTCAACACTGTTTTATTGGCATGTGTGGCGGTCCAAGCGCTTAATACAAAGCAATAGGATCTCAAGATGTTTAGGGTCGCTGTTTTATGGGTTTGCAAAGCATCCAATCGGCATGAATAAACCGCGAGGCTCCCGTCCAGATACGCAACCAAAAACTTTCTATCACCTGCACGGGGTCATAAGCTCGATCCGAGCCTCTTTCGGGCAAGGGTAAGCTGCGCAATTTGTCGCGAATTCCCAATGAGTCCACAAAATGTTTCATCAAACTCAAGCCGCCAAACGGCGTCACTTTTTTATCGGAAAACTCTATTGGCAGATTAACCATTTGGGTGAGCTTCATGTTTAGCTGAATGCCTTATACCATAAGCCTTTTGGCTTAGGTTTGAAAAGCTAATGCATAGATTGGGTTAATTTCCCAAATCAATCTATGGTGGCGAAACTCTTTATTCAATCCATCAGAACAGGAGCTGAATAAAGAGTTCTTGCTTTTAAAGTCACCCTACTTTGAAGAAGATCGACAAAAATTAAACAATTGTAAGAGTTCTTCATAAACCAAATTCTTGCCAATAAACACCATGCGACTTGTGCGTGGTTTGTCGCCCCACACTGTTCCCCACTGTCCATCGAATAGCATATGCACAGCTTGATAGATATATCGGTGATCTTCGCCTTCAATGTTAAGAATACCTTTCATGCGAAAAATATTTTCTGCTTGGGTGCGTAAGATGAGGTCGAGCACTTTTTCTAATCTCTCACCATCGAGGGGTTCTTCAATTTCAATTGCCACGGAGCTGACGGTATCATCGTGATAATGTTCAGCATTAAATTGATGCTCAACCAAGGGCATTAAGAGTGTGCTGTTTTTCTTTCGCAGTTCTGCATTAAATTCATCTGGCCCGTGTTGAGTGAATAGTGCATATAGGCCTGGGGTTTTGTTGCGAATGGAAAATTGATATTGCTGTTCCCCTGTGAGTTGCAATTGCCAATGCTCAAGCTCGGTTGTTAGAGCACCATGATGGACTATTGTTTTGGGCGGGTGAGAAAAATAAATGAAAACGGATTCAGCCGCCTTCTTCAAACTTTCTTCCGTTGCGTCGATTATGGGTACCCATGCTAGGGATAGCGTTTCATCGGGGCCACTATCAAGGTTTAAATCGTAATCTGACTCTTCTAGTTTATATATGCCACCCCATTCAAAAGCGTATTCCGGTTCTAGAAAACTTGGGTTGGTTTCAAGTGCGCGGTTTAAATCAAAGCCACCTACGTCCAATATTTTTGCAATAGGTGCGTTGGCCATGGTGGTTTTGTAAATACTCGCCATACCATTTATTTTTTTGATTCTATTCTCGATAACGGCTTGTTCAGCTTCATCCGTTACATCTATTTTGTTGAGTACAATTAAGTCAGCAAAAGCGATTTGTGATTCAGCTTCTTCGCTGGAATCTAACTGCTGCATAATATGTTTACTATCGACTAAGGTGATAATACCGTCCAGATAAAATGCATCACGCATGGCTTCATCGATAAAAAAGGTTTGTGCAACAGGGCCAGGGTCTGCAAGGCCGGTCGTTTCAATAATCACTCGATCAAATTTTTTACTGCGATTCATGAGGTCAGTCAATATACGAATAAGATCTCCACGAACTGTGCAGCAAATACAGCCGTTATTCATTTCTAGAATTTCTTCGTCGGCATTGATCACCAAGTCTTGATCGACACCTATCTCGCCAAATTCATTTTCGATAACAGCAATACGCAATCCGTGATCTTCGCTGAGAATGCGATTCAGTAAAGTGGTTTTTCCGCTGCCTAAAAAACCAGTGAGGACGGTTACGGGAATTTTTTCATTCATAGTGCGATTCTACTTTAGCCTTGTGTTGTTTTTAATGAGATTCTGTTCTTGGTGTGAAAGTGCTTCAGTTAATTGTTGAGTGTTGTGCAGCATTAAATGAAGGTAGTTGTCCGCCGGTTGATTTTTTTCAGAGAGGGCATCTGAATAAAGCGTTCCGCCAAGGGTGGCGTTTGTCTCGCGTGAAATTTGCTCAATTAATCGTGGGTCAGTCATGTTCTCAATAAATATAGCGGGTGTTTTTTGCGACCGAATTTGACGAATCAGTGCAGCTACATCGGTAGGCGTTGCTTCGGAGTTTGTACTTAATCCTTGGGGGGCAAAAAAATGAAGGCCATAAGCATGTTCAAAATACTTAAATGCATCATGTGATGTAATGACGTTGCGACGCTCAAGAGGAAGCTTTGCAATCGCGGTGATAATGGTTTGCTCGGCGATGTCAATTTTCTTGAGGTAGCTGTGTAGATTGTCCGAATAATATTGCGCGTGTGATTTATCTATCGCGGACAATCCTGCGGCGATATTCTTAAGGTAGCTTCGCGCATTGGCTAAGCTTTGCCATGCGTGGGGATCAATTTCGTTTGCAGGCGTTATTAAGGGCGATATGCCTTGAGTTGCGATAACTAATTTCCCTTTAAACTGTGCGGCTTCTAATAGTCGTTCTGTCCAGCCTTCAAAGTGTAAGCCGTTCATAAAGAAAATATCGGCATTGGCCACTTGCTTTGCATCGCGCGGAGTGGGTTCGTAAACATGTCCATCGCTGTTGGGGCCCACTAATATCGAAAGCTCAATTCGGTCGCCGCCAATATTGTTAACCATATCGCCAAGAATACTAAAGCTCGCAACTGCTTTTATTCGTGTTTCTTTTTCGGCACTGGCTAAGTGGCAACTTAATATTGTAAAAATCAGTATGAGTGCGCGAATAACATTTTTTTTGATCAACATTTACGCCTTGGCCTTTTTATTGAACTGTAAATACTGGTTACGCCAACTATTTTCTGTGCCGATCAGCATGGAAATCACATAAAACCCACCCGCACTTAAAATAACGGCAGGGCCGCTGGGCAAGTTGGCGTGATAAGAAATGAGTAGGCCGATCACGCTGCTTCCTATTGCAAACAATACGCTCAGAAAAATAATGTTGGAAACGTGTCTTGACCAAAAATGTGCAGCAGCAGCGGGCAAAATCATAATGCCAATCACCATGAGTGTACCTAAAGCGTGAAAACCACCCACGAGGTTCAGCACCATGAGTGCAATAAAGCTGTAGTGCGCCCACGCGCCGCTTTTGCTAACAGAACGTAAAAATAAGGGGTCGAGACATTCTAGAATCAGCGTGCGATAAATAAGCGACAGTGTTATGACCGAAATACTGGCGATAGATATCATCAGCACCAAGGCATCGTTGTTCAGCGCGAGCACAGTGCCAAATAAAACGTGGATTAAATCAACGCTACCGCCGCGCGTAGAAATAATCATGACCCCAAGCGCGAGCGACATTAAATAAAAAGCCGCGAGGCTTGCATCCTCTTTTAAATGCGTGTTGCGAGTGATAAATCCTGATAGCAGTGCAACTGTCATTCCTGCAATGAGGCCGCCGATGGTCATAGCAATCAGCGACAACCCTGATAATAAATACCCAACGGCGGCACCCGGTAAAATCGCGTGTGCCATGGCGTCACCCGTGAGGCTCATGCGCCGTAAAATCATAAATACACCAATGGGCGTTGCGCCCACTGAGAGCGCAATACATCCAATGAGCGCGCGCCTCATGAATGCATAGTCGCTAAAAGGCAATAGCAAACCATCATGCAGGGCTTGCAGTATCAAAATGCGTGCGCCTTGTGTAGTTTTTCGAGGTTGTTCTCATCAAATTCTGCACAAGCCTTGCGCGCTTTTTGCAAATTTTCAGGTGTAAGAACATCGTGAGTGTGGCCGCTGGCAATCACTCGGTGTGCAATCATGAGGGTATTCGGGAATTGTTCTTTTACCTGATCAAGATCGTGCAAAACGGTAATGACAGTGCGGCCTTGCGCTTGCCAATGATGGAGTAGCTGCACTAAATCCGCTGTGGTTTTATTGTCAATGGCGTTAAAGGGTTCATCGAGCAAAATGATCGATGCGTCTTGTAAGAGTAAGCGCGCGAAGAGAATGCGTTGCAGTTGCCCGCCCGATAAACTGGCGATACTTCTATCGCCAAAACCACTGAGGCCTACCTTATCTAAGGCGTCATAAACCCTTGCGCGTAACTCAGGCGTTAAGCCACCCGATCTCCCCATAAATCGCCACAAGCCCATGGCCACCATCTGATAGGCGCTGATGGGGAAGTTGCGATCAATGTCGGTATGCTGGGGTAGGTAGGCTAGAAGCTCTTCGTTAACACCGCCCAAGTGAGCGCTCCCTCTCGATGGCTTTAGGATGCCGGCCAGAATCTTGATGAAGGTGGATTTGCCCGCGCCATTGGGGCCGACAATCGCCCATAGATTGCCGAGCGGGATATCCACATCAAGAGCGTTTAATACGGGCACATGTCGATTATGCCTGCCGTAACTAAAGCTCAGATTTCTGCACTGAATACTGCTCATGGTGTTAAATCACCCAAAAGAGCGATAGCCACAGGCAGCTGGTGACTAAGCAGGCAATGCTAAGGCGCTGATATCGACTCATAAACACAATGTAAATCTCCTAAGGATGCGAGAGGGCTTGCCTAGCGGAAACAATGCTTCCCTACATTAATAGTTATGTTATAACATAATAAGCATGATTCACAAATACCTAGTGTTATGGCCAACTGAATGGTTCTGTCTAGGTAATTTGCACTGACTAATTTCTACAAGAGGTTTATTTCCATGCAGCAACTCCCCGTAACCGTGCTTTCTGGCTTTTTGGGCGCAGGTAAAACTACGCTTCTTAGCCATATTCTGAATAACCGTGAGCAACTGCGGGTTGCTGTCATCGTCAATGATATGAGCGAAGTCAATATAGATGCCGACTTGGTTCGTCACGATGTAGAGCTAAATCGCGCCGAAGAAAAATTAGTTGAAATGAGCAACGGCTGCATTTGCT
>SXGR01441646.1_pt1 | contig 22137 bp, 21 predicted proteins | sample 3174711 | NCBI WGS metagenome assembly SXGR01 (sample SAMN11356860, study PRJNA531348) | freshwater metagenome | isolation source: freshwater sample F1-60 | place: China: Fuxian Lake, Yuxi | collected 2017-12-25 | reverse complement strand
CTGCGCGTTCGCGGCGCTGTTGTCGTGCGCGGGCGTCGAGCAGCTCTGCGCCGAGGACGAACTTGTCTGGGGTGCCGACGAGGTCTGCGGCGGTTGGCGCGTCTGTCCCGGCATGGTGGTTTCCTTGAGGAGTACACCAGTGTGCCCGGCATGAACAGCAAACGCCAGACGGTTTACAACCCTGACGCCGATCTTATTCACACCTCTTCACGCCGTCGGGCGGCCGAACTTCGCCATAACAACTCTTGTTTGAGGCGAATCGGAATGCCATCAAACCTGGGGCGGTTTCTTACTGCCCGTGAACGAGCGCGAGAGGCCGAGACTTGCCGACGTCCTACGAAAAAAGGAGTTCTGAAAACCAACCGTTTGCGGCGAGCGCAACCATGGCGTGTGGCGTGTGGCGTGTGGCGAATGGATCCTCAGGAAGGAAGCGCAGCATGCGGAGCTTGTCCGTTGGCGTACGCGGGAGCCTTTAGTAAACAGATTTACTAACTCGTCACCCAGGCGGCGGGCCCGTCAGGGGGTCGCAGGAGCGGCCGCCGCTGCGGCTTGACCCGAAGCCGGTTCCCAACGCGCCATGTCGATCGCTTCAAAGTTGTGCCCTGGGTACTCGCCCGAGGACACATGCCCGTTGGGCGTGCCACCAGGAACGAACGTACGACCCAGCATTTGGCCGCTCGGACTAACAATCCACTCGAACATCCCCGACCGCCCTGCCATGGTCCCGGGGACCTGGTGGAGGTCGAACTCCGCTTGCTGGCCATCAGGGAGAGTTCGCCGCATCCGCACCGTCTCCCCCTGTGCAACATTCGCCGCACCTTCCGGGAGCCCTGGGAAGGCATACCCAGGCTCAGAAGGCGCCAGTCGCGTTCCTCCGCTCTGCGCCACGTGATCGCTCACCGCTCGCGCCGCAGCCGCTGGATCGGCAGCGTTTTGATGGGCGGCGCCCAAGGCCCCGTAGATGGTCTCGGGGGAATGCCCCCAAAGGTCGTGTTGCTGCAACACCGGATCCATGGTGTACGACAGATCGGTCACATGTAGGGCCTGCGCGTGGTCTCCCTGACCGTTCAGGTTGCAGTGGTACTCCTGCAAAATGCGGGTTGCCGTCCCATCCGCCCCAACCCCCATACCGTTCTGGTGGAAGTCGTAGGCATGGGTAGCCTCATGCCGAAGGATGTGCCGCCAATCGGTGTTAGGAATCTGCGCGCCTTCCAGGCCCAGTGCGAACCGACCACGAGACATTCCCTGTTGACCGTTCGTGCCCACCAAAATCTCCGGATTGAGCACTCGGTCACCGACGTTACTCACACTATTCGCAGCATTCACCCGACTATCTAGCCGCACAGTGTGAACGTCCTGATTCGCCAACCAGCCGAAGAGTTCGTGATCCGCAGGCGAGAGTGGGCCGCTGAGATGATCCAGGACCTCCTGTTGGTGAGGGGTAAGGGTTCCTTCCCGACGAGCGGTTGCTAGGTCGGTGTCTCCCACACGAATCCGAGACAGCAGCCTGTCGGTCACCTCAGGCGGGAGTGGTTGTCTCGGGCCTTGATGCCCATCTTCTCCGCCAAGCAAGCGTTGTGATGCTCTTTGTGCTGCGTCTGTCGGCGTGGACGGCGTTGCCTGACTGCCCTGGGCGGCGTCAGTCGCCGGTGGGCCTGCGCCCGCTCCAGGTGCCCAGCGGGATCGTGGACAACCGCGGGCGATTCTCGTTGAGTCGAACCGTCGGTGAAATGCACCAATCCGTCCGCTTCGCGCCAACGTACATCGGGAGTAGACCCATCTGCCATGATCGCGCGACCATTGGACCCCGCGAACACACTTTCACCCGTAGGCGTCGCGCCGATCGGCTCTCCCACCGGAGTCGGCCGAGCCGGAGCGGCCGACGGCCCGTGTTCGGCGTGGGGGGCCGCAGGAGCAGCAGCCTCAGGCGCGACAATTGGCCCTCTTCGAGCGCTATCGTGCGAGGCGGCAACCTGTGCGGATGGAGGGGCGACTGGCGACTCCGTGGGGGCGACAGCGGACGGCGCTGCCGCCGCAGGCGTTTCCGTGTGAGCCGCAGCAGGTGCAGCCACCGCAGGCGTTTCGACATGAGCCGCCGCCGGAGCAGCCACGGCAGGAGTCTCCGCGTGGGTGGCTGCAGCAGCCACAACCGGTGTTTCCGCATGCGCCGCTGAAGAGGCGGGCGCTTCACCAAGGTGAGTCACCCGCTGCCGTGCGCGCGTCACCCCAGAAGCGACGGGCGCGGCGGCCGACTCGCCCAAACGCACCACGCGCTGACGCGCTGGCGTCACGCCACCGGCAGCTGGAGCGGCCGCGGCATGCGGCGCAACGGCGGGCGCGGCAGGAGCGTGGGTCTGTGGCGCAACCACGGGGGCCGGAGCATGCGCCTGCGGCGCGGGTGCCACTGCGGGGTGACCTTGCGGTGCAGCAGGCGTCGGCGCTTGCACCTGTGGTGCGACCGCAGGCGCAGCCGGAGCGTGAGCTTCCGGAGCGGCAACGGGCGTTGGGGCATCGGCGGGGGCAGGCGGGGGCGCCGCGTCACCCGAAGATGCCGCCGCGCGCTGCTGCTGCGCTTGAGCCCGCGTCGCCGGCAATCGGCCGACCACATTCCCAAACAACTGCATCACGCCGCCCTGAACCATCTCGTCCCAGATGTCCGAGACGAGATCGGGGTCCGGTGCCCCCGGCGGCCGCGCCCGGAATGCGCCCACCACGTGGCGCGCTGAGGTGGTAACGATCGTGGTCGCCGTGTTGCTCAAGAAATCGATGAGAAACTGCCTGCCAGGCCCCACCAATTGCGCCACCAGCGCCGCCGAGTCCGATGTATGTGCGCCAATCGCCGCTTGCAACGCCTCTCTCTCTCCCGCGGCAAGGCCGTTGGCCAGACCGCGCGCCACCGTTCCCAGGAACGCGCGGGACATCGCTCCGCCGATCAACGACGTCACGAAGGTGGTCGCTGCAATCTCTAGCGATCCAACGGCCAACTCGCGCCACTGGACCGACTGACGTTGCCCCGTCGCCACCTCGGCCAACTGGCCCACGGCGCCAGAGCGCCGATTTCCGTGTTCGTCGCGGCTTCCGGGGCTGCCCACCACGAAATTTGCCAGTCCGGCAGTTCCGCCGGCGGCCGCCGCGCCCACCACGATGCCTCCGGCCGAGGTCGCCGCCAATCCGGTTGCAGCAATCGCAATTCCGCCAGTACAAATGCCCGCTACGGCGACGCACGCGGCGACGACTCCGGCGAGACCGTCAGCAGCAGTGTCCGCTCCCCCTTCGACCCGCTCCCGGTATTCATTGACCCGCCGAGTGGCGCGTTCGTACGAACGCCGCACCCGATCCACCGCATGCCGAACGTTCGCCAGGGTTTCGTTCGCCGGTGCGCCCTCAAAATCACCGATCGCCATAAATGCAGTGTTCACCTGCTCATATACAGGATCCCAGATATCCATGGGCGGCAGCGAGATTTGTTGATCGATCGGACCTTCCGCCGCCTGTGAGGTACGCTCGGAATCAAAGGCGTCATGGAAAGCGCGTCCCAAACGACTTTCGGAGACCCTCGCGCCCATTTCTGACACCGCACCAACCACAGCACTGTTGCGGCGCAAGTTGGTCAGCGACTGGTGGCGATAGCGAGCCGCATCGGTCAGGTCATGGATTCGACGCACTTGCTCGCGCAGCTGCCGTCCTTTCTCCGCGGGAGTCGCTGGCGCGCCGGGGGCGCCGGGGGCGCCGGGGGCTCCGGGAGGGGCCTGACGACTCGCGTTCAACTGCGCATTCGCCGCCGTGTTGTCATGGGCGGGAGGTGCGTTTTCGTGTCCAGCGGAGGCAGGAGCCGACGAAGTCTGGGGTGCCTGACGAGTCTGTCCCGGCATGGTGCTTTCCTTGAGGAGTACACCAGTGTGCCCGGCAGGAACGGTGAACGCTACCGGGTTTACAACATCCACATCGGTGAACTGAGTCGCTAACCGGCCTCACCGATAGAGATGCAGATTACCCACGTATAGCCCACACTATTACAGGCACAACTGTTCGCCAGCCACCAGATAGTCAATGTATTTACTATTTACGTTTGTCCACATTCTGTCAACGAACACTACGCCGCGCGCAAATTGACGCCTTCTCTCAACCGCCCTAAGCTCCCCGAATGAAAACCATCCTGTGGCTTCCCTTTCTGTTCGCCTGCACCTCCTCCGACTCCGAGCCGGCGGACTCCGAAACGACGGATTCTGACGATTCTGCAGCGGATACCGCGGACTCGACCGTCGACACCGCCGACACCGATGGTGGTGTTTACGAGGTCACCATTTCTCTGGTCCCCGCCGCGGTAGGCCACTCCAGCACCAAGCTCGATATCCAATGGGGCGAATGGTCCGGTGACCATGTGGTGATCACCCTCACCGAGGACAATGGGCCGCCGGCGGTCATCGAAACCTCCCAAAGTTCCTACCAAGTGGACGGTCTCAAAAGCGATACCACCTACACCGCCTCGCTGGAGCTCTGCCCCGACCAAGCGTGCACCGCCCCCGTCGAAATGGGCGCCGCCTCGGCGACAACCCCTGAAGAAACCTGGCAATTTTCAGGCACAGGCAACACCCTTTCCGGGCTCGCGACCGTGGTGTCCGACGGCAACGCCAAAGTCTGGGGGATCTGGTATGGCGACGATGCGCCCGAAGACCAGGCGGGAAGGGTTCAATTGTACTACGGCCCCACCCAGGGCAATGGCGTCAACGGCCAGGCGGTGGGCGTTGCCACCTCGGATGTGGCCGATCCCCAGGATTTAAGTACGCTCTACCCCATGGACGCCAATCATGGGACGGCGGGGCTCATTTCGCCAAATCCAGCCACCACGTGGATTTCGGGCATCATGACCGCCCAAGCGGTTCCGCTTTCCTCTGGGATCATTCGTCTGTATTTCGAAGCCAATGGCGGCGACGGGCACACGCGCATTCTGTCGATCGACTCGGTCGACGGCTATGTGGGCATGGATTTCAACGCCGACGCCGCCACAGTGTGCAGCACCAATGCTGATTATCTCGATAACGGCGGCTGCCCCTCCACGCTAGCGCTGGGCGTCGACGGCGATTCGGCGAGCGCGGTCGAGAACATTCCCAACGTGCGCCAATTCAAGATCGCCTACCCCACCCTCACCGACTGGCGATGGGACGAATCCCCAGGAACATTCATGTTCTTCACGGTGGATGGCGGCGGAACCTGCGGCTACGACGGTTTCGCCAACCAGGCCTACGCGATCTGGGATGGTTCCAGCTGGAACCCCGTGTATGGCGAGGACGGGTGCCCGGTGGCTCTCGAAAGCATGCAGGCCCCTGCCCCCGTGCATCTCGGCGGAGTCAAATACAAGCTTTACCATGGGGATCCATCCGATCGCACCGGAGCCGACGAAGGAAGCATGCTTCCTTTCCTCGGCCCCAAACAGCTGCTGTACGGCGACGGGGTCAGCACCGGTGCTGGAGCAACCGTCGAATTTGAGGACTGGGAACCTCGCGAAGCCGCGCGCGGCCTCACCTTCCTGTGGCCCGACGGTACCGCGATGGACGCGGGAGAAGAGGGCTACATCGACGACTTTGTGTTCATGACTCCCACCGGAACCACCGATTTCCAGGTGGCCTACGTGGTGCTCACGGACGGCATGCAGATGCCGCGCCCGGCGTTCGCGATCCTGACCAACCCGTAAAGTAAAGCGGCTTTACGATCTGGGCGCGCCGGCTCCGCCGTCGGCCCCTGCGCGGGTTTCGTCGCGTTCGAGCGGAGCTCTCACGCGACCGCTGCGCGCCGCTCCGGCCCCTCGCGCCACCGAACCGATCGACCGCCGGTACCCTGGTACATTTGGGTGCATTTTGGTGCACGGTGGAGGGGTCGACTGGGAAATGGTCAACCGCTGGACCATCGGCCCTCCGCGCACCACTCAGGGGCGAAAACTCCCGTGGGACGGTACACTCTGGTACATCTTGGTACGGGTGGAGCACCCGAGATTCCCGGTCGGGAACGCCTACACGCCCCTTCGCCTCAGCTCGGCCTCCACCCACTCTTCAAACACCCTTTCATAGGGAAGAATCAGGTACAGCCAGATCGCCGGGATGGGCAGCGGCTGCAGGCCGCCATCGATGCGGTACGCGCGGTTGGACGCGCGCAACTGGCCGGAAAGCAACACCCGTCCCCACGGGCTGATGCGATCCAGGATGCGCACCAACCCACTCGCTGCGATCTCCACCCGCGCGTCCCAATCGGTGCGTTCGCCGCGGCTCACACGAACGTTACCAGCGGTAACTTCGACATTCCACTCCCGTACCCCCGACGAAAACACGACGCACAGGGAGAGGATCACCGGGTGGGGGCTCTTCCAACGAGCGGCGGTGGGGTGAATCTGGGGCACCACCGACTCCAACCACGCTTCGATCCTCCCTTCCCACGATGGGTCCTCGTCGACAGGGTCCTGGAGCGGCGGGATCTCAAAAGGAGCGTACGTCCTCGGATCACGAGAACCGACCTGAACCCTGGGATCGCGCTCGGAAGAGACCGTACCGTCTGAGATCACTAGCTTCAACCCCGGCTCCAACGGAAACCGCTGTGCCGAGGGGACGAGATCTGAGACATCCCGTAAAAACCGGCTTTCGGCCACAGGATACGCATGCCTGCTCAACCAACAATGGGGATCGGCATAGCCAGTCCCGGAGGCGCCTGGAACCACCGCTTTCGGCCGGCACGCCACCACACGCTCGAGCTCCCGAGCGTACATCGCGCGCGGAAAACCCCCGGCCGAACCGATCACTGCCGCCACCTGTTGAAGGGGCTGCCAGCGGGCGATCAACAGATCGAGGCCCTCCCGGAGCTGCGGTGCGGTCTGCGAAAGCTCCGCGAACAACACCGGGATCCCCGCTGGATCTCCGGCATCCGCATCCACCATGTTCCAGGCGGTTGCTCCGGGAGAGAGAAGGATCGCTCCCCATTCTTTGACCGGCGCCTTGGACGGCGTGGCCACCAGAGTGAGGTGACCGAGCGAAAGAGAGGTTCCCGGCGCCCATTCCCGCACCCACCGAAACCCCAACCGCCGGCAGGCGGAAAGCACGAGGGGATCCGGCGATACCACGAGCCGCTCCGAATCTTGTTGGGCCAACCGGCTTAAGCTCTCGACATCGAAATGATCCGGATGCCGGTGGGAGATCGCGATCACCCCCGTTCGCGTGAGCGCCGGATCGAGGGTGCGTTCCGGGACCACTCGAAAAACGCCGTCGTGGTAGGTCTCGGAAAGGATCGGATCAAACAAGAGGGTCGCGTCTTTCGCCTCCACCCGCCACATCGCGTGGCCGAGGGCCGTCCAGATCTGGCTCACACGGCGCTCGGTGCGGCGGACGAAGGGAGGGGGGCGCCCAGCGCAGGGCTCCGCACCGACTCCACCCACCGCTCAAAAGCAGGGATCCACTGGGGGTCCCGCGCCTTCAAGAACGCCTCGGTCGCGGCGACCGCCACCCGTTCCAACTCCCGGTGCACCACAAATCCCGGGGTTCCGGGTTGGGTTTCACGGGCCTGCGTGAAATCACGCAGCACCACCGGATCGGTGATCGGATGCACTTCCTCGTGCAAAATCTGCAACAGAAGTAGATCTTCGGCTCGGCCCAAATCTGCCGCGACCACCCGTCGCTCGCCGACCGTGGCCGCCCGTGCTTGCGCCCCCAACGCCGGAACGTCAAGCAACAGCAACGGCGGAGGCGGCCCTTTGACCGTCCACAACCATTGCCGCCAACGGTGGAGCGTTTCCAATTGAGCGGACACCCCATCCAGACGCTGTGCACGTAAACGGGCGGTCATCGCCCATCCTTGTTCGAAGCCCTCGCGTTCGGCGCGGATCGCCGCGAGCAACGCCTCGCACAGCGCACCGCCCCGGACGATCAGCGCCTGTTCGAGCTCATCGATCGCCTCAAACTGGAGCCCTAACGCCAGGATAGAAAGCGCATTTGGCGTGCGAGTCCAGGCTTCGGCGATCGCGGGCGCCCAAGTTGGGGTTCCCGTGGCGGAAAGGTAACTATTCGCGCGATCGTCGCCGAGATCGACCCCCGCCCAAATCCCAAACCACAGGCTGGCCGCCGGCCATTGTGCAGGACAAATGGATGTTTCCACATGCCGACGCACCGCCGGGACCCAGCCCGCCGGCCCACCGAGCACGCCGACCTGAATGCGGCCGAACGCGCGCTCGTCTAAGCGGTCACCGTGGCGGGTGAGCACGACCAAGTCTTGCGGCCGAAACCGAGGGCCTAAGAAGGCGATCACTCGGCCGTCGGGTTCACGGACCGCATTGAGCAACGAGGCGGGCGCCTTCGGCATGGCCGCACCGATCCACAATCCGTCGAAGGAACCTTCGATATCCAACAATCGGGACGCTTCCTTGCGGATCACTTCCACCTGCGGCCATGCCTGGAGCGAACGGCGCATTTCTTGGGCGCGATGCCCCGAATGCACCGCCACCACCTTTCCGGACGGTCCCACCAGCTCGCCAAATACTGCCGCCAGCCAGCCATTTTCAGCGGTGATGTCCGCAACATGGTCCCCGGGGCCGGGAGCCAACGCTTCGATGCCGATCGCCACCGCGCGCAGGCCCGTGTGCCCCGGGATCACCCCTTCCACCGATGGAATATCGGGTCGGTCGTCCAGAAAAGCGTTGGCGGTGGGTTCGCTCATGAACTGTTCCGGCGGAACCACCAACAACGCTTCAATCAAACGAGAGGTTCGCAGTACCCCTTCATCGATCAAGCGACGGATCGCCGTTTCCCGCTTGCGAACCCAAGGATCCTTCAACTGAGCGCCGATCGGCACCGCCAGAATCGGAGCATCCACGTGTTCCCGTTGCAACGCCTTTTTTCCCATGGCGATCAACCGATCTCGGTGCGCGGGGGTGAGGGCCAACCGTTGTTCTTCTAGACTCTGGAAAAACACCCGGTCGATGCTGCGGCCCTGGCCGCGAAAGTTCTGTTGAACCTCGGAAACCAATGGACCGTAGTTGTCCACCATGAACCGCACCCTCTGCTCATAGGTCAGGGAGGAAGAGGGTTCATTGTGCTGCGCCAAAAACGGCCCATCGTAGTAGTTCCACCACCAGCGAGGATGGTGAAATTTGGCTCCGTGCCTCGCTTCCCAAAGGGAGCGCTGCTCGTAAACCGCGGCTCCCGGGTACAGGCGAAAGGGATCGATGCTCACCCAACCGCAGGTTTCCTTGGCCGAAAGGAACAGCTCGCGAACGAAAGCGTGGGTTTCCTGCATGCTCTGCATCGTTTCGCCGGGGTGGCCGACGATCACATTCGCCGCCCACGACAATCCATGCACCCGAGAAAGCCGCGCCAACCTACGCAAAGCGTCGAGGTACCGGGCGGGTTGATTACCCTTTTGCATGATCTCCAGCATCGCTGGGCTGCCGGACTCCATGCCGATGCCGATCGAGAACCGGCCTTTGGCTAGAAGAGAAACATCCGTTTCATCGAGATCATCGCTGCGGGTCAACGTCCAAAACTGGCGTGGAACGATCTTCGCTTTGAGGATCCCTTCCAGCACTTCCCGCCGCCATTTGCGGTGAAACCCAAACAACGGATCGGCGATGTTGACCACCCAACGCCCGATTTCCGTTCGCGCGGCGAGCCGCTCCAATTCGTTGACCGCGCGTTCCGGCGCGAATCCGCGCCAGGAATAGCCGGATTTCGAGCGTTCCATGCAGAAAGTGCAGTGGTACGGGCAACCGCGGGAGAGGTAGATCTGCAGTTTTCGGCCGAGATCGGTGGCTCGCGGCCAATAACGATCGAGGAGATCCCAGGCGTAAGGCGGGAGATCGTCCATGTTTTCGACGCGTTCGGAGCCCCAGATTTTGGGTCCGATCCGGACGCTGTCGGCCGGAGGGTCCGAGAGTGTCCCACCGCCGAGAAGATGCGAAACAATCCGTTGAAAGGGAAGCTCCCCTTCGCCGATCACCACCGCATCGAAAGCGGACTGCTCGCCGAGAAGGTCGTTAGGAAGGGCGCTCGCGTGGTACCCGCCGCCAACAATGGGGGCGTCCGGATACCGTTGCTTCAAGAACTTGGCAAGACCGTGCACTCTCAGCAGATCGAAGCTGCTGTAGGCGCTGATCCCGATGCACACAAAGGGGCCCAGCTCATCGAGAGTGCGCGCCAAACGCTGTTGATCGCCGCCCTCATAGTTGAGGTCCAGGATCTCCACGCGAACACCGAGCTTTTCGCGAAGCCAGCCGCCCAAGGCCACCAAGTGAGGCAACCCAAAATCCATGTCCGTCCAGCGAACGATCCCCGGCGAAATCAGCAATACGGCCGGTGTGCGGCTCATGGCGTGACATCCTGCGAAACCGGGAGTTCATCCCGCGCTTGCGGATTCAGCGCCAAGTATACTAAAGGGTCAAGATGGGCACGGTCGCCAAAGACCGCATAACTCGACTCTTTACAGCCTCCGGAGCAAGAGTTCCGATAGGGACAGACGGCGCATTCGGGTGCCAAGTCCTTTCGGAATTTCTTCGGGTACGGATGGGCCATGATTTCCGGCCAATCCTGGGTCAGAAGATTCCCGAGCACCTGGTCGGAAAGATTGCACGAACGTACGTTTCCAAGCACGTCGACCACCAGGTTCGGTGACGAGGTACCCGTGCTGCAAAACCCAAACCGCACCCAGGTATAACGCTCGATCCTTAGTAAGCATGGCGGGACCGGCATCGCCGTGCCCACGCGCACACCCAATTCGCGGCCGCGGGTTTCCGCCACGTCCAAATCGGCTTCGATCCCCTCGACCGTCGGCATCAGCCGCGCCACATGGTGGACGGCGCCGCCGGTCGGCGACATCCGATTGTAGCTGATGTCGCGAACGCCCAAAGAAGCGCAGATTTCGACGACCGACTGGAACTGTCCCTGGTTTTCGGCCATCGCCACATAACAGACGCTGACCGTCAGGCCGGCGCGAACCGCGTGAAAGGCCGCGCGAACCGTATCATCGAAGCACACCGCGCCCTTCAGGCGATCGTGCAATTCGCGGTTTCCGGCGAGCAGCGTCAACTGCACCGAGCGTAAACCCACCTTTGATAGCTCTTTGGCGCGCTCTGCGCTGAGGTGGCTGCCGTTAGTGATGAGGTGAACACTGCCCACCAGCGAGCAAGCATGGCCGATCACCTCCATGGCGTCCCGTCTGAGGAGAGGTTCACCGCCCGTGATGGTCAGGTGCTCGCAACCCGACTGCTCCACCGCCTTGGTCATCAGACCCAGCAACTTCTCCGTATTCAGAAGCTTCTTTGGAACATATCCCGCCTGAGGATCGCCATCGCGAGCGCCCCATACGTTGTAGCAGTGCGCACACCGGTGATCGCAGCCCGCAGTGAGCTCGAAATCCAAGCGTGGAACACGCGAATCCATTCCCGGTTCGATGATTCCCAAGGGACCTCCACGGACGATCGGGTGAACGACCGCTCAGCGCTTGGATCGGATCGCTTCGAGAATGTCCGCGGGAAGATTCCCCTCGTCAACCACTTTACTAACCGTGGCCTTTACCGCCGAAGACAGAACTCGTCCCGGCGCTTTGGCTTCGACCGCCATGTCCAAACAGGGGCCGAGATCGGTGTCCGCATCGGTATCCGTGTCCGGCGGAACGTCCGTATCCGGTGGAAGGTCGGTATCCGGTGGAAGGTCGGTATCGGGCGGCATATCGAGACAGGGCCCGACTCCGGTGTCGCCGGTGTCCGTATCGATCATCTCCAGGCACGGGCCGACATAGCTGTCGGAGTCGTTCGGCGTGTCGGAATCGTCGGTTTCCACCACCATGTCCAGACAGGGTCCTGCTTTGGTGCAACCTTCGGACAGCAATCCGAGTGCGGCCAAGACCGCCGCCGACAATCCCAAATCTGTGCGTCCCATCCCCGAACTCCCGCCCCGCCCCAACGATACTCGACCGGTGGGCGATCGGCAACCCCCTTTCCCACAGGACGACGAAGGATCTGAGCGCACAAAGGATCCTTTCCACGGACGGCACCCCTGATGATCAGGTGGCACCTGAGGATCAGGCCCCTTGCCACGAACGCGACCTGATCATCACCCAACGCCTCTTCCTTCCCCCATGCACTCCGCCACGGGGACCGGCTCATCACCCCGCGAGAACGCGTCAGCCGCCGGAGGGGCTTGGTCGCGGAGAGCGCAGCTCGGAGCGACGGAACCCCCGCAGGTGGCGACGGCGGCATGCCGCCGGGACGCCCGAAGTCAGAGTTTTTCGCGAATGTCCTTCGGGAGAGCAGCACTTTCCCGTAACTTCTCGGTGGTCGACTGAACTGCGGCATTCGAATCCGTGTCAGTGTCCGGCTCGATGCTCAAGCAGGGACCTACGGAATCTCCGGTTTCGCCGGTGTCGTCGGTGTCCGTCTCCGCCGGGGCCATGCTCAAACAGGCGGTGGCGGTGCAACCGGTGTCCGCAGAAAGCAGTCCCAATGCGGCCAATACTGCGACGGAAAGCCCCTTCGGATCCTGTCCCATTCGCCCCCTCCCCAACCAGCGTACCCGAGCTTTCACCCCGATGCAAGCAACAAAGCGCCGAACGAACTTGGGCTCCGCCCCGAGCAGTCGCTACTCGCTGGTCGCGCGCTTTTTGCCCATGGCGTCCAACGCGCCCGCCACCAAACCATTGACGAGGGTCACCGCATGTTTTTTAGGCTTGCTTTTGGGCTCCGGTCGCTCTTCCGGAATCTCTATATCGGTCAAACACACGGTCAGCCGCCAATCTTCGGTGTCGGTCGTATCCCCAGTGTCCGGCTCCGTGGCCAAGGATTCGGAGCACCCCTCGGCGAGCAACCCCAAGGCGGCGAGCACCACGACCGAAAGGCCTTTAGGATCTTGTGCCATGCGCGCCCCCGGTTGAGTGTACGTCGAACGCCAACTCAGGGCAAGGAGACACAAAACCACAGGCATCGAACGATAACAATTGATTGTTTCTCGGACTTATTTTATCGTTTAACGATAAAAAATGATTGCAGGTCGGGAAGGCACTGGGTACATACCGTCCAGGAGGTTGTTGTGGCCCGCATCAAAACAGTATCTGCTTTTCTCCAGCTTTTTTCCGTGTTCTGGGTTGTTTTTGCCATACTGATGACCGTCGTGGTGGTTGCCAAGGGGCTGCAGGCTTCGTACTTCCTGCTGACCGACCAAGTCGGCGTCATTCCGCACGCGCAAGTTCGCTTCTTAGGCTACGAAGGGAACGTTCTGGCTGCGCCAACCACAGAGACCATCGCAGCAATGTTGGCTCTCTACTACGGAGGCGCGCTGGTCAGCCAAGCCTTCGCGATTCTCACCGCCGTCCGGTGCGAGCGCCTCTGTAGCAACCTCGCAAAAGGCGAGCTCTTCACAGAGAGAAACTGCAGACATCTACGTCAAATCGCGATTTTCAGCATCGCTTGGAGCGCGGTGCCGATGCTGTTGGGGCAGTCATTCACAACTACACCGTTCTTTTATGCCGGTTTGATCTGGTTCATTTCCTGGGTACTCGACGAAGCCCGCAAACTCAACGAAGAACAGGCACTGGTGGTCTGATGGCGATCATCGTCGACCTGGATGTGATGCTCGCTCGCCGAAAACGAAAGCTTGGCGATCTCGCCGAAGCGGTCGGCATCACCATCCAAAACCTGTCGATTCTGAAGACCGGAAAGGCGAAAGCCATCCGGTTTTCCACGTTGGATGCGATCTGTCGGGAGCTGGACTGCACACCCGGCGACATTCTCCGGTGGGACCCGGACACCGTTCACGCCGAGGAAGACTGAGATTCTAATCCTTGAACCTTCGTTTTCCCATGGCATCGACGGCACCAAAGATCAGCCCGTTCGTCACGTCCACGACAGGGGGCTCCACCCGCGGCGGAGGGAGTTGGTCGGGCTCGTCGACGATCATGATGCTCAAGCAAACCGACAGCCCCCCGTCTTCGGTATCGGCGGTGTCGGCCGGCTCCGGCTCCGCCGCCAAAGCGTGCGTACACCCTGCGCCCAGTAACCCCAACGCGGCCAGCGCCGTCAACGAAAGTCGGTCCGTCATCGTACGCTCCAACGCTGCGAATATACCCGACCTTCTTCCCGAGTCGCCGGTCGAAACGGCGAACGCGGCTCCGCCCACGGAATCTCCGCTTCATCCTCCATGTAGCACACTGCATCGATAAAACCCGCCCCGGTACCGGGGATCAAGCGCCAGAGTTCGCGGGGTTCATCGGGATCAGGCTTACGCCAAAGGAATCCATCGTGTGCGTTCGGATCGTCGTTGCGAACGGCCAGATGGAGGTACCACAGGCGGCCGGACGGAGCCTCCGCTTCGACCTGCAAGCCAGGAAGCCGCTCGAAAGGGGAGGTTTCCTTCCAAACAGCCGGAAGGTCGACCGTTGGATCGCCGGCGCCGACGGCACTTCCCGGTCCGAAGGGCGACTCGGTAAGACCGGGGTGCACCGTTACCGCAAAGCGCCCGTCGCCGAGATCGGCGATGTTTGCCACTTTACCGCACTCGTCGATCCACAGTCCCGCGATCATGCAACCGCCCAAATAGTAAAGTAATTTACTATTTGATGCCGCACTTCACATCCAACCCGGGGCAGACGGCTTCCACGCGCGGTGGTTCTTTTGCGCCGACATCGGGGATGTGGACCAACAACGTGACTTCTCCCGAGGCAACGCCCGCGAGGGAGGTGGGGCTAACAAAGCCCACGGCCTCCCCATTGGAACGGTATTCCTTACCGTCCCAGTTACCCAAGAGGTAGATCCATTGCCCGTTCCAACCCGATTCAATCGACCGAAATACCGGTGGACGATAAGGTTTGTCCGTCGGGTGGGGGGTTTCGCCAGCGGCCAAACCCATCGATTCGATCTCAAAATGATGGCCGTACATGCTTCGTTTCATCATCGAGGGCTCGTAGGGGCGCCCGGTGACCACCACCTTGAGGTCCACGAGCGGATAGTACTTTGGATCGGCGGAATACGACGTGATGAACGTACGCCCGTCGTCGGCCTGGAGGGTGGCCACTTGGGGCGCACGAAAGTCCCCGGCTCCTTGCTCCACCAAATAGCGGCCTGTCAGCGTCACTCTCTCCCCGTAGACGTCCTGAAACTCAGGCCCCGGCTCACCGTTGGTGGTGTACGGAGGAGGATTCGCAGGTTCGTCCGCTGCCACCTCGGTTTCCGGAGTCAGCACGCCACCACACCCGGTCAAAAACCAAATCCAGCGCACCATCGTCAACTCCAAGGCGTCCTTCACGAGCAAAGCCGCCGTTCGCTCATAACCGTGCCCCACCGGATGTCGATCCGGGGTGGCGGCCCGCAGCGGGCCCCCGAAAGGAGAAGCGGCAACCCTGGCCCCTTTCGCGCTCGCGGAGTCACTCGTCAACCAGTTTACTACTTGACTCGAAGCACCGCCGGCAACCGCCGCTCAAACCACATCCAAAACCCCGCCGGAAGCCTAGGTTCTCGGTAAAAAATCCAGAGAAATGGCTGTGGAAGCCATACCGGAAGCGGCCCGTCAAACAACACCTGGCCCTCCTCCGACAGTACGATCAAGTGCTCGCCAGGGCTCAACACATGTTGCCCGTCCCTGCCCTCTTTTCCGTCCTCTTCCAACGTCAGCTCAAAATGGGCCTCCCACCCCTGCTCCGTATAGAGGGATAGACGGCCTTTCACCTCGGTCAATGGGAGACCTCGGGCTCCAAATGACCACCAAGCAACCGGAGGAGCACCCTCGCTCGCAATTCGGGCTCCTCGATCTCCAAGACGCTCTGCCGAATCTCCACGGGAGAAGGAAGGTTGGTCGCGACCAAATCGGAGAGCATCCCCAGGTTGCCACACTCCTCCACCAGCTCAGTAAACTCCTCGGAAATATCACCCAAATGGTTCAATGCGGCGGCCCGAAGGGTGGACATCAGCACCGGACGGTTCACACCCAGCGCCGGAATCAGTCGCACCTTCGCCACCATCACGCCGGAACGGTGCAGCCACTCGGTCACTTTCACCCGGGACAACCCGAACATTTCGACATCGTGCTGGCCAACGGTGGTCGTGCAATCCATCATGCACATCAGCGAGCCCACCGAATAAAGGTCGGCCGGCCCCGGATTTTCCAATTTCGGATCCCGTTGCGCCAGGGCGACAAACCAACGTCGTTCACTGTCCTTGACCACATCCATCGTGGAACGCAGATTTTTCCGGATCACCCGAAGTGGCGTATCGATCGGCACCGGAAACACGACCGAATTGCGAATGGGAAGCACCGGAACGGAAAGCTCTTCCGGAAAGGCGTTGGAAGTAACAATATCTCCGCTTCGCATAGAGGCTCCAGAACATGGCCCCCAATATGGACGACGGATCGGCCACTGTGTGTCCCAATTCGTCTCAACTCCGAAAAAAACTCTGCTACAAATCGCAACGCCTTTCCCCGCTTCCTAGCCGATACAATGCTCTCGACCTTGCGCAGGGAGTATGCATGGGAACGTCATTGAAACGGGCCGCCGCACCAGAAACATCGGAAACACCCAGCGCATCCGCAGCGCCGCAAACGGCCACGACAACGCCCGACAACTCGGAACACCCGGCCGTCTCCGCCACCCGATACGACCTCATTCAACAGGAGCTTGCATCGGGGAGGCCCGATCCGGGGCGATGTCTCGACTTATTCCTCGACATGCCACCAAAAGCCAAACTTCGAGTTTGGGACACCAACCTGTACGAGCAGTTGGAAGGGATCTGGTCGGACGACTACAAGGATCTCGCCTGGACAGCGCTCAACGAAGCGCTCAGTGGCCGCCACGCGACCGAACATGCGTTCTTGGAAACCGATCCCGCTGTGCAGGCCGAAATTAACTCCCTTCGGACCGCCTGGGCTGCCGAGTGGGCGGTTGAGTTTGAGACCGCACTTCACCGTTGGGACGCGCTTCAAGACCGGAACGGCGACGCCGTTTTCGAAGGTGAGGGTGAAAACAAGAGCAGAATCAGCGGATACGATGTGCCGGACCAATACGACATCGGCGGGGCGCCGGTGATTCGCTCCATCGCCCTCTCACCGGATGCAGCTGCCGCCCTCGGCCTCCCCACCGGCAACCTAATCCTCGAAGGAACACCCTTTATGGACATCCGTACCGATGCGATGGCCTCGGAGTTCATGGTGGGACGGCGCTGGGAAGGTCGTTTGTCGGGCGGCGTTTCCTTCACCGCGTCGGCCGGTGGCCGGCGAATTCACTCTTGGAACGACGAAGCCAGCACGTCAACGTTCAGTGCCCATGTCTTGCCCCTCGGCGCAGGAATCGTCGGAGAACCGTCGATCCGGTGGCGAAGCGGACTGCAGTAGTCACTGCATCCACTGAGCGCCGCTGCGCCAATCCGAGCTTTCTTCCTTTCCAAACAGCCGCTGCTCTAGGGGCGGCGCCCAAGAATAGATCGACACCTGTTTGATCTCGGTTTCAGCGGGAAGTGCCGTTTTATCCATCGGTCCGGCAAGCTCTTCGCTGCAGATCGGCCAGGTGTTCAGATGAAAACGCATCGGAAGATGAGGAACAGGGGTGGGTTTGCCCGAGGGACGCGCGTGAATCAGGACGTCGTCCACAAACCAGCGGATCTCGTTGGGGTCCCACTCGATCGCATAGGTATGAAACGCTTCCGCCGCATCGAAGCCGAGATCCACGAGCACGGGCGTACCGCGAAACCCATAATTGTACAGATCCCCCTCTTCACCCGGATTGTAAAAGACGTTGACCATCACCTTGGTGGTGTCCTTGCCCAAAAACTCGAGATCGATCTCCTGCCAGGGATCGAAACGGTACAGGAAGAACGCGGTCAAAGTGCCCGAAACCTTTGCAGGCTTCATCTCCACTTCGAAGCGGCCGTACAGGAATTTCGCATCAGGGCTCTTCTTGGTGGCAATCGAGCCCGACGTAAACGCGCGATCGCCGCGCGCTTCCTCCAGCAGTCGGAATTTCAGGCCACCATCGTCGCGAAGCACCACATTGTCGGGGGTGAACATCGCTTGGTTGCAAAAGAAGGTATCGTCCAGGCGATCCCAATAGGCGGTATCTACGCTGGCAAAAGTGTCGTTTCGTTGGAGAGAAAACGAGCCGGTCCGAGTACCCGCTCCACCCTCGGTCGCTGGCCCACAATAGCCGGCCAGCTTGGCCGCCGGCACAATCCACGGATGGCCGTCCGCCTCAAGAACTTGGCAGTCCCTCGCCGCCAACGGGATCTTCCGCTCGGGCAACGCCGCGATGGCGCCGACCGAAACCACGGCGATCACGAACAGCGGTGGAAGCCAACGGGAGGGTTTCATCGGATTCGACCTATCCGATCGCAGCGAATTCCGCGCGGCTGCAAACCATCCCCACAAGCTCCACCCCTCGCGAAGTCCCGTTCGTGGCGGAGAATCCGGGCTGGTGGGCGATCGTGCGACCGCGAGCCAGGTGCGCCGTTTTTGGACATAGTCCAGCAACCCAATGAGAACGCCCGATACATCCATATAAAACGCGACCGGGTAGCTGGCGATCACGGCCATGCCGCTGCCCCACCCCAACTGACGAAAACCTGCCATCGCCGCCAACAGAATCAACAGCGGCGCCAAGAACCCGATCAACCCCAGCGCCGAAATCGGCCACGGTCCGGGGAGCGACAACCGCTGTGGATCCGCCAGCAACAAAGCCATCAATGCGTTGAACAGGATCACCATCGCTGGAAACAGCCATGCCGTGATCCCCACGAACAACGAAAAAGTCGGCCACCAACGTGTCAGCTTCTGCGTTCGCACGAGGCCATACGCGAGAAAAGCGCCGAGCACGATCGCCGCGAGTTGGGACGGCGGCGTCAGGCGGGGCCAAAGTGAAAGGGCAACCCACGCTTGCGCGAAAAATACCGGCACGACGAGCAGGTAGTGCGCACCGTGAAACAGGAATTGGAGGCGTTGGCGCAGTCCCAGGCGAACCGAAAACAGTCGTTTTACCTCGGTCAGGAACGCTTCAGTGTGCCCATGCGCCCAACGCCTGCGCCGGGCCAGAAAACTGTACAGATCCGGTGAAACCTCCTCTTTTGAGCCAACGACCGGATTATACAAGATCCGCTCGCCCGCCAAAATCAGCCGGTACGAAAGGTCCGTATCCTCTGTGAGGCAGTCGCGAAGCGGATGATTTCGCAGAAGCTCGCTTTCCATGACGGCGGTGGTTCCAGTGAAAAACACCGAAAGCCCCAGGCGATCGTAGGCGATGTTCGTCACCTCACAGCCGATGTGCTGATGCAACGAATCCCAAAGTCCAAACAACCCTTCGGTCGAAATCGGCTCCCGCCGGGATTGAACGATCTTGCCGCCGTCTCGGCGGAGGACCGCCAGCGATGTCCGAATCCATGAGGGAAAAGCCTGATGATCACAATCTAAGAGCGCCACAAAGGGGGTGTCGAGGCGATCGACAAGTAGGTTTACTTTCCGGTGCTTGGGGTCCTCCCCGGTGAAATGGACGTGAGCGCGGCGAAGCGGCCCTTCAAACAGAAGTCCTTCGCCCTCGAAATTGGCATCCGGGAAAGCGGCTTGCAGGTACGGGATTGAGGTGTCCGATCGATCCTTCAACAGCAACACCACGGTGATCGGTCCCGCGTGATCTTGGTCGAGAACCGACCGGATCGCGCGAACCGCACCCTCCCCTTCGTTGCGAGCGGGGATGCCCACCGTCACCGGATCGATGGGAGCCTCATCTGTTTCAGAGGATCGGCGCCGAGAAAGAAGAAACACGCCCAACAGCCCCAGGTGTCCCACCGCAAAGGCAATGAGAAACAGGGTGAGGACGGTTCCTAGCGCAATCCAGGCTGGGGACATCGGACATCAGGGCAACAGGCGGGGCCGTGTAATCCGGGGAGGCGGCGAGCGCGAGATGGTAAGGTAGTTGACTAATTAGAACAGCACGCTCGCTCGTTGGGACGTACGCCTCGGCCGCCGCTGGAGGTGCACGATTTGAACCTGGAGCGTACAACAAACCGCAACACTCCTGCGGGGTTTCGGTGCCATCGTTGGTGCAGGCCTGCGCTCGGCCGCTCCGGAGGACAAATGAACTTTTTAGCGATTCGACCGTCAGAGTTAGGCCGTAAAATCAGCAGTTTACTGCTCTTTTCGGGCATGTTCGCGAGCGGCATGGCGGCCGCTGCGGAGCCCACCACGTCCTGGGCCGAAGCCGATCCACACCGCTGGTATGCCATGGGAACCTTGGAAGCGTCGCACATTGGAGGGTTTGACGGCGGCATCGGCTTCGAATTGGGCCGTCATTTTCGAAATCAGCCAACGGGACCGGCCATCGCCTTCGAAGCCTCCGGTACTCGAATCCGCGTTTTCGCGGTGGGGGTCCAACTGCGGTGGGATGTCCTCATTCGAAGCCACTCCACCTTCGACGCCTATTTCTCCCCCACCATCGCTTCCGGTGTCGGAGTCCTCCACCCCCTCTTTTGGTCCTCGCCCATTGGATGGGGTGCTTATAACCACGCTCCTGTCTCCCCGTATGCTCAAGCAGGCGTCGAGTTTGTGGTGGATTCACGGCCACTTCGGGTCGCGCTTCGACTCGAAGCGGAAGGCCGGCAGTGGATCCTCGGCGATGAATCCGATGAATTCTACGTTGGTGCGGTGGCGACGGTCGGCATCGGTGCCAGTTTCTAGGCAGTCTTCCGACAGGGCCCGGGAGCGCCGATCAGGTACAGGCCGCGGGCGGCCCGATGGCGCCGTTGCGAGGCCCGCAGGCCGCGTTGCGAGCAACTTCGACCGACCGAGGCCGAGGAAAAGCGTACCGAGCGTCGCTGACGCAGGCCGACCCAGCCGTATGTCGCGCAGTAGCGGACCGCGCTCCACAGCCCCGGGCGAGTTTGCAGCAGCCTGCCAGGGTGGCAGCGAAACACTGCAGTCCATCCGCGCTCACCAGGGTTAGAACCTCTTGAGGAGCACCCTTGAACCACCGCACCTCCACCCTCTGGGATTCCGTTGGGAATACCCCCCTTCTTCGCATTCGTTCGTTGAGCGAAGCCACCGGAAATGAAATCTTCGGCAAAGCCGAATTCATGAACCCGGGCGGGAGCATCAAAGATCGGGCGGCCAAAGGGATGATCCGCGCAGCGGAGGCCGATGGACGGCTTCGCCCTGGGGGGACGATCATCGAGGGCACCGCCGGAAACACGGGGATCGGCCTGGGCGTTCTGGGAGTAGAGCGCGGCTATCGGGTGATCGTTTCCATGCCCGACAACCAGGCGAAGGAAAAGTACGATCTGCTGGAGGCGATGGGTGTGGAGATCCGCAAGGTTCCTCCGGTACCCTTTGCAAATCCGGAGCACTTTTATCACCGGGCGCGGATCCTCGCCGAAGAAAACGGCTGGTTTTGGGCGAACCAATTCGAGAACACCGCGAACGGCGACTTCCACGCCGAAACCACCGGTCCGGAGGTGTGGGAGCAGTGCGAAGGTCGGATCGACGTTTTGGTGAGCGCCGTCGGCACCGGCGGCACCATCAGCGGCATGTCGCGGTACTTGAAAGGCAAAAACCCCGATCTGAAGGTGGTGTTGGTCGATCCGATGGGCTCCGGCCTGTTTTCGTACGTGAACGAAGGAAAGATGGAGTCGACCGGCAGCTCGATCACCGAAGGCATCGGAATCATGAGGGTAACCGAGAACTTTCGACGAGCTCAGGTCGATGAAGCCGTGCGCATTGGCGATCCAGAGATGGTAAATATGCTTTACCATCTCGCACGGCAGGACGCCCTCGTGGTGGGAACTTCAGCGGCGCTCAATGTGCAGGCCGCGTACGAGATCGCCCGGAAAAACCCCGGTCGCGGGCTGCGGATCGTGACACTGCTTTGCGACCATGGCAGCCGATACACCTCGAAGGTGTTCAATCCAGAGTTTTTGGCGGCCAAGGGATTGGTGGTGGGCCCGGTACTCTAGGTCCTCCGGGAGAATCGCTGGCATGCCGTGGGTCCTAGGAGGGAAGCAAGGACCGGAGGGAAGCTGGGCTTAAGCCCGCGACCGAGCAACCGTCTTGATACGGTTTGTTCGGCCGCATCTGTCGGCCGAGTGATTGTCTCTATCCTAACGCCGCTTCAACCTGGGTTCCACCAGTCAGCAGCGCCCGCATTTGGGCG
>SXGR01118912.1_pt1 | contig 22147 bp, 18 predicted proteins | sample 3174711 | NCBI WGS metagenome assembly SXGR01 (sample SAMN11356860, study PRJNA531348) | freshwater metagenome | isolation source: freshwater sample F1-60 | place: China: Fuxian Lake, Yuxi | collected 2017-12-25 | reverse complement strand
CGGACGTTGGCAAACATCCCTGATTTGAGTGGATGTGTTAGCACTAGGGGCTTTTTGAAGCTGCCTAAACTGAAAGAAACCCTTGATTCTATTGACTTTTATGGAGGTTGGTAGCCCGTATGGGAATCGAACCCATCTTTCTCTTCACCAATGCGATACACCAATGTTTGTGACTATTTTATGAGGTGACACCATTATTTACTAGCATTTTTTGTTCTTATTTCTATTCTTACTTTCCAGAAATCGAAAGCGAACATGGCCAGCCTGTGGAAACATCCGAACTCGCCCTACTGGACCGCCTGCTACACCAATTCGTTGGGCCGGCAGGTTAAGCGTTCCACGAAGCAAAGGAACGCCAAACTCGCCCGCAAAATTGCCGAGGGATGGGAGGAGGCTGAAGCGAAGGGGCGGGCACGACAGATGACCGTCGTCCAGATCCAGAAGTTCGCGTCGGATTTGGCGGAGCGAGTCGTGGGGGACACGATCGAAGTGCCCACTGTGGAACAGTTTCTCAACGGCTGGCTGGCTGCCAAGAAGGCGAAGAACGCCTCGGCCGGAACCATCGAACGCTACGGCCACACCATCAAGTTGTTCATCGACTACCTCGGTGAGTTCGCCAAGGCCCAGATCACCTCCGTTGCCCCGAAGCACATCGACGGCTTCATGACCCACCGGCTGAACGAAGGCCGGGCACCTAAGACGGTTGTTGTGGACATCAAGACTCTACAGGTCGCCTTCAATCGCGCGCATCGCTACGGCATCATCCTCAATAATCCGGTCAAAGCCGTCGAAATGCCCGAGAGCGAGTCCATGGAGCGCGAGCTGTTCACTCACAAGGATGTTGGGGATCTGCTTTCGGCAGCTCACAAGAAGGACCGCGAGTGGGTGACAGTGATTCTCTTCGGCTACTACACTGGGGCGCGGTTGGGTGATTGCGCGCGGATGAAATGGGAGAACGTGAATCTCAAGGAACACGGGATCACCTTCGTTCAGGGCAAGACGGGCAAACGGGTCAACATCCCGACGCACTTCGAGTTGGAGGAGCATCTCGGGCTGATCTACGACGATGATAAGCTCACGGATTTCATCTCCCCCGGTCTGGCAGCGCGGACCAGCGGGGGTAAGCACGGGCTGAGCGAAAGTTTCAAGCGCCTGGTCGTTCGCGCAGGCTTGGACACAATGACGGTGAAGGGCAAGGGCTCCTACCAGTTCAGCAAACGCACCTTTCACTCGCTCCGCTACAGCTTCAATTCGGCTTTGGCCAACGCCGGTGTGAGCCAGGAAATCCGCGTCAAGTTCACCGGCCACTCCTCGAATGCGATGAACGACCGCTACACGAAGCTCGACCAGAAGCCGTTGGGTGATGCGATCAAGAAGCTGAGAAATTTGGATGAGGAGTGAGAGGCTAGTGTGCTAACGAACGTGAGCCAAACAGGGGGAGCGGTCTTGACGGCTTGAAATCATTTCGGGGCCAGTCAGAATCCGCGCGTGCCCAAGCGAAAGCCCAAAAAACGTGGTAGACGCAAGCGAGTGATTGATGAGCCGGTCGTCGTTGCCGGGCCGGCAGACGTCCTACCAGCGGCCCAATTCGTTCGTGTCACCGAGGAGTTGAAGCGTGCTGCCACGGCGGCGCTGACGGCATTCACCTCGTTGCATCCTGATGATCTAGCCGAGGCCCACATCGAGGCAGTGAGTCTGAAGCATGATGGAATCGAATCAGCTCAAGCCGTCGCGAAGGCGGCGAAGCGCCTAGCTAAATTCTTTGCACAACAACACTGGCAGATGGAAAAAGTGCGCGTGGAGGTGGAGGCGGATGGTGAGCATGGCCGAGTCAACCTGCCGTGGGATCTCGTGTTGCCGGGTTATTTCAACACGCTGGTGGTCGACGCTGCTCAGACCGAACTCGATTTGCTGGAGATCGATGTGTGGCTCGTGGAGGCAGCGAGGTTGTTCTACGCCACATTTCCGACTAAGAACCTCATCCGTGTCGATCTGGTGCCCCAAGAAGAGGAATGCAAGTCGACTGAGTTCCTTGAGTGCGAGAAGGTGGTTTCCGCCCTCCTCAAGGCTTTGCGGGGCTTCGCTGCCGCCTTGGTGAAGGCAGCGGTCACTGGTCCTCATCACACGGTCACGATCGCAGGCAAGGAGTTCAGCGAATTGGAAATCAAGAGCGATGAGCAGGTCGTTGAGTTTGGGAAAAAGAACGCGGCGCGACGGGCGTTGTTGGCGCTGGGGCTATTGCGAAACCGGGTCGGTTTCACGGTGGAGGAGTTCGCCACGCTCTATCTGGGCAAGCCATCGGACGACCCTGGCAAGACGTTCAACAATGCGATGAATGAATTGCGCAATTTCTTTCCGCGCCTGGATTACGAGATCGATTGCGGGCAGCGGCGAATATCAAGACTGGTGTTCAAGAACGTGCCCGCAGAGGCCGTAATTCACGAGATTCTTCAGCTGCTCTACCGCGAGTAGGCAGCCGCTAATCTACAGTTTGGAGGGCCGGTCAGGGCGGTTTTTCCACTTGGGAGCGGGAAATTCTCCTTGGTGTCCACTATTTCTCCTTGAGCACCTCTGGGAATTTTTCACACCGCAACTTCCATGGCAAATTACCCATTAGCCAGCAGTGGTTTCGTCGGGGTCGTGGAAATGACCGGTGCGCGAGTGCGACGACGGGACCGGCATAAGAAAAGCCCGGTGCTGACTGCGGTGCCGGGTGTGTTAGATACGCTAGATTACTATGGAAGAGCTAGAATTAGTCGAGACGCCTGTCTTGACACCTGATGAAGCCAGCGAGGTTAAGCCGGCTGAGAAGATCGCAAAGGAAACGCCAGCGACGGCGGCCACCACGGTGACGGCGGTGTGTGTGGACGTGGTTGATTTGGGCTTGGTGGATACGGACTGGGGCCGCAAGCCGCGTCTGAAGTTCGTCTTTGAACTAGGCGAGATGAAAGCCAACGGCTACCCCGCCACTGCCAGCCGGACGTTCACGAAATCTCTGCATGAGAAGAGTGCGTTGCGACCGGCGTTGGAGGCCTGGCTGGGACGCACCATGAACGAGCAGGAACTCGCCAAGGGGTTTGCCTACGCGAAGCTGAATGGAAAGTCCTGCACGCTCACGCTGCTCCCGGCCCTCAGCGAAAACGGCAATGGCTACAACAAGATCGTAGCCATCACGCCCGCCGGTGAATCGGCGTTGAAACCCTCCGGAACGTATCGGAGATGGGCCAACAACTAGAAATCCGGCCCGTGACCTCATGCTCTTCACCGGGCATGGAGCGCGGGCCACTAACGAAAGACTAATATGCTTAATTGTGAATTACCGCCCGGCAGCGCGGACCATGCTGCCACCAAACGAACTGCCTCACAGATCGCCGAGCAAGTGGTCGGCGAGGTGACGTGGATCAGTGAGGCCGAGGGATACTGTCGGTGTCCCGGTCATGCCCAGCACACGAATCAGAACAGACAGCGCGATTGTGCCGTCTACCTCGACGGTGTGCCCACCCTCTACTGTCAGCACACGAGCTGTGCCTCGACGGTGGAGCGCAAGAACCGCGAACTCCGCGAGGCCATCCGCGCCGGGCATGCCAGTGGCACGCCAGAACCTTCAGCCCGCGAGCTGAAGCGGCTCAAGGAGGCCCGCCAACGATGCGAGCGGATACGGACGCGCGCTGCAAAATCCCAGCCGCAAGTGTTGAAGCGCTGGAGTTGGCCCTACGACGAAATCATCGCGTCGTCTCCGGCCCCGATACCCAAGGCGAGAGTTGACCAGACCAGACTGCTGTTGGGTGCGTTTAAGCCCGGCGATGTCGTCTGGATTGGGGACCGCAGTGACTCCGGCCAGCCCGACCATTGCGTGTGCTTCCGGCCCGTCGAGGAATGGCTCAGGCACGACGAGTTCCACAGTCAGTTGATCTGCCCGGTCGCGTTCAAGCCCGGCAGCTACTCGCGCAGCAACGAGAACGTCGTGGTGCGGCGTTTCCTGGTCGTCGAGTCCGATACCTTGTCCAAGGATGAGGTCGGCGCGGTGTTCCGGTGGCTGCGAGATGTGGTCGGCCTTGAGCTGGTCGCGGTCATCGATACGGCCGGCAAATCCTTGCACGCTTGGTTTGTTTGGCCCGGCGAGGATCAGTTGGACGACATGAAGCTGGTGCTGCCCTCACTTGGCTGTGACCCCAAGCTCTTCACCGCGTCCCAGCCCGTGCGATTGGCGGGCGGACTACGGGACGGACGAGTTCAACGCCTGGTCCACTTCAATCAGGGAGGTGCGCGATGAAAAACCTGATCGAATCGCTGCCATTGCCGGGGGTGTATTACCGGCCCGAACCTTCACCCTGCTACTACCGCCAAGATGATGTAGGGAAATGGATGAAGGTGGATCTGACGAGCGTGCGTAGCTTCGTCGCCTGCCAGGGTTATGACACCCGGCGCGCGGAAGGCACCACCGAGGCCGACCAGTGCGTGTTGAAGCTACAGGAGAGGCAGAACGTGGCCTATGCTGGCCCGCTCGCGGGCTATCGTGCCGGGCTGTATTGGATGAACCAGAACCGCGTGCTCGTCACCGAATCCCCGCGCTTCATCGAACCGCAGGCCGGCGAATGGCCGACGTTGCGTGCCTTGCTAGACGCGATGTTTGGCGACGACCAGTTAGGCCAGCGAGATCATCTGCTGGCTTGGTGGAAGCTCGCAGTAGCGAGTGTGCGCGCTGGTCGCGTGCAGGCCAGCCAGATGCTGACCTTGGCGGGGCCGCCAGGGTCGGGCAAGTCGCTCACCCAGCAGATCATCACCGAGACCTTGGGGGGACGCAGTGCCAAGCCGTATCTGTTCATGTGCGGCAAGACTACGTTCAACGCGGACCTGTTTCGCGCCGAGCACCTAGTTATCGATGATGAGGCCGAGGACATCACCATTGAGAAGCGTCGGCACTTCGCGGCGAGCATCAAGGCGTTCTGTGTGAACCCAGAGCAGCACTGCCACGGGAAGAACAAGGATGGTCTTACCTTGACGCCCGTGTGGCGGCTGACGTGCTCGGTGAACGATGATCCTGAGCGCTTGCAGGTGCTGCCGCCTCTGGACGATGACGTAGCCGACAAGATCATCATCCTCAAAGTGGATGCTGGAGGTATGCCGATGCGCAGCGATTCACCTGAAGCCCGTGCCGCCTACTGGGCACAGCTAAAGGCGGAGCTGCCAGCCTTCCTGGACTACCTCGACCGATGGCAAATCCCAGAGGAGTTGCGCGTGGACCGTTATGGCCTGCGCCATTTCCATCACCCTGAGATCGTCGAGGTGCTACGGCATGGTGCACCTGAAATGCGGTTGCTGGACCTGATCGACGCAGACTACTTCCGGTTCGCGGCAGACCTGGCCGGCACCTGCCAGCGTGACCCGTGGGACGCGCCGGGGGTGGAAATTGATCGCCACCTGCAACGCCATGACGGGCCAGTTGCGAAACAGGCCGGACAGTTGCTGCGTCACCACTCCAACATCGGGCACTACTTGGGCCGTCTGCTCAAGTCCCAGCCAGCGGAGGGCGGACGACTCTCCCGCCGCATAGTCAATGGCACCACGCGATGGACGATCCAGCCCCCGCCGCAGCCTACACCACCGCCAAGGTTGCACGCCGGTCCATCAGTTGAAGAAGAGCCGCCTGTCTGCCCATGCCCACCAGGCTAGGCTGCGCAGGCGATGAACATGGCGGGCGGTCATCAGTTTGGCCGCCCGCCTTTTAACCAAGCAGGGTGGAAGGGTGGACCGAGGTTTGGGGTTTGGACCGTGTGAACACCACGGCACAATCAGCAAGCAACGGCGGGTGGAGAGGTGGAGCAAGGTCAGCCAGTCATACCGGGAGAAAACACACCTCGACAGGCCAGGCGGTTCAGGGTGGAAGGGTGGACCGAGGTTCGTAACTCATACCCGGAAAAACACATTCCGACAGGCCCAGTTTGTGGTTACAGGTGGAGAGGTGTATCCCTTATATCAAATCAAATCAGAAGTTTTTTAGAGAGAGAGAGAGAGAGAGGAAAGGGGAGAACAGGCCGGAGTGATTTTCTCCCGGTATGGGTTGGCACCTTGCTCCACTCTTCCACCCGATTTGTCCACCCCGCACTCGAGCCCTGTGTTTTCCATCGGCCAGAACTGCCAACCTCCATCCACCCTTCCACCCTGGCTGTTGCATCTCCCTCGCCCTGTCCACACACGCACGCGGCCTCAACCACCGCGTTTTGCCTGTCGCCTCTTCGCGCTGCCCGGCCTGCCCCCCGCTGGCTTGTCCCCTCCCTTGCCGTTGACCTTCGGCTCCGTTTTCTTCTTCGGCTTCGGAGGCGGGCAATGTTTCACGGCCTCCCTTGCCTTCGCCAGCAGTCCCTCCAGTTGCGTGGTTTGTTCCTTCAGCTCCTTGTGCTTCCGCAGGACTTTCAACAACGCGGCCAGCCCGTCGCGTATCTCTTCCCATGACACTTTCAATTCGAATGCCGCCCGTTTCGGCTTCGTGACCAGCTTCAGCGCCACCGCCGCTTTCTGGATGTCACCAGGCTCGATGTCCCTTGTGCTTCCCGTGTAGGTGTCGGCCCGCTTCAGCAGCTCGACCATCTGCTTTGGCTCCATTGCCTTGTCGGTCAGTTCCTTGATCTCCCGGTAGGCCCGTTCGTTGGTCGGCAGGCGCACCGCTTTCGTGTCACCCTGGGTGACACTCTGAACTTCCACGATGATCTCCGCCGCGTCCACCAGCCGGTAGCTGTGCTGGCGGCTCATCTTCCATTTCCGCTCAACGTAGTCCTCCCACGAATCATAATCCGCGCGCCACAGCTTCTCCACCTTGATGGTCCGCATCGCCTCGACCACCTCGAAAAACGACTTGACATGCCGCTCGACCACTTCCTCTAGCTTGGCCAGTTTCTCCTTTTCCGGCTTCGTTAATGACCGTGCAACCTCCATTGAGGCTGGCTTGGGGAAACGGCCCACTTGGGTCTTATCACTCGTTTTCATTTGGCTTTGGGTGCTTGAGGCCATTCGCTGATTCGATTCCACCACATTGCCAGCCACTCGACGTGTGCATGGTAGGCCAGGTCGGTAGTGGGCAGAGTCACCGTTCTCATCGCATGATTCCAGACATTCCGCTTGCCCAGCGTCTTGTCCGGCCAGAGATGCAGTTGCTCCCCCATGCTCAGCTCGTTCGCGATGCCTTCGACGGCTTGCAACTGCCACAACGCATACGCCGCCCAGTTCTCCTTCAACAGCGGCCGTTTGTTGAAGTTCACCTTGAGGTCAGCCGCGTGTTTGGCGATGCGGGCAAAATTCTCGGCACGCAGGTTGATGGGCTCGTGGAAAATCGTGATGGGCTTGAACTCCTTGATTTTGGTCAGGGTCGCCCGCAGATCATCTTCCTGGCACTCGGGACTGGTCGGGGCCATCGCTATGTAAACGTGCAGCCCCATGTCCTTGGCCTGCTTCAGCGTGTCGAGCCGCTTCTGCACGCCGGGAGCCTTCGGTTCATAGCGCTTGCGCAGATCATCGTTGAGGGTCGGCAGGCTCATCCCAAAGACCAGCCGATGTCCAAACCGCTTGTAGAGATCAAAGTCCTGCTTGGCCAGTGGGCTGCGGGTGAGGATTCGCACGTTGAGGTCTGACTCGTCGAGAATCATCTCCAGCGCCCTTCGCACCAAGGTCTGCCGCAGCGTGTTGAGCACTGTTTGCCTCGGCGCGTCTCCGGCTGCCACGACGGTCTGATAGGGGTCCGTGGTGCTGCAAAGAATCACGGCCCGATTGCCGTCAGGGTTCAGCTCTTCAGCCTTCACTTCCATCGCCCGCTTCACGCTGTTCCGGAACTTCTTTTCATCCCACCGGCGAAGCAGCACGTATTCGCCCCATTCCGCGTCGGCGTCCGTCACGCCGTAGAGCTTGAGCTCATCAGGATACTTTTTGGTAGTCTGGCTGGGCACGTAGCAGAACCGGCAGGCATGATTGCAGCCCATCGCGATGTTATAGGCCCAACTGGACAGCGACTTGTATTTGAACCGATTGCGGTCGAGGTAGGCGTGAAGTGGTCCCTGCTCGCGGTGCTTCCCCCACAAATCCACCTTGCCTAACGGGGCTTTAACCAGCTGCGCATAGGCGTCAGCCGTGAGGTCGATTCTCTCGGGCACGGTTGGAAATTATCTGGAAGCCGTAACAGCTTCCACCAAAACATGAGCCTCGTCAAAGTCAGGTCATGGAAGAAAATAACGTCAGCTCCGTTTTGTCCTTGCATCCAGTCCATTACTTGAGATAATAGAAGTATCAGCTAGAGGAATTAACCCGCTGATTGAACCAAGGAGTTATTATGCCGCTGATTTGTCCTATACCGTTAGATGAAACCTATGACCTTCCCGAGGGCCGCTTCAAAGCCCGGCTGGTGAAGGTCCGCCCACACACCAAGCAGTCCAGTATGGGTTCCACTCAACTGGTCCGTTTGCTGTTTGAAGTCGATGTTCCCAGCCTCCGCAACAAAACCGCAATGGCTGGCCGCAACTTCAACCTAGACCTCCGCCGCCAAAGTGACCTGCGGGGATTCTTGGAGGCATGGCGGGGAGCCGACCTGTTTGCCACCTGCGATGAACAGTTGGACCTTGAGCAGCTCGTCGACGCTCCCGCTGAGGTGGTGTTAAGGCACATCAAGAACCCCAGCCACCAGCGTCCCTACGTGCTGATCGAATCCATCTACCCACCTGGCGCTTTGTGGCTGACCGCTGATGAACCCATCGAGCTTGAGCAGGCAGCCTAGTCGGCTTATTTTTTGAAACGAGGTCGCAGATGAGTAATCACCACAGGCAGCGGGAATGGTATAGCGACGCCAACCAGCAGAAGCTCCGGGAAGCACGACAACAATGGGACTGGTCGGAATGGCTGCTTGGGAAACTCAGGGTCGAAGATGGCAGCCCGGCGAAAACGATCACCGACGAGGAGGTTTTGGCATGGCACCACCAATTGACAACCCGCTAAAACAAAAACTGTTCACCGGCGAAGAACTCGGCAAAGCATGGGTCTTCGGGGCGGCTGCCTCATCACGCAAGCCACTGACGCCCTCTCACTGGTTTGGCAGTCACTTCCCCGACGCCGCCAGCCAGCACGGTTCCCCATTTTTGGAGACAACTGAGACGGACGCCAACGGTTTCGAATTAACGCGGGTCGTCGCGAGCAACGTGGAATTCTTTGCCGCACTCCTCGGTGGTGACTCACGTCTTGGACATCGCGTCATCTACTATCCACCGGAGGGCCGCTTCTACTACAAGGAGGTGGACGGAATCTTCCATGTCGCCACTGAGGGCCGGCTCGCCTCATTGCTGGCTGCGTTGTTGCTGCGCTGTGCCGGGGAAATGCCGCTGACTGTGGACCGCCATCGCCTCTTTGTGGAGTTCCGCGAGGAGCAGCAGTTGATCGAGGTGGTGAGAAAGGCCCGCTCAACTTTGGCAGTGGCGGAGAGCTTTTTCGATGTGGACTCCATAAACCGTCGCGTGGCTGGGGCTGAGACGATGGACCAGACCGCGCGCAGCTTCGTGGACAGTAGCGTGGAGATCGCGGAGGGGACTGTAAAGTTGACGGTCGGTGAACTCTTTGCGGCATTTCTGGAATATTGCCGGATGAACGGGGTGCAGATTGGGCACCAAGGGGATCGTAAGCTGAAGCGCATGGTGGTGGAGACCGTGAACCAACATCATGGGGTTCGGTTGCGACATGACTTGACGGACAGCCGGGGCAGGTGTGCGAAGGGCTGGAGCGGATTGACGTTCAGGAACCAGGCGCTCACCGGCTATGAGCTGGCACGAAACTGAGGCGCGGAAGGGAAAACACATCCGTGGAGTCCGTCGCTTGGAAATTCGCAGGAGATCGATGTATCCGCCGCTGAACCGATGGTGTCCGGCTCTTTCACGGCCAACGTCAAGCCAGCGACCCTGCTACACCTTGAGCCGTCGCAGCAGTTCCGCCGGCTTAATGATCTCGATCCCGAACGGCTTGCCCATGTCGAGCAGGTCTTTGTCGTAAGCCGTCACAATCTTGGCCCTCGCACCCAACGCACACGCCAGAATCGGGTCATCGTTGCTGTCTCGCGAGCGCTGTTTGCCCAATGGTGCAGGTTCGATGGTCCGCACGTTGGCCAAATACCAGTTCAGCATCGGCTTGGGGTCATGGGGAAACTTGCCCGCAGCAGCCAGTTCTCCCGCCTTGGCTCTGGCCTCGGCGATTGTTTCCGCAGTGGCGTAGGCAATCAGCCGCCGCCGGGCCACCATGACGAGGCACTGGTAGGCTTCACCGCGCCAGCCAATGCCGGCCAGAACCACGCTGGTGTCGAAGACGATTTTCACTTCGACCGCCGGGAGGAGCGGCGCAGTCGGGACAGTTCACGCATCATCGCTGGTGGCGGCTCACCCACGGGCGCTTCCTTCATCGCCTCACGGACAACCGCCAAGTCTTCCTCAATCCGCTGCTGACGACGATGGCGGAGGAGATCCCGGACATACTCGCTGAAGTTGCCGAACCCACCCGTTGCCATGTCGGTCCGGGCGAAGGCGTCGAGTTCATCGGTGAGAGCGATGTTGGCGGTTTTGGTGGCCATGCCGATAAGGTAGCTTCCCACCATTAGTTGTCAAACTTTGCCAATCGTCTTTTCCCCCACCCATGACACGCCCTGCATCAGCTACAATCCATCCTGCCTCCAGAACGCTTCATTTACGCTCCCCACTTGCCCATTCTATGCGTCGCCAACCGCGCCTCAATCAGAGTTCGTTCACCAACCCCGAGCGTTCCTGGGGCGAATTAAGAGCAAAATCCAGATTAGCGACGCAATCCAGACCTCCTCAAACGTGCATTGGAATGAAAGCGATTGCGAACATCCAGCGTTCTGCCGCAACTAAGCACGTCGATTCCGCCCACTCTTGCCTGACCGTCTCTTGGCTGGTTGACGGCGGGAAAAATCGACTACAAATGCCCGGATAGTTCGCTGCGAGCCCGACAGATCACCCGCTTGCTTCTCGAGTTGTGTTCGTAATTCGTTCACACTGGCGAAGTGGACCTGTTTACGCCGTCCATCGTCCTTGTCATCCCACTCCGCCAGAGGAAACCACCCGACGAGATACAGGCCGTGATTGCTAATGCTGTTTTTGAGATAACGGTTGGCGAGCTGGTCTGCCATGTCCTTCTTCACACGATTGTTCCAGGCCCCCTTGACCTCGATGATCACCGTGATGGTGTCAGAGTATCCAGTCCGCAAGTCGCGCCTCACCGCGGATACATGGACATCGGTTTCGTCGTATCGGTGGATTTGCACCTCACGGCCAACCACCAAGCCATGCTTTCCAAGATCGTCCTCCAAGTGAGCGGCGATCCACTCCGAGATGTCCTCTTCCGACTTTGGGCGCTTCCCATCCCAGAGATACCGCGCCAGTTGACGATCGCCGCTCAACTTGGCCTGAAGGGCTGTCAACGATTCCATGATGCCTTCAAGCAACTGCGCAGGGGATTGCACCAGGCGCGCACGCTGATTGTTTGCCAGCTCGAAGAGTTCCTTCGGACTGGGTGGCTCCCAGGTTTGCCGCCGCATCTGCTCGCGGCCACGCATCACCACACGACGAAACCACCCAAACTCAGGATGCTTTGATATCAGGCGTTCCAATTCCATGCACCCCGCCACGGTGCCAAGGTTGGCAAGGTGCGAAACTAGGCTGTCGCGCATATCAGCCATCGCCATTCGGTCCGTCACTGCCCCGCCCTTGCTTCTGTCCGGGTCCTCCAGGGCGGGATACTGCGCGAGCATCCATTCCCAGAGCAATCCAACATCCGGCTCTGAAAGGGTTCCGAGAATTCCAGCAGGGGAATGAGAATAGCCAAATCCGAAGCCTGCCATTATTTCCCGGCCAAACGCAGGGTCACCTTTGAACAGCCGCCACACTCTTGGCCAATCCGACCGATCGCCGTGCAGCATCAACAGCCGGGCCGCATGACGCGAAAGCTCACGGCTTGGGCCGGCGGTTGGAGCCTTCCGAGGAAGCCGGCTGCGGACGAGGCTGATAGCACCGGGGACTTTATGCTCAACCAAAGCAGTCCAGAGTTGTTCGGTGCACTTGGGCTTGAGCCTGCCCCGACGCGCTCGACGAAGCAGTGCGTTGCTGAACTCATGCGGCCACTGCTCAGGCAGCTTCTGAAAAATCCACAGGTTATCCCCTTCTTTGTTCTCTTGAGCTACCACCTTGAGCGCCCACTCCGTCGCCTCAAGTGGAGCACGTCGGAAGGCTTCGGTCGTCAGCAGGCGGTGTTTGTCTGCCTCATCGTAGTGATGGATGCGAAATATCGCGGGCGACCACTTGGCCCAGACTTCAGCGGAAAGTGCCTGGAACTGCCCGCTCGCCTCGTGCGCGAGTAGGAGCAAGGCGCGGAAACCAGCGACTGCGGGATGGTGGATAATGTTCTTTCGGGTGAACCATGCCTCCGGTTTTGAATCACGCCCAGTGGCGTAGAGGAGAGCTGCTGCCACCATGCGGTTTCTAGTGTTGTCTGAAGCGGTGTTCCAGCCGTCCAAATCCCGCACGTCCATGTGACCGTGTCGCTCGCAATAGTTGCCATCTGCTTTGACCTCCAGCCATAAGCAAAGTTTCCACCACCCTTCCAAATTGCCGGCCTCGAATTGCTCCAGCAGCGTCACCACCCGGTCGGCGGGAGAAGGCGACAGAAGTTTTGGCGCCAATTCCCTTTCGTTCCCCTCGGTCTGCCTTTGGATTTCACGGGCTTGGCGGGCTTCCTCGGAGGCGAGGTGAACTGGTTTCAGCCAATGCGGCATGATTTCCGCAAGGACCGGGAAATCGCGTGCGGCCTCGACCAGCACGTCCACGCACTCAACGTCTTCAGGATAGAACGAAAACCGGATCAATTGAAAGTAGCCTGCTCGCGTCTCCTCATCGTTGGCTGACCTCAAACGGATCACGAGCCAGGGCATATCACGCGGACCCAGCAACCGAAGGCCGTAGCGAGTCAGTCGCAACGCATCTTCCTCGGGGTCCGCAAAGAATGGCACGGCGGTCTCGACCAGCTTCAGGCACAGATCAGGCCGCGCCTTGAGCGTCTCGGCCAGCGGGGAATCGTTGCTCCATGTGGAAAAATCGCGCTTTCTCAGCCGGACAAGGAGGGCGCGAGCGAAAGGCACAAAAACAGCCGGCTTGTCCCAGTGCGCGACGGACCGATTCAAGATCCCGAAAATCAACCTGCTGAAGTGATCGGGATGGGTATGGTGAAGCTCGCGTTGAGACTCCGTCCATGCAAGCGCAGTAGGTAAATCCGCCTCTGTCAGGCCTTCCACCAAGTCCGACGAGAGGAATTCCTTGTAAGTTCCAGACCAATGATGCTCTGACTCCTTGAGACTCGTGAACAGTTCCGATGCAGACAGGTGCTTCGGCCAGCAGGCTTTCAATCCAGCACCACGCAGTTCGTCCTTCGGATCAGCGCCCACCATGCCAAGGGCCAAAGGGCGAAGCCGTTTCTTCGCGGCTTGGTCCCCGCTCCGAGCGATCCAGGCCGCAGCCCCTTGCCGCACCGAAAGCGCTTCCTTGGCGTCCAAAGCTAGTTTGACGAACAGCGCACAGAGCGCCGTCACTTCGCAGGCTTCCGCGATGGAGACGGCCTCGCACCGTGCTTGAGCAGGCAAACTCCTATTGGACAAGCACTGGCTCAGTTGTGGCACAAGCTTCGGGTGATTCAGTTTCCGATATCTTTTACGCATGTCCCACCAGTTCCCAAGAATCGAGTCCTGCCCATGGGCTGCGAGCAGCGCATCCACCAGCGCAGTCCGGCTCGAAACGTCGGCTGTAGCCACATCACTGCGCAACAGCACCTCTGGCTGGGAACGCGTAAGTTGCCGGAACACGTCCTCGTTCGCGCTGGCAACCCATGCCGCCACTTCCTGCAACTGGGGAACCAATTTGTGCTCCGATTCGTGCCAGTGGAAAAGCAGCCCGCCCACCTGTTGGCTTGAAAGCCCAATCTGCGTCAGATAGCGGGCAGCCAAAAACTCACCAAAGGTCTGATGCGCCCAACTCAAACGGTCCTGGCCTCGTGATGTGAAGAGTCCGGTATCAATGGCTTCTCGCAATGCCTCCTCCGTGACTGAAATCGGTATGCCACGAGAGGTTGCAACGCCGGTCGCGAGCTCCGACAGCGAAATGTCCGTCGTTGGTTTGCCTGACAGGCGCGGATTCGTCCAGACCGCCGTTCGGTTGCACAGGATCAGTGCTGCCATGATGTGACTCGCCACCTCCAGCCGCTGGTCGGCCGTAAGCCGTCTCCTGAACGCTGGCGTTTGGCGCTTCTCGAAGTCCGTGCAAAGCTCGCGACACCCGTCTCCGTAAATCTCGCGCTGCGTTGCGGGGAGTGCGCCGTGGTTGTTCTCCCAGACCCGGAGGAGCAGGTTCAGAGTCAAAGGCTTGATGGCAAAGGATACGACCTCGCTAGTGATTACGCCTTTGATGAATCGCTCCGGGTCTTCGAGATGCGCTACCGCCGCCTCGGTCACCTGAGAGCGCGTTAGCGGAGCCAGCTCGTAAACTCCAGTCGCATCCTTGCCCCACTTGTCCCGTAAAGCTGTTTCGAGCCCCGTTCGCCATTCAGCCGTTCGCGACGCAATGCGGAGGAAGAGATTCTGAGTAGTCGAAAGCCTACCAAAGTAGTCGGCCAACAAGCTGGCAGCCGTATCCACGCGAAACAGGCACTCATCGAAGCTGTCCAGAAAAACGTGGAGTTCTCCACCGGACTCCTGCCAAGAGCGGAATTCAGTGCTCTCGAAAATTTGTTCCACCAGGAAACTGTCGGTTGTGAAACTTCCCAAATCACGGACAAGGAATTTTGCGTTGTGTCCCGCGATGGCAGCTCGCGCACGAAGTTCAGCGTCCCTAATCGCATGGCTTTTGCCGATACCTGGCTCACCCAACAGCACCAGACATGGCTTCGTTAGCAGCTCCTCGAAGGCGATGATGTCCGTTTTCCAGAAGGCAAATCCTTGCGCATCTTTGCTGGGCGGATTCAGGAAGCCATCAGAGTCGAAACTAAAACCGCCATCCCGGGGCACCCAGTAGCGCTTCCAGTTGTAGGTGGTGTCGGTCATCGGCTGGATCAAGCTTATCGAGTTTAGTGCGACGCGCTAGCTTACAACTTGACTGCCGCAGTTGAAGCCCTTGTCGGCACAGCTCATCCCCCCTCCCGGCCTGCTGTCACGCCTGAAAAAGTGGCATAACGCTTGGAGAAAGTCGCTGCCGGCTGTGTAGCTGTCGGCTGGATCTTCCTCAAAGGCCCTGCTGTATAACAACGGCGGGGCTTTTCGTCATCCACCCCCATCGGAAAGGAATCCCGTGTCCCCCCATACAGGTGAAATGCTGCTCAATGAGGTCGCCCCCCGCATCCGTTCAGCCGTGCCCTACTGTGTTCGCACTGTCGGTTGCGAAGACGCCGAGGAGCTGATCCAAGACACCATCGCAATGGCCGCGAAGCTCTACGACAACGCGGAGAAGGCAGGCAAGACGGTCACTCCTGGCAACATCGCCTACTACGCCATCCTGCACGCGAAATCGGGACGCCGCGCTTATGGCCAGAGCAAGACTGACCCGCTGCATCCCTGCACTCAACTGAACGGACGCGCCCGCTTGGATGGTCTCGAGGACGCAGTGAAAACCGAGGAAGGCAGTGAAGATCCGCTGCTACTGTCCGACGTGTTCAGCAACGAGCAGGAAGATCCGTCGGTGAAGGCCGCGAGGAAGGTGGACTGGGAGTTGTTTACAGCCACGTTGAACGAACGCTTCCGCGCCATCCTCGACGTGTTGGCTGAAGGTGGCTGTCTGAAGGAGGTGGCGGTGAAGTTCAAAGTCAGCAACTCCACGATCAACACGAATCGAATCCAACTCGCCGACAAGCTGCGCGAGTTCTTCGGGGCCGACATTCTGAAGGAAATCGTCCAGCTGCCGCAGTGGAGAAACAATCTGCTGGCCCACCGCGAGTTCCTAGCGTGTCGCGAACAACGGCAGCCCTGTTGATGCCCAGCGCCGGCAGAGTCCAACCCTCTCCCGTGCTACACCTGAACAACCCCAGCCCGTGTCGATCAATGCCGAACCTCAACTGGAAGACGCTGCAAAACGGTGCTGTTGTTCTGCTGGTCCTCTACATCCTGCCGAAGCTCCTGCCCTGGCTGATGCTCCTCGCCGTGGTCGCTGCCGCGGTCTGGCTTCACCGTCGGCCAAAACGTCGCAGCGGAAGGGGAAAGCGGTGTCGGTGTCGCCGCTATGAATGCCGTTGCCGCTAAACCCTTCCATCAACTCCTCAGCCTATCCTGACTTCAACGTCGGGGTAGGCTGGGGTGGCTGATTGATGAATTCGCGGGGCCAACTTTTTTAGCTATCCACTCATCTGGGAAGGTCGCTGCGGAGCGCTCCACGCAAAACGATTCCACGCTGCAAAGCTCCGCGACTCTCTGTGCTCGATTGTGTCCCCGGCGCGGACCCAATCCTCCGTCCAGCTTTGCGCGTTCACGACACCCTCGGCTCTTGTAGTCGGTCCCGCTTGTGGTTTTTGTTTGAACAAGCCGCGCGGAAGGCTTACCAATCAATCCAGTGCGCGTCCTGCGAAATACTTTGCTCCTACTGCTGGCGGCGGCTTGGCTGCCTCTGACTGCGCATTGCCGCTTGGAAAGCCTGCCCAGTCTGGCCTTTCTCCAGTGTGCTGACGACCGGGCCTGCCATCAAGGGACTGACTCTCACGGCGGCAGTGAATGCTGTTCTTTTGAATCCGCTGAGTATTTTCTCCCATCGCACCAGCCCGCCGTTTCCCCCGCGTTGGTCCTCGCGCTGCCTCCTTTTGAGTCGCCGACGGAACTCGTGCGCGGGCTTCCCGAATCTGTCTCGCTCGGTGTATTGACCGCAGCTCCACCCGACCTCCCGGCTTCCTGGCAGTTTGCTTTTCGCACGGCCCTTCCTCCCCGTGCGCCTTCGCTCGCTTCGTAATTAGTCCTCGCTTCCGCTGAGGGCTGCCTTCCCGTTCATCCGGCGTGTTGTCGCGCCTGAGTTGGCTGTTTCCCGTTTGTGTCCCGTGGTTTGGAAAGTTCAGTGAGATTCCGTGTGATTTTATGAAGCGATATTTGATTGGCAAATGGCGTCCCCAATTCGCCGTGGTGGCGTCCCTGACCGTTCTGGCCGTGCTGGCGGCGCACGCACAAGATGCAGCCCCGGCCCCTAAGCCCCAAACTTTGGAGGCACTGGTGGCCGAGGTGCTCGACAAGAATCCTGAGCTGAGATTCTACGAGGCGGAGATTGCCGCCGCGAAGGGCGAGCAGCGCACCGCCAAGGCGCTCGCCAACCCTGAACTGTCCGTCTCCGGCGGCCTCAAGCGCGCCAAGGACATCGCCGGCAATGTGCTGGGCGAGGGCGGCGCGTGGACCATCGCGCTGCAACAGCCCTTCGAGTGGCCGGGCCGGCTGGCGCTCCGCAAGGCCATTGCCAGCCAGCAGGTCGCCCTCGCCGAACTCGGCCTCGACAACTTCCGCAACGCCTTGGCCGCCCGCACCCGCACGCTTGCGTTCTCCGTCTTCGTCGCGCAGCAGCAGGCCGACGCCGCGCTGGAAATCTCGCACCGGCTTCAAGCCCTCGCCGAGGTCGTCGTGCAGCGCGACCCCGCCGGTGTCACGCCCAAGCTCGAACAGCGCATCATCGAAGCCAGCGCGATAGTCGCCCAGAAGCGCGCCACCGACGCCCACGTCGCCGTGCGCAACGTGCTGATTGAGTTGAACCAGCTTCGCGGCCAGCCCCTTGCCAATGCGCTCCGCATCGCCGAGACGCCGCTGAAGTTTGCCCCGGCTCCCGACCCCGAGGCGTTGCTCGCGCTGGCCCGCACGAACAACTTTGAGCTGCGGCAGCGCGTCGCCGAGCTGGAACAGCAGGGCTTCCGCGTGGACCTGGCGAAAAACGAGCGCTACCCCGCCGTCACCATCGGCCCGTTCCTCAACGCGGAGAAGTCCGGCGACTCCCAGACCATCATCGGCTTCAACCTGTCCGTCCCGCTGCCACTGTGGAACCGCAACGCGGGCAACATCGAGGTGGCAAAGGCCCGGCGCGAGCAGGCGCAGACCGCGCTGAACGTGGCGCAACGCGACGTGGAGCGCAAAGTCAGCGAAACATGGCTCCAATACGCCGCCCGCATCCATGAAATCGCCCGCACGCGGCCCGACGCGGCGCAGGACTTCCGCGAGACCGCCGACCTCGCCGACCGGCATTACCGACTCGGTGCCGTGCCACTCGCCACCTACATCGAGATGCAGAAGCAATACCTGGAAGCCCTCGAAGCGGTGCTCGAAACCAAGCGCAGCGCCCTCGAAGCCAGCGAGCAATTGCACCTGCTCACCGGTCGGAGCCTCAACTCGTTGAGTGTCGTCCAGCCTGCCAAGGATTGAGATGAACGCATTTCAACTCAGCACGACCCGGCCACAGCGGGCGGCATACGCCCTTACCTTGCTGACCGCCGGCCTGTTTCTCGCAGGCTGCGGCCACAAGGAAGGCGACGGCCATGACCATGGCAAGGAGAAGGCCGAAGGCAAGGAGCACGGGCACGACCACGGCGCGGAGTCGCCTTCCGGCGCGTCGTTCAAGGCCGGCAAGGGCGTGAGCGTGACCGACGAGACGAAGAAGATTCTTGGCCTGAAAGTGGCGGACGTGACCGAGGAAAAGCTGCCGCACGAGCTTCGCTTCACCGCCCAGGTGTATGACACGCTGCCGAACCGGCTGACGCCCGTCACCAACCGCCCGACCCGGACGGTGCTGGCCTCGGGCTTTGTTGCCCCCGCGCAAGCCGTGCTGGTCCGCGCGGGAATGACGGTGCGCTTCAGTTCTCCGTCGGGTGCCACGGCGGAGGGCACGGTGAAGGAAATCCATTCTGCGCTCGCTTTGGGCGATGCCGAGATTGACGCCTTCCTGCCGGCGGACGCCGCGTTCAAATCCGGCGACTTCGTGTCAGCCATCCTCACCCTGCCGCGCACGAACACCGTCGCGGTCATCCCGCAGTCCGCCCTGCTGCGCACGTCGGAGGGTAACTTTGTCTATGCCGTGAACGGCGCGGCCTACTTCCGCACCGCCGTCAAAGTCGGCGCGGAGAGCAGCGACCGCGTGGAAATCACCGACGGCCTCCTCGCAGGCGACCAGGTCGTGACGACGCCTGTGCAAACCCTCTGGCTGATTGAACTGCGCGCCGTCAAGGGCGGCGGACACTCCCACTGAGCCGAGTCACCTGTATGGGGTATCAAACGCCAATGGCTTCCGAGTGTGGAGAGCGGGCTTGCGCCTGTTCCTCCCCACCGCTCGCAGCCGCGCCCATGCAGGCCATCGTCGGCCAGACATTGCTCCGTGTCAGCGGCATGGATTGCGCGGATGAAGTCGAGGCGGTGAACCGGGTCTTGAAGCCGTTGCCCGGTGTTGCAGCAGTGCAGGTGAATCTCATGGCGGGCACGGTGGCAGTCGCGCACACCGCCGCTGTGTCGGTGGAAACGCTGGTGGCGCAACTCGACAAGGCCGGCTTGCGCGCCACGCTGGCAACGGCGGAGGCTGCAACCGACTCGCCAGCCGACGGCCAACGGTTGCGGCTGATTTCCGTCATCGTGTCCGGCGGGTTCACCGGCTTGGGGCTGGCCTTGCAGTGGCTCAAGGTCGAACCGGAGTGGGTTCGCGTCGGCAGCTTCGGCATCGCCATCCTGGCGGGCGGATGGTTCATCGCACCGAAGGCGTTCGGCGCGCTGCGACGCGTGTCGCTCGACATGAACGTGCTGATGACCGTGGCCGTGATGGGAGCGGTGGCCATCGGTGAATGGGGTGAGGGCGCAGCGGTCGTGTTCCTGTTCGCCCTGTCCGAATTGCTGGAGGCGTTCAGCGTCGCACGGGCACGCCGGGCGGTTCAGTCCCTGTTGGAGTTGTCACCCGAGACGGCCCTGCTCAAGGAGGGCGATGCGTTCCGCGAGGTTCCCGTGGCACAGGTAAGCGTCGGCAGTGTGGTCGCGGTGAAGTCGGGTTCGCGCGTGCCGTTGGACGGCGTAGTCATCGGCGGCGTGTCGGCGGTGAACCAGGCTCCCATCACCGGCGAATCCATGCCGGTCGAGAAAAAGCCCGGCGACGGCGTGTTTGCCGGCACCATCAATGGCGAGGGTTCGCTGGACGTGCGCGTCACCAAGGCGGCGAGTGATTCGACCATCGCCCGCATCATCCATCTGGTCAGCGAGGCGCAGTCACAGAAAGCGCCGACTCAACGGTTCGTGGACACGTTCGCCCGCTACTACACGCCCGCCGTGTTTGCCGTGGCATTGCTCGTCTGGCTGCTGCCGCCGTTGCTCTTCGGTGGCGCGTGGGGCACGTGGACATATCGCGCGCTCGTGCTGCTCGTCATCGCCTGCCCCTGTGCGCTGGTGATTTCAACGCCGGTTTCCATTGTGTCCGGCCTGACCGCGCTGGCCCGGCGCGGCGTGCTCATCAAAGGTGGCGCGCATCTAGAGGCGCTCGGCAGGCTCCGCGCGCTCGCCGTGGACAAGACCGGCACCATCTCCGAGGGCCGTCCCCGCGTGACGCAGGTGTTGCCCTTCGGTGGCAAGTCCGAACCGGACGTGCTGCGGATTGCCGCCGCGATTGACGCGCACTCCGAGCACCCGCTCGCCAAGGCCGTCGTGGAGGCCGCGCAGCAGGCGGGCATGGAGTTTCCCCGTGCCACCAACTACCAGGCCCGCACTGGCCGGGGTGCGGAAGGCGAGGTGGACGGCCACGCTTACTTCGTCGGCAACCACCGCTTCGCGCATGAACTGGGCGTGTGCTCGGAAGCCATCGAGAAGACCCTCGCCGGCATCGAAGCCAGCGCCCAATCCGTTGTCGTCGTTGGGCATCGTCCACATGGCGGTTGCGCGGGTGAAGTGCTGGGCGTGCTCGCGGTCGGCGACACCATCCGTCCCAACGCCGCCGAGGCCATCCGCGCCCTGCATCTGGCCGGCGTCCGCAAGGTCATCATGCTCAGTGGCGACAATCAGCGCACGGTGGATGCCATCGCCCGCCAGGTCAGGCTCGACGAGGCACACGGCGACCTGCTGCCGGAACACAAAGTCGAACAGGTGCGCGAACTGCAGGCCGAGCACGGCCACGTCGGGATGATTGGCGACGGCGTGAACGACGCTCCCGCGATGGCCGCCGCCAGCGTCGGCATCGCCATGGGCACTGCCGGCACCGACACGGCGATTGAGACGGCGGACGTGGCCTTGATGCAGGACGACTTGGGCAAGGTGGCCGAGGCCATCCTGCTGGGCCGCCGCGCCATGCGCGTCATTCAGGCGAACATCGTCTTCGCCCTGGCGGTGAAAGCCCTCTTCCTCGGGCTTGCCCTCGTCGGCTACACCAGTCTGTGGCTCGCCATCCTCGCCGACACGGGAGCCACGCTGGTCGTCATCGCCAACGCACTTCGACTGTTGCACCACAACCCTGTGAGAAAGGAATCCCTATGAAACGAAACGCAATCGCATCCTCCCTGAGCCTGTTGGTCCTCACGGCGCTCTGCCTCGCCACGTCCACTAGTTGGGCACGGCCCCCGCGTGCGAGCGAGGCGTGCGGCGTGCTCCAAAACGTGGACAGCGGCGCGCACCGGCTGGCGCTGCTGCCCACCGGGAGCGGGAAGCCGTTGGTGGTGGATTGGAAACCGGACACGAGCTTTGTCCGGAGTGGCGAGTTCGACCGCGCGGATTCACTCAAGGGAGGTGCGCGCATCTGTGTTTATTACCGCTCCCCATTTTTCGGGAGGCCGTTCGTCACGAAGGTTGTCTGGCAGGAGAAAACCGCCTCTCTCCAGCACTGAACCCGTATGAAGCGCATCGAAGCCATCATCAAGCCGTTCTAGCTGGAGGATGTGTTGGAGGGCCTCACCGACCTCGGCATCACGGGCATGACCATCACCGAAGTCCGGGGCTTCGGGCGGCAGAAGGGCCACACGGAGATTTATCGCGGCAGCGAATACACCGTGGATTTCCTGCCCAAGCTCAAAATCGAAATCGTGCTGCCTGACGGGATGGTGAAGTCCGCCGTCGCCGCCATCCTCAAGAACGCCCGCACGGGAAAAATCGGCGACGGCAAAATCTTCG
>SXGR01185356.1_pt1 | contig 22163 bp, 14 predicted proteins | sample 3174711 | NCBI WGS metagenome assembly SXGR01 (sample SAMN11356860, study PRJNA531348) | freshwater metagenome | isolation source: freshwater sample F1-60 | place: China: Fuxian Lake, Yuxi | collected 2017-12-25 | reverse complement strand
CGTATGCGAGTCGGTGCCGACCAAGGTGTCGGGGAAGGTGACCCCCGCGCTATCGCTGAGCACGCCCTTGGCGAGATACTCCAAGTTCACCTGATGGACGATGCCGATGCCCGGCGGCACGACCTTGAACGTATCGAACGCTTGCATACCCCACTTCAGAAATTCGTAGCGCTCCCGATTGCGCGTAAACTCAAGATCGAGGTTCTTCGTCAAGGCATCGGGCGTGCCCGAGAAATCCACCTGCACCGAGTGGTCGACGACGAGGTCGACGGGGACGAGCGGTTCGATGATCTTCGGATTCTTCCCGAGCTTGACGACCGCCGAGCGCATCGCGGCCAGATCGACCAGCAGCGGCACCCCGGTGAAGTCCTGCAATACAATGCGCGCGACGACGAACGGGATCTCCTCCGTGCGCGGAGCCTGCGCATTCCAACCCGCGAGATCCCGGATGGCGGGCTCGGCGACGCGCTTGCCGTCGCAATTGCGCAGCAGCGACTCCAGCACGAGGCGGATCGAAACCGGCAGGCGCGAAACCTTGAAGCCGGCCTGCTCCAGCGCAGGCAAGGAATAGAATTTATGCGGTACTCCATTGGCGGAGAATGTCTGCAGGGTATTGAAGGGATTCGGAAGGCTCATGGAATATATGCGGAAAGAGAGACAGAAAGGGCGGGTCGCGGGCGACCCCCCCGTGAAATCTTCAGCTGGCGAGCGCCGCCTTCACCGCCGCGAAATTGGGCAAATCCTTCGGCGTCGCGGTCTGCTCGGCGTATTTCACCACCCCATCGTGGCCGATCACAAACGCCGCCCGGGCCGAAGTATCACCGATCCCAGCCAACATCGGGAAAAGCACGCCATAGGCCTTGGTGGCCTCCTTGTTCAAATCGGAAAGCAGGGTGACACCGATCTTGTTCGTCTTGGCCCAAGCCTCCTGCGTAAAGGGACTATCGACACTGATTCCATAAACCGTGGCACCGAGCTTCTCATAGTCTGCGAGGCCGCTCGTCTGATCGCACATTTCCTGGGTGCAGACGCCCGTGTAGGCTAGCGGGAAAAAGAGGATCACGGTCTGTTTTTGGCCGAAATTGGCGCTCAGCTTGACGTCGACGAGACCGTCCGCAGTCTTGGACTTGAGGGTGAAATCAGGGGCTTTGGAGCCGACAGCGATAGGCATGGGATGAATGTTATGAGGTTGTTTTTCTAGGGGCCGCACGGTTGTCGCACGACTGGAGAGCTCAGGTTGAGCCGCGCCCGCCACCGCCGCAAACCGTTTCTCCGAGTTGCCGCTGTCTTTCTTTTTCACGCGTCCGCATTTTTAGAAACACACTTGCGCGCCCACTCTCCCGGCCCGTTTAATTTCACCCCTCGCAATGACGCTCCTCGACGAACTCCACTGGCGCGGCCTTTACGCCGACTGCACCGATGCTGACGCGCTGACCAAGCGCCTGGCCGAGGGGCCGACCACGCTCTATTGCGGCTTTGATCCGACCGCCGACTCCCTCCACGTGGGCAATCTCGTCCCGCTGCTCGCGCTGCGCCGTTTCCAACTCTTCGGCCACCATCCCATCGCCCTCGCGGGCGGCGCCACCGGCATGGTCGGCGATCCGTCGGGCAAATCCTCCGAACGCAACCTCCAGACCAGCGAGCAGGTCGCGCACAATATCGCCTGCATCAAACAGCAGCTGTCTAAGTTCCTCGATTTCGAAGCGCCCGCCAACCCCGCGCGTCTCGTCGACAACGCCTCGTGGACGGCCCCCGTCACGTTTCTTGAATTCCTGCGCGACGTCGGAAAATATTTTTCCGTCAACCAGATGATCGCCAAAGACAGTGTGCGCTCACGGCTCGAGAGCGAAGGCGGCATCAGTTATACGGAATTCAGCTACATGCTGCTCCAAGCCTTTGATTTTTGCTACCTGCGCCAGTCGGCCCACTGCGAAATCCAGGTCGGTGCCACCGACCAATGGGGTAACATCACCGCCGGCACCGATCTCATCCGCAAGAAACTGGGCGTGCCCGCGTGGGGCCTGACCTTTCCTTTGCTCACCAAGAGCGACGGCACCAAATACGGTAAATCCGCCAGCGGTGCCGTCTGGCTCGATCCGGTGCGCACCACGCCCTATCGTTTCTACCAGTTCTTCGTCCAAGCCGAGGACGCCGACGTCGTGAAACTACTCAAGGTGCTCACGTTTCTCTCGCCGGAAGACATTGGCGCCCTCGCAATCGAGATGAAAAACAACCCGGGCGCACGGGCTGCGCAGAAAACGCTCGCTCGTGAAGTCACCACCCTCGTCCACGGAAAATCCGCCTGCGACGACGCGCTTCGTGCCAGCGAGATCATGTTTGGCGGCGGTCTCGACGGCGTGAGCGACGCCGTTTTCCAAGATGTCGTTGGAGAAATCCCGACGAAGGACTTCGCACGCGCCAAGCTCGACGCCCCCGGCACGCCGCTGCTCGACCTCCTCGTCCACGCCGGCCTCGCGCCATCCCGCGGTCAGGCGCGCAAAGATCTCGAGGGCGGCGGAATCTCCGTGAACAACGTCCGCGCCGCCGATGCTGCGCGCGTCGTCACGGCCCACGATCTGCTCTTCGGAAAATACCTTCTGTTGCGCAAGGGTAAGCGCACCTATGCGGTACTGCGTGTCGTGGGTTGAATCCGCCGACACCGAAACCGGCGCATGCTTCACCGGAATGTTTCCCGCGGCCACCACGACCCTCGCGCCCTCGCCTCCGCGCTGGCTGGCCACCGGCGAAATCGCTTACCGACGCATGCTCGCATTGATCGAAGGGGCGCGTGTTTCGATCCGTTGCGAGACTTATATCTGGAGCGACGACGAGGTGGGGGACCGCTTCCGCGGGGCGCTCACGCGTGCGGCCGCCCGTGGGGTCCACGTGCGCGTCCTCGTCGATGGCGTCGGGTCTGCCGAGCTGCCCGCTGGGTACTGGGGCGGATTCGAACAGGCTGGCGGCAGCGCACGAATCTTCAATCCCCTCTCGCCGCGCTACTTTGCCCTCCGCAATCACCGCAAACTCCTGCTCGTCGACGACGCGACGGCCATCGTCGGCGGCTTTAACCTCGCCCGCGCCTACGACGGCGATGGCGTGGCGCGCGGCTGGCGCGACTTCGGGGTTGAGCTGTCCGCGCCGGCCGCGCTCCTCCCACTGGCCGAATCCTTCGACAGTCTCTTCCGCGATCACCGCCTGCGTCACTGGCTGTTGCGGCACGTGCGCCGCACTTTCCTGAAGTGGCCCCGGTCCTACAGGCAGGAGGGGCCAGTGCTGTTTAGTGGCCCGCGCTTGGTGCGAAATCAGTTTCGCCACCAACTGTTGCGGGCGCTGCACGCGGCGAAGCACGTCAGCATCGTCTCGGCCTATTTCCTGCCTGGATTTCGCCTGCAGCGGGCGCTCTGTCGGGTCGCACGGCGCGGCGCGATCGTCGAGTTACTCCTCGCCGGCAAGACCGATGTCCCGCTCGCGCAACTCGCCGCCCGCACCTATTACGGCTCGTTGCTCAGAGCCGGAGTGCGCATCTGGGAATATCAACCGCAGGTCCTTCACGCGAAACTCGCGATCATCGACGACGCGGTGTTCGCCGGCACCGCCAACCTCGACGCCCGCTCACTCGGCATCAATTACGAATTCATGGTTCATTTCGGCGATCCGGCTCTCACCTCCGCAGCGACGGCGTCGTTCGTCGGCGACCTCCCCTACGCCCGTGAGATCACCCTGGACGACTGGCGGGAGCAGCAAACGTGGCCCCTCCGCCTGCGAGGCGCTTGGGCGCGGTTTCTGCTCACCAAAGTCGACCCGTGGCTCGCGCGCCAGCAGATGAGGAACATCCCGTGACTCCCACGTCGCTGGTCGGTACCTCGCTCAAAAAAACATGGCTTCGCTCAGCGCGTTCTCCGGATCCAAGAGACTCGTGGCGGCAGACAACGTCGTTCGGCCGGACCCGAAGTCGGCCTCAAACAGCGCCTGACCCTCCGCAAAATCCCCCGTCCACCGGAAGAAGCGTCCGGAGGTCGTATAGTCGAAACTCACCACGAGCCCGGCCCTCAGCTCGGCCGGCCGCGTGGCCGCCACGAAATTGACCCGCGCCGGATCCGCCCCACAGGCCGCGAGACGCCGGCTTAACCAGTTACTCACTACACGGCTCTCGGCCACCAGCGCCGCCTCGTGTTGAATCGTCACCGCGTGCAGGCCCTCCACCAGTAACGCTGGCGGATAGACCGAGAGAAACTGTCCGATTCCCTGACGCACCGGCAAGAGCCGGGAATAAACGAGATCCCGCAGAGCGGAAGCGTTGGGCCACGGAAAGGCCAACGCATCGGCCGGTGAGCGGGCACTGTCGATCAGCACGCGTTTCGAGCGGCCGAGAAGAAAGCGATAATCCGCCAGCCCGCTGCTCGTCAAAAAACTATGCGCCCAATAATAGAGCGGCAGATCAGTCGAAAGGCAGACTGAAACCGCGCTTTCGAGGAAAGGACGCGCGCTGCGGGAGTAACTGAGCATCACAAACTCAACACACCGCTTGTCCGCCTTTGATTTGCCGATGTGGCATTCCCCAAAAACCTTGGCCCGCAGCTCCATCGCCGCGACGTCCGCGCGGAGCGGACACAGCACGACAATGCGGCTCGGGTAGCGTTTCGAAAACGCGCTGATGACCCGAAACTGCACCGCCGCATCCTCCGGCGTCGTGTTGAGTCCGAAGTGCATCACGACGTTGAGCTGGGTGGCTGTCGCGTCGTCCGTGTCGGCAGCGGACCCGCCGTCAGCACGGTCATTCGTCCACAGCTTCGCGAGATGGCCGGAAATCGCGCTGACAGGGACTTCAATTCCGGGCAGCGATTCGAAAATGGCGGGCATAGGGTCGCTTAAGGCTGGCGCCAGATGTGCTGTTGCTTGGAGAGGAGGGCATCCGCGCTCGGTGGTCCCCATGATCCCGCCGCATAGCTGTCCATACCGGTCCGCCCCACACTACGCCAATAATCGAGCACCGGCGTACACAGTTTCCACGACGCCTCGGCTTCGTCACCCCGGATGAAGAGGGTGCCATCGCCGACCATCGCATCCAGCACGAGTCGCTCGTAAGCCTCGGCGGTGTTGGAACCAAAGGTCGTCGCGTAACGGAAACTCATCTTCACCGGCTGCGTGCGCGTCTCGAGACCAGGGACCTTGGCATTGAGGATCAGGCTGAGGCCCTCGTCGGGCTGGATTTGAAACGAGAGCGTGTTGCCCGCGAGGTCGAACCGCGCCGTCTCACCCGCAAAGAGTGTCCCCGGGGGGCGCCGGAAATTAATCGCAATCTCCGAAACCCGGCGAGCCATGCGTTTGCCGGAACGCAGATAGAACGGCACGCCCTGCCAGCGCCAGTTGTTGATTGAAAGCCGCATCGCCGCGTAGGTTTCCGTGCCGGACTGCACTGCAATACCGTCTTCTTCGAGGTAGCCGGGCACCGGTTTACCGACGACCATACCACCCGCGTATTGCGCCCGGGCCACGTCTCCGGCCGGCCCGATCGTGAGCGGTTGGATGGCTTTGAGGACTTTCACTTTCTCGTCGCGGATCGCTTCCGCATCGAGCGAGCCCGGCGGTTCCATCGCCGTGAGCGCGAGGAGTTGCATCGTATGATTCTGAATCATGTCGCGCAGACATCCACTCTGCTCGTAGTAGCCTCCGCGCGTGCCGACGCCCACTTCCTCCGCCACCGTGATTTGCACGCTGTCGATAAAATTGCGATTCCACAGCGGTTCAAAAATGGCATTGGCGAAACGCTGGACGAGCAAGTCCTGCACCGTCTCTTTACCCAGATAATGATCGATCCGGTAAACTTGGTGCTCCGCGAACACCGAACGGATCGTGGTGTTTAATTCGCGGGCCGAAGCCAGATCTTTGCCAAACGGTTTTTCGATGATCACCTTGGCGTGATGCGGTCGGCCCAAGTGCTTCGCGGCGAGCCCGCTGGCACCGAGGTTCTGCAAAATCGGCCCGAAGACCGACGGTGGAGTCGAGATGTAGAAAAGACGCTGCACGTCGCGACCCAGTTTTTTTTCGATCGCTGCAAGGTGGGCGGCGAGCCGGTCAAACGCGGACTTCTCGTCATAACCGCCCGCCACGTAACTGGTGTTGGCGGCGATCCGCCCCCACGCGTCCGCATCGAGTTCGCGGCGGGAAAACTCCTTGATCGCCCCCGCCGCGAGCGCGCGAAATTCCTCGTCCGGAATCGGCTTACGGCCGTAGCCGACGAGATAGAAATCCGCCGGCAAGAGACCATCAATACTCAAGTTGTAGACCGCCGGGATCAGCTTTCGCGCGGTGAGATCGCCCGACGCGCCAAAGATGACAACCACCGTCGGCGGGGCACCCCGGTGTTTACTGAGCCCATGGAGGAAAGGATGACGTGGTGAGTCGGACATGAGAAGAAGGTTGCTGACACTACAGTTGTCTGACTCTGCGTGGGATGAGGCAAGGGCAATGACCACCGTGCACCTCGCGAGGAGGCGTCAGCCCCGAAAATACTTCGGAAATAACGGGACATTCTCAAAGTGCAGGATCGCTTCCACCGCGGGAATCGTCGCGCCGTACGAGCGACCATTTCCTGGGTCTTTCTCAAGGAGAATCACCTCCACGACATCCAGCCGAAACGTCCGGGGCGGCTCCCTCAACCCAGCCAGATACGCTTCGGCGGTCCGGCGCAACACCCGTTTCTTGCGCGCATTCACCGTGTAAACGCCCGGCACCAACGAGCCCGCGGAGCGGGCCTTCACTTCGACAAACACCAAGACTGCGCCGTCGCGACAGACAAGATCGAGCTCGTCGCGGCGGTCGCGCGGGTTGCGCCAGTTCCGCGCCACGACGACAAATCCCCGCTCCCGTTGCAACCAGTCAGCCGCCAATCGCTCCCCCAGCCCGCCAACCCCGGCGACGTCAGCGTGGACGCTGAAAAGATTCTTCAACCAGGTGAGCATGTGAGTTGCACGGGGATCGGGGCGCGTCTATCAGATATCACTACACGATTCAGATTGCGAGCCCCACCGCCCGCTGACAATCCCAGAGCTTTCTCGCAGCCCGCGCTCACCTATGGCTTCCTCCAACATTACCGCCACCTTGCGTCGCTCGCTGCTCATCAAAGTCATCTCCAAGCACACGCCGAAACGCGAAGATGTCGCGTCGATCATTGAGCTGACCGCCTCCAAGCTCGTCGAGGCCCTGCAAGCTCAGTCAATGACTCTCTACATAGTGGAGGGCAACGATATCGTTATCAAACAGGTTTACTACTCGCCCACCCTGTGGGCGGCCGACGCCGCGAAACAGAAAAGATTTGAGGATGCCGCCGCGCAGCTGCTGACACTGAAGATCCCGCTGGGCGCAGGCTTCGTCGGCCAAGTCATCGCAACCGGCGAGTCGCTTTTCTTTCCCACTAAGGAGAGCCAGCCACCGATCATGGTGGCTCCGGCGAAAAACAGGGACTTTGAGGTGAGCTCCATGCTCACGGTCCCGCTGAAGACGACGATTACGCTCGGCGCGATTCAGGTCCTAAACAAAGAGGAATCCGCCGGCACCAACGGCGAGTTCACCGAAAGGGACCTCGCACTGCTCAAGGAGGTGGCAGACTACGCGTCGACGATGATCCACCGGATGTTGGATCCGAAGTTCGTACCGAACGCCGAGGACACCGCCCGGTTCGTCTCGAAACTCACCGAGCTTCCCTTGGTCACCAAGTTCAAGGATATCGAAATTGATGAAAAACTTATCGAGATCACTGGCGATGCCGTGATCCGGCGCGAAGGGATTTTTCCCCACAAACGGCTGAGCGCAAACTCCGTCGCCGTGCTGATGACCAACCCGCTCGACTACGCGAAGCGCGAGTCGTTTTCGCAAGCGACCGAACTCTCCATCGAAGAGGTCAGCGTGGTTTCAGCGACATTTTTTGAGAGCATCCTCAAGAAGTTCTTCAAAGACACCCATGCCGCCGCGAACGGTTCCGAAGACGTGGATATCGGTGCCGTCGCCAATGTCATCACCAATGCCTACAGCACCGACGGCGGCACTGGCGGCGTCAGCGCGGCCGACCTCGAGAACGAGGACTCCGCACCCATCGTGCAACTCACGAACCGCATCATTGAGGACGCCTATATTTCCGGCGCGTCGGATATTCACATTGAGCCGATGGAAAAAGATCTCGTGGTCCGCTACCGAATCGACGGCCTCTGTCAGGAAAAACTCCGGCTGCCGAAGCAGGTCGCCAGCTCGATGGTCACGCGCCTGAAGATCATGTGCAACCTGGACATTTCCGAGCGCCGCCTGCCGCAAGATGGCCGCATCGTATTCAAGAAATACACCAAGAAAAACATCGATATCGACCTGCGCGTCGCAACCGGCCCGATGAACCACGGCGAAAAGGTCGTCATGCGTATTCTCGACAAGACCAAGAGCACTTTGCCGCTCCCGGCCTTGGGGTTTTCGGACGAGAATCTCGCCCATTACCGCGAGTGCATCCGCCAACCCTACGGCATGATTCTCCACTGCGGCCCGACCGGATCAGGCAAGTCGATGACCCTCTACTCCGCACTCGGTGAAGTGAACACACCCGATGTCAATATCCAGACGGCGGAAGATCCCATCGAATACACGCTGGCCGGTATCAACCAAATGCAGATGAGCCGCGCCATCGGCCTCACCTTCGAGCGCGCGCTCCGCTGCTACCTCCGAATGGACCCGGATATCATTTTGGTCGGAGAAATCCGCGACAAGGAGACCGCCCAGATCGCTTGTGAAGCCGCGCTCACCGGTCACTTGCTCGTTTCCACCCTGCACACCAACGACGCTCCCTCGACGATCTCCCGCCTAGGCGAAATGGGAATCGAGCCGTTCAACATCTCGGCCTCGCTCGTCTGCGTTTGCGCGCAGCGGTTGCTCCGTCGCGTGTGCAAGAACTGCAAGGTGCCCTTCGAGGTGGCCGGTCGCGAAAAGATGATCATGGAACAAGCACTCGGTTGGAGCGGCCAAGTCTTCAAGGCCAATCCCCAAGGCTGCCCCACCTGCAGCGGCACCGGCTATAAGGGCCGCGTCGGTATTCACGAACTGATGACCAACAGCGAGGAACTCACCGAGGCCATCAACAAAGAAGTCGAAGTCGCCGACCTGAAACGCGTCGCCATGAAAAATGGCATGAAGACGCTACACCAAGATTCCATGCTCAAGGTCAAGCTGGGCCTGACCACCATCGAAGAAGCCCTGAGCAACGTGCCACCCGACATGATCAGCCAGACCAAGACGGGTTGACGCGTGCGCGGCCAGTCCGCCGCCGCTCCCCACCGCAACGCGTCACTTTGCCGTCGCCGACCGCGGCTTCCACGCCGCCAACTGCCGCTGCGCCGGCGGGTAGTCCGGCGTCCGTTGCAGCACCGCCTGCGTGAGGGCGATCGCGCCGGGCTGGTCACCTGCGTCAAAAAACTCGCGCGCCAGCTCCGTCATGCACCGGGCACGCTGCGCGTCTCCGTTTAAGTAGAGTCGGGCCGACGCCAGCATCGCAGGCGTCTCCCCTTGCCCTTGCCGGATGCGCACGTCCGCCAGCCGCAGGTCGCTCTCGCGTTTCTCAAGCCAATTTTGGGGCGGCGATTCGGCCCGCACCTCGCGAATCAAATTTTCCGCCAGCGCCCATTTCCGATCACGCCAAAGTTCCTCCAGCCCGGCAAAAAATAGATGCTCGTCCTTGGTCGGCACACCCGTGGGCGGCACCGGCGTCAGCTCGGGCGGCCGAAGCGCGGCGAGGTCCTGCGCAACGGCGGCCTTCTGAGTCTGCAGCCATCGACTGGCCGGACACGCCGTCTCCGCCAGCGCGATCACCTCGCGCGCCGTCTCCATCCGGCCCGCCCGCCGCAGCGCCTCCACCGCCGGGCGAAACACCGGCATCGGCCAAGGTCGGCCGCGCAAGAATTCCAACAGCGAGCTCTGGACGGCTTCCCCGGGCGCCGCCGCGGCTGCCACCAGTCGGCCCATCCACTCAAGCCAGACCTGCTCGGCTGCTGGCACCGGTCGACCCGGCGTCGGCTTCATCAAACCCAGCACCGTCGCCGCCTCCGTCCATTCGCCCCGCTGCACGTGTAACTGCACATTCAATACCTGAAACACCCGCTGCGGAAAGCCTCGTTCCCCGACCGCCGCGAGACACCGGTCAAACAACGTCCGACTGCCAATCTCCGCCAGCGGAGTCGCGGCCATTTTCAGGTTCGCAGCCGAGCCGCCGAAACGAAACAGATAATCCTCCAGCGCGACCTTGGCCGCGTCCTCCAGGCCGGCCAAAATGCGCTGCACGATGCCATAGACCGCCTGCCCCGGATCGGCGGGCGCAGCTGCCCGCATTTCCACCAGCGCGCGCTCCATCTCGTCCAGTCGCCCGGCTGCGCGGCTGACGCGCACCCGGAACCGGCGCACCGCTTGCAAGTCGGCGCCCGGCCGCGTCCCCCAAGCCTCAAGATATTCCGCCGCTTCGGCGGTGCGCCCCAATTCGAGCAAAGCCAAGACCCGGTGTTCCGAGGCCAGCTCCCCCGGTTCCTCGGACTCCGCGAACACGAGGGCCTCGGCAGGGCGGTGCGCGGTCATCAGCGCCGAAACTTTCTGCGCCGCCAGCCACCGGCGATCAACGTCCGCTCGGGCGCCCTTCACAAGCGGTAGAAAGCGGTCGATGGTGGCGACCATGAGTTCAAAATCCTCGCCCTCAGCCGCGACGGAAAAGAGACTCTGCAAGTAGCTCCTGCCGGGAAACTCCTCCGCCAATCCCTCCTTCAACACGCTCACCGCCTGCGTCCGCTGGTTGGCCATCAGGTAAAATTTCGCCAGCGCCTGCCGGCCCTTCATGTCTCCCGGGTACAGGGTCAGTCCCTGCCGCAACACCCGCGCACCATCCACCCATTTGTTTGCCTTCAACAGGTCCTGGCCTTCGGCGATCAAGGCCTGCCCTTTCTTCGCCGTGACGGGCGCCCGCGAAACCGGATACCAAAACGCATCGCCGTAAGTCAGCAAACAGTAGGGGTTGCGCTGCCAAAATGAGAACAGCGCTGCGGTGCCCGCGACATAGGCCGCCACGAGCATGACGATCGCCCAACTCATCGCTCCGCGCACGCTGATCGCAAACCCGTCTTCGCGCTCTCCCTCTCGCCGGTCGTAGAAACCGAGCACACCAAAATACCACCGCCCCCGAATCACCTCGGCCGCACCCCAGACTAACTTGATGCGGCGGCGCTTCATCGCGCCTGAGGTCGGATGGTGTCCAATTTCGCTCCGCGCACGGAATCAGCGATATTCTGGGGATGCGCCTCGATGTCGCCCCTTTCGGCGTTGAATCGCATCGAGACCGTTTTTGAGACGCCCCGTTCTTCCATCGTTACGCCGTAGATCGTGCTCGCCGCCGAGACGGTGCGTTTGTTGTGCGTGATGATGATAAATTGGGATTCGCCCACGAACTTCTTCAACAGGTCCGTAAAGCGCCCAATATTCGATTCGTCGAGCGGCGCGTCGAGCTCGTCAAGCAAGCAGAACGGCGAGGGTTTCACCATGTACAAAGCGAAGAGCAAGGCGACCGCCGTGAGCGTTTTCTGCCCTCCAGACAGCAGCGTGATCCCCTTGAGCTTCGTGCCCGGAGGCTGCGCCACAATTTCGATGCCACTCTCTAAAATATCCTCGGACGCAATCAACTCGAGATGCGCCCGCCCACCGCCAAACAGCGTGAGGAAGGTGTATTCGAAGTTTTTCTTGATCTGCTCAAACGTCACTTGGAACTGTTGCAGCGAGGTCTGGTTGATCTCGTCGATTACCTTGACCAGCTCGGCCTTCGCCGTCGTGAGATCGGTGACCTGCGCCAGCAGAAAGTCGTGGCGCTGCTTCAGCTCCGCGTATTCTTCGATAGCGACGAGGTTGACCGCGCCCATGCCGTTGAGCCGTTGCCGGAGCGCATCCGTCTCCGTCTTGGTTGCGGTCCAGTCCGTCGCTTCGAGCGCCGCCAAATCCTTTTCCGTCGGCTCACCCTTGGCATCCTTTTTCTTCCGCCGGCGCTTCGGTGCCTCCGCAGCATTTTCCGCGCCCTCCGCCGTCGACTCCGGTCGCTCCGCCCCTTCGTCTTCGTCCTCGTCGAGGTCGAGCACCTTGACGCCCTCGGGCTCATCATCGGCATGCCAGAGTTGCTGCTTCCAATCGATCTCGCCGACGTTGGTCTGGAACTCGCGCGTCACTTCCTCCACGAGAAACAGCACCCGCTGCCGGTTCTCCGCCAACTTGATTTCGTTCGTGCCCAGCTGACTGCGGGAAACATCCGATTCCTGCCGCACGCTCACCTGAGACGACTCCAAAGCGTTGATACCCCGCTCCACGTCCACGAGCCCGACGCGCACCGCTTCCACCTGTTCTTGGGCGACCGAAAACGTCTCCGCAATCTGCGCCGCCCGCGCCCGCTGCTCCGTCGATTCGCGTTCGAGTTGCGCCGTCTGCTCCGTCCAAGCTTCGATTTCCGTCTGACGCTGGATCAAGAGTTCGCTGAGTTGCAGCCGGCGCCGTTCCATCTCGCCCAATCCTCGGTCGAGCACCTCAACCTTTTGTCGCCGCTCCGCCAGCTCCAGTCGCGCCTGCCCGAGCGTATCGCGTTTCATATCACGCTCCGTGCGAATCTCCACGATCCGCGTTTCCGTCTGTTGAATTTTTTCCCGCTGTTGGGCAGACACCGCGTGCGCCTCCGCGAGCCCCGTCTGCGCTTTTTCCCAACGCGCATGCGCTTCATTCCGCGCGTTCTCCAGCGAACCAAGCTCTCCCTCCATGCGGCTCAATCGATTGCCTGCATCCTCGGCCGCCCGCTGCGCATTGCGCTGCTCGGCCTGCGCCGAGGCGAGCGCCTGCGTGACCGTCAAAACGTCCGCCCGCCCCTGCTCCACCGTCTGCTCCGCTGCGGCGAGGCTGGCGTTGAGCCCGTCAATGACGGCCTTCTGGTCGTCGTGCGCCTTCTGGTCGTCGGCGAGCGCCTTGGCGGTTTCCCGCAGATCGATTTCGCGTTGAACGATGCTGTTCGAGGATTTTTTCGAGCTGTGATGCCCACCGTAAACTAAACCCCGCCGGTCGACCAAGTTGCCCTTGCGCGTCGCGACTGCGAGAAAAGAAAACGTCGGGTTGGCTTTCCAAAAATCAAGGAACGCACCCAAGTCTTCCGCGATGTACGACTCACGCAGCAGTCCGATCGCCGGATGCGCCGGATCGGTATCGCTCACGGCCTGAATCGCGGGGACGAGCCCAAGCGGAAGCGCCCCTCCAATGATCTCAGGTTGGCGATATTCGGCGATATTCAGCACGGCCGCGCCGATTTGCTCAGTCTCAAGCTGCGCGAGGATGCGCTGCGCCGTCCCGAGATCGCCCACGCTGATCGCCTCCGCGGCCGAGCCGAGGATGGCCTCGATCGCTTTGCCAAACTCCGGCTTCACCGCGAGACCCTGCGTGATCGGCACCGCCTTCGCCCCCGCCAGCGCCGCATCGAGTCGGCCTTGGAGGACCGCCTTCGCTCCCTCACCAAATCCCTCCCAGCGTTCCTGCAATTGCTGGAGTAAGCGCAAGCGCGCCGAGCGCTGCGCCAGCGCGCGGTCGATCTCAGAAAGTTTGCGCTGCGCCTCGCGAAATTCGCGCGTGAGATCGGTGATCGCCTGTTGGGCCGCCACCAATTGGTTGTGCGCCCGCGATTTTTCCGCGAGCGACTCCTCGACCCGCGCGTCAATTTCGGCCACCCGCTGCGTCGCCCCGGTCACTTCATGGCGCACACCCTCAATTTCCTGCGCGAGCGACTCGTGCTTGTGCGCACTCGTCTTCTGGTCGACTTCGTAACCCGAACAGTCCGTGCGCAAACGTGCCACCGTGCTGTCGATTTGGAGCAGCTGAAACTTCGACTGATTCAGTTCCGCTTCGAGCTTGCTCAGCTCGCCATCGGAGATGGCCATTTCTCGGTTGCGCTGCTGGAACACGGCATCACTGCTGCCGAGCAAACCTAACTGCATCTGCTTGTCCTGCGCCCCCGTGTCCACTTGCGCCGACACCTCGCGGAGCTGCATTTCAATTTCGCCGAGATTGTCCCGCGACGAGGCGAGCCGGTCGTCGAGACCGCTGCGGCGGATCTGCGCGAGATTGGCGGCATTTTCCGCGGCTTCCTTTTGCGAACGCAGATCAAAAACCGCCTGCTGTGCATCCTGCACGCGCTGGTTGAGTCTGGCCCGCAGCGTTTTTTTCTCGTCCAGCTCCGCTTGCTGCGTTTCCAGACTTTCGCGCCGCGTATCCGCCTCGGCCCGCAACGCGACCACTTTGCCCTCCAATGCTCCGAGCGTCGCACTGAGTTCCGCATGGTGATACCCGCTCCACGCCAACGCGAGGTGCCGCAGGCGGTGGTTGAGTCGTTTGTAGCGCATGGCCTTCGATGCCTGCCGACGCAAAGTCCCGATCTGCCGGCCCACCTCACCGATCACGTCCGCCACCCGGGCCATGTTGGTGTCAGTCAAAGCCAGTTTTTGCATGGCCTCGCGCCGCGCCGCTTTATATTTCGTGATTCCCGCCGCTTCCTCGAACACCGCCCGGCGCTCCTCCGGTTTTGACGACAGGATCTGGTCGATCTGGCCCTGCGCCATGATCGAGTAACTCGTCCGGCCAATGCCGGTATCCATAAATAATTTCTGGATGTCCTTCAGTCGGCACGCCTGGCCATTGAGCGAATACTCGCTTTGCCCGTCGCGGTGCACCCGGCGCATGATCTCGATTTCGTGAAATTCGCTGCCGAGCTGCTTCTCGCACTCGGTCAGCAGCAGGGAAACTTCGCAGATTTGCGAAGGCTTGCGGGTGTCCGCACCTTCGAAAATCACATCCTGCATTTTCCCGCCGCGCAGGGCCTTGGCGCTCTGTTCACCCAGCACCCAGCGAATGGCGTCCGCGATGTTGGACTTGCCGCAACCATTCGGTCCGACGACGGCCGTGACGCCCGGTTCGAAGCGGAGTGTCGTGCTATCAGCAAAAGATTTGAACCCGTGAAGCTTGAGCGCCTTGAGATACATGCAAGGATAAGGCTGTCAATTGAAGGGTGCCGCTCCCCCCCCGCAATGGAAAACAGGTATGTTTCTTCCGTCCCATCCCGCCCTGCAAAACGCATCAACGAGCCCACCCGAACTCACGATTCGGTCGTTGCCTAGCGCGTCGCCGCGGGTTCCGCCGCCCTCACGTGCAGCACCGCCAACGCACCCTGCCACGAGAAAAACGCCGACTCGGCTAAAACCCACGACGATGTTCATTCGGGGGGGATGGGTTGCGTGGCTGAAGCCGGGATTACCTTACCGCCTCGCCAACTTTAGCGAGGAAGGCATTCCAAACGTTGTCGTCTACCGAGCCATCAAATCCGAGTCGGACGGTCCCCATGTCCCACTAGGGCATGACGAAACAGGCGTTGTTGTTGTGCCCCAGCGCAAAACGTCCGCGGGGCTACCTCCGGAAATTTTCGCGCACCGTCCGGCTTCACCCCGTTGATCCACCAGTTGAAGCCGTATTCACCGGGCCCGCTCGTCGCCCGCGAGGGAAAACCGGGCGGTATGTTCGCCGGCACCTGCACCCGCGTCGCGTCATCTACCCACCGGTCGCTCGGTAACTGCCGGTCGCCCCATCGACCGCGATTCAGCATCAAGAGCCCAAAGCGCGCCGCCTCCCGCGCCGAAATCTTCAACGCACCACTTTTATTGCCCGACCCGCCATTGACCACGAGCCCAGCCACGGTCTTTCAGTCGCCCCAATCCCGTTTCGCGCGATTCATTCCGATCGGGTTGGCGATGCGACGCTGAAAAAGCTCTTCCAGTGATTCGGCCGCGATCCGGGTGAGGACATTCGCGAACTGGTTCATCGCCGAATCCCAATACGCGAACTTCGCACCCGGCGGCGCGAATAACGGCTCCGGCCCCGGCGTGAACGGCGTCACGCTCGGCCCGTGCGCGTAACTGCCTTGCGGCTCGTCGCCCACCGCGCGGTAACCGGACGTCATCGTCGCGAAATATCGCAGCGTCACCTCGGGATAAACCGCCGCCATCGCCGGCCACACGCTGGCCGCCTTCGTGTCGAGCGAGCACTTACCATCATCGATCAGCAGCCCGAGCGCGGTGCTCGTGAACGATTTCGTGAACGACCACACGCCGTGCACTTTATCACTGTCATCGCCGCTCCAGATGATCCGACCGTGCGCACGACCACAAGTTCACGCACGCCATCCCTTCCGATCGTCCGCTCCAGCAAGGCCACCGCCATCCGCAACGTGGCCCCGTCGACGCTCTGCGAATCGGACGTCGCCAGCGCCCACTCTTTGGCCGGAACGACCTTGGCGGCCCCCGTCGCGATCGCCGCCCTCGGCCGCGCGGCATCCACGACGAGCTGGAGATTTCGGTTAAAAATCCCCGCGGTCAAACCCGGCTCAAATTTTCCCGCGTGCGCCCCCGCACGGCCACCACGATCCGCAAGCTCAAAAAAAAGTCACCGTATCGCGATTCCAAAGACCGTCCGCCTGATACGTGTCAGCGGGCGCGCCCGGCCACACGCGTTCACCCGACGCCATCGTTTCGTTGCACCAGAAATTAAATCCGTAGACGCCCGGCCCGTGTGGAGTCTGGTTCGCGCCCCCTCCGTAACTCCCGGCTCTGAGATAGTCGTCAGGCTTCGTCCCGTTCGCGACCGGCAGCGCACGGGGCAGCTCCCTCGGCACCTGCGGCCGAACGTTGGCTTCGAACAACTGCTCCGCGACCACTTCCACCCCGCGCCACCGCCCGCGATTCAACCACAGCCAGCCGAGCCGCCCAAAATCGCGTGGACTCGCCACCACGCTGAGATCATCGCGGGCCCCGAAAAACGCGCCGTCTTCAAATTACAACCCACCGAAACTCTGCCTAAACGCCTCCCGCAGGGTCTGCCCGAAAATCTTCTCCAGCGAGCGGGCATTGAGCTCAATCGCAAAATCATTGTAGCCCCAGGCAGTCCCCGGTGCCTCGGCGCTCGCATAGCCGCTCGTCATATTGGCCAATTGACGAAACGTCATCAACGCATCCTTCGCTTGCAGTGCCCAGCCCGCCGACTGGACGGGCGCATCGACACAGGGCAACCGGCCCGCTTGCACCGCCGCGAGGAGCAACGTGCTCAAGACCGGCTTTGACGCCGACGCCCACCACCTGTGCGTCGCCACTTCGCCCCATGATTTCACGAGGTATCCGTCTTTGATGATCCAGCCGTCACCGCCCACGTTAGCCGCAAATATCGCGAGCATCGCCCCGTCGAGGCCCACCTCGGCCGGCGCACGTTGCTCCCAAACCGCGCCTGGATAGACCACCCCTGCATCGCTGCTGGACGCACCCGCGACTTCAGCACGGTGGACAACACGGCACAGCAGAATTTAGTGAACAACCGCATCAAAGGGGGGCACCCCATGTGACACGCCTTCACCCGAGGATTCCAGCATCGAAGCGCGACCGCTCAAAACCACGACTTGGGTCGCCCCCCCTATGTCCCATTCGGAAGAGTGCGAAGTTCCGGCCCAAAAAAGCTCAGGCGCGCCCAGCTACTGGCATTACAGTGCCAAGGTCATTTGGCTCGGACAACCGAGCCACCCCACGGGAGTTTCACGTTCGAAGCCTTAACTTAACCGCTCACGGCCGCGCGACCTCACTTCATCGTTAGCCATTGGCCGAGCGGACCTTGGTAGAAGCCGATGAAAATCGAGGCGAGAGCCAGGCAGCCAAGGGCGATGCCGCTGACGACGTTCACCGGGGTGCGCGCGGGACGCGGGTCGGCGGTGTCCGCAGGCGGGGTCCACTGCTCAAAGAACGCGGCTTTGATCCAACCGAAATAATAATAGATCGAGATCACCACACCGACGACGGCGAGGACGAGCGTCCACCGGGCCCCACCCTCGAAGGCGGCCATGAAAATGAAAAATTTCCCCAAAAAGCCCGCGAACGGCGGGATGCCGGCGAGCGAGCCGAGGCCGATGGCGAGGATCGTCGCGAGGAAGGGATTTTCTTTCGCGAGGCCGGCGTAGTGGTCGAGGGTCTGCTCGGAATCGTCGGCCCCGCCGATGTGCGCCATCACGCCGAACACGGCGAAGGAGGCGATGAGGTAGGCAAAGAGATAAAAGTAAATCGCTCCCGTGGCGGACACACTGGCGACGGGACCGCTGAGCGCGACGACGCCGAGCAGGAGAAAGCCGGCATGCGAGACGCCGGACAGGCCGATGAGGCGTTTGACGTTGTGCTGCGTGAGCGCGGCGATGTTGCCGAAGAGAATCGTCGCGGCGGCCATCGCCGTGAGCGCCGGGGTGACGAGCCAGTCGTAGGACGCGAACACGTCCCGCGCGAGGACGAGCAAGACGGCGAAACCGGCGGCTTTCGAGCCGACGGCGAGGAAGGCGGTGACGGGTGTCGGCGCGCCCTGATAAACGTCGGGGACCCAAATCTGGAACGGGAAGGCGCCGATCTTGAAGGCGACGCCGACCAGCACGAGGACGATGCCGACGCCGGCGAGGAAGTTGTGCGGATTGGCGACGAGGAATTGCGCGAGCGCCGGGTAATGCATCGCCGAGGCCGAGTGGCCGGGGAGCGTGGGGTTGCCGGCCACGCCGTAGAGGAGGACGATACCGAAGAGCAACATGCCCGAGCTGAGGGCGCCCATCACGAGGTATTTTAGGCCGGCCTCAAGCGAGGCCGTATTGGTGCGGAAGTAGGAGACGAGAATGTAGAAGCCGATCGTAACAGTCTCCAAGGCGACGAAGAACATCACGAAGTGATTGCTCTGCGCGAGGAGCATCATCGCGCCCGTGATGATGAGCACGAGGTGGTAGAACTCGATACGTGGCACCTTTTGCTTCGCCAGCGAGACGCGCGCGAGGATGCACACGAGCATTGCTGTCAGGAGGAAGAAGACGCGCATCACCTGACCGCCGGGACCATGGAGGAGCAGACCGTTAAAGGATTCCTTGCCGAGGGTGGCGGAATGGAAATTGACGAGCAGGCCGCCGAGCGTACCGACGAGACCGGCGAGGGCGACATCGGGGATGTAGGCGTGGAGCTTCTTCGGCAGCACGATCTCCAAGGCGAGCAGGGCGAGCGCGAGGCAGGCGAGCAGAAGCTCGGGGAAAATGGCACCCCACTGGTTGGCCTCGGCGGCGAGTTTGACGGCTTCGAGAGTCATGAAGGTGACGGACGGGAAAAGAAGACGAAGAAGGGCTGGGACGCTAAGCTGCGCTAATCATCGCTAATCAAGGCAACAGTGGCGTGGGCGTGGTTTTGAAATGAGCGAGAATTAGCGGCCAGTCACGTTCCCGATTTTTGCAGATATTTGCGGAGTCAACGCGGCGTTGATCGGCGTGGTGAGGGATTTTGGCCAGAGGCCAATGAAGAGCAGTGCAGCGAGCAAAATGAGTGCGGGGAAACGTTCCTTCAAAGTGAGGTCAGCGGGGAAATGCGCAGCGGTTACCTTGGTGAGTTCAGCAGTCGGCGGACCGAAGAATACGCGGGCGGCAGAGCGCAGACCGTAAACCGCAGAGATCACGACGCCGGCCACCGCGAGCGCGGTGATAAGCGGGGAGAACTTCCACAGAGCGACGAAGATGGCGAGTTCGCCCCAGAAGTTGGCAAAACCGGGGAGGCCGATGCTGGCGAGCGTTGCGGCGACGAAAAACGCGGCGAGGACCGGGGTCTTTTGCGCGAGGCCGCCCATCTCATCCATGGCGAAGGTTTGCGTGCGGTGGTAAATCGCGGTGGCTAGCAGAAAGAGGAGCGCGACGGAGAGACCATGGGCGACCATGAGGAAAACGACGCCACCCGGGCCGATGATACCACCGGCGGCGATGCCGAGGAACGCATAGCCCATGTGCATGACCGAGCTATAACCGATCATTTGCTTGAGGTCGCGCTGGGCGATGGTGATGAGGCCGACGATCAGGACGTTGCCGATGACGGCGAGCCAAGCGAGCGGGTGAGCCCAGTAGGCGAGTCCGTCGGGGAGCAACGGGAGGGCGACTTGGATGAGGCCATAGACGCCGAATTTTTTCAGGACGCCGGCGTGGAGCATCGCGGCGGAGCTCGGCGCGGCACCGTAGCCGAGGGGCGCCCAGGTGTGGAGCGGCCAGAGTGAGACGAGGACGCCGAGACCGAAGAGGAGGAGGCCAGCGATATTGTTTTGCACCGTCGCGGCGAGCGGGTGGGCGGCGAGATGATCGCGGAGGACGATCAGGTCGAAGGTGTGCGCACCGCTCTTCACGTAGAGCATGATCAAGCCGAGCAGGGAGACCATCGCGCCAAGCGTCAGGTAGATCGTCAGCTTCATCGCCGCGTAGCTACGGTCCCGACCGCCCCAGACGCCGACCATAATGAAAGTCGGGATGAGCGCGAGTTCGTGAAAGAAATAAAAGAAGAAGATATCGACGCTGGCGAACACCCCCATCAAGCCACCCTGCATAACGAGGAGCAGCATGAGGTAAATCTTGAGACGCTCGGCGCCGGATTGGGTCGCGTAGAGGCCGGCGGCGAAACCGACGAGGGCGGCGAGCACAAAGAGCGGGAGCGAAATGCCGTTGAGGCCGAGTTTCAGGCCGATGCCGAGACCGTCGAGGCCGGTGGAGTAGCGCGTGAGAAACGCGTAGCCGTGGTCCTTGGCGGCGTCGCCGAAGTGCCACCACACATGCAGCGCCATGAGCACGGGAATCGCAAAGGCGCCGTAGGCGAGCAGCACGGACCAACGCTTCGGCAACCCGAGGGCGATGGCGAGGGCCAGCGCGAGAGGAGCGGCGATGGAAACGAGCAGAGGATCGAAGGGCAATGGGCTCATCGCGGAAACTGAACGGCAGCAACACGGTTTAACCACGGATTACTCTGATTAACACGGATCAATCCGGTTTGAATCCGTACCGATCCGTGAAATCCGTAGTTAAAAAATAGGGCGCGCATAGGGTGCGGGAGAAAGCAGGCTCACAGGACGCCGGTCGCCAACAGCCACAGGGCCGCGAGGCCGAACAAAAACCAGTAGACGTAGGCGTTGAGGTTACCGACATGGAGGGCGCGGGCACCGAGGCCGCAGAGGCCGACAAAACCGGCGAGACCGCGGACAATCAGGCCGGCGAGAAAGATTTGCTCGAAGAAATTAACAAATAGGGCGAAGCGCTGCTGAATCTTGGCAACGTAGTAATCGTAGGCGCCGTCGAAGGCGTTCTTGAAAGCCGAGAGCGCCGCGAAGAGGCCGGGGACTTTGTCGGCGAGGGTATCGGTGGGCGTGGATTTGTAGAAGAAGTAGCCGATGCTGGCACCGACCGCCATCACGCCGAGGCCGGTGATTAAAATGATCGTATGATCGGAGCCGTGGGCTTCGGGGATGTGGTCGAAGACGCCGGAGAAAACATTCGGGTAAAACGCCGTGTAACCGGCGACGTGTGAAAGCACCGCGAGGAGCACGAGGGGCAGAGTAAGCGTGAGGCCGCCTTCGTGGGCGTGCGACGCGTAGTCACTGCGCGGCGTGCCGAGGAAGGTGAGTTTCCAGAGGCGCACCATATAGAGGGAGGTGAGGACGGCGGTGAAAGCGAGGAGCGCGAAGACGGAGGAGTTTTTCTCGAACGCAAGGTAGAGGATCGCATCTTTCGAGAAGAAGCCGGCGAGATACGGAAAGCCTATAATGGCGGCGACGCCGATGGTGAAGGTCCAAAACGTGAGCGGCATCCGCGTGCGCAAGCCGCCCATTTTAAAGATGTCCTGCTCGTGGTGGCAGCCATGAATGACGGAACCGGAGCCGAGGAACATGAGGGCTTTGAAGAAGGCGTGCGTCGTGAGATGGAACATCGCGGCGCCGACCCCGGCGGCGATCACGACGGTGTGTGCCTCGGTGCCGTGCAGATGCGTGCTCGAGAGCGAACCGAGGCCGAAAGCGGCGACCATAAATCCGAGCTGGGAGAGCGTGGAGTAGGCGAGGACTTTCTTGATGTCGCTTTGCGTGATGGCGCAAAGCGCTGCGTAGAGCGCGGTGACGGTGCCGGTCCACATCATCACGTCGAGCGCGGCGGGCACCATGAGGACGTTAATCCGGCAGAGCATGAAGATACCGGCGGCGACCATCGTCGCGGCATGGATCAGGGCGGAGACGGGCGT
>SXGR01569443.1_pt1 | contig 22173 bp, 22 predicted proteins | sample 3174711 | NCBI WGS metagenome assembly SXGR01 (sample SAMN11356860, study PRJNA531348) | freshwater metagenome | isolation source: freshwater sample F1-60 | place: China: Fuxian Lake, Yuxi | collected 2017-12-25 | reverse complement strand
GTCGCGCCGCCGCGCACCGGCAAGACCATCCTCTTGCAGCATCTCGCACAGGCTGTCGCCAAGAATCATCCCGAAATGCAGATCATTATGCTGCTGATCGATGAGCGCCCTGAAGAAGTGACCGAAATGCGCCGCACGATCAAAGGCGAGGTCATTGCCAGCAGCAACGATCGCGACAGCACCGAGCATGCCCGGCTCGCCGAACTCGTGATGGAACGCGCGAAACGCCTCACCGAGTGCGGCAAAGACACCTTCGTCTTGCTCGACAGCCTGACCCGTCTCGCGCGCGCCTACAACAAAAACGTCTCCGGCGCCGGACGCACCATGTCCGGCGGCGTCGATGTGCGCGCCCTCGAAATTCCGAAACGCATCTTCGGCACCGCGCGCGTCTTCGAGGAAGGCGGCTCGCTCACTGTCATGGGGACCGCCCTCATCGAGACCAACTCGCGCATGGACGACGTCATCTTTCAAGAGTTCATAGGCACCGGCAACATGGAGCTCGTCCTCGATCGCAAGCTAGCCGATCGCCGCATCTATCCCGCCATCGACATCGGCCAATCGGGCACGCGCAAGGAAGAGCGCCTCTTTTCGAAGGAAGAACTGCCGTTGGTGACGCTGCTGCGCCGTAGCCTGATGGACTTGAGCCCGCAGGAGGCGATGGAATCGCTGGTGCAGCAGCTGCCAAAATATGCGGATAATAAGGCATTCTTGGCGAAGGTAAGCACTTTTCACAAATAATGGATTCGTTTAGCGCTCGCTCGGCGTCGCGCGAGCACTGGACGAACAAACGAGGTAATCCATGCAACGCACGCTCGTCCTTCTCAAGCCCGATTGCATCCAGCGCCGGCTCGTCGGCACGCTCATCCAGCGTTTCGAGCAAAAGGGGCTTCGGCTCGTCGCCATGAAGTTCCTGCAAGCGAGCCGCGACCTGGCCGAGAAGCACTACGCCGTCCATAAGGGAAAACCCTTTTACGAATCTTTGCTTAGCTTCCTGACGAGCGGCCCCACGGTCGCCATCGTGTGGGAAGGGCGCGAGGCCGTCTCCGTGGTGCGTGAGATGATGGGCAAGACCGACGGCGCCAAGTCGCCGCCGGGCACGATTCGCGGCGACTATGGCATCTCCGTGCAGAACAATCTCATCCACGGCAGCGACAGCCCGGAGAACGCGGCTGCGGAGGTTTCCTTGTGGTTCGCTCCCGCGGATCTGGTATGCCATCAACCGACCGACGCCGCGTGGATTGGTTGAGCCGCGCCTGTTCGGGTTGAATTTTTGCGCGGCGTCCTGTGAGCGCTAATCGAAATTAGGGCGTGGCATCCAAAAAAAAACCTGAAAAAAACCACGAAATTATCGACATTCTCTTGACAATCCTTGTCGCGGAATCTAACTTGATCCACGCAATCCATCATCAGGACATGGGTGAGACCCCTTTCTTTTGCCATTGAGGAGCATCGCATGAGTGACAAGCCGAAGGCCGCTACGAAGACCGAGGTGTATGCCGCGCTCGCCGACAAGACCGGTCTGACCAAGAAGCAGGTCGGAGCGTTCATGGACACGCTCACCGACTACATCAAGTCGCAGATCGGCAAGAAGGGCCCAGGGCTCTTCGTGTTGCCGGGCATGTTGAAGGTCAAGCGGCACAAGAAACCGCCGCAAGCCGCGCGCATGGGCATCAACCCGAAGACGAAGGAGCCGATCCAAATCGCGGCCAAGCCGGCGCGCACCGTTGTCAAGGTGCTGGCGCTGAAGCAGCTCAAAGAAACGGTGAAGTAGCCGCCATCTTGCCGTTTACGGCTTAGCGCTCGGGATCGAGTACCCGAACGCTACCACGCAAACGGTAAACAGTAAGAGCCTGCGGGCGCTCTCGTCGCGCCGGCGGGCTCTTTCTGTTTCGATCGCGTGGATTTTCTTGTTTGCATTCCCCGTTGGGCCTGCGATAATCAACCTCAACATCAAGCATTCCTGTACCCGTTCACCCCTCTCCCCCTGAGTACAGGGAGAGAGGGGAGGTTAACCCATTGCAGAAAGGCTCTCTGACATGCGCCGTATCTTCCTGCTGTCGATCGCCCTTGCCGTGTTCGCGGTCTCCGCCGCCTCCCTCCAGGCAGGCGACAAGAAACTTCGCGTCGTCATCATCGATGGGCAAAACAATCACAACTGGCGCGCCACCACGCCGGTGATGAAGAAGGCCCTGCTTGACAGCGGCCGGTACACCGTCGATGTCTCCACCAATCTCAAGACCGGCGACAAGGCTCCCGACGGCTGGGTGTCCGTGGCGTTCCCGCCCGATCTGAGCAAATACGACGTCATTGTCAGTAATTACAACGGCGCCCTCTGGCCCAAGGAATTCAATGACACGTTCGACCAGCAGCTGAAGGACGGTAAGATCGCGCTCGTCATCGTCCACGCTGCCAATAATTCCTTCGGCGGCTGGAAAGAATATCGTCAAATGGTCGGCATGGGCTGGTACGGGGCCAACACCGGCGATCGTCTGCTGCTAAACGACAAAGGAGAAAAGGTCATCATCCCCAAGGGCAAAGGCGACGGCCCCGGCCACCGCTACTCAGGTAAGTTCTCCGTCACCATCCGCGACGACAAACACCCCGTCACCATGGGCATGCCTCTCGAATGGCTGCACAACAATGACGAACTCTACGACAACATGCGCGGCCCCATCGAAAACGTCCATCTACTCGCGACCGCCGCGGCACCCAAGGGCAAAGGCACTGGCGTTCACGAACCGATGATCTGGACCGTCAGCTACGGCAAGGGCCGCGTCTTTCACACGCCGATGGGCCACGACGCCAATGCAATGCTCTGCGTTGGCTTCCAGACGACGTTGAACCGCGGCACCGAATGGGCCGCGACCGGCAACGTGACGCTGCCGATTCCGAAGGACTTCCCGACCGACAAGAACATCAGTTTGGCGCCAGTGAAGAAGTGAAACGTGTGATCTGCCGCTTGCGGCTTAGCGCTCGGAAGCCAGTCTGCGAGCGCTAAGCCGCAAGCGGCGATCTCGTACTATCCGATCATGCCCAGAAACCGCCGATACGGTTCCGCCCATCTCTCATGGTCGCGTGGCTCATACGCCTTCACCTCGAACGACCGGCGCACCACCGCCCGCCCGTCCGCCAGCGAGTCGAGCAAGCCCAGGCCGATCGCTTGCACCAGCACGTTGCCGATTGCGGTGGCTTCGACAGGGCCCGCAATCACTTGACGGTCACACGCATCTGCCGTCAGCTGACATAGCAGCGTGTTCTGGCAACCGCCGCCGACGATGTGGATCGTCTCGAGCTTCTTGCCGACCAATTCCTCCAGGCGTTCCAACACCCAGCGATAGCGTAAGGCGAGACTTTCAAGGGCACAGCGCGTCACGTTGCCAGGTTCCGTCGGGATCGGCTGGCTAGTCTTCTTGCAGTAATCGCCGATCGCCTGCGGCATGCTCGTCGGCAGCATGAACGAGGCGTCGTCGGGGTTGACGATGCTCGCGAACGGCGTGGCGTTCTCGGCCAGCTTCATCAGGTCGGCGTAATCGTAGGTGACGCCAGCGCGTTCCCAGGCGCGGCGGCATTCCTGCACGAGCCACAAGCCCATGATGTTTTTCAACAGACGGATTGTGCCGCCGACGCCGCCTTCGTTGGTGAAGTTGACGCGCAGTGTGTGCTCGTCCGTTTTCGGCGTCTTCGTCTCGACGCCCATGAGCGACCACGTGCCGGAACTGATGTACGCCCACGCTTCGCCCGACGCGGGCACGGCGGCGACGGCGGCGGCGGTGTCATGCGTCGCCGGCGCGATCACGGGGATCGACGCGCAGCCCGCGTGCGCCGCCACGCTCGAACGCAACGGTCCGAGCACTGTGCCGGGTTGCACCAGCGTGCCGAGAATCCGCTCCGGGATTGCGAAACTCCGGATAAGATCGCGCGCCCAGGTGCGCGTGCCGGGATGGATCATCTGGCTCGTCGAGGCGTCGGTGTATTCGTTGACCTTGATGCCGGTCATCCAGTAGTGGAAGAGATCGGGGATGAACAGCATCGTCTCGGCAATGTCCAGCAGCGGCGAGCGGTCGCGCATCAGCGCCAGGATTTGAAAAAGCGAGTTGAAGCGCATGAACTGGATGCCGGTCTGGCGAAAGATCTCGGCTTTGGAGACCTTCGCGAAGGCGGCGTCCATGATGGTTTCGGTGTGCGGATCGCGATAGTGGCGCGGATTGCCGAGCAGGTTGCCGTCTCGGCCTAAAAGCGCGAAATCGACGCCCCAGGTATCGACGCCGACCGAGGCGAGAGGGCCATGTTCGGCCGACGCTTTACGCAGGCCCGCGAGTATCTCACGCCAGAGACCAAGGACATCCCAGTGGAGCGTATCGAGCGTCGGCACACCGCCGTTGGGGAAGCGATGCACGACTTCGAGAGCGAGCCGTTCGCCGTCGAAGGAGCCGATGAGGCCGCGGCCCGATTCGGCGCCGAGGTCGAAGGCGAGGATTTTTTTGGTGGACATGGACCGTTCCATTGTTTAGCCCCGCGTCGCAGACGCGGAATGCCCGCGTCTGCGACCTTGGGCTAAACGAGGACCTATTTCTTGACGATCTTCGGCAGGGCCTTCACGATTTCCGCAATCGTCGCGTCATTCAATTCATTCGCGCGAAACGCGAAGTTGGCGACGACCTTTTGCTTGACCGACAACAGCACCGTCACCTCGGCTTCCTTTGCGAGCAGATACGTCGGCGGCCCAACGGTGTCCTCGAAGACGGCGCACGGCACATTGCTGACCGCGTGCCGTTGTGCCCACTTGACAACCTGCGGATCCAGCTTCGTCTGATCGTCCGCGAGAAACGTCACCCAGGCGCGCAGGTCATCAGCCTTGTGCTCTGTCATGGCGCCGTCGATCTGTTTGACGAGCTTGCCGAGCGGATCGCTCATCGAACGGGCGAAGACGATAATTGTGGGCCGAGCGGCGGCCTCGCAGATGTAGCAATGCTGGGTGCCGCGTTCCTTGCCGACACAAACAAGCGCGGAATAGGGTCCGGGCCGCTGGTTCGGCTGCGGGCCGGACTTACAGGGGTCGACTCCGACAAGACTACATGCGAATAGGATTACCGCAGCGCGCATTCCGATCTCCTCATCCTTTGCGATCCATTTCGGCGAACAGGTCCTTGAGCGGCAATTCGAATTCGGGCAGAACCGAGCCTCCGTCAAGCGTGTCTTCGATGCCCAGCTTGACCACATCGGTGAGCGAAGTGTAGACAGCCACCGCGCGCTTGCGAGGATCGATCTCCCAAACCAGCGCCACGCCGGCGCGAAAATACTCTGCGCGTTTGATGGCCATTTCCCGTTTGGTGTTGCTCTTGCTCAACACCTCGACCGCCAGTTTTGGAACGACATTCGGGACGGGCTTCTTCGGCATGCGTCGATTGGGCAGGCGATCCCAAGGAAAAAAGGCAACGTCTGGGATCCGCACGAGGTTAGCCGCGATCTGAATCGTGCCATCGGATCCTGTTACTTTGCCCAGGTTGCGAGGGATAACGAAAACATTGAGCAGTCCCAGCAAGAATCCCGCCAGGCTTGATTCTTCCAGTCCCATGGCTTTCTCCACGAGCACACCTTCGACAAGTTCGCACAACAGGCCTTCTTTTTTGCGAATGCGCTCGACATCCATGACCGTCGCCGTCCCGGCGGCGGGATGAACGCGGACTCGATCTGGCGACACGTCACCCAGGCGTTCCATCAATTTGGCTAACGTGCGGAATTCAGGCAGTCGGACCACCATGGCATTCTCTCCGCATTAATTGGATCGCTTGACTTCCGTCGCGGCGCGAGGCGAGGTTGCCAGCGTCTGCAGATATTCCATCTCCGCTTGAATCAACCCCGCATCTGCCTTGCGCCAGCAACGCTGCGCCAGCTCGGCAAAGCGATTGGCTTCTTCCATGCGTCCCTGGCGTTCGCAAACGACGTACATGCCGAGTGCGCCGCGCACCGAACCGGCGTCGTGGGCCAGTGCTTCCAGGAACGCTTCCTCGGCATCGGCCAGGCGATTGGCGCGCAATGCGCCGACGCCCCAGTACTCCATGTAATAGGCGCCATGGCCCCAAGCGTGCTTGGCGTAATCGTCCTTGGTGCGTTCGACCGTCTTGGCGAGCAGCTTCACGCCCGCGTCGCCGCTGCCAGTGGCGCATTGCAACAGGCCCTGCGCGAGCCACAGGCGAAGTTCGAGATCCTTGTTGGTTCGATTGGTCAGGAAGGCTTCCTGCAAGGCGTTGACTTCCGGCAACGCGCGCTGAGCATCCCCTTTGTTGAGATAAACGAGGGCCCGCAAGTAGCTCATCATTATTTTGTCTTTGGGATATCCGTTCGCCTGCTTGAGCGCCTCGTCCCAATCGCGTTCGGCCAAGGCGAGCCTGAACCAGTGGACGCGTTGGGTGTACTTGTAGCTTTCGCATTTCTTGCGAAGCTCACGAGCTTCCTTGAATCGGCCGTCGTGGATGAGCGACTGCATCAGCGTTTCGAGATGATGGCTGAACTGCCAGTCTTCGTTAGGCTGGACGTTCATTTCCTTGTGATACGCTTCTTCGAGCTCGATCGCGCGGGCCGACCAGTCGGTGGACTTCGACCATTTGCCGATGCGCATGCCGAGATGGGCCTGCATGTGCAAGGCGTGCGGTAGGCCAGGCGAGGACTCCACGTAGCCGATGGCATGCGGCCAGCCCAATGCGGGTCGGCGAATGTTCTCGTAATGATGGACAAGCTCATGATGCGCGCCGGGATGAAGCGGGTTGATGCGCAAGAGCGCCTTGTAAAACGGCACCGCGGCATTCGGCCCCTCCGCAACCTGGGCCCGCGCGAACCAGCCTTCCTCGTCGTCGTCGTACAGCGCCAACAGTTCGTCGAGCGTTTTGACCGCTTCCTTTTTGCGATCCTCCAGCTTGACGGTGTCGATGAGCCCCTTCTCCTGAAGGCGTGCCTTGATGAGGCGTCGTTCGCGCTCGTTGGCCAGAGCCATTAATTCTTGCGCCTTCTTGAGCGGCGGCGCATACGCGGCCTTGCCCCACTTTTCGCAAGCCTTGCTCAGGCCCCACCAGGCGAGAGCGCAATTCGGATCGAGCTTCGTCGCCGTCTCGAATGAGCGGGCGGCTTCCATCCATACATAGGAGTAGTAGTAAGCCAAGCCCTGGTCGAAGTGCGTCTGGCAGCCGGGCGACGCGGTACTGACTCGATATGTCAACAGGCACAAGTCGGGCGTTCGTTTGGCGGGCGTGAGCTTCGTGTGTGGTAAGCGGTTGTCGTCATTCTTGGCGGGTTCGAGCTTTTTCTCCGCGGGCTTTTTCTCGTCGGACTGCTTGCCCTGCCCAAACGCGTGCACTCCAAGAAGACTGACAAAGGTGATGGCAAAGAAAAGTCGTTGCAGAGGTTTCATTGGCAAACTTCCAAAAAGCCGAGCGATAGATTCATCTTCATTGTGCGGGGTCGGCGCGAAGATGCAAATAAAAAGCGAGCATTTCTTGCAATGCGCGTCATTTCTGGATCCCTTGAGTGCGCGACAAATCCTGGATCGCATCTGATGGGCCCGAGGGCTGAGAAACGGCAGGCAGTTCAGTTGAATGCGATCCCAGTTGCATGAACAGGTAAGCGAGCCAGCCGATCAGGCCCGCGCCAGCCAGCCCGCCGATCGCGTCGCTGAAAAAATGGAGTGGCAGAAAGAACTGGCTGACACATACCCATACCGTCAGGGTCGTCGCAAGCACGAGATATACGCCGCGAATCCACAAACGAGGCCTGGACATCCAGAGCGCCAATCCCATCACGATCATTACCAGCGTGAACAAAAAGACACGCGGGGAAGGATAGCTCCCTACAGCTGTTGACGCACCCAACCAATTTTGTGCATCGGGAGGCCGATGTCGCGGCACCAGAAACTGCGTCGCCTCGATTACGCCCCAGGCCGCCAACGCACTTGCGACCACGATGGTCGCCGGGCGGATCTTCTTCTGGACTAGCAGCCAGGTGAACGCGAGCCCAAATAATGCCCCGATGACAGCGTAACTGCCCACGTAATTAGCAGGTTGCAGCACGATCACCAGATGGCGATGCCTGGCGGCAAAATGGTTGTACACTCCCCAATCGAGATACTCGATGGCATCCACGGCGAGAATCTCCATTTCCCCTAATTTGGCGAAACTCTTGACTTCGAGCGGTGTTAGAGATTATACTTGTTTTGCTTTGAGTGTTGGGATCTCTTCCTCCCGTGTTCATATCTTCAGGCGAGGAAGACTATCCTAAGTAGCCAAGGGATCACCCCCCAAAGCTCTGATGGAACGCTGACGCGAGTAGTTGTGCCCAATCAGCGAGGTATCGTGAATCGCAAGGTGGCGATCGACATGGGGATTTCGATCCTGTGATGCGTTTGCATGTCCGAGTCGCAGCGATATTGACGTCCAACTGAGGCGCGCATGGCGAGCAGCCTACAAGGTAAAGCCGGTCCCGAACTTCGGCGTGTCACCGCTGACGAAGCGGTCGTCCACCCCGAAGGTACGCGCCCGACCGACGAATCCCCTACCGTCATCTCCAAGACGACGCCTCTGGGACAACCGATCTCGAATACCCTGAAAAAACTCACCGACCTCGCGCGCAAACCGACCACGCCAGACTCCCTCATCGCCAGCCTGCGTGGCAATCGTCTTGCGCACTATGAGCTGATCGAACCGATCGGCGTCGGCGGCATGGCGGCGGTGATTCGCGCCCGCGACACGCAGCTCGATCGCTTCGTCGCCCTCAAGATCCTGCCGCCCGAAACGGCCGAGGAGCCTGAAAACGTCGAACGCTTCCGTCAAGAAGCCCGCGCCGCCGCCAAGCTCGATCACGAAAACGTCGCACGCGTCTTCTACTGCGGCGATGATCAAGGAATTTTCTTCATCGCCTTCGAGTATGTCGAAGGCATGAACCTGCGGACGTTGATGGAACAACGCGGCCGAATCCCGGTCGCCGAGGCGGTGCGCTACATCCTGCAAGTTGCGACCGGACTGGAGCACGCGGCGACGCGCGGCGTGGTCCATCGCGATGTCAAGCCGTCGAACATCATCATCACGCCCACTGGCCGCGCCAAGCTCGTCGATATGGGCCTGGCCCGCAACCTGGAGCGGCGTGGCGAGGATCTGACTCAGTCTGGCGTCACGCTAGGTACGTTTGACTACATCTCGCCGGAGCAAGCGCTCGATCCGCGCGAGGCCGATTCGCGCAGTGACATCTATTCCTTGGGCTGCACGTTCTACCATCTCCTGACAGGCATGGCCCCGGTGCCGGAAGGAACGCCCGCCAAGAAGCTGGATCACCATCAGCATCATGCGCCGACCGATCCGCGTCTGATCGATCCGCGCATCCCCACCGAGATCGTGATGATCCTCGGCAAGATGATGGCGAAGAAACCCAAGGATCGCTATCAAAGGCCGATTCATCTCGCCCAGCATCTTATGCAAGTCGCCCAGGGCCTTGGCGCGGCGAACGACCTCCCCGAAGGCGGGATGTTCGTCGAAACGCCCCTCCCCGGTCAGATGCAAAAGCGGCCTGCCCTCGCGATGGGCCTGGCGCTGGGGGTACTCGTCATCATCACGCTGTTCCTCTCGCTGCATACCGATCCGACGCCGCAGAGGTGGCAGACCCCGAACTTCGTCGAGAACAAGGCGGGCCTGCCAAAACCAGGACCCGGTCCTAACCCGATCATTGACCCGACGCCCAAGGTCCGCCCGACGGTTGCCTCCGATCGTGACCAATTGAAAGAAATCTTTGATGACACCAATGCCAAGGAGATCAAGGCAACGATCGACGGCAAGATAAATCTTGAAACGGGACTTGTCTTTAAGGGCGCCAAGGATCAGCGTCTCGAACTCGAAACAGCCGACAACCTGGACAATGGCACGCAGTTTGATTTCAAGAAAGCCAGTGTGCCTGTCGGCCTCTTGGTAGAAGGCGGCGAGGAAGTCATTTTCAGGAAAATTCGGTTCGAGATTGATGCTGACAACGTCTGGCCGAAAGATGGCGTCGTCGCCGCCGCGGTCACGGTGCGAGGCGTCAAGACAGTCAAATTTGAGCAATGCGTGTTCGCCCAGCCCAAGGTGCCGCCACTGCTGCCCCAGCGTGGCCCGATCGCGTCGCTTTTCATCGACACCCCGGAGAACGCCGATCATCCGAAGCCAATAGTGATCCTGAACGACTGTCTCTTCGACAGCGCTCCGCAGACGGGCGGTCAAGTGGCCATCGCGATCAACGGCGCCGCCACGGTCAATCTCACAAACTGCGCTTTCATGCCGCACGCGGCGCTGATTCAATTTCGCAAGGACTGCACCAAAACCAACACGAACGTGCATCTGCAACAATGCGACGGATTCGTGGTGCATGGCCCGGCGTTCCGCTTCGCCCCGAAGGCATCGGCCCAGATTCATGCTCGATACAGTGTCTTTTCTCGCCCCGATGGTACGCTTTCCTCCTCGCCGATACTGGCCGCATTGCCCGAATTCCTGCCGCCGACGCCGAGCCTAATCTTCCTGCCCGATCCCGCGGCGCCGATCGAATACGTGGGTGAAAGCAACCTGTATCACAATCTCAATCTGTTTGTAGAGCGGCGCTTCAACAAAGATGGCGTGACGGAGAAGAACGAGCCGCTCATCAACAATCTGAGCGCGTTCCAGGAATTTCTCACCAAGGGCCGCGGCAGCGATCAAAACTCGAACGAAATCAGCGTGAGCCCGTGGACGAGAAATTCGAAGCTCGAACTCATAGCCGATCTGGCCGCGTTCCAGCTCAAGGCTGAATATCACGATCGTTTCGGCATGAGGCAGAGCTGGCAGGGCCCGATGCCGGCGCCGGTGCGGCTCGTGAATATTCCTCAACCTGCTCCCAAGGTACGCGAGAAAATCGTCGATGCCGACGACAAGGGCAAAACCCCCGGCGTCCGTGCCAGCCTCGGCGAAGCGCTCGCCGGCGCGGAGGACGGCGACATTATCCTCATCAAGCACGGCGTCGAAAATGAAATCATTATCCCCCCCATCGCGCTCAAACCGGGCATCTCGGTCACGATCAAGCCCTTCAAGGGCTGCGAGCCGATCCTCTTGCTCGACAAGCTTTATAACGACAAGGATTCCTTCCTGTTCAAGGTCCAGGACGGCAACAAGCTGCAAATCGAGAATATGGAGATCATTGTCGATCCGGCCAGCGCGCTTTTCCAAATGCAGTCGATCATCCATCTCGGCGAATCGGGGCATTGCGTCTTCAAGAATTGCTATCTGACTTTGCGTGCTTCCAACAATGTGCCGCTAAACGTCGTCACTTTCGTCGATCTCGATCGCATGGTAAAGATGGGCGTTCCCAACCCCTCATCCGCACGCGTCGAATTCCACGAGTGCTTCGTGCGCGGCCGGGGCGACCTTGTCGCCCTCAACGGTTGCCGGCTCCTGCACGTGGACATGAAGGATTCGCTCGTGACGCTCGACGGCTCGCTGCTCGACATCCGGGCCGCCAACAAGGCGATGCCGATGAATCAGGGCGTGCGTTGGAAGATGGAGCGCTCGTCGGTGTTCACCACCCAATCGATCTTCGCCCTGAAATCGCCCGCCGGCAAAGGGCTCACGATAACGCACGCCGACATCGAGGGCTGCCTGTTCGCCTCACTCGCGCTCAAGCAGCCGATCGTGGAACTCGGCGTCGAGGAGCCTCTCGAAAAGTACCTGAAATGGAAAGGCGAGCAAAATTTCTATGCCAACTACGACAAGGATTCGGTCGACGATTGGCGCCGGCAAGCCTGGGAGATGAAGTCCGATTACGGCCGGCTCACGTTCGCGGAACTCAAGGACGAGATGATTCAGAAACTCTGGGACGCGACCCCCGACTGGTTTAAGCCGATCGACGGCGAGGCCGAACGCTTGAGCGAGTACGGCGTGCCTGCCGTGGTCGAGAAGCGCATGATGCCGCCGTCTTCGAAGGACGTCGATCGGTGATCGCGTTTCCGTCTCGCTAGACTTCCCTTCTCACATCAATCCCGCGATCGGTTGGCCGCGATAGAGTTCGTAGGGCCGGCCGTCGGTGTCGTGCCAGGTGGCGGTGTGCGGAATGCCAAGTGCCGCGTACAGCGTGGCCGCCAGGTTCTCCGGCGTCTGTCGATCGGCCGCAGGCTGTGCAGCGATGCGATCCGAGGCGCCGATGACGCGGCCGCCTTGCACGCCGCCGCCGGCGATCATCAGGCTCATCACTGGCCCCCAGTGGTCGCGCCCGGCGTCGCGATTGATCCGTGGCGTGCGGCCGAACTCGCCGGTGACGATCACCAGCGTGTCGCGCAGCAGGCCTGTCTGGTGCAAATCATCGAGCAGTGCCGACACGGAACGATCGAAGTACGGGAAGAGATTGTCGCGCAGGTTGAGAAAATTGCGGCGATGTGTGTCCCACGACGAGTTCTTGCCGAGATTCACCTGCACCAGACCGACGCCCGCCTCGACCAGTCGCTTCGCCATCAAAAGCGACAGCCCGAATTTGTTGCGGCCATAGCGTGCCAGCGTGCGTTCGTCGGCGCGTTCGACTTCGAAGGCGGCGCGGGTGCGTGGATCGTTGAGCACGCTGAGGGCTTGCTGGCGATGCCGATCAAGACGCTGGCTCTCGGCCGAGCGGTCAAGATCACGGCGCTGATGTTCAATCGAGTCGAGCAGACTGACGCGGCCGCGCAAGCGTTCGTTGCCGCCGTCGGGCAACGTCAAAGTCGGCGTCTCGAAGATCGTCGGCGGTTCGTGACGAAAGCCGGCCGTGTCGTCATGGCGGAAGCAGCTCGGGCAGGCGCCGTTGCCGAGGGCGCAGGCGGTCGCCATACGCAGGTGCCACGCTTCCCAGCGCGCTCCCAGTCGCCCCGCGTATTGGCCGGGCCGCACGCGCCCCGCCTCGTTGATGCTCGGCTCGGGCAGCACGACCGACACCGGCAGATTGTTGCGGCCGCGACCATCCTTTGCGTGATTGACCTGCACGGGGATCGATGGCCATTCGTTGGGATTCGGCACGTTTTGTGTCGAGAACCCGACCGGCATATCGAGCCGGCCCGTCAGCAGCATATGGCACGCGACCTCGTGGCCGTCGCTACCGGTCGCCATCGAGCGGATGATCGCGTATTTGTCGGTGCGATCCGCCAGCATCGGCAAATGTTCGCAGATGCGCACGCCGGTCGTGCGCGTGGCGATCGGCTGAAACTCGCCGCGCACCGTGTCGGGCGCGTCGGGCTTCAGATCGAAGCTGTCCTGATGCGACAGCCCGCCGGTCAGGAAGACGAAAATGACCGAGCGCGCCCGCGGCGTGTTCGGCGTCGCCAGACCCTGCAGCGCCGACAACTCGGCGAGTCCAAGCCCAGCGAGACCGATAGCGCCGGCACGCAAGGCATCACGGCGCGTCGGATGAGATGGATGGTTCATCTGTGCCCCCCCCCCCACAATACAGGCGAAAGTACGCTCGGCTCATTCCCTGAATACAAGATTGCCTTTACTGACGTCAGTTCATGATCGGCTGGTCCGCGTCGATCTCTTGTTCCTTGAGCCATTTCTCGAAGTTATTCACCTTGGTCGATCTCACGGCGGCGATCGCGAGCCGATCTTCGAGTGGCGTGTCGTTGGGCTCGAAGGCGTCGGCCAGTTTCCTGCGCCAGACGATCAGACCGATGCCGCCGGCGAAACCAAGGAGCGTTACCACGCCGAGGCCGAGGCCCCATCCGCGTGAATCGGCTTCAAAGAGAATGAAGCCGAGGCTGCCGGAAAGAACGCCAGCGAAGATTGCGAACACGCCAGTCCAAAACATCCATAGGCGATACTCCCGGCAGAGCTTCGCCATCATGTCCTGCTGATACGCGCCGCACTTGGGGCACGGCACTGCATCGCACTCGGCAGCGAGCGTTTTCTTGAGGATCGCCTCGGCCTGATTCTTCGCCCGCCGTTCGGCGCCGGCATTGTCGAGGAAGTACAAACTGTTGCCTTGGCCCGCCGCCTCGCGCATCATGCGGTAGACGTATTTTTGCTTGCAATCCTCGCACTCGACGAACTTATACGTGCCGCCGCTGACCTGGCAGTTATATTCGTTCCACACAATCATCGTGATCGCTCCAGTCTCGGCGTGACATTTGGACGACGAAGACTCACGCATCGCTGACTCACCGTCCGGACTTTTTCAAGAATCGAATCTGCCTCTCCTGCTGCCTTGGCGGCATTCATGACCTCTTGAACGGTACGCCCGCTGGCCACGATGCGCGTACGTTCGTGATTCCAGGCGATCCACTTACCCGCGTATTTCAGCGGCACAATCGGGAACTTGATCGGCTTCGATTCTGTCGGCATATTTGCGCCCTCCCTTTCATTCACACGATGATATCACGAATCTACTCCTCGCCTTGCGCGACATTGCTGGACCGCACGTCTATCAGAGTTGCGTGGTTATCGCGTATTGATGCCCTTTGCCGATCATGCAAACGACATCACCTTGTCGATCGACGATCAGCGCAAACAAGTTCGTGATATCGCGACCGAGGATGTTCATGTCGATGGCGCTCGGGTTCGTGAATCCGGCGAAGCTTCCTTGCATGATAAGATGACGACCGCCATCGAGAGCGAATCGGATCTGGGTTCGGATAACAACGGTGGACGCCGCGCCGCCCACACCGCCGAGCTGGTGAAACGCGGTGAGCTGAGGCAGGGCCAATGTGGTGAGAAACTCTGCGTTGAAAACCGTGCGATCCGCGCCCACATCGGCCAAGAACTCCGTCGGCTCCCAGGTCGCGCCGTCTGCCGAGAGCACTTCGCCCTCGATGATCGGACGGACGATGCCATCGTCACATGCTTGCCAGCGACCGAAGATGAGCATAGATCCGTTCCATTCTCTCGCGCGGGATGTAGCGCATCAGGCAACCATTATCTTCCGGGTGCGCCTCGCGTGCCAAGGCAATTGCCTCCGGTGCCGTGTTCGCGACAAATAGTTCCTGGCCGGCGACACAAATGCACTTTCCGCGATGTTGCGAATAGACATCGGGGATGTGTGCCTGCAGCCAATCGGAGTTCTTGCGGAACCGCCCGCGCTGAGCGGCTGCCTTGGCGTTCTCTTCGGGATCATCCTCGATCCACATCACCAGCGGCTCAGCTTTTCCAAGGATCATCGTAAGTACCTCCTTCCTTTCACACCATGATACCACGAATCGGCTCCCCACCGTGGGCCACGTGCGTCGGCCGTCCCGTCTGATCGGGAACCATCATGTGCGGGTCCAGGCCCAAGAGTTGGTACACCGTCGCGCACAAATCGCCCGGCGTCACCGGGAACTCGACCGGGTAACCGCCGCCGCGATCACTGCGGCCGTGGACGTGGCCTTGACGCACGCCGCCCCCCGCGAACAGGCAGAACCCGCACTGGGGCCAATGGTCGCGGCCGGCGTTGGCGTTGATGCGTGGCGTGCGGCCCATGTCGCCATTCACCATCACCAGCGTCTGGTCCCACAGGCCGCGCTGGTGCAAGTCCTCGAACAGCGCGGTCAAGGTGCGATCGAGGTACGGCAGCAACCAGCCGCGCAGCATGTTGAAGTTGTTGCTGTGCGTGTCCCAGTGCCCGTTGCCGCGCGACTCGGTGTGGATCGTGATGAACGTGACGCCCGCCTCGACCAGCCGCCGAGCCAGGAGGGCGCTGGAGCCGAACAGGTCACGGCCATAGCGTTCGCGCACGCCGGGCGCTTCTTGCGCGAGATCGAAGGCGGACCGTGTTGTCGCGTTCATCAAGAGATCGAACGCTTGGCGTTGGCGGACGCCCATCATTTCGATGGCGCGCGACGAATCGAGCCGGGCTGCCTGCTGATTGACCTGCTCCAGCAGCGAACGCCGGCGGTCCAGCGCGTCGAGCGTCACCGTGGCTTCGAGCGACGGCAGCGTCGGATCGCCCATCGGCCGGAGCGTCGGATTATAGAAATCGGCGGCGCCTACCTCGCGATCGAACGTCGGATTACACTGGCTGAAGAGCGGATTGTACTGGCTGCCGAGATACCCGCCGTACGGACCCGCGCGACGCAACCCCTGGCTGTAGCCGGGATACGCGGGCAAGACGACATACGGCGGCACATCGGGCCGAGTCAGCCCCGCGTAATGGCACACCGAGCCCATGCTCGGATGATTCGTCGGACTGGAGTAGTAATCGCGCTGATCCTGCCCGCCCGTGTAGCCTGTCATCACGCCATACGGATTGTGGCTGTTGTAAGGATGCGACACTGTCCGAATCAGACAGGTGCGATTCATCCACTCGCTCACGCGCGGCAAATGCTCCGATACCAGGACGCCCGGCAACGAAGTGCGCATCGCCTCGAACTCGCCGCGAATCTCCGCCGGAGCGTCGGGCTTCGGATCGAACATGTCGAGATGGCTCGGCCCGCCGAAGAGATCGATGAGGATGACGGAGCGCACCCGCCCCCGGGCCGCTTGCGGCTTAGCGTTTGCGAGGGAACCTCCGAGCGCTAAGCCGCAAGCGGCTTTCAGAACTGCGCGACGCGTCAACCCGTCACACGCTTTGCTTCCGTGGCCGAGGATCTGTAGCATGATTCCCCCCCCTTGAAGAACCGACCTTGCTCGTTTTGCAGTTTCTGTTATCGTACCCCGCCCGCCGTGGTTTTCCAACAACCAATTCATCGGCTTTTCAGGGATTTGGCATGCGAACGTCCCGTCTGATGCTGTTGTTCCTGGCAGGCTGCACTCCTTTCCAGGCGTTTCGAATGACGCCGGCCGACGATGCCGCGGCAATGGCGGAGAGCATTGGCCAGGCTCGGCAGATTGTCATCGATTACGGAAGCTGGGCGAAACACGGCGGCCGATCATCGGCACGTTGGATCTTGGAGCGTGATGGAACATGCACTTGCGAAACCACAAGCTGCGACGCGTTCATGATGCACCATGGCCAGTCATCGAACGGAAAGACCACGCCAGACCAGGAACGCTGGAGCCTGCCGCCAGAGACATTTCGCGAAGCGCAGCGGCTACTCATGGAATCGAAACTCTGGACGGTCAAGGAACGCCGCCAACCGGAGTTCGAAAGTGGTGAGCGCTTCACCGTGGAATGGGACGGCCACAGGGAGTCGTTCAATTACACGCCCGCCGAGGCCAAGCGCCTGATGGCATACCTCAATCGCCCGTAGCCGTCGGCGCGCTGCATTCTCACCACAGCGTGTAGCCGCCGTCGATGACGAGGGCGGCGCCGGTCATGTAGCGCGACGCATCGCTCGCCAGATAGAGAGCGAGCGGGCCGAGATCCTCGGGTTGACCGAAGTCGCCCAGCGGGATCTGGGCGCGGAAGGTCGCGATCACTTCGGGATGCAGCTTCGACCAGCGTTGATTCGGCTCCGTCAGGAAGCCGCCGGGCAGGATCGCGTTGACCGTGATCTTGTGCGCCGCCCAATCGACAGCCGTGGCACGCGTGAATTGCATCAGAGCGCCCTTGGACGTTTCGTAATGCCGGCCCGCGATGCCGCGCCCGGCGACGAGGCTATTGATCGAGCAGATGTTAATAATGCGCCCGCCCTGGCCGCGCACGATCATCGCTTTGCCGATGAGCTTGGTGCACAGGAACGCGCTGGTCAGATTCAGGTCCATCAGCGTGCGCCACTTTTCCAGGGGCATGTCTTCGGTCGGAATGTTCTCGCGGCGACCGCCGACGTTGTTGATGAGGATGTCGATCGGCCCCAGGGCGAGGGCGTTCTTGCACGCTTCCTCGCATTGCTCGGGCACGCCGACGTCGGCTTGCAATGTCCAGGCATTGCGTCCCAGGGTACGGATGTCTCCCGCGGTTTTCTCAAGACTGGGCACATCGCGGCCCACCAGGATCACATCGGCGCCGGCATCGGCGATGGCGAGCGCCATTTCGCGCCCGAGGCCGCGGCTGCCGCCGGTGATGAAGAGGCGCTTGCCCGTCAAACGAAAGCGATCGAAGATGCTCATGGTAGTTCCTCCCAGGATGGCGAGTGGCGAATTGAGAATGTAGCGTGTTTCACGTCGGGAGGAAAGGAAAATCACATTCCTCGTTCCCAGGCCCCGCTTGGGAACGAGAAGACTACTTGGATTTGAACAACGAGCTGAAACCGATACGCATTTCGCGTGTGTCAACGGATCGGACGACGGCGTCGCTCGCCTTGGCAAGCAGTTCGCGTTCCAGCGACGGACGCACGCGCTTGACCGTGTCGTGCAGCGCATCGCCGATGACTTTCGCCCCGGAGCCGCCGATGCCGTTGATGTGTTCGACGACGAGCTTGTCGTAGTGCACCTTGGCGGCGGTGGCGCGCACGCGCACGAGGAAATCGGGAAGAGCCCCCTTGTCGAAGACGACGCGTATCGTATTCTCGCAATCCAGATCGACCTTGACCTGAGCGCGTGCCCGCACGCTGCCCGACCACAGGCGAACGCCGTTCGCCCAGTTTTGCTGTTCGTAGTGGACGCCCATCTGAAACGTCAAGAATACCTTGAATGTCTGTTTTTCCGCGTCGATCGTCTTGACATCGTGAATCTTGAGATCCAACGTGCGCGGCAAATCTTGCGCGGTGACGATCAGCTTGCGCCATTCGTCATGATTGCGCGGCGACTTCCTCACCTCCGCCTTGAGGCCACGCCATGTGACGCCGACGGGAATCATCGCCTGGTGTCCCCAGTTGTGGGAGTCCTGAAAGAGCACGGGCGGGATTTTCTGGATGAGGATCGGCTTGAGCAATTGCGCGAGGTCGTCTGCGGACGCAAGATCGGGTGGCTCCTGGGCTCGCCCAATCGCTGGGAAAATGAGCACAATGGCCGCAAGCGTGCGCGTCATCTTTTTCGTCCTTCGGCTGGAGCAAAGTTCGCTTGCGGTTTCGCGCGGTTGCAACCCCGCAGCCAACTTCATTCTACCGGGAAGAGCAAGCGGTACTCGAGGGAGGCAGGCAGTGGGAAAAACCATCGGGGTTTTCCTTGCGCACACCCGACTTGCCCGCCAGGGCGCGTTCGACGATCCAATCCGGGAGCCAGCGCGCGAACTTGATCAGCAACGATAGCTGCCAAGGGAAGTTGTAGATTTTCTTCTTACGTTCGAGCGCGCGCACGATCATCGCCGCGGCCTTGTCGGCCTTCATGAGCCAGGGCATTTTGAAATTGTTGGCTTCGGTCATGGGGGTCTCGATGAAGCCGGGGCAGACGGTGGTGACATCGATGCCGCGGCCGCCTAGCTGGATGCGCAGGCCGTCCATGTATGAATTGACCGCGGCCTTGCTGGCGCAATAGCCCGACTCGCCCGGCATGCCGAGGTACGCCGCGAGGCTGGATATCGCTGCGAGGTGGCCGCTGCCGCGCTCGAGCATTTCAGGCAAGACCGCCTCGATCGAATAGACAACACCGAGCGTGTTGACTCTGAACATCTGCTCGACATCTTCGATGTTTTGCGGTTCGACCGTGGTGGCCATACCGACGCCGGAGTTGGCGATCAAGAGATCGATCGGACCAAGTTGATCGCGCAGGGAGTGAATGGCCGGGACGACTTGATGGCGCTCGGCCACGTCGGCGCAGGCGTATGCCGCACGACCGCCGGCGGCTTCAATTTCCCTGACCAGCGCGGCGAGCTTGTCCTTGCGCCGCGCCACGACGCCGACGGCGCATTGCTTGGCGGCGAGTGTCTTGGCTAGTTCCCAGCCGATGCCGCTGGACGCACCGGTGACAATGGCAACTTGATTTGCAAAACTCACGGGCAGTGCCTCCGTCGTGCGTCGCTTCACGATGGATAGCGGACGCGTTGATTGTGCGGATTGAGAGGTATTGGTACGCTGACCGTATTATAGATCGGCTAATTCAGTGCAGAATACTGCAATTTTTCTTTCCTCCGTCGTCCTGCGATCATAGGTCTGGCTTTCCAGGCCGACTTCGATTGCCCAGATTGATTGAAATTGGAAATTCTGGACAAGGCGGGTGATATTGGCGTCCATGATCGATCACCACACCTCGAATTCGTGGGCCAGCGCGCGTTGCAGTCTTGGGATCGTGCCTCACGGCCTCGCCGTGAATCCTCTGCGTGTTTCCGTGGTTGACGACGCGAACGGGGGAACGTGTCGGATTGAATTTGCCGTGATAACGCTTGCGGCGTGAAAACTTGCGCGGCACGATTTTCACAATTCGACATCGACCACGAAAAACGCGTCACTCGGCTCGAGTCGGCCACCACTCTCCGCGCGTATCGTGAATACCTGTCGGCCCGGCGCGACGCGGGCGCCGAGCGGTTTGGTGATCGACTTGCGTAGAGTGCCTGTCGGTACGTCGAAGGTCCACGATTGATCTTTCGTTAGGCCTCGTCCCAAGAGAGTGACTTGCAGCTTTTCCGTCTCACGTTGTAGGTTGGTCACGACCAGCGTCGCCGACAATACGTTGCCGGGCTTTGACTTCTGGATCAACGGCTCGACGTGGACTCGATGCGGGTTCCAGTCGTGCAGATGATTGCCGCTCTGGCAGAGGGCGTCGGCGGCCTTCGCTGAGACGTTGCCCCAATCGACGCGGCGGCGAAAATCCTCCGCGCTAAACTCGAAAGGACCGCCATGCTCGGCCAACACCCACTCCGGGGCGGCGTCGAGCACTTTCTTCGCGCTCGCGGCATATAGGGGCGGGAAGCTGCGATTGAGCCCCATCCAGCCGCCCGAGCCGCTGAACATGTCCTGATGGAAAAAGTTGTCCGCCGTGAAGAAGCAGCGTTTGCCGTCGATCACCGCCTCGACTCCCATTGTGAATTCACTCTGGCCCGGCAGATGGTGGAAGCGAAAACGATACTCGCGCCAGGTCAGCGTGTCGCCGTCCTTGGGCTTCTTGTCGAATGCGACCGTGCGAGCGTCAAGGAAGGGCGCACGCAGAAGGAACGGCTCCGCGATTGGCTTGGCGACGGTGTCGAGCGACCAGACCTCGAACTTATCGCGATTCGGCAGATAATGCACGCCGTCGTAGTGGTCGAAATGGGCGTGGCTGAACATCACGACTTCGAGCGGGCCGAGCTTCTGATCCTTCGAGAGCTTGGCGAATTGATCGGCGCCGCGTTTGTCCCACGGATCGATCATCAGGCAGGCGTTGTCCTTCGAGGTGAGCACATAGGTGTTGCCGGTGAGCCAGATGTGCTCGGAGACTTGCGTCCAGGGTTTGGAGCCGTTGGATTGGGCTTGTTCCTTGGCGAGGAAGCGATACGCCGGCGCGTTGCCGAGCCGCTCCTTGGTGAAACGCTCGAAGCTCTTGAGGAAAGCGATCTCCTCGATGGCGGCGAGAGTTTGTTTGATCGCGGCCTGAATGTTCTTGGTTAGCACGGGACCATGCGCGGGGCAGAGGATGTCGGGTTCCGCGCTCGCGAGCAACTTCAGGGCCTTGGCGGTAGGTTTGAGGCCGAGATCGGTCCAGTGATCCCAGTCGGTCGTGTAAGGCGCCCACAGCTTGCCCGCCGACGCGAACGCGCCGCCGCAAAAGACAACGCGAGGTCCGTTTTTCTTGGTCGCGACAAAGCTCAGATGTGCCAACGCGTGCCCTGACGTGTCGAGTACGCCGATGTCCCAGCCTTCCCACTTGAGCGCGGCACCGTCTTCGAGTGAATAGTCGATGCCGTCGAAGCCCACGGGCACGATGAGGTAGGCGGTGCGCGAACCGCGTAGAGGAATCGATTCGCGCCAATATTTCTCGACGTTCTTCGGGGTGAGCCATTCCTCTGCCTTTTTGGGCGCCAGGATTTTCACTTCCCTGGGCAGCTCGCCAAGCCCCGCGCAGACGCCGCGGTGATAGTGGGTTAGCAAGGCGCGTTCGATGCGGCGAACGCCGAGCTTGGCGAGTTCGCTCACGTCGCCGGGCACGTCGATGAGCAACGCCTTGTCGCCGGCGATGAGCGCGTACCCCGCAACCGGCCCCGGTGAACGCAGGACGCCCGGCGCGACCTCGGTCCACCCCGATGTCGCCTTGTCCTGTCCGGCGTGTCCCAACCAGCCAACCAGAGCGAGTACGCCAACGCAGATCGCCAACGTGAGAAGACGTCGGGGCATGGTACACCTCAAGCGCATCGAATGGGATGTTGCATGAGGGAATATAACGATTTTGCCGGTTTGTGTCAGCAGTGAAATATGGACACGCCAAGCCCTCGTCCGTTTAGCCGCGGCTCGTAGAGCCGCGCGGGGGGAAGAACCCC
>SXGR01420022.1_pt1 | contig 22181 bp, 17 predicted proteins | sample 3174711 | NCBI WGS metagenome assembly SXGR01 (sample SAMN11356860, study PRJNA531348) | freshwater metagenome | isolation source: freshwater sample F1-60 | place: China: Fuxian Lake, Yuxi | collected 2017-12-25 | reverse complement strand
TCATGATGATGGAAACCTTTACATCATGATTATCGATACTGAAACTCAAGTTTTGACAAAGGGTTCAGGAAAGGATTTTGGAGAGTTTATCGATAAATCTTCAACTGAACATTATCATGGGTGTTGTGGTGTTCGAATTCTTGATAACGGAATTCTTCATATCGTAACTGTTTCAGAGTGTTATGAAAATTATCTAATGGATCCAAAGACGAATAAAGTAATTCTTAACATTAAGAATGATATTGAAGAATTGGGAGGCGTGATTCTTTACGGTGCGTATCTTTGTTCAATCGCAACTCCTGAAAGTCTTTTGCTATTCGAATACGAAGTTGAAACTGGAAAGACTTCTTTGAAGAAGATGTCAAGGCAGTCTCTCGAGGAACTTTCTCAGAAGTACACTTTGTCTCCTTGATAAAACGAATAAGTATCAAAAATTGGTATTAATACTTTTTGAAGTATTAATCCACGAGTCTTTCTCAAGTCATTCTCCTCTTTACCCATAAGATTTTTCTTTTACAATTTTAAAGTAAAGAAACCCATCTTCATTTTTGTGTTGAGTGTAAATAGAACCTATTGTATCTGATCCTTTCAGAAGAGTATTACTTTCTGTAAACATAAACAATGATACTGAGGAATCAACATTTAGCCTTTTTCGGATCACGTAAAAGAACTGATGTACTAATAAATCAAATGGAACTAAATATTTTATCTTATCAATGCTGATATGTCGATGAGCTTCAATAATAACTGGAATTTTTTCAGGATACTTTGAATATAAATTTCTAACTATCTCTCTTTTTTGAGAGATTGATTGAGAGTTTCGAAACTTTTGATCGAAATCTTGTTCGACATTCATCTTTCTGATATGTTTTATTAATTCTTGAAACTTTAAAATATGAACGAAAAAAGTGTAAAAGTATTTTGTCGATTCCGTCCTTTAAATTCAAATGAGATGGTAAATGGAAGTCAGAGAATGGTCAGGTTAAATAACAATACAACTGTTTACGTTCAGAGTGAAAGTAAATCGGAAAATAAGTTCGATTTCGATTATATCTTTCCTGAGATATCGCAACAAGAAGAAGTATATCAAATAGCTGGTAAACCACTTGTTGAAGAAATTTTAAAAGGGTATAACGCAACTGTTTTTGCATATGGACAGACTGGTAGTGGTAAAACTACAACAATGACAGGTTATTCTCATTTGGTAGATAATCAAGATTTAGTATCTCATGACGATGTTATCTTGTGGAAGAATCCGAAAGATATGGGTATTGTTCCAAGATTAATTAAGGATATTTTTGCTTCTATTAAACTTAAAAAGGATCATGAATTCTCCATTCAAATATCATATGTGGAGATATACCTTGAAAAAATTCGAGATTTATTAAACCCTATTAATGACAATCTTGAAATACGGGAGAGTAGATACAAAGGGTTATGGATAGAGAATATAACTGAGGTTTATGTCTCTTCTTTTGAAGAAGCAATTAAAGTTATGCGAAAGGGTGAAGTTAATCGAACTGTAGCTTCAACAGCGATGAATGCACATTCATCGCGAAGTCATTCTGTATTAATAATCAATCTTCATCAAACTAATTCTAAAACTCAGATTAAAACAAATTCAAGAATGGTTTTTGTCGATTTAGCTGGAAGTGAAAAGGTAGAAAAGACAAAAGCTGAAGGATTGTTGTTAAAACAAGCACAGGCAACAAATAAATCTCTAATGACTCTCGGAGTAGTTATTCGAGCTTTAGTCGATAAAAAACCACATATTCCTTATCGTGATTCGAAATTAACACGATTATTAACAGATTCTCTGGGTGGAAATAGCAAAACACATTTAATTGTCACTTGTTCGTCTGCAATTTATAATATTGAAGAAACAATAAGTACTCTTCGATTTGGAAGTGTTACTCAGCAGATCAAGAATAAGCCTCGTGTTAATTTAGAAATGAATATTGAAGAATATAAACGGCAATTACTTCAAGCTAATGAGAAAATATCTACTCAACAGTCAATTATAAATGCTCTACAGACTGATCTTCATAGACTCATTAGTTTATGTGAAAAACATGGCATTGATGTTAAAGCTTATAAAAAGGAATATAATATTCCTCCCCCTCCAAGCACATTTGAAGAGTCATATGAAGAGAGTTTAGAAAAATTCGAACAATTAAACAACGAAATCGAAAGTAAAACAAGTTTAATTATCGAATTGCAAAAAACAGTGTCCGCTGTAAAAAAGGAAGTTGAAACATACAAAGATGTAACTGAGGTTATCCGTGACGATTTAGATCATAAGCAACAGGATCTGGATAGTAAAATAGTCGAAGTTGAAATTTTAACAGCAAAATTGTCTGATATGAATAGAATGTATGATACACTTCAACGACAAGTTGAGGAAAATGAAGCTCAAACAAATTTAAAAGTTGGAGAGGTTATCGAGGAAAAGGCAGTCGTTGTATCTGAAAATATAGTCTTAAAAAATCGATTAGCACAGCTTGTTGAGGAAAATCAAACTCTTCGTGAAAATTCACTTCGAACATGGAAGGATTCAACATCTTCCAATGTCGCTGAAGAACATAAGGCAGTTGTCGACAAATGTTCTGTTCTTTTACAAAACGAAGAAGAACTTAAGCAACTTTTAGACGCCAAGACAAGACATATTAAAGTGTTAGAAGAATCCCTTAGAACAAATAGTACAAAAATTCAAGATTTAGTGAGTGATCATAAACGAAAGTCAGTTGAGTACGAAAAGAAAATTAAAGATCTTGAATCACAAATACGCATTTTAAAAACTGCTACACCTCCGTCGAATATATTTGCTCCGTTAAAATATTAAACCTCCGTAAAGTGTATATCTGAAAGGATTAAAAAAATTTGATTTTTAAAAATTTTTTGATTGGAAATTTTACTTTCTCCTTTCAACTTCCTTTCAACTTCCTTTCAACTTCCTTTCCGACATGTTTGAGATTTTCAATCTTCTTCTTACTCTATTTGTTGTCTTCAGCTTCATTGGAGTAAGCAAGGGTGATGTGCTTGTTGTCTTCATTCTGATGCTGGTTGTTGCTACGTTTTGCTTTCCGTATGCTTTTCCTTTTTTCTTCTGGTAAGGGGTTTCTTCAATAAAATCTTTTTAATAGCCCAAGGGTTATTAAAAAACTCTTTCCAATAATAAAAAGGTATCCTGTAACCTTTAAAAATGGATCTTCGTGCAAAGTCTGATGAAGTTGAGATATATAACTCGTGGTCAAAAAAATTAAAATGTACTCATGACAAAAATACAGGTAAAATAGTTGATACAGAAATTATTCGACTCAGTTCAAATACAATTGATGTACATGAAATTAGAATCTGTCCAAAAGGACATTATTTTCGTGTATACACTAAAACACATCAAGGCAATTTCGATTTACTTTAGTAATATGAAAGTTTATTTCCGCAATATTCGTCTGGAAATGGAATAGACGGATCATATAGTTTTAAGTAACTTGCACGGTCTTTGAGCTGATTGAAAAGTTTATCAAACTCCGGCGGGTGATGACTTGTATCATAAGGAATGAGAGCATGGGCAAGTTCATGTAAAGCAATATACATAAGAGTGTTGTCGGAATAGTATTTACCACTTGGTTCATTTACGCACATGTACACTTCCTTTTTACCAAGTATAAAAGCTTCAGTTGGATGGGTAAAAAATTTGACATGTTCAGCTCGAGGATCCACTTGGATTAATTTCTTTTTTATAAGAAGAAGCTTTTCATTAGTTGAAGGAAGTGAATTTACCCACGAATGCAGAATAATAATACTTATTAAGATAATAAGAACAATAACAACAGGGTCGATCATTTTAATAACCCTAGGGTTATTAATTATTCTTTTACAAAATTTCCACAAATCCATGTGCAGAATCCCCATAAACTTCGACATCGCCGTTAAAACCACAACTTGCGACAGCAAGAAGACTTTCCATGATTTGATGATACGTCGGTCGATTGAGTGTAAAACTTAAAAATCCTGCATCTTTAACGTAAGAATGAAAAATAGTTACTTTTTCGCAAGGTACAGAAAGAAACTTTTCATGTAACATTGAGTCCCATTCGTTACCGTCAACAGAAAATAAATCTTCTAAATTCTTACAATCTTCTTCAGAAATATCCGTGATATCTTCAACGGTTAATTTACTTGTATCAAGGGTGGTTTCAAGTACTTGTAGTTCCTTTCCCTTGATCGGCGAAGGAATAAAATCAACCTGTTGCGAAATATAAAACCATCGAATTAGAGCGGAGTTCATTTTGGGTGTAAGGTGTAAGAGTGGATGTAAGAGATTCTTATAAAAATGAAAATCAAGTTGAATTTATTTCAATTTTTTATTTAAATGTCTACCCTTCCCTTGCCTACATCCTTGGAGTGTGCTATCTGTTTGAATGAGCTGGATCAGGAGGTATTGATGCTTGATTGTGGACATTCATATTGCAAAGATTGTCTAGTTGGCTGGTTTGTATCTCAAGTCAATGAAAAGAAGCTTGATCTACAATGTCTAACTTGTCAGCTACCAGTTGACAGGTGGATTCTTGAAAGTATTCTACCAAGAGAAACTCTTGAAAAGTATGATTCATTTGATCTTGAGAACACTTTGGAGAAGGAATTCAATCTTTTTCATTGTCCAAACAACAATTGCCGGAATATTGTTGCCGCTCCAGAGGGAATGCGTCATGTGGAATGTCCAGAGTGTAAGAAAGAATTTTGCATGGAATGCAAAACTACTTGGCATACTGGAATTACTTGTGCGAAATACAAAGAATGGGCACTTGAAAACAAAGATGCAGACGCTTTGACACTGTCATTTCTTGAACAAGGAAATCATAAGCAATGCCCAAAGTGTAGGGTGTGGATTGAAAAGAATCAAGGATGTGACCATATGACATGCAAAAATTGCAAATACGAATTCTGGTGGACTACACTTCAATCTTATCGAAATGGTAAGAGTACATGGTCTCCAGATAGTCAAGGAGACAACGGACGTCAAGGAGTTCCACGAGCACGCCGTCCCGCAATAACGAATGTTTTTCTTGGCGGTAGCTCTTCTTTCGGTTCGGCAAATCGGGCAGCGCTTGAAATGCGAAGTGCAGCGAGTGCTTCAGCGAGTGCAAGTGCTTCAGCGAGTGCAAGTGCTTCAGCGAGTGCAAGTGCTTCAGCGAGTGCAAGTGCTTCAGCGAGTGCAAGTGCCGTCTCTTGCCTCCCTTCATCTCCGAGAAGACCTGTTGTTTCAGGAAACACAGGAAACACAGTAGCTGATTTGTTTACTCGATTCAATTCACTTTCACAGGCTGACCAAAATGCTTTTTTCCTCTTAATCAAATCTCAACGAGATAACCAGATTCCTGAAGGTCCATACACTCTTCAAACCCTCAATCTGATGACTATAGTTCAACTTAAAGCTATCTGTCGATCTCAGTCTATTAAACTGTCAGGTACTAAAGACGAATTGGTTAAGCGTATACTTGAACACAATAACAACAGTTCACAATGAACTTCATAATGAACTTCATAATGAACTTCACAATGAACTTCGCGATGACAATGAATAATATTCTACGGAATATAAAAACCCTATTTTAAAGAAATACTTATCTTATAAATGGTTAAAATTATGTCTGAAAATGCTCGCGAACTATATCGACTTTGTCTACGTGATAAACTTCTAACAGCGGATGTTATTGAATATGTTTACAGTGATAGTCAGTATCCTGGTAAATTAGTTGTCGACAATGTTGTATCTCTTTTACGAGATGATACATCAATGAATGACATTGACGAAGAATTCTTTGTGAACTACTTTGCAACTCTTGGGAAAACTCAAAATGTTGAATGGTACCTTATGCATATTCTATATACCGTAACTGAAATTGTACCAGATAAGAATTTCAACTCATATCGTAAGATTTATGAATGGTGGCAATATTAAAAATGAATATGGTTAAAAGAGGAACATATAAAGATACAAGTATCTTTATAAATGGAATTTATCTCCCCCACTCAAATAGCTAATGTAATGTTAAACGATCATTTTGTTGATTGGATTCGATTGTGTAACAAGTCTTCGGATTACTCTCCAAGTGAATTTCTTCAGTTTCTTTTCAATCAGGGAAATTCATTTGAAGAGAAACTTGTGTCAAAAATAGCAGTTAAAATACCTGTTGTTTTTGTAGCCACTCGTTTGCAAAGTAAATCTTTCCTCGTAAAAACAATTGAGGAAATGAAAAAGGGCACTCCTATTATTTGGAGTGCCCCCTTAATATCTGAAACAAAGAATATTCGCGGTCTTGCAGATCTGTTAATTCGAAGTGATTATATTAATAAACTTATACCAAACACTTTAACTCCTGAAGAAGAAAATCATGGTTGTTTGCTTTCAGATACCTATCATTATCGAGTGATAGACATTAAATTTTCAACTCTTCCTCTTCGATCTGATGGAATTCATCTCCTAAATCAAGATAGGTATAAAGCTTACAAAGCTCAAGTTTGGTTATATACTCAAATGGTAGGAGAAATTCAGGGTTATTATCCAAATACAGCTTATATTATGGGACGCGGTTACAATTACACTTCTAATGGAGTTACTTTTAAAGGAACTCATGCTTTTGATAAATTTGGAGTAGTCGATTTTGAAAATGTAGATAACGATATTCCTCTCAAAAGTATTCAAGCTATTAATTGGCTACGAAACCTTTATAAGGATGGTAAGAATTGGTCTTTACAAACTCATCCAGAGTTATATCCGAATATGAAAACAGATGCTTGTTTGCGTGAAAAAACTCTGATAGCTAATGATCTTGGAGAAATTACGCAGTTATGGCAATGTGGAGTTGAACAACGTGAACTTGCTTTAGAAAAGGGAATAAGATCATGGAAAGATCCTCGTTTTACAGCTGAACTTGTCGGGTTTCAAGGTAATAAAGCACTCACTCTGAATCGAATACTCGAAGTCAACCGATGTGAAGAGAAGTTACTTCTTCCTGAAAAAATAATTCTTCCTGAAAAATATCGTTCACTTCCTGGACAAAAAGAATACTTTGTTGATTTTGAAGTATTTACAGGAATTTTCGATGATTTTACAACTCTGCCTCTGTCAAATTCGGTGAATATGATATTTATGATTTCTATCTCGTGGATGGAAAAGTCAGAAATGGTATGTACCACATTTTACATCGATAAAATCGACTTAGCTGAAGAAGCACGAATCATGAAATTATTCATGAAATTTGTTGAAGAAAATAAAATAACTCATTTATATCATTGGTCAGAAGCAGAACCTATTCAATGGCAAACTGCTCTTAAACGACAGAATATTTCTGAAGATATCCTGAAAGATAAATGGATTGATTTACTTCAACTTTTTAAAGAGATTCCAATTGCAATTAAGGGTTGTTTCTCATATTCCTTAAAAGATGTGGTTAAATCCTTGAATTCTTTAGGTTTTATTCGGTCAAAATGGGAATCGAAAACAACAAATGGGTCAGATGCAATGCTACAAGCTTTTAATGAGTTTCAAAAGGGTTTGGTGTTAATTAATTCAGAGGTTCTTCGAGATATCGTTGAGTATAACCAAACAGATTGTACATCTTTATGCGAGATTCTTAAATTTTTGCGTCGTTACTAGAGACACGTCGTTACTAGAGACACGTCGTTACTAGAGACACGTCGTTAGACAACAAATTAAAAATACATTAGACTATATTAAATGTCTTCAATGTCTTCAATGTCTCATACAACATTTCCTTATTTAGATTTTTTTCAGATGATCCATGCAATGGCGTCTCATTATCAACCTTTGGATGGCAAAAAACCTTTTCAATGTATGTTTGAAAGCGCTTATTCGATGATCCCAGATGCAGATTCTCATAAGTTAGTACTTTATGAAGCGTTAATTCAGTATCCACTTGAATTAAGTACACTTGATAATTCTACACTTCTCCTACAATGGTCTTACAAAGTTAACTCATATGTTCATCGTCAGTTATATGACGTAACATATTTACCTTTTGACCAATTTAAGAAGAAATACGACAACATGACAATAACTACTTGGTCTCATCCAACTTGGAAGATGATTCATTATTTTGCATCAAAATATGATAACTCTGCAAAATATGCTTTATCATATAAGGCATATGTGAGCTGTCTACAATTTTTACTCCCCTGTCCTAAATGTAGACAACATTTGAAAGATAATTTAGCTAATCATCCCATTGACCAATATTTTTCATCAGCTTCTGATTTATTTACATGGAGTTACATTTTACATCAAACTGTTTCTTCGCAGACTGGAAAGAGAGGAATTAATATTCAAGAGGCTAGGAGGCTATATGGATTGTAATGTTATGCATAATATCCCAAGGGATATTATACGAAGTGAGAATTATGAAAATAAATGAGGAAGTTCATGGCGCTGATACAAAAACATCAAGGAACCAATGAAAAGAAGTGAATATATGATGTATTGGTAATTTCGAGGATATGTATGAAAGGTTAATTGAAATAAACCCTGGAGAGAATTCCATACTATTCCTGATAAAATAATTAGAGCGATGACTTGTCGATTAGTCAGTAGAGACATGTTTTACAATAAATAAGGTTTTTCTAAACCTCGAAAGATTTTATTCATAACACTACCCCTTTCTTTTTACCTATAACCCAACTCAAACCAAGTGCCTGCCCCGAACATGAAGCGCGTGGAACACCTTTTGACCGCTTGGGCTTTTCACATATTTGGTTTTCGCAGACTCGGTAAGAACATTGTGAATCTGCTTACAGCTTGTAGAAAGGTTTGGCTGAACCTTAAACAGTGGGTGAAAAGTGGCAAACTTGATGACATACTTCATTACCGCTTTACTCGTACGGTTGAATTCGGACATCGGAATGTTCGTAAGTTTTTCAATGGTCATCCACTTGCACCATGAAATTTCACCGTCTTGAATTTTAGTTGTAAGCTGACTCGTTTCCGCAAAAAACCACGTGTCCTTTGACCACGTTACAGAAGTAGCGAAGACCTTGGTAACCTTCACGCCTACTTCTTCAAAGAGTTCGCGGAACGCGCACATCTCATGAGTTTCACCTTTTTCGACTGCCCCCTTTGGAAATCCGATTTTTCCACTCAAATGTGCATCCTTAATGACAAGAATGCGACCGTTAACATCTCGGACGATGACACCAGCACGAGGTTTTTGATCTTCAGACCTCTGAGGAGCCGAAGAAACTGGAGGAGTCAAAGGAGCAGTAGACATTTTGTGAGAGGAAAGAAAGAAGAAAGGAAAGAAGAAAGGAAAAGAAAGGAAAGAAGAAAAAGGATGACTTCCGATCCTGCTAAAGAAAAAATTTCAATTTTTCTTTAGCAACAATCATCTTCTTCTATCCATGGAATACCATCCAGACACCCCTTACAACCTTCGATTGTTAAAATCCAATTTGGTGGAGCCCGACACAAAAGATGATAAAAATCTCGAGTATCATCATCTGGAAAAATCATCTCTCGAGCTTCTTCCACACTCATTGAACTCACGTGACTTATTTTGTTTACAATTCTCTCAGAAACATGAAAGCACTTTTCGTTATTGATAAAAACATCTCGTCCCATTTTTGAATGAAGGTAGGAAGATGAAGGTAGGAAGTTAGGGAAGTAGGAGAGGAAGTAAAAAGTTACGTATAGTTTAATACGATCTTTCAATTTTTACTCGAAAGTTTTAATAAATACCCGAAGGTATTTATCTATTCTTATTCATCGTTACAGATCTCACTGGTCAACAGTCGCAACGATTGACATTGGTACAGCAGAATATGCAAAACGAGTAGCTCCAATTACCAGTTGAATTACCCCCATAACTCCAATGTCAACACCTTGGTTGACGCAATCCTTGTTTCGAATAACTACAGCAAGAAAAAAATTTCAAAGGCGAAAACAACTGGAATTGTCAGCAAAAATGGATTCATTCCCTCAATCATAGTCACAAAGAAAAGAACCAAGAGATGAAATCCCATAACAGAAAAACTTGTCAATGCAGTAACCTTTAACCAAGTACTCAAAGACACTTCTCCATGTTCACTTTGACACAGATGATCCTCATCTTGGAATGCATAAAAGACTGTTGGAATTTCCAAAGCGAAAATAAACAACGAGGAGCAGAGAAACGAGACAATCAACATTTGAGGACTAACAGACATTTTGGAGTGAAAGTTGAAAAGGAGAGAAGGAAACAAGTTACTTTTCTTTCTTAACTCTTTCACGAACTCAATTTTCTCTGAGTTACAATTATTCGGTAGTTATCGTAATAACTTCATCTGCTAAATATTCTATTTCATTTAAATTTCCATCAATTATTGTTATTTTACTATAGCCTAAATCTCGAGGAGTGTAATTACGATTGTGAAAATCATAGTGAGGTCCAAGATATTCTAAAAAAACACTTGTAATATCGTTACCAGATTGATCATATACATTTAATGATACCCTATCTTTAATAACGTCTTTTAGATGAATCCTATATTTTTTCCCCTTATGAAAATACTCTATTTCAAACACGTCGTGTGTAATGTAACAAGACGTTTTGATTTTTCGAACATATTCATCATAAATTCCATCCCATTGAATTTTAAGTACAGTTTGAAAAGTTTTGTACCAAGAATTCATAAATCCTGGAGAATGTTCATGTATAACTTTATGAATCTGTGATATCTTTTTTGATTTTTCGCTTACACGAGCACAAAAATAACCTAAAGAAAACAAAACTATATATCCCCACATTTATGGTGAAAATTGAATCCTTTAACTCATAATTATTATTGTCAAAATGGCTTTTAAGTTTTTACGTGAGTCACAAGGTTTAAGAAGCGAAAATACATTTGACAATATTCATCAAGCTATTATTGAATATTGTTCATATGAACGACAAACCCTTCTTGAAAATATTCTTACAGATTTTAATAACCAGTGCAACGATGTAAAATCTATGCAAATTTTAGAAGAAATTATTGGTTACTACCAGCAAAGTAGTCCTGCCACTACCCCTGGTATCTGTGTCAAAAAAGTATGTAAACCACATCTTACAGTAAATTCGCCGATGTCTCATTTTTCACCTTCTTCTCAGCGCTCTTCACTTACTTCACCTGCCTCACATGCTTCACACACCTCATTTTCTCCATTAACTTCTCATCCTTCTCATCCTACACATTCTAGTCATTCTACACATCCTACACATCCTACACAGCCTACTCAACCATTGTTGTGTACATCTATTATTAAATCAGGAATGCGTAAAGGTCAAAGTTGTGGAGTTAAAGTCCATGCCGATGGTTTATGCAAACGACACCAACCAAAAGTATGTGTCGAGAGTTCTGGAAACGCAGGTATTTCTCCGACCAATGGAGCAGAGGAAAAATGTCCTGCACTTTTAAAGGTAGGAGTTCGAAAAGGTCAAATCTGTGGGGCATGTGTACCAAATGGAGAAATTTATTGCGGTAAACATAAAGTAGTTAAATGCATGTTTAAACTTGAAAACGGGGATTATTGTGGTAGGAGTATTTCTTTACACTCAACTTCTCAAACTCACTGTCGAATTCATGTTAAGAATGAATTAAGTTTAGATACAAGGAAATTTGTTACCTCTCTAAATCGATTTGGTAACATGGAACATAAATACTCAGGATTAGTCTTTGAAAATAAGAAAGTGGTTGGAGCACAACATCCAACCGGAACAATAGTATCAAATCTTAATGATGATGATTTGGAATGTGTTATCACTTATGGATTGCCGATTGATCCATGTTTCTCTTCGCAAATGTCAGATTATTTAAACAAAAGGAAACGTAAAGAAAGTAAATCAAATGACTCATCAGAACAGTAGTATCAACAGTAGTATCAACAGTAGTAGTGGTAGAAACGAGGCAGGAAGTACAACAATCTCGTGGAAAAATCGTCTTCAAGAGTTCTGTCATCAACGTGGATGGAATTTACCTGTTTATACAACTCGTCAAAACAGCGATAGAATGTGGATATCAACTGTTGCAGTTAATAATATTTCTGTTAGCGGCGAAGCTTTCCAGAGAAAGGTCGATAGTGAAAAATCAGCTTCATTCAAACTTTTAAGTTTACTCGCCAATTTAAATGAGGATGTAATTGCTGAAGATACTGAAGAGTTGTATATTACTGATATGCCTGAATTGAACCGTTTATTCTCTGAAATTATGAGAAGTGCTGGCTTTAATGAAAGTTTACTTTCCTCATCAGTTCCTTCGTCATCCTCGTCAGATCCCTCGTCAGATCCCTCGTCAGATCCCTTGTCAGATCCTTCCTCGGGAAACAGGATCGAAACAATTCTTCAAAGACAACTAACTTTTTCGACGAATATCTTTGATGAAACTTTTCTGAACCATCTAACTTTATTAGTTCGAGGTAAAAACGTTGAGATTACGAATGTAACTGACTATAAATCAGATGATGCGCCAGTTGTACTTTACCTTTTAGATGATATTGATTCAATTACCTCCAATTTTATAAACATTAATTTAGTAGAAGTGACTATTCCGCGATTAGATCATCGCGAATCATTTCAAGCAATGATTTTACTTTCCATGTGTATGGAACTTGGTGCAGATTCTTGTTCAATTATTGGAGTTCCTGCTGGTCAAGTAAATCGAGTTATTTTAACGTAGTACTTCAAGGATAATATCTCTCGGGATATTATCGCATAGACGCCTTGTCTGTTCTTTCAATAAGACCTTTACTGTCCATCCATTCACGAATCGATGTACATAATCCTTTAGCGCCATCTTTAGTAAGCCTAAACAAACGTCGTAATTCTATTTCTTTCATCTCTCCGATGTTTTCAAGTTCGATGTATTCATTCTTCATTAAGATTTTACGAATATCTTCAAGGTTCTTGCTTTTATCTGCTCCATTATCCGAATCTAAACCGAACGAATACGCAATACCAGCTAATTTTCCAATTGTCAATGTACCAATACCACACTTCTCTCCACGAATACTCTTTCGTTTATCATTTCCAGTGACTGTTTTTGCCTTTCGTACATCTCGAATCCAAAATCCATGTTTCCAACCATCTTTACCTTGAATAAGGTTATCGTTAACAATACCGTAATATCCATAAGGATTATTTTCTAAATCTCCAACAACTTGCTTCTTACTTCTTTCGATACCATTTTGAATTTCTTCATCGTCACTGCAGTCACGCCATAAACCTGTAACAGGGTCTTTACAGTGTATTGAACCTTCAATAAGTGTAGTTGCAATCATACCATTTTCTAACGTAAAGATATTTGCCTTATTTAAATCAAGTACCCATTTTCGGAACTCTTTACCGTCATCCATCTTCAATTCTTGTTGTTCAGTATCAATAACGATTTGAAGAAAGAGATTTTTAACTTCCATAGTTAATCTGCTCCAATAAAGTAAAACTTCTTGATAATTTCCTTGACGAGATGCTTGATAAATGTAGTCAATAAAATCACTACTCTTTTCCAATTGAACTTGACGAGTATACTCGTCGAATGGTACAGAAGATCGAATTGCAGGATGTGCTGTATAATAAGACGCTAAAGAATTTGACGGTCTTTCCATAGAATCAACAATGAAATAGATATCGTTACTTTCACGAAGGTAATTCTTAAATCCAAATTTATTATAAATTGGTATAGACTGATCAATAATTGTTTTAAGGGTTTTCAACACAACAAAATGTTCGTACTTGTCAAATAGTTTGTAGATTTCAGTTAAAGTTAATGAAAAAACTGTCTTATATACCTTTTTGATTTGTTGGATAATTGAAGCAATCTCTTCTTCAGAATAATAATTATTGAATGATGTATGATCAATTAATTGAACAGGGGTATCAAAGTTTTCAACACCTTCGCACTTATAAGCACATGTAAGGTACTCACATTCACGAGTGCCATCAACACCTTGCATATTAATTAGCCTATTGTTACCACAATCGTAAGATATTTGTTTCAAAAAGCGTTCTCCTCTCTTAATACGGAGATCTTTGTCTTCTGAAAGTTTGTACATAATAATATCAATACTTTCTTGAGGGTTTTCTAATGGAACACTTGCGTAATGATGAATTTTAACAATAAATTCCTTACCTTCATTCTTGTATATCTTATCTATTTCTTCATGCGACCGATAACGAATACCACGACCGATTGCTTGATCTGTAGGAGAATAGTTCCAATAAGGTGTATGAATGCCAATATCTTCAACATTATAAAATGAAAGACCTTCACCCGCCGTACGACTTCCTAAAATGACTTGAATATATTCACCTCTCGCATTTTTAGGATGATTTACAGTGCGTTGTACATCTGCAATAATACCGCCTTCGTCAAGTGTCTCATTTGTAAGAAGAACATACCTTTTTCCAGGAGTATCTTCAACACCTTTTACACTTCGACTATAACCAAAAAGTTCAAGAATTCGAGCAAAAATTATTAAACCACTACCTCCTACGAATGCATTGTAAATAAAAGTATTGCCTCCTTTGCGTTTAGTTTGGTCGATGATATTTGCAATTGTTTTAGCGTATTTACTTGAAAAGTAACTCAACTTCTGCAAGGCTGTTTCATCGTCATCCGCAGGAGTTCTGATAGCATTGCGAAGTTCAACTGATAAACTAGGGATGTCAAAAGAACGAGAGCCTCGTTGAGCTCGAGATTTCTTTGAGGCATTCAATAATGCTTCAGACATTTTAGTTACAGGAATGGTGTATTTTTTAAATCCCTTTTCGCCATATGATCCATCAGGAAAAACAAAGTTAATTGCTTGCTGTGAAGCACTGTACACACCCCCTTCTTTGGCGCTAGTTTCTCCGGTATCACTTGCGTACGCATTTCTATAAGCTTTGGCTTGAAATGGAGACATTTGACATACATCAAGTTTAAAGATCTTCAACCCCTCGATAAATTCTCCAATAAATTTTCGATTAATAGTTGAGGGTGTAGTACGTAGAGTTGAAATAACACCTTTAAGATATCCTTTCAATTCATCTTCATGTTTAATCTCAGTTCCATTATTTGTGTATACTTGATCAAAAGCATCACCACTCGGTAATTGTTTATCAAGTGGGAGAATAAGATTAGCTAAATCAGCAATTTCATTCCACCTATCTTTCATTGGTGTAGCAGACATAAGTAAAATTTTACAGTTTTCCACACTGTGAAAGAAAAGATGAAATGCAGAGTTAACACGTGAAGTTGACGCCTTTTTATCTGGTTGAATACGAAGATTATGTGCTTCATCGACAATAATTATCCTATTAGAATACTGTTCGCGAAGACGTTGAGCAGTAGCACCTCCAGCTTTTGAGTCATTTTCAACTCCGTTTCCAAATGCATCAAATGTAATAAAAGAATAGACTTTCTTAATTTTACTTTTAATAGCTCGATGAAGTTCCTTTTGAGTTAATTCCCTGTATTTTTCAGGGTAATACTTCTCTCCAGTTATATTCAAAATTTCAGTGATAAAGCTTTCAATAAATTTTTGACTCGGAACTGCAATAACAGCGCCAACAAATCCATTTCCGAGATTATTTTCAACTGTAAGAACTGCAAGAGCAGTTTTACCTAAACCCATTGAATGAATAATAATTTGATTATCATACAAGGTATGATAAGATGCATACCTTCCAGCATAAATCTGCTGTGGTTGTGCGTGAAAATTTCCATCAATAATACGAGGTTTTCTTAAATCTGGTACTAATTGGTTAAATTCTTTCTTTTGGTAAACTCCTCCATAAAATCCTTGAGGAAACAATTCAAACAAGTTATCTTTCCTTGTTTCTATCGAAGGGTATGCTGGTAAAAAATTATTAATACTTACGGTATTATTTGTATCGATTAGTTCCATTTTGAAAGATTAGAGAAAATTTTGTGGTAATAAAAAATAAACTACTTATTGAAAAGATGGCACTTTCAGGCGATCACGTTCAACAAATTTTACTCGATAGTACATATCGTAATCGTAAAACATTTCCTCTCCCTACAGAATTTGAATCAACGGTAAAATCAGATAATTCTCCCTATCCGAATGATCCTGTAGGAGTTGGTTATATTGTTCATTCCGATACTGTCGGATTAGCTGGGTATGACAATACTACAAGTCCGAATCGAATTAACCTTACAACAGGAATATCTGATTACGATAATAAAATTTTAGGAAAACATATTGAAATTTTAAATCCTTTGACTTTCGCTGTTAAAGGAGTCTCAATTGTAGCAGGATTTTCAAATGATATACCTCATTCTTATATTTATACTTACAATCCTATACCAGGAGTACTTCCAGGAGATCTTGTGTTTATTCGTCAAATTTCTGCAACACCTTTAGTTCGACTTCGACCGTTAGCTGTTGTACTTGCAGGAGAGAATTCATTTCAATGTCTAGGAGGTTCTAATAAGAGTAACGCGTATAAGGGAATGTACATTCGAAAAGTTAATGGAACTCTTGGAAGTGATCATCGGGTTTTATCATACGACGTTTCAACTTCACCTCCAACAATTACCTTTTCTCCAGGGGTTGAAGTTGGAGGGTATGCTCCAACAGATTTTATTGAAGTATACAATGTTCAAGACAATGAGTGTGGATTATCAACAATCGGATCTGTCGCAAATCGAGGAACACCTGTAAATCATGAAATCAGGCTAGAATGGCTTCGGATACCTCGACATCCTTTATACGTAAACAATTTAACTGATTCGATAGCAAGTCTTCCTATTAATGTCAATAGTTTTTCATATCTGATTGTTGAATTTAAAAATAAATCGCATGGTTCTTCTGGTGTTATTCAAAGTAATAACAAATCAATCAAAAAGGCACAGTTTCTCGTACCTATTGAAGATTTGAGTACAGGTATTGGTAAATTTTACACTCTTCGTTCACAATCGAGTATTATTGTTAATTATAACCCGAATGATACCATTTACTTTAGTGTAAAGACGCCAACAGGGTTACATATTTGCTTTGATCCTGAAGATGAAGATCCAAATTCTTTAATGCTTCCGAATCCTGATATGCAAGTTTCGGCTCTGTTTTCTATTCGACGTTTACTCATGTAATTAATATCTCAAGAGATATTAATTTGTATATATTTCTATCCCGAAGGATATTATTCTTAATCGTCAAAATCAAAATCTGCTGATCCTGGAGTTCCGATAGAATCCGGCGTGTTATTTCCACTACCACTTCCAACAGAGTTGATCGGTGACAATTCATTCCTATCTTCATTGTCAGCATCAGCACCAAGAGAAACAAGCGAAGCAAAAGAAGTATCGATGGTCAATTGATGCATGTTCCTGAACTTTTGAATTGTGGTGCTCGGAGATTTAATAGTCACATCTTCAAGTGTTGACATATCTACACCATTCTCAAAACATTCCATTTCAAATTCGGCATTCAATGCTTCAATACTCGTTCCGAGATGAATACCAAGACCTCCATCCATGCGATGTTGTTTGGCTGGAGAAATTCCATCGCCTCCGTAAACAAACTGTACAATACGTCCTTTAGTAGTTCGAATTGTTCCGTCGTATTCAATCTTCAAATTTTTCATAAACTCTGAAATTCGACGCTGAAAGTATCCTACCTTACCAGTTGTTGTTGAAGTATTAGTTGTACCCTCTCGACTACCGCTTGCATGTGACCAAAACTCTTGAGGATTCAATCCACAAAAGAAGGAATGACGAACAAACCCTCGAGATTCGTACTTTTGTTCAAGAGTCCATGTTTCCGGATCGTAGTGAGGAAGTGTACGATTTCCTTCGAGACAAGTTTCTTCCATTCGTTCACCTCCGACAGACTGTTGTCCAAGAGCTGCAATAATCTGAGTAGCATTGTTCAAAGAACCCTTCGAGCCAGATAAAATCAATGGTAGAAACCTATTACTTGCCGGAATCGACTCCTTTGCTAAACGTTGTCCCATATCACGCGCTGCGTTAAGAGCTGACGTAACTTTCATTTCCGCGATACGAGGATTCTTCTGAGTTGTTTCCGCAATTTGGGCACGGAAGTAACACTTCTCCATGTGTTCAGTGGCAGTAGGAATCATACCTGTTTTCGGATCATAACTCGTTGGAATACAGTCTTGTACTCCAACGCTGACACCCTCGTCTCGAATCCAGTTGTTTACAGTGTGCTGAATCTTAGTCAAAAAGTCAATCGCATGCACGCCATGAAGATAATGATGTACAGCTCCAGCCTTTGGACCAATTGAAGACTTATCAAGTGAACCCTCAACAATGACACCGTTTCGGATTTTAAGATAAGGTTCACTTGGATACGCCTTATTGTGCAGAATGTAATTGAACGTTGGCGGAAAACACATTGAAAGGATTCCTCGACCGGTAAAAAGAAAAGGATGATATCCATACTTTTGCGGTTTGCCTGGAAAGATTTCAGTGTACATTCGAGAGATTTGATTGAAACGATTGATATCGAGTTGTGCTGATGTACAAATATCAAAAAATCGTTCACGCTTGATTTCAACCCAGCCTTGCGTCATAAGATACGAACCGACAAGACAATCTTGTACAACTCCCATAATTGGACGAGAAGACTGACCACTTACAATGTTCTTACCTGCAGACAGTAATTCTTGATATTCTGCCTTCGCTTCAATGGTTTGAGGAAAGTGCAAGTTGGTTTCATCACCATCATAGTCCATGTTCATCGGAGTGGTAAAATTCAATGGAGTTCGAATAGTTCGTCCATGTGGCATGATCTTGGCTCGACCACCAATTAGACTTCCAACATGAAGACTCGGTTGACGGTTAATAACAATCCAATCCCCGTTTTGAATGTGACGGTGTACCTTATCGCCAATTTGAAGTTTGAATTCTCGAGGACGTCCGATATCAGCGTACACTTCTTCTCCTCCTGAGTTTCGAACAATTCGGTCGCCATTTCGTAGCTGTGAGATGTCAGAAATTTTAACTTCAATCTCCTTTTCATCTTCCTTGCTAACTTTACGGTAAACCCTATCGCCAAAAAAGAGAGGAGTTGAGCGAGTTTTTTGAACCAAGCGCATGATGATTGTACTTTTTTCACCCAAAGCATCAGTTCGAACAATGTATTCGACTTGCTTCGTATCGACAAATTCTTGAAGTCGAGAAATGTTATACTTGCATGCTACTTCCGGAACAGTAACAACTGTGCTAATACAAAGAGGTACGCCAATTTCATCAGCCTTAAGCGTTGGATCTCCGCCAACTACAGTTCGAGCACTGTAATTGGTACGCTTTGCTAGCAAATTGCCTCGGAAAAGACCTCCCTTTCCTGCCATACGTTCTTTGATACCTTTCTTGGGTCGACCATTTGGCTGTTTAACACGCCCCTTACTATTGTCAAAAAGAACAGACAAATAAAAAGCAAGACTTCGAACTTCCTTAGCTCGATCTTCATCTGTCAAAGCCAAGGGGATAGCGGTATTTTTCTTACAAATGTTACGGTAGATACTTGTAAGATCGTCTTCACACTTATCACCATTTGTAATAACGTATGGTCGAGAACAAGTCGGTAACACAGGAATAATACTCAGAATCAAATTGGCTGGACGCATTCGATGAGGATTGAATCCAAACAGAAAAACATCTTCGTCAAGAATACCCTTAAAAACACGTTCGATTTCTTGAATAGATACTTCAATACTGTTCTCCTTACTCTTCTTTTCGGCAAGAAGCTTGTAAAACATCATAACCTTTGGATCAACTCGAGGGTTATTGACGTAAAATTTCGGAAACTGCGAACCGCAATTCCAACAAATTTCAACCTTGTTGACTGCTTCTACAATCGCGTTATACCGCTTCATCCCCTTCAAATTGGACAGGTTCAAAAGATTCAACTTATCAGCCGAGAAAGCAAGTCGTGAACACTTGAAACAAAAGCACTTCAAGAAATTCAACACTATTTTGAGACTGTATGGCAGAGGATGGATGATGTGTTCGTTCAAAACAATGTGACCAAAATGACCCGGACAGTCAGTCATAGTTTTAGAGCATGTCGGGCAAATAATGTCATCCTCGATAGGACCCATACGAGGGTCATAAAGAGTATTTGTCAAATCATTTGCCTTTTTTGCCTTTTCATACTTGATTTCGCAAACTGAAAGGTTAAGAACGTCAGCGGCAGAAAGAATGCCAAAATCGATACCGTGGAGACTCATTTTAAAAATTTTACCAATAAATATGTTTTGGTTTTCAATTTTTGAGTCACTTTCTTTGAAGAAAAAGCTTTCAAAAAAATATGTGCACTTTAAAAAATAAGTAAGATTAATAAAATGCCAAGAGAATACAGTGACATTGATACATATTTTTTGTCTATTAGCGACGAAATAGAAAGCGCACCTAATCAAAGGCTTTTAGAGATTGCACAGGAATTAAAGGAAGTGTACGATTACAGTTTAGATTATTATCCTACCCCTAATGATCAAGAAGCGATAGAAAATTTTAGGGACTATATTACTTTTACAATTGAAGCAATAGTTGAAGAAGGAGATGACACTGATAATGACGATGACGACTACGATGAGGACAATGACGAACTTGTAGATGAAATTGATGTGGAAGGTACGGAAGGTACAGAAGGTACATCTATACTAGAAGAAAATGTGGAAAATGTTTCTGCAGACGAAATTCTCGGTTCTACTCCGAATAAATTGCTCACGATGTATAATATGTGGGTTAAACAAGGAGTTAAACCTGTGGTTAAACCTGGAAGTGTTAAAGATAATGAAAGATTTATGGAATGGATGATTGCTCGAAATACTCAAAAGTCATCTGGAGAAGTCTGCTCTCTTCGTGATTTTGCGAATCCGAAAGGATGTAAAGATGGTTACGTTTGTGATATTGGTTCGAATAAATGCATTAAAAAGGTAAGTGGTCAACTTGTCGAAGTTTATGAAGATATTGAATTGACTGGAACTCAAGCAGAACTTCAAGCATGGAAAAAAGAATTAGCTAAATACAAACAGTCTTTAATTATTCGTAAAGATGGAAATAATGATATTATAATTCCCCCATGTAATGTCTTAGTCGACGGAAAAGAATACAAGGGTTGTGACAATGATGAATATTGTAATCTCGGAACTGCTAAATGTGTTAAGGTAAAGGATAGTTCTTCTGCTGAAGCCACAATCAATGGTCATAAAATTTTTGGAACAGCCGAAGCCGTTCGAAATTTTGTAAAAAAAGTTCAAGAACGCACTAAATCAAATGGAATAATTGAAAATATTATTTACAATGAAAAAGTAATGTATTCTCGTGAAGAACTCGAATCAAAAACCAAACCTGAACTTAAAAATATAGCAGTTGCTGAAGGTATTTACATCAAAAGTACAGCCTTAAAACAACAAATGATTGAAGCGTTATTAGCATCTTCAGCGAGAACTTCCTCCCCGAAACGAGGAAGTTCTCCTGCTCGTGTCTCTTCTCCTGTTCGTTCTTCTTCACCTACTCCGAAACGTGTATCCCCTAAAATTTCAAACTTTAACCAAGGTTTACCTTATACTCAAGCTGAACTTGAGAATATGACTGTTAAAGTTATGAAAGAGTTAGCCTCAAAGGCTAAAATAACAATTTCTTCTAAAATCACAAAGAAAGCTGATATTATTGCACATTTACTTTCTGAAGGTATACGCAAAGAAGGAGAAGTCGATTCGCCTATTCAAAATTCTCCTAAGCGAGTCTCTCCTGCTCGAGCTCCTTCTCCTATTCGTGTCTCTTCTCCTAAGCGAGTTCCTTCCCCTGTTCGGGTCTCCTCTAATGTAGTACCTTACACCGAAAAAGAACTCAGTAGTATGACTATTCCACAAATTAAGAAGTTAGCTTCAGATGCTGGTACATCAATTCCTTCTACGTACAAGTTGAAGGCTGCTATTATTGCTTATCTACTCTCGGTAGGAATTTCCAAGACTGTTTCTTCACCGCAAGCCCCTTCTCCTGTTCGTGTCTCTTCTCCTGTTCGTGTCTCTTCCCCGAAGCGTGTCTCTCCTCAAAGAGTCTCTCCTCAAAGAGTCTCTCCTCAAAGAGTCTCTCCTCAAAGAGTCTCTCCTCAAAGAGTCTCTCCTCAAAGAGTCTCTCCTCAAAGAGTCTCTCCTGTTCGTGTCTCTCCTCAAAGGGTC
>SXGR01447379.1_pt1 | contig 22182 bp, 16 predicted proteins | sample 3174711 | NCBI WGS metagenome assembly SXGR01 (sample SAMN11356860, study PRJNA531348) | freshwater metagenome | isolation source: freshwater sample F1-60 | place: China: Fuxian Lake, Yuxi | collected 2017-12-25 | reverse complement strand
GCACAAGGTTCCATGTGAACGAGTCGTAGTTGTCGATGAGGAGCAGAGTCGGGCTCGCTCGATGCGCTGCGTCACTCATGAGAGCGCGCGAATGGTAGTGGGCGACACGGCGTCGGGCCGAGTCTGCGTCCACTTCCCTTCCGCACCGATGCCGTGGCCTCCCCTGCTCGTTGTCGCGGCCGTGTTCATGTGAATCGGGGAACCGGCAACGCCCACTCCCCACGCCGTCGTCGACCCCGACATTTCGTTTGCGATGCGCGACTCCTCGGGAGATTGGGATGGGTTCTCGGTGCTGTTGCTCCACGCAGCGGCCGCAAAGTCAGCGATGGCGATCGACATCCACGATCGCGGCGCACTCGACGAGATCCCGCTTGGCTTCGGCGGCCTACACGCCGCCCTTCCTCGATTGCGACCTGCGCGTGATGGTGCCAAGCGACCACTCGCACAGCCTCTCAACACTCTGGGGAGGGCCTGCACGCCGACGGCCATGTCCGCGTGATTCTGTGAGGAGGCGCTGCCACCATCGGAGTGTCACTCATCGTCGCGCATCGGCTGTCCCCACGACCTGAGCGGCGGACGCGCCTTCGCTCGAGTACTTCGACACGACCCACCCCGAGGTGGCGGTTTCCCCCATCGGTGAACTGTTCGACCGGCACCACTTCGCGTTCCCGATCTACAAGACCGACGCCGAATTCGCGGCGCGTCTCAACTTTGCGATTTCCTCTTCGCGCGAGGACGGGACACTCGACCGAAGCCGGAGTCACTGGTTCAGGCGCTGAAGCCCCGCACGCTGGCGGGGCTTCTTCGTCAGACAGTGGAGTGGATGAGGATCGAACTCACAACCTCTTGAATGCGATTCAAGCGCTCTCCCAATTGAGCTACCACCCCATTGGGGGACCGCAAGTATAGCGGCGAGCGCGTGCGGAGGTTCAGTCGCCACGGGTACGCTCGGACTGCGTGAGCGGGAGTTCCGAGAGTCTGTCGACCGATCCGGCCGCGGCCGAGCCCAACCGCGACACGCCCGCCATGCGCCAGTACTTGCGCTTCAAGCGCGAGCATCCTGGGTGCCTCCTCTTTTTCCGGCTTGGCGACTTCTACGAGATGTTCGACGACGACGCGCGCCGCGCGCATCGCCTGCTTGGCATCACGCTCACCGAGCGTGCTGCAGGAATCCCCATGGCGGGCGTCCCGTTCCACGCCGCCGAGGGCTACATCAAGCGGCTCGTCGACGCGGGCGAGCGCGTCGCCGTCTGCGAGCAGATGCAGGATCCCAAGGACGCCAAGGGAATCGTCGAGCGCGCCGTCGTCCGCGTCGTCACGCCGGGAACACGCGTTGACGACTCGCTGCTGGATTCTGGCTCGCGAAATGTGATCGCTGCGGTCGCCCTATCAACGGCGGGCTCGCCGCGGACTGCCGCGATCGCGCTCCTTGAACTCTCCACGGGATCGTTCACCGTCGCGGCGTGCGACGACGGATCGCTCCTCGACGAACTCGCGCGCGCCGCGCCGAGCGAACTCGTCTTCGCGGAAGAGGCCACGCTCGGCAGCGGCGAGCGCATCGACGCCATCGCGCGCACTCTCGGCATCGCCTCGACGGCGCGGCCGGCGTGGTCGATGGGCTCAGAAGAAGCTGCGTCGGCACTTCGCCGACACTTCGGCGTCGCATCGCCGTCAGCATGGGGCCTCGAAGCCGAGCGACTCAGTGCCGCCGGGGGCCTTCTCAACTACCTCCTTGAAACCCAATCGGGAGTTTCCCGCGACGGCGCAATGGGCGTATCGCCAGGCGCTCGAACGCTTGCGCACCTGTCGCCACCGCGCCTTACCGATCGCGCCCACACGGTCATCCTCGACGCCTGGACGATGCGCGCCCTCGAAATCGAACGGACCTCGCGCGAAGGCGGTACGCAGGGATCGCTGGTGGCGGCACTCGACCAGACTCGGACGCCGATGGGACGAAGGCTTCTGCGGGAATGGCTCTGCTTCCCGCTGCGCGATCGGCACGCGATCGAAGCGCGACACGACGCCGTCGCAGCGTTCGTGCAAGACGGGGTACTGCGCACCACGCTCGCCACCGCGCTCGCTCGCATTCAAGACATCGCGCGCATCCGGGGGCGCGTCGCCATGCGCCGGGCGACACCTCGCGACCTTGTGGCGCTCGGCCGTTCACTCGGCAGCGCCCCGGCACTCCTTGAACTCATCGAGGGCACTCCCGCACTTGACGCGCACACGCAGCGAATCGCCGCGCTCGCTCCACGGCTCGCTCCCCTGGGCACCAACATCGCCGGCATGTGCGTCGACGATCCTCCCGCCCACCTGCGCGAGGGCGGTCTCTTCCGCGACGGCGCCGATCAAGAACTCGACGAGGCTCGGTTGCTGCAGCGCGATGCAGGCGAGTGGCTCGCGCGCTACCAAGCCGAACTCATCACCTCCACGGGAATCGACTCGCTTCGCACGGGCTACAACCGCGTGTTCGGCTACTACATCGAGGTCACGCATACGCACACGGCGCGTGTTCCGGCCGCGTTTTCGAGGCGACAGACGCTGCGCAACGCCGAGCGCTACATCACGCCCGAACTCAAGTCCTTCGAAGACAACGTGCTCACCGCCGAGCGCCGCGCCTTGGAGCGCGAGCGAGCACTCTTCGAACTCCTCCTCGGCGAGGTCGCGTCCGACGCCGCGCTGCTGGGCGAGTTCGCCGATGCCGTCGCTGAACTCGACGCACTCTGCTCCTTCGGCGAGTCCGCCGCGCGTCACGGATTCGTCCGTCCAGAGATCACAGACTCGCCCGAACTCCGCATCGAAGAGGGCCGCCATCCCGTCCTCGAACAATTGCTCGGTGGCAAGTTCGTCGCCAACCACTGCGCACTCGGCATTCCGGGAGCGTCGCTCGCTCTCATCACGGGCCCCAACATGGCCGGCAAGTCGACCTACATCCGGCAGAACGCGCTCGTCACGATCATGGCGCTTTCGGGGAGTTTCGTGCCCGCCGCCAGCGCTCGCGTGGGGCTGTGTGACCGGATCTTCGCGCGCATCGGCGCCAGCGACGAACTCCACGCGGGTCGCTCGACCTTCATGGTCGAGATGACCGAGACCGCGAGCATCCTCCACCACGCCACCGAGCGAAGCCTCATCGTTCTCGACGAGATCGGCCGAGGCACCAGCACGCTCGACGGGCTCAGTCTTGCGTGGGCCATCTCGGAAGCGCTTGCGAGTTTGAAGGCGCGCACCCTCTTTGCGACGCACTACCACGAACTGACCGCGCTCGCCAACAACAACGAATCCATCGTCAACTTGCAGGTCGCCGTGCGCGAGTGGAAGGACGAGCTCCTGTTCCTCCACCGCATCGAGCCCGGCCGCGCCGACCGTTCGTACGGACTCCATGTCGCCAAACTCGCAGGCGTCCCGCGAAGCGTCGTCGATCGGGCTCATGAGGTGCTCGAATCACTCGCGGTGCACTCGTCGATCGCGCCCAGTTCGCGTGCGCCGGCCCCGGCGCAGCAGCCCACGCTTTTCGACTCCGTTCCGGTTGACCCCGCGCGCGAGAAGGTGGCGAGCGAACTCGCCGGACTCGACCTCGATTCACTCACTCCCCTCCAGGCTTTCGACCGCCTCCGCGCGTGGCGCGACGCACTGCGCCGTCGAGACAGCGCGAGCTAGCGCCCCGGCGAAACAGGCTGCGTGGCGGGCGGGATCGTGAGGGTGCCGAGCCAGCGCTCGAGCGCGTCGGGAAGCAGCGGTTTCAAGATGTCGGGAACTTCGCGACGCACATTGGCCTGCACGATCGCGGTCGCCGTCGCGCCCATTCTGTATGGGAATGCATCAGGCGCACTGTCCATCACAATCCGCACGGGAAACCGTTGCGCAAGCCGGACCCAGTCGAGTGTCGGCGACACCGTGGGGAGCACTCCCATCGATCCCTGATCCGAATCGTAGAGCGCCCAACCGATCCCCTGCACCACACCGCGGAACCGCTGCCGCGGGTACGCCATCAGGTAGACCTCGACCTCCATGCCCGGCGTGATGAGACGCATGTCGGTCTCTTGGTAGTTCGCGAGGAGGTACCAGTTGGCGGTGTCGACGAGGGCAAAGATCTCCTCGCCCATGCGCGCATACTGACCAACGGAAGTATTGAAGTTCGTGACGAATCCGTTGACGCTCGAACGGACCTCGCAGTAGCCGACATTGAGCTCGGCTTCAACGACTTCCGCTTGCGCGCGCGCCCGCCGCACATTGATGTCGCCGAGTTGGCCGAGATTCGCGTTCGCCGCCGCGAGCGCCGCCTTCGCCTCGAGCACCTTCGCCTGCGAAGCGCGAAGATTCCGCTGCGCCGCTTCGACTTGATCGGGCGTGACGAACTGCTTGGGGAGTAGCGGCTCGATGCGCGCGAGGTACTGCTGGTTGTACAGCGCGATCGCTTCCGCCTCGGCGATCGCCGCCGCGCGCTGCTCGATCGCATCCTTGAGCGCCTGGATCTCGAAGTCGACATAGCCCAAGTTGGCAACGGCGAGATCAAGCGCAGCCTGATACGGCCGAACATCCACTCGAAAGAGCAAGTCCCCCACCGTGACCGCCTGATTGTCCACGACAGCAAGTTCCGTGATGTACCCGGCAACATTCGCCGCGATGCCCACGACATTGGCGCGCAGGTAGGCATCGTCCGTGCGCGGTCGAATGTCGAGTTCCCACCAGGTCAGGAACGACAGGACGACCGCGCAAGTGACGGCAGCGATCCCGAACGAGCGCCCCGCGAGGCACTTGGCGCGATCCGACGGAGAAGTCGCCGCAGCCGTCACAGGCGGAAGAACCCCAGCCACAGAGCGAGCGTGCACGAGAGATAGACGCAGAAGTAGACGGGCACCCTCGGGCCGATGTGCGGCTCCATCCCGGCGCGGTGCACGAGAAAGCGAATGCCACCGAGCAAGAACCCGGCCACGACCATGCAGATCAGCCACGCCGGGAAGAATGCGCCGTCGATACTCAAGATCGGGTCGCACCCGGCGAGACCCGCGACCCCGAGCGCGCACGCCGCGCTGGCAACTCGCCTCAGTTGCATCGACTCGCGCATGGAGAGGAGTCTAGCGATCCCGATAGGATCGATGCGTGTTCAAGTGTGCCCGAGCGTGGGCGTTCACGATCGCGTCGGCGAGCCTCGCGTCCGGCTGCATCATGGATGGACCCTTCGTCGACGAAGACATCAACCGACTCGTCTCGTCGGAACAGTCCGTCGCGTGGGCGCCGCACGGTACGACGCCTCCCAAGACGCCGCTGGCGATTCCGGTGCCGGCACCCGATGCCTCAGTGCTCGCCGCGCAACGCGAAGCCGAGGCCTCGGTCGTTGGCGCACCGCTCTTGGTCGCCGATCCCACCGCCAAGCATTCGCTTGCGCAGTGCATCGACTACTCGCTCGGCCACAGTCCCGTGACCCGAGGCGATTGGGAATCCGCGCGCGCCGTCGCCGCGACGGTGGGCCGTGCCGACGCCGCGTACTACCCCGACATCGGACTCGCGGGGTCGATGGGGCCAAGCCAGTACGCCAGCGCTCCCTACGACACGACGCAGACGAGCGGCACCGTCTCCATCGAGATGAACTGGGTCCTCATGGACTTCGGTCGACGCGACGCCGACAGTGCGAAGGCACGGGCGCAACTTCAGGCGGCCAACTACACATTCAATCGGGCGATGCAGCAACTCGTGTTCGGCGTGCAGGCGGCCTACTTCACGCTCGATGCAAAGATCTCGCTGCGCGATGCGGCGCGCGAAAATGTCGCCACAGCAAAGAAGCAACTCGAGGCCACCGACGACCGCATGAGCGTTGGACTCGCCACGAGACCCGAGGTTCTTCAAGCGCGGCAGCAGTACCTGCAATCGCTGTACGACCTCGAGCAATCGAAGGCCGAAGTGTTCACCGCGCAGGCCGCGCTCGCCGTGGCCATGGGTCTTCCAGCGGACCGCTGCCCCGACATCGTGGCACTGCGCGACCTCCCGCTTCCTGCTGGACTTGACCTCGGCGTCGATGTCGCGATCGAGAGCGCACTCGCGCAGCGGCCCGACATCGCCTCGGTCGTCGCCACCGTGCGCGCCCTCAACCTCGCCGTGCGACGAGCGGAAGCCGACTTCCTTCCCATCATCTCCTTCGAGGGGGCCGGTGGCGTCCTTGGCAACTCATTTTCAACCACGACCGGGTCCTCCACGACGACCGGCGACTTGACGACGCCCGTCTACACAGCGCAACTCGCCGCCGAGTGGCTGCTCTTCGACGGCTACGAACGAGCGAATGTGCTTCGGGAGGCTCGCAGTCGCGTGCGCGAGGCCGAAGCGAGACTCGAACAGCTCCGTCTTGTCACGACCGGTCAAGTGTGGGCGAGCTACTTCGACTTCTTCTCCGCAAAGAAACAGTACGAAGCCGGGGTCGCGCTCCTGACGGCATCGCAGGACTCCTACGACAGCGTCTACCAGAGCTACCTCAACGGCCTCGCGACGATCAATGATCTTCTCGTGGCCGAGAGCTTCCTCTTCGATGCACGATTCGAGCTCATCGAGAGCCGCGCCCAATACTTGACCGCGAGTGCGACCTTCATCCTCGCGTTGGGAAGTTGAAGCGGGGAGCGCGCGAGCACCGGCGCGGCGTTGCCCGATCACCGCAACTTGAGGCTCACAAGGGCAATGGTCGCCAAGACGACCGTCATGAGCCAGAAGCGCACAACCACCTGCTGCTCACTCCAGCCACCCCATTGGAAGTGATGGTGGATTGGTGCGCAGAGGAAGATGCGACGGCCCTCCCCGAACTTCCGCTTCGTGTGCTTGAAGTAACTGACTTGTGCCACGACTGATCCCATTTCGAACAGGAAGACGCCGCCGATCACGAGGAGCAGGATCTCTTGTCGGATGGCAATGGCCACGAATCCAAGGAATCCGCCAAGCGCGAGGCTCCCGGTGTCACCCATGAAGACACTTGCGGGACTGCAGTTGAACCAGAGGAATCCAAGACACGCGCCCACCATCGCGCCCACCATCACCATGAGTTCACCGCTGCCTGCCACCTCGGGCACCATGAGGAAGAACGCCGCCCGCGGACTCGCCGCGACCCAAGCGAGCACCATCATCGCGAGCCCCGCGATGATGAGGTTGCCTGTGGCAAGCCCGTCCATGCCGTCAGTGATGTTGACCGCGTTCGACATCCCCGCGATCCAGAGTGTCGCGAGAAGGGTGAACGCGCCGATCCCGAGCACGATCACCCCGGGCGCAAGATCGGGCTGCTGAATCATCGACTCGATCGACGGCGTGGGCACATAGGTGCGCTGAAACGGGAGATTGAGGACATGCGCGCCATCGGAAGCCCCGGTGCGGTAGAGGAAGAACCCTGCCACGAGTCCACACCCGATCTGAAACAGCAGCTTTTCCCACGCGAAGAGCCCGTCGCGAACGCCCGGTTCGCGTTTGGCCTGCGTGAGTTTGAGCCAGTCGTCGACTCCCCCTAGAACGGCAAGCCACACGACGACCATCATGCCGAGTTGCACGAATCGGTTGTGCAGAACATCAGCAAGAAGCAGCGTGCTCAGGAGGAGCGCACCGCAGATCAGGATGCCGCCCATCGTCGGCGTCCCGGCGCGCGCAGACATGAGTTGGTTCACACGCTCGACGCCAAACTGCGCGCTGTCGCCGATTCTCTTGGCTCTGAGCCACGCGATGACACGACGCCCCATGAAGAGCACGACACAGAACGAAAGGAGCGCCGCGAACATCGCGCGGAACTCAAGTTGGTACATCACCATCACGACCCATGACAGTCCACGCTGGTCGAGCCAGCCTTGCAGCGCGTCGATCAGGGCGTAGAGCATCAGGCCGCCAGTCGCTCTTGGAGGCTCGCGAGCAACCGCTCGAGCGCCGTTCCGCGCGAACCCTTGAGGAGGACGGCATCACCTGGTTGGAACTCGCCAAGGACGGTCGTCACGGAGGCACTCGAAAGATCCGGCACATGGACAACACGGCAACTCTGGGCGTCGGCGCATGCATGCGCGGCGTGGGCTGAGAGCGGTCCAACAAAGATGGCCACATCTGGGGCGCGACCACCCAGCCCCGAGCCAACAGCGCGACCAATCTCCGCATGCAACGCCGGGGCCGACTCACCAAGCTCGAGCATGTCCCCGAGAACGGTCACGCGCCGCGGTGCCGCCTTCGTGAGTTCGGCGAAGGTCGCGAGCGCCGCCATCATGGCGTCGGGGTTCGCGTTGTACGCGTCGTTGTAGATCGTGAGTCCTGCCAGTGACTGACGGACGAATCGCATCTCGTTCGCTCGCACGCCCGCGAGGCCGCGAATGATTTCGCTTTCCTCGATCTCACGATCGACACCCACGGCGATCGCAGCCAGCGCGTTCATCGCGTTGTGCGCGCCGTCGAGAGCAAGCCGCACATCGATCCGGCGACCGCAGACTTCGACCGAGATTTCTTGGCCGCCCTCGGGAAGCGTGGCGCGCGCGCGCAGTCGCACATGATTCATTGGACCCGTGCCGAACCGGACCGCCCGGACACCCGAACCTCTCGACGCCTCAAGTGCCGCATCGAGCAGCGCGTTGTCGCCGCGCACCACCGCAAGCCCGCCGCTGCGAAGGGCCGCCACAAGTTCGAACTTCTCGCGAATGATCGCATCCAGCGAGCCCATGCCCTCAAGGTGCGCGCGACCGACCATCGTCACCACGGCGACATCTGGCGCACTCAGCGCGGCGAGCGGCGCGATCTCTCCGGGCGCGTTCATCCCCACCTCGACGAGCAGGTACTCGTCGCCTCGGCGCGCGCCACAGAGTGTGATGGGTACTCCGATGTCGTTGTTGAAACTCCTGGGGCTCGAAGTGCCCGCACCGTGCGTGGCAAGGACCCCGTCGATCAGTCGACGCGTTGTCGTCTTCCCGGCGCTGCCCGTCACCGCCGCGACGAGCGTGCCCGTGAGGCCGCGCCGCCATGCCGCGGCGATCGCCTGAAGCGCGTGGCGAGTGTCCTTCACCAACAACACCGCCGCACTGTGCGCATGGGCCAGTTTGATGCCGCTCCACTTCGACTCTTCGACCACGAGCACACGGGCACCCGCACGGAGGGCCTCGAGAAGATGATCGTGCGCGTCATGGCGAGGCCCTCGCAACGCGATGAACACTCGGTTCGTGAGGTCGCACCTCGTGTCCGTGCCGATTCCAAGCGTCGGCGCGTCTGAAGTTGGCTTCACAGCCCACGCGCCCTGCGTTGCCGCTTGCAACGCCGAGGGACCGAAGAACTGGGGGGTGCGGGCCGCGGCGATTGCGGTGGCGTGTGATCCTGAAACAACTGAACTCATGGCGAAACTCCCTGAAGCATCGTGCCCTCAGCGAGGCGTGACAGTGCCTCGCGAGCCTCGATGCGGTCGTCGAATGGCCGCTGCTCGCGACCGATGATCTGATAGTCCTCGTGGCCCTTGCCGGCGATGAGAACGATATCGCCTTCGCGCGCCATGCCCACGGCGCGCGCGATCGCCTTCGTGCGGTCGACCTCTGACTCGACCTGCGCTCGCGTCCCCGGAGGCCGCCCCGCAAGGACTTCCGCGAGAATGGCCGCCGGATCCTCGGTCCTCGGATTGTCGCTCGTCACAATCACGATGTCCGAGTGTTCCGCAGCGGTGCACATCATGCGCGGACGCTTTGTCCGATCACGGTCGCCGCCACACCCGAACACCGTGATGAGCCGCCCGCCTTGCACCGCAGGGCGCAGCGCCGAGAGCACATTGAGGAGCGCATCGTCGGTGTGCGCGTAGTCAACGAGAACGGCGAACGGCGCGTCGGGAGTGGTCACCGGCTCCAGTCGGCCCGGCGGAGCCTTCGCCATCGCCAGTGCGCGTTCGATGTCGCGCCCACTCACGCCGAGACTCCATGCAGCAGCAGCCGCCTGGAGCGCGTTCATCGCGTTGTGGCGACCGACGAACGGGAGCGCCACCGTCAATGCCCCCCACGGGCCTGTGAGTTCGACGACCATCGCGCTCACCGAAGTGCGCGTGACCCGCACACGGCAGTCCGCGGCATTGTCCAACGCCGTACAGCGCAGCACTCGCGCGGGGCTCGTTGCGACCATCCGCGACGCCGATTCGTCGTCGACATTCAGGACCGCGCACGCTCCCGGCCGGAGCCCGTCGAACAGCGATGCTTTCGCGGCCGCGTACGCCTCCATCGATCGGTGATAGTCCAGGTGATCGCCCGTCAGGTTTGTGAAGATCGCCACCTCGAAGCTGACCCCTGAGACCCGCGACTGGTCGAGCGCGTGGCTCGAGACTTCCATGGCTGCCGCAGAGCATCCATTGGACACCATCCGCGCGAGCACCGCGGCAAGCTCGCACGCACCCGGAGTTGTGAGGTTGGCAGGCTCGCGCCGCGCGCCGTCGTCAGTGAGCACTGTGCCCAAGAGGCCTGCCTTCAATCCCGAGTTCGAGAGGATGTGCTGGACGAGAAACGCCGTCGTCGTCTTGCCGTTGGTCCCCGTGATCCCGACCATGCGCAGTGCACCGGCGGGATGACCATGAAAGGCTTGGGCCAACAATGCGGCATCGACCGCGCACGCCTCCACCGCGGCAACGGCCCCCTTCTCCATGGCCGCATCGACGAAGGCGCCGCCGTCGACCTGCGATCCCGTGCGGGCAATAAACAGCGACCCAGGGAGCGCGTACCTCGAGTCGTCGGTGATCGACAGAACCTCGGCATCGCTCCCCCGAACCAACTTGACGCCAGGAAGGCTGGCGAGCAATTGAGACAACTTCATGCGCCGCTCCAGCGACTCTATCGGCAGTCGAGTTCGCCTACCTTCAAGGCAGAATCAACATCGCGTCGCCGAGCGAGTAGAAGCGATACCGGTGGGCTTGCGCCTGGGCGTAGAGCGCCTTCAACTGGTCGAGTCCGACGAGCGCCCCGACGAGTGCGAGGAGCGTCGATCGCGGCAAGTGAAAGTTGGTGAGGAGTCGGCGAGTCCACTGAAACTCGAAACCTGGAGCGATGAGGAGCTTCGTCTCAAAGTCGGCGACCACGCGCTCGGAGCTCCCGCCCTCGAGCATGGCCGAGGGGAGCGGGCGACTGAGGCTCTCCAAACACCGCACGGAAGTCGTTCCAACTACAAGGGATAGGTCCGGGTCGATGGCGGCAAGGTCGACGGCAGTTCCGGCCCGGACAACGCATCGCTCACCGTGCATGGGGTGGTCACCAAGTCGCGCGGCTTCGACCGGACGAAAGGTCCCCGGTCCGACTTGCAACTCGATCGCGACCCGGCGTACCCCTTTCGCCGCGATCGCGCTGAGCAACTCTGCCGTGAAGTGCAGGCCGGCCGTCGGCGCGGCGCAACTCGCAAACAGCGGCGAGTCCGTCCGTGCGAAGACGGTCTGGTAGTCAGCGCGGTCACTGGCATCGCTATGAGCCTCCTCGTGACGACGCTGCCTCGCCTCAACGATGTACGGCGGCAGTGGTGTCCGACCCGAACGGTCCCAGACTTCGTGCGCAGACCGTCCCTCCATGAACCTCGCCTTCCACGATCCATCTTCCGAGTGCAGGAGTTCGATCGAATCGCCTTTTGGAAGTTCGTCGCCAGGAGCAAGGAGGTCGAGTTGGTCGCCTGTCCGGAATCGCCGCGCACCCTTTATGAGGACCTCCCACCAACCCTCCGCAGCTGCCACAACGAAGAGTCCCTCAGTGGTACGGCCATCGCGCCGTCGCCGCGCCACGAACCGGAGCGGCTCCACGCGAGTTTCGTTCACGACCATCGACGAGCCGGGCACGATGTAGTCGGCAAGGTCGCACACCAGTCGATGCTCAACACGGCCGCTTTCGCGGTGAAAAACCATCATCCGCGCGTGGTCGCGTGGGTGTGCGGGCGAGGTGGCGATGAGGGCAGGGTCCAACTGATAGTCGAGGTCGGCCGACGCAATCCCCTGCCCTGGTTCTGTGCTCCGCACGGTCACGATTGAGCCGGAGCCCTTGGCGACGAGATCGTCGCCCCGCGCTGGAGGGCCCTTCCATGCCGGAACGCTTCGAAACTGCACGCTCGGCCACCCGGGACCTGGACCTCAAGGAGTTCGACGGACCCTTGGGCGCACGCAACCGTCCCGTCGTCGAGGACACGACCAGGGTCCTCGAACACCCCAGAGGTCGCCGCGACTCGGGCGCGGAGCAACTTCAGTGGATTTCCATCGATCGACGCGTCGACCCCTGGCCACGGACTCAACCCGTTGATGCGCGAGGCCACTGCGGCCGCGCGAGCACTGAATGAGACCCACGCTTCATCGCGCGAGAGTTTGCGCGCACGACTGGCGAGCGACTCGTCCTGAACCGTGCCCGTGCCGACACGGGCTCCCCCGTTCGCGAAGGTCCCAACAACGCTCAACAGTGGCTCAACGCCCAGCGCAGCGAGTCGGTCGTGCAGCTCCCCTGCCGTCTCGCCATCCCTCGCCGGTGTCGCCGCGCGCGCGAGGATGGCGCCTGCATCCATTCGCGCTGTCACTTCGATCACGCTCACGCCGACCTGGGCATCTCCCGCGATCAGCGATCGTTGAATCGGCGCCGCCCCGCGCCATCGCGGCAGGAGCGAGCCGTGAAGGTTGATCGAACAAACTCCCTCCAGGAGTGGCGGCAGCAACTTCTGCCCGAAGGCGATCACGACGGCGTGCCGAATCCCAACTTCGTCGAACCGGCGCCGGACCGCCCCCTCGTTGACATTCTCGGCCCGACAGAGTTCGACGCCCCGAGCGCTCGCCCACTCGCTGACCGGCGTCAGGTGACACTCTCGACCACGCCCCGCTGGACGGTCCGGCTGGGACACCACGAGCGCGACTTCGATGCCCAGCGCGGCACGCCGCGAGAGGATCGCCTCGAACGATGGGATCGCAAAAGCTCCGCTTCCGAGAAGTGCGATCGGCAGTGGTCGCGTGGCCACGGTGCTCCCGTTCGGCCTAGCCGATGGTGGCGCGCGCTTCGAGCGCACGGAGTCTCTTCCGATTTATCAGCCGGTCCAAGGGTGTCATTCGGTCGATGATGAGAATGCCCTCGAGATGGTCCATCTCATGCTGCCAACCCCGGGCATGCCAGTCTTCGCACTCGAGCTGGAACAGATTGCCGTCAAGGCCGGTGGCCTCGATCACCGCATGCTTCTGGCGTCGCACCACGCCCCGAATCGCGGGCAGGCTCAGGCATCCCTCTTCCTCGCTGTGGAGGACTCCGTCGATGACGATAAACCGCGGGTTGATGTAGGCAATGGGCGGGTCTCTCTCCTGGATCCCCTGCGTCACAAAGATCCGCACCGACTCGCCCACCTGGGGTGCGGCGAGGCCAAATCCTCGCTCTTCCTTCATCACACGAAACATGTCGTCGACAAGTTGCCGGGTCGACGCATCAATCGATGCAACCGCGTCCGCCCTGCGGCGAAGCGTAGGATCCGGATGGAGAACCAATGATCGGGGCATCAAGACCGGATCCTAGCGACGCCATGGCCCGCCCCTGCGGCATCCCCCGCCGCGCTCGCGCGCGTTATTCTCTCGCCCCCCCGTGATCCTCCCCTGGAAACGAAGCGACCCCTCGAAGGACCCACCCTTCGTCCCATCCCCGGACAAGGCGCGACCCTATGTCGAGCGGGCCACGAAGGCCATGGATCAATCGTCCTTTGATGCGGCGCTCTTCTACTTCGCCAACTCGATGAAGTTGGATCCGGGCAACGCGATCGTGCACGACCAGATGTACGAGTGCGCGAAGCAGTTTCATGCGTCCTCAGGCAAACCCGCCGTGAGTGCGGACGCGAAGCCCCTCGAAGGGCCGAGTTCGGTCGACAAGCTTGCCATCGCCGCTTTTTACTGGATGCGCGACCTCAATAGCCTCGACCGCGCCCTCGACATGCTGCAGGCCTCGGTGACCGCGCAACAGACGGCGTTCGGCACATGGGCGGCGCCGAAAGTGTTCAACCTCCTCTCGGTGGCCCATCGCGACAAGCCCAGTAAAAAGTCGCTCCTTCGCGCGAAGGATCTCTTCATGTCGGTGGCGGCTTGGGAGGAAGCCAAGCTCTGCGTGGAAACGGCGCTGAAACTGGATCCCTCGGACATGCAGCTCGACCGAGAGTTCAAGCAGATTCTGGCTCATCGCGCCATCGAGGCGGCCGGATACCACAAGGAAGGCGGGGCCACCGGCAACTTCCGAGGCAATGTGAAGGACCTCGACGCCCAACGGGCGCTCGCTGAGCATGAGGCGATTACCGGCAGCGCCGGAACCGAAGAACGCAACCTTGCGCGCACAAAGGCGGACTATGAGGCCAATCCCCTCGTCCCCGAGAATGTCAACAAGTATTGCCTCGCGCTGCGCCGGATGGGCGTGCCCGAGCACGAGACGACGGCCTACCGCGTGTACCTCAAGGCGTACGAGGACCTGAAGGAGTACCGCTTCAAGATGGCGGCTGGTGACATCAAGTTGCTGCGCGCGCAGCGTGAACTCACCAAGGCAGAGGACGCCGCGAAGGCGGCTCCTGAGGACGCGACGGCGGCCGCGAATCACGCGCGAATCCGCAAGGCAGTGCTCGACCTCCAGGTGGCCGAGTTCCGCGAGCGAATCCAGCAGTACCCCACCGACCGGACCATCAAGTCGGACCTCGGTCGAATCCTTTTCGAACTCGGCGAGTACGAGGAGGCCATGGGATGCCTTCAGGTCGCCAAGGAAGAGCCGAAGATGAAAGTGTCCGCCGCGCACATGCTCGGACGGTGCTTCGCGGTCGCCGGGTGGCACTCCGAAGCGATTGGTGAATTCAAGGAAGCGCTCGCCGCGCTCGATGTCACCACGCAGGACCGCGAACAGGACATCAAGTACGACCTGATGCTCTCGCTCATCGAGATCGCCAAGTCCGAGCGCAGCGCCCAGCACGCGCGCGATGCGGCCGAGATCTGCTCGACGATTCTCCGCAAGGACATCTCGTACCGAGACATCCGGCAGAAGCGGAAGGACCTCGACGCTCTCGTGAAGGAACTCGCGTGACGCGCGGGGCGACCCGCATCGTCGCCGTCATCCCTGCGCGCTACCAGTCGGTCCGGTTCCCGGGGAAGATGCTCGCTCGCCAGACGGGGAAGCCGCTCATTCAACATGTGTACGAGCGAGCGCGCGGCGCCGCGAGTGTCGCCGAAGTCCTCATCGCCACCGATGATGAAAGGATCGCGGAGGCTGCGCGTGCGTTTGGCGCCCTTGTTGTCATGACGCGGACCGATCACGCCAATGGCACCAGTCGCATCGCCGAAGCCATCGATGGAATCCCTTGCGACATCGTTGTGAATGTGCAGGGCGACGAACCAGAACTTGATCCAGGCATCATCGACGCCGCCATCGACGCGCTCGTGAGTGATCCGTCGGCGGTCGTGTCGACGGTGATATCGCCATTTGCTCCGGGCGAAGACCCGTCGAATCCCAATGTCGTGAAGTGCGTGTGCGCGGCGACCGCGGGCGGCCTGCGGGCGCTCTTCTTTTCGCGCAGCGTCATCCCCTGCGACCGCGACGGCCTCGGCAGCGCCGCCGCGGCGCAGCCGATGAAGCATGTGGGGCTCTATGTGTATCGGCGCGAATTCCTCGCCGAGTTCGTTCGTCTTTCGCCCACACCCATCGAACAGACAGAGCACCTCGAGCAACTGCGAATCCTCGAACATGGTCACACGATCGCGGTGGCGATTCGAGTCACGCATGCACAGGGCATCGACACGCCCGCGCAGTACGAGCAGTTCGTCGCGCGCTACCGGGCGCTCACGGCTGGATCCGCTTGAGCCAGCCCTTCGCGCGATCGGTGATCCGGTCGCTCGGTGCGCCCTTCGCAAGGTCCTGAAGCGTCGAGACGGCCTCGGGGGCCTTGAGCGTGACGAGCGCTTCACCGGCGGCTTCGCGTGGACGCGATTCGGGGTCCTTGAGGTATCCGATGAGCAGCGCGACGATCCGCTGCTTCTGCGCCGCGTCGGCCGACGAAGCGAGCTGCGACAGCGCCTCGATCGCCGAGGGCCGCAGGCGATCCGCGTACCCGAGCCCCGAGAGTTTCTCGCACTGATCTAGGCACGCGACGAGGCCGAGTCGTCCGACGGCGTCGACCGCCGCGGCGCGGATCCGTTCCTGCGGTGTGCGCTCCTCGAGCGCCTTCTGCATGATGGCGAGTACCGCCGGATCCTTCACGATCACCTCGCGATCTGCGGGCGCGTCGACGCTGCCAAGGCGTGCGATGCCCTTGATGGCCTCGACACGCGGCGAGTAGCCACGGTCTTCCTGCGCGACGCGCACGAGGCGCGGCAGAGCCTCCGTGATCGGCACGACGGCGACCGACTGCACGAGCGCCTCGCGCAACTTGGGGTGGCACCGCGCGGCGGCCTCGGTCGCGCTCGCTCCAAGCGTTGGCGCGACCAACTCGTCAAACAGCGCGCGACAGATCGCACGAGCTTCCGGGGTCCCCTGCGCCGTCGCCGCCTCGACAGCCTCGACTCGTTCGACCCATCGCACCTCGACATTGCGCGCGATGGCGTCGAGCGCGGCACGCGTTGCCGCGTCGGGTCGGGCACCCAGTGCACGCATCGCCATCCTGCGGCTCGCGGAGGTGGGACCCTTCGAGGCCTCTTCAATGAGCATCGGCGTGGGCAGATCGACCTCGAGCACCTTGAGGACATCGAGCCAGGGATCGACAGCGATCATCGTGGGCGGTCCATCGAGCTCGACTTGACGAACCACCGAACTTGCCGCGCACGAAATGGTGGTCGTGCGATCACCCCCTGGCGTGCGCACGACGACGGGTAGATCGAATGCAAACGGGGGCAATCCCGGTGCGCGATCGCCCTGCGTCACGGTCAATGTCAGGATCCGAGAACCGGTGTCGTAGCTGCCGGCAACCTTCACGCGCGGGCAACCGGGCGTATAGCACCACTGCTGAAAGAATCCCTCGAGCGAGAGGTAGCTGACCTCCTCGAGGCAATGCCGAAAGTCATCGGTCTCGGCGAGTTTGAGAGCGTAGCGATCGAAGTAGAGGTCAACGCCGCGGAAGAACACTTCTTCGCCGAGCTTGCGCCGGAGCATGTGCAGGATCGACGCCCCCTTTGGATACGGGCTCGCCGCGCCGCCGAAGGTATCGCCCGGACTCGAGTAGCTCCTCCCGCACATCGGCCGGGTTGGCTGGACGGGGTCCTTCCCAGTCACTCCGGTGTCTCCGCGTGCCACGCCAAACGACCCAAGCACTGAGTCAAAGTATGCATCTGCGCCCTCGTGGCACTCGTCCCAGAGCGCAGTGCCGTAGGTCGCCCATCCCTCGTTGAGCCAGATGTGCTCCCAACTCCGACAGGTCACGAGGTCGCCGGTCCACTGGTGGCAGAGTTCATGCGAGATGAGCCCGTCCAAGTCCGCTTCGAGGAGCGCCGTCTCATCGAGGATCGCGCCCGGATGCATGGTGGTCACCGAGGTGTTCTCCATGCCTCCGGCCCCGAAGTTTCGCACGACGAGTTGGTCGTATCGGTCCCACGGATACTTGATGCCGAAGCGCTCCTCGAAGCACGCGATCATCGCGTCCGTGCGCCCATAGGTCGCCCCCGCGAGTCCAGCGTCGGCGGGCAGCGTCCACACCGCCATCGGCACGCCCGAGAGCGGCGCCGGCAGCGCCGTCCGCTGGAAGTTGCCTGCGACCACGGAGACGAGGTACGGCACATGAGGCTTCTCCTGAAGCCAGTGCCATCGCTCGCGCTCCCCCACAGTCTCGTGCGCAACGAGGCGGCCATTGGAACTCACGGAAACGCCCTTGGGCACATCGACGAGGACCTCCGAACTCATGCGAATGTTCGGGAAGTCGTGCACCGGGAACCAGTGGTGGTTGAAGGTGGCTTCTCCCTGTGTGTGGATTTCGGCAGCCTGCGGAGGTCTCCCATCGACGCCGGGAGTGGCCGGCGAGAACACCATGCCTGAAACCGGTGCACTCACCGAGTAATCGATTTCAATCTTGATCGGCGTTGCTGCGGGCGTGTCCTTGCCAAAGCCCCCGTCCGGACGGCGAATCTCGAGGACCTCGTCCTGATGGGTCCACTCGAGCACTCGTTCGACCGGCGCCACCTGCCGAACGGATGCAATCGTGAATCTCCCCGCATCGAGGCGCAGCGTGGGGGCTGGTGTCCCCGTGTCCACGAATGTCCACTCGGCCTTGGCACCAAATCTCGGCGACCCAAGGTCGGGAATCGTCAGTTGCAGGCGGACATGCTTCCAGTCCACTTGCGGGTCCGGTGGGAAGTGCTCGCGTGAACCGCCTTGGGGAGCCGCCGTTGCCGCCGTGACGAGGACCCCGACAATCCAAGGGAAAAGCGCCGTCGAAGTTCGCATCGCTGTCTTGTACCCGCCCCCGGCGTGAGTACCATCGGGTATGCCCCCCAACGAGAGCCAGCACGGACCAGGCTTCCTCTCGCAATTCTCCGCCAGCGAGGACACCGGAGAGCACTTCTCTCCAGTTCCTGACGGATATCAGCGCGGGCGCACAAAGTTTGTTGTGGTTGTCGGCACGGTGATGAGCGGTCTCGGCAAGGGTATTTTTTCTAGTTCGCTTGCAAAACTGCTCAAGGACAAGGGTCTGACCGTCTCGCCAGTCAAGCTCGAGGGCTACCTCAACATCGACTCGGGCACGCTCAATCCATATCGGCACGGTGAGGTCTTCGTACTCGATGACGGACTCGAGACGGATATGGACCTCGGAACCTACGAGCGGATCCTCAACCAGAACCTCTCGCGCAGCAACTTCATGACCGCCGGGCAGATCTACACCGAGATCCTCGAACGCGAACGGCGCGGCGGCTACCTCGGGCGCGATGTGCAAATGATCCCGCATGTGACAGGGGCCGTGAAGTCCAAGTTGCGGCAACTGGCGATGACCGGCCCCAAGGGCAAACAGATCGATGTCGTCTTTGTCGAGGTGGGCGGCACCGCGGGCGACTACGAAAATGGGTTCTACATCGAGGCCCTGCGCGAACTGGCATTCGAAGAGGGCGACGACTCCACTTGTTTCGTTGCGCTGACTTACATCATCGAACCGGCGATTCTGGGCGAGCAGAAGTCGAAGGCCGCGCAGCTCGGCATGAAGCGCCTCATGGAGGCGGGCGTCCAACCGCACATCATCGCGTGCCGCGCGAAGAACGCGGTCACCACAAAGGTCGCGCAGAAAATCTCGATGTTCTCGAATGTGCCGATGCGGCGCGTCTTTTCCATGCACGACCGCGAGTCGATCTATGTCATCCCCGACGCCATGCGCGCCGAGGGGCTCGACCGCGAGATCCTCTCGATCCTCAGGTTGCACGACCGCGTTGACACCGTCGCCGAGGATCGCGCGCGAGGCGTGTGGAGCGGTTTCGCGTCGAGACTCGCCGCCACGCGCGACCACAAGGTGACGCTCGGCATCTCCGGCAAGTACGCCGCGCTGCGCGACGCGTATGCCTCGATCGACAAGGCCGTAGAACACTGCGGCATCGAGTTCGGCGCCGAAGTGAACATTCGCTGGCTCGACTCGGGCGATGTCGAGTCACTCGCGCGCGCATCGAGCGCCCTCGACGGCATTGACGCGCTCATCGTTCCGGGGGGGTTCGGTTCTCGCGGCGTCGAAGGCAAGATCCAATGTGTCGAACTCGCGCGCACGAAGCGCATCCCCTTCCTCGGGATCTGCCTCGGATTCCAGGTCGCCGTCATCGAGTTCGCCCGCAATGTCCTCGGATGGAAGGACGCCCACTCGACCGAGTTCAATCCGAACTCGGGCCACGCCGTCATCAGCGAACTCCCGGACCAGAAGCGCCTTGAGGGAATCGTCGGCGGCACCATGCGCCTCGGAGCGCAGGATGTCGCCATCCTCCCTGGCACACTCGCGTCCTTCCTGCACTCGGGGGCCTCACTCGTTCGCGAGCGATTCCGCCACCGATACGAAGTCGACCCAGCGTTTGTCACTGCACTTGAGACCGGCGGACTCGCGTTCAGCGGCCGTCACAGCCAGCATCCGATTATGCAGGTGCTCGAACTACCGCTCTCGGCGCATCCCTACTTCATCGGTGCGCAGTTCCATCCCGAACTCACGAGCCGCCCACTCGCACCACAGCCGCTGTTCATGGGACTCATCGCCGCCGCGATCGCGCAGCGCGAACCATCCTTCGCGCAGACCGCACTTGGTCGCCGGTGGGTTCGAAGCGCCGCGCCGACCTCGGCAGCGACATCGCGCGCATAGTGCATCGCTATACTCCGCCCCCCTCGGCGATGTAGCTCAGTTGGTTAGAGCGGAGAATTCATAATTCTTAGGTCGACGGTTCGAGTCCGTCCATCGCCACTATGCCGGAGCCTCGCCGAGGCTCCCTCGACGCGAAGCAGCGCCCGATGCGCGACTTGAACGCGCGACCTCCAGTTTAGGAAACCGGTGCTCTATCCAACTGAGCTAATCGGGCTTGCGAGGTCCCCCACCGCAGGTGCGGTCGATTCACGGCCGCTCGACATGGTCGGGGTAGCGCCCCCCGTTCCTCCTGTCCCCCTTGGCCTGCGCGAAGTAAAGCGCGCACCAACTGGCGAGGAAGACGATCCAGAGGAGGTTGGAGAGGAGCACCAGTTCCATGTCGGCGATGATAGCCCACAGTAGCGTGCGCTGTCGCCGATGCCGATCCCCAACCCAGTCTTTCACCTCGCGCTCTGGCAGCCGCAGATCCCAAACAACACGGGCAACATCGGCCGCACGGCGATGGCCACGAGCTGTCGACTGCACCTGATCCACCCGATCGGCTTCGACATCTCCGAGAAGGCCTGTCGGCGCGCGGGAATGGACTACTGGAAGGAAGTGGACTTCGTCGAGCACGCCTCGTGGGATGCCTACCTCGAGAGCGTGTCCCCGCAGCGCCTCTGGCTGTTCTCCGCGCGAGCCACCCGGCCCGCGTGGGACGCGTCGTTCGCTGAGGGCGACACGCTCCTGTTTGGCCGTGAAGCCGACGGCGTCGACCCCTCGATCGAGACCTGGGTGCGCACTCGGTTCGGGGACGACCATGTCGTCGCTCTGCCGATGATCGCGTCACCGAAAGCGCGCAGCCTCAACCTCGCAACGGTCGTCGCGTGCGCTGTGTATGAAGGGCTCCGGCAGGTCCGCGCGGCAACTGGCCGGATGCCCCCTGCGTATGATCGTTAGACAAGGAAACCCACGCATGCGACACCCCCGCAAGTCCACAGATTCGGGCAAGATGGCGGTTTTACGCCGCGCCTTCACGCTCATCGAGTTGCTCGTTGCGGTGGCGATCATTCTCGTCCTCGTTGGCATTCTGCTGCCCGCGCTCGGCAAGGTGTCCACGAAGGCGCGGGTGACATCCACGCAGTCGACGATGAATGAGTTCGCGAAGGCATGCGACAACTTCCAGCAGCAGTTCGGCTACTACCCCGGAGTCGTCCCTGAGAATGTGCTCGCGGCGACCGTGAACAGCCCCATCAGTGGCACCGAGAACGCGATCCTTCACCTGATGGGCGGCGCCGTCCGCGATGACGATCCTGCCTACGCCACCGCCCCGGGCACTGAGTTCACTTTCGGCACCAGCGGATCCGTGGGCACTGGGCAAGTCAAGGTCAAGATCAACCCCATCGACATCGGGTCCGGGCCACGGATCGAAGGCAAGAAGTACGAGTCATTCTTCGCCCCCAAGGACAACCAACTGAAACCGCTCGCGGGTCAGGTCGGCGAGACCATCGTTCTGCCGGATCTCGTCGACGCGTGGGGGCAACCCATCGCGTACATCCGTGCGGGCCGCCAGGGCGGACTCCTCTCGGGAACCATCGCTGAGAAGCCTCAGTTCTATCTGGAGCCGATGTCGGGCTACTTCACATCCACCGCGCTCGGCGACCTCGGTGTGGATCAGACTCAGACGAGCGTCTTTGGCATGGGCAGCGCCACCGAGCAGCGCAACTACCTCGCGCAACTCATTCGACATCCTTCGCTCGGCGCGTTCGCAGCCCTGACCGACGCACGCGCTGGCACCCCACGCGGCCGTTATGTCCTGTTTTCTCCGGGCTTCGACGGCATCTACTTCTCAAGGGCAGGCGACGGTCCGACGGCGTCAACGGGCGCCTTCGGCTACACGAGCCCACTCGCCACGAAGCCCGATGTCGTTACAACCTACAACGATGTCGTCGTCTTCGGCGGCGGATGACCGGTGACCCTCTC
>SXGR01090947.1_pt1 | contig 22183 bp, 22 predicted proteins | sample 3174711 | NCBI WGS metagenome assembly SXGR01 (sample SAMN11356860, study PRJNA531348) | freshwater metagenome | isolation source: freshwater sample F1-60 | place: China: Fuxian Lake, Yuxi | collected 2017-12-25 | reverse complement strand
GCTGTCGGACAACCCCCGACGACGGTGAAGGTAGAAGTCAACGTCGTCGTCGACTACGAACCGCTCCTACGCGGCTATCTCCTACCCGGGGAACGGTGCGAGATACCCGGACTCGGGCCCATCCCCATCCAGCAAGCCCGCGAATATCTCCTCGGTGGTGCGTTCCTCAAAGTCTTGATCGCCAAAGGCGTCGATATCCGAACTGTTTGCCACATGGGCCGCAACTACCCAGCCGAACTGAACACCGCACTGACATATCGCGATCCCGTGTGCGTGATCGCGGGATGTGAACGAACTCAAGGTCTCGAACGCCACCACGTCCAAGCGATTGCGAACGATGGCCAGACCAGTCTGTTCAACCTACGACGCATCTGTGATCACCACCACGACCTCGTCACTCACCACGGTTACAACCTCGGCCCTCCCGACCGCAGCGGCAAGTGCCAACTCATCGCGCCCACAAAGCCGCCACCACGCGAATAGCAGTTCGCATGCTCGAAGGTGTGAGCCTCTGCGGATCCCGGGCCGATTCAGCTCACCTAGAGTCGGGGTGTGGAACGAGGGATGTTGCGCGGGATTGCGGTGTTTCGCGCGGCGCAGTTGGTTTGGCTGACCGTGGTGGTGGCGCTCAACCTTCGCGGGCGCAGTCGCGATAGCGGCTGTAGTGATCGGCGGTATCCAAAGGTACGCCGCGCCACTCTTGCTCGGGACCGCCGCGCTCACCGTCATTGCCATTGATATGACGATCGGACCAGCGAGCCATGTGCAATCGTGGGTCTGGCTGGCGCTCGGCGGCAGTGCTCTCGTGGCGACTGCAATCGGAATGGAGCGGACACATACCAGCCCCGTCGCCGCCGGACGTCGACTTATCGAAGCTGTCAACGAACAATTCGTTTGATCCGAGCAACGGTAGGTTGCGCCTATGAATGCACCGCTTGCTGGGATCCGCGTCGTTGACTTCACCCGGGTCTTGTCAGGCCCGATTGTGGGACGCCTGCTCAGTGATCTCGGAGCAGACGTGATCAAGGTCGAGCCGCCCGAAGGAGACCTCACTCGGTACGCGTACCCTCGCATTGGATCCACCAGTTTGTATTTCGCCCAACAAAACTGCGGTAAACGCAACGTGTCGCTCGATCTCTCGCACCCCGAAGCCGCGGAGATCGCGGCGGCACTTTGCGCCAAGTCCGACATCATCCTTGAGAATTTTCGGCCTGGGATTATGGCGAAGTACGGCATCGACTACCAAACGGTGCAGACAACGAATCCGGGCGTCGTGTATGCGTCGATCAGTGGATACGGCCAACATGGTCCGTGGGCTGATCGACGAGCGTACGCGGTGGTCGTCCACGCGGAAGCCGGCCTCATTGATAGCGGCGTGCGGATGCGCAGTGACGCGCTCGGCGTCTCATCTCCGCCAGCACAGGATGGCATGTCTCACGCTGACGTATACGCAGGGCTCAGCGCGTGCAATGGCGTACTCGCCGCATTGTTCGCGCGAGAGCGCAATGGAGGCAAAGGCGACTACATCGACGTCGCGATGGCAGAATCCCTGTTGTTTGTGCAGGATTTCGCGCACTGGGGCTACGCACCAACCGAGACGCACAACCCTGATCGTTGGCCTACCCTCGCCCCCGCGTATTCGCCGATCGTGACCTCAGCCGACAACGAACAAGTCGTGATTGCTGGCGACCCCGCGGGCATCGGCGTGTTCGAGTTGTACGCCCACGCGATGAACAACTCCGATTTGATCGCCGACGAACGGTTCACGAATTTGACGGATCGACGTACCAACCGCGCGGCGCTGACCGAAATCGTGCAATCGTGGGCAGCACGTACCTCAACCGAACAACTCATCGCAATGCTGTCGGATACAGGCCTCGCCAATGGGGTGGTGCGATCGGTTGGAGACATCCTCAACACCGAGTGGGCGCAGCAGCGCCAGGTATTAGTGAGCCAGCCGAACGGGGCGAGCGCACCAGTGCCGGTCGTCCAATCGCCGTTTCGTTTCACCCACGCCACGGTTGGGGTGCACGGCGAACCTGCCTACAGGGGCCAACACAACACCGAGATACTGCACGACGAACTCGGGTATAGCCGAGAACACATCAAGACCTGGTTGGAATCCGGCGTGCTGTCGCATCGACTACCGCGCGAATAGCGCCAACAACGAGCAAGGACAGCCGGGGCTGCAGTTTTTCGACCGAAGGCTTGGTTCTACTCGTCGGTAACATTTGCGTGTGAGTTTCCAACGCGCCGAAGCCATCACCCGATTGCGCTCTGAGGACACCTTCGACGTGCTCGTGATCGGCGGCGGGATTACCGGCGTGGGCTGTGCCCTCGATGCGGCAACCCGCGGTCTCAAGGTTGCGCTCGTCGAGCGTCACGACTTTTCGGCTGGTACATCCAGCAAGAGCAGCAAGCTCGTCCATGGCGGGCTCCGATACCTTCAGCAAAAAGAATTCCGACTGGTGTACGAAGCACTCGCAGAACGCCAAATACTTCGTCACACTGCTCCGCACATCGTACGAATTCTGCCGTTCCTGCTGCCAGTATTCAAAGGAAAAGACAACCTCTTCGACAAACGCATCGCGCGCATTGTCGGCACCTCGATGTGGCTCTACGACGTCACGGGTGGAGCCCGCATCGGCAAGCTTCACAAAAAAATCAGTGCCGACGAAGCGAGAGTTCATATACCAACATTGCGAGCCGACCGGATTGCTTACGGTTACCTCTACTACGACGCACGCGCCGACGATTCGAGACTCACTGTCACGATCGCGCGCACAGCCGCCGAACGCGGCGCGACACTCGCCAACTATGTCAACGTCACCGGCATGCGCAAGGAACATGGCAAGTGCATTGGCGTCACAGTGCAGGCCGATGGCGAGACGTTCGACATCAATGCTCGTGTAGTGATCAACGCGACAGGCGTTTGGTCTGACGACGTGCGCGCGCTCGACGAAGGTTCGCACCCGAACTCGATTCGCCCGGCTAAAGGCATGCACATCACGGTGCCATGGTCGAAGGTACGCAATGACATCGCCGCAGTTGTGCCAGTGCCGAAGGATCGGCGTTCCGTGTTCGTGGTTCCGTGGGGCGACGATGGCAATGGCAAACCCCAATTCACCTATATCGGCACCACCGACACGGACTACTCAGGATCCATCGACGACCCACAGTGCACGCCCGAAGACATTGAATATTGCCTACGCGCCGTCAACCACTCGTGCGATGCTGATCTCACCCAAGCCGACGTGCTCGGGACCTGGGCTGGGCTGCGCCCGCTCGTCAACGCCAAAAGCGGCCGCACCGCCGATCTTTCGCGCCGACACTCAATTCGTCGCAGTGCATCCGGTGTAGTGAGCGTGAACGGCGGCAAACTGACCACGTATCGCATCATGGCCAAAGATGCTGTGAACGACGCCTGTCAACAGCTCGGGACCAAGGCGAAATCGACTACGAAAACGGTGCGCCTCATCGGAGCCGAAGGCTGGGACGAATCAAGCCTGAGCGATCATCTCCGCAGCCGGTACGGCTCAACGGGCGCCGCAGTCATGGCGCTCGCAGCTGCCGATGCAACACTCAACGAGCCACTTGTGCCGGGACTGCCCTACCTGAAAGCTGAAGCCGTCTTCGCGGTACGCCACGAAATGGCGCGCACGCTCGACGACGTACTCTCGCGGCGAACCCGAGCGAGGCTCCTCGCGCGCGACGATTCCGCGGCCGCAGCTCCGGGCGTTGCAGAACTCATAGGCGCCGAGCTCGGCTGGTCGCATGATCAAATCGCTACTGCCGTCGTTGAATACCGAGCGAGCGTCGATCACGAGCGATTGAGCGCAGAGCTCCCACTCTCCGACCTCGAGGCGCACCTCGAGCTATAGCCAAACTCGCAATAGTGTGGCCCACAATGAAAATCTTGGTTCTCGACATCGGCACAAGCGGGGTGCGGGCAACAGTCGTCAGTGACGACCTCACGACTTTGCATGATCGCCACAAAGAATTGCTCCCCGATTCACCCGCCGATGGACTCGTCGAATTCGATGCTCGCCTATTGGCGGATACAACCTTGCAACTTGCTGCGGAGGCAATCGCAGCAACGGGACACGTCGACGGCGTGGCTATTTCAGATCAGCGCGCGTCGGCCGTCGTCTGGGACCGCCAAGGCGTACCCGTCGGCCCGGCGCTTGGTTGGCAAGATCTGCGTACGATCGGCGAGTGCTTCATGGCTCGAGAACATGGGCTGTTCTTGGCTCCCAACCAAACTGCGACCAAAATCCAATGGCTCTTCAACACCTACGACCCCAACCGATCTCGCGACCTGCTCGCGGGCACGGTCGACACTTGGATTGCCTGGAACCTTTCTCATGGCGAGTCGCACATCACCGATGCCACCAATGCCGGAGTCACCGGCTTAGCCACGCTTTCATTTCGGGAATGGGACAACTCCGCGCTCGACGCACTGCAGATTCCTCACTCGGCGATGGCCTCCATCTGCGCTTCGGCGGGAATGCTCGGCGTTGCAAGTGCACTCGAAGGTGCACCACCGATTCTTGCGATGCTTGGCGACCAACAGGCATCCCTCGCCGGCATGGCCTGCGTCAACGAAGGTGATGCGAAAATCACCTTTGGCACCGGCGGCATGCTCGACGTGAACCTCGGCGATCGCGCACCTACACAATCTCGCCGTCATCCCAACGGCACGTTCCCTATCGCAGCATGGCGTATCGGCGATCACACAACATGGGCACTTGAGTCGATCATGCTCGCGGCCGGCACAAACGTGCAATGGCTACGCGATGATCTCGGGCTCATCGCGACCGCCGATGAAAGTCATGCCGTCGCCCAGCAATGCACCGACACCGGCGACGTCTGGTACGTGCCCGCGCTGATGGGTCTCGGCACACCTATGTGGGACTACGGCGCACGCAGCGGGCTGTTCGGGCTCACGCGTGGCACAGGGCGTGCTGAGATCGTGCGGGCGGTGCTCGAGGGCATTGCACACCGCGGTGCCGATTTGGTTGACGCAGCAATAGCTGACTGTGGCATTGAAATTGACGTGCTGCGAATCGACGGCGGGATGAGCGATAATCCGACGTTCGTACAAGCGCTCGCCAATGCAACTCAACGCCCCGTTGAGATTTCTCCGGTGCGCGAAGCCACGACCCGCGGCGCGGCCTTGTTCGGGTTTCTCGCTCTCGGACATTTCAAATCCGCTGCCGATATCGCGACGACCTGGCAACCGCGCGTTCGGGTCGAGCCAACAGCATCTACCGACCGAGATCGCTGGCTTGAAGCGGTGCGCCGATCGGGTCAATGGATTCCCGCGCTCAGCAGCATCGACTTTTAGTCGAGCACTTAGGTCCGAGCGAGTTTGCGTTCGGTATCGAGGTCTCTACTGAGTTTGAGCAAATACGTACCGAGCCCTAACGCACCTACACCAATTACGCGAGCACGTGCTTTCAAACCCGGTTGGGCAATGCTGACGATGCCGTCGACCATGTCGGACACCGCGCCCATCGAAAGCCATTCAGCATCTTGGCTTTGTTCCTTCAGGGTCGTCAGTGCACCTATGCCCAACGCGAGATCGCGGATGCCTGCGAAACGCGTGATCGCTCGCACATTGGGGTCGTTCGCTCCAAAGAACACGCGACTCACGACGCTCGGCGTCACAATGCAGGACAAACCAATGACGCATCGAGCACGCGACAAGATGATGGCGATTTGACGGTTGTCGAGATCTTCAAGATTCACAGCTTCGACGGTATCGCCATAAACGTCGGTATAACCAAACCGGCTCCGTCAGGAGCAATCCAAGGATGTGCGCTATCCCAGGGCGGGCTCACCGATCTGTAACCACTCGGCCCAGCCGTAACCTACTTCTGCTGTGTCACTGGTGAAGCGGCACAACGAACGGGGCAAGCGAGATGATCGCCCGGTGCCGTCAACCAGCGGAACTGGGGCGTGATACAAAGGTTGCGCAGTCACTTCGAGCGTTTCGTTGACGACATAGGTGGCCAGCAGCGGGAGTCCATCGCTGTCAAAGGTGACCGCCGCGTCGAGGCTGACCACCGGAAGGGTCACACCACCACGCCAGACGTTGCCGCTCGTACAGTTGTTGTGATCGCCTTGCCGCAGGTGTAGGGCAAACGAGGATCCGAAGCAAGCCGAAGCCCAGTTCCAGCCGATTTGCCACCAGTCGCGATTTCCATAGGAATGATCACGTGTTCCGAATCCATCAATCTCAATCGACTCAGTGCCGAGCAGGATCTCACCGCGGACGGTACCGGCGTGATGGTAATGAAGATGCGATATCTCAGGCGAGTACGCCGAGGTGTATGGCGGTGCACACGCAACCCACTCAAGGTCGAGCCCGACTGGGATCCTCGTTCCAATTTCACCGGTATAGGAATCTGTCGGGTCGTCGAGCAATACCCCGAATGCCTCTACTCCTATCGACCAGTGTTCCATCGGAGTTTCGCAAATAAGTTCGCACCACAAACCTTCCGACCGCATCAGCATCGACGGTGCCTTCGGCTGAGGCACATCATGGGCTCGAACCGATACGGTGCCTCGCTCGGTCACGATGTAGATCCAACTCCAAGCGCAACGTTGATTGGGATACAAACCCGTGCGCACGAACCCGCCCACGGAGCCATCCGCAGACGCGAAATCGAAATACCAACTTTCGTTCCACCACCTGCCCGACCCTGGTGCGTGCGGGTGCTCCAACGAACGCAAGGATTCCATTGCGGATTCGGCGACTACGGAATCGGCACGTAGTACATGCCCGGATCAGGAACTTCAACGCCTTCAGGTGCGCCTTCGATCAATGACAAGAACGGATACAGATCCAGGCTGTCGCGTGGCACCGTCCAGTCTTGGAGCTCCGCGATTCCGGCAGCGACTGCAAACGGCCGCAAGAACGAAAAATACACATACGCACCACAGTCGATCTTCTCACTGCGCTCCATGGCGGCAATCGCTCGATACTGCGCGCGCTGCGCAGATTTAGCAGCGGCGGTGAGCTCGGCGATGCCCGCGTCATCGATCAACCGCAGTTCACCATCGGCAGAATCAAACAAGCCAAATGCCTGCACATGCGGCAGATAGTCATGGGGTTCGGTCACCGCAGTGCCAAAATCGGTCACTCCGAAACTCACACCGTCGAGAATAAATGCACACAACACCGTATTGAACGGCATTTCGGCTGCGACATTCGCACTCCACGCGAAGTCGCTCACTCCCATTTTCACGAAATGCCGCAACAACAACACACGTCCGTCGGGAAGGTGATACGGCCCACTGTCTTGATAGCCAGAGCGCGTATCAAACCACAACAGAAACTCATACGACGTCAACAATGCGTTGAGTCGTGAAATGCGAGAGAGGTGCTCCGCGTCGACAATCGGCACACACTGCGAAGCAATCTCTTCGACATATCGAGTAAACGGAGTCACCACACCATCGGCATCGGCAGCCTGCAGCGTGCCGTCATCACCGCGATATCCGCTCGCCGCACGCTTCCAGAAATCCAACACAGTCGCGGTGCGCACGAGATCTTGTTCGAAGTCGAGCATGCCCGCGCCCGCGAGCACCGTGCGACCAACGAAATGAAAATTCGCGATTGACCACATACGCACCGTGTCGATTTCGTTGCCGACAGTTCGGCCGGCGCGACCGATTTCCTCAGGCGACATCGCGGCCGCAATCTCCACCATCATTTCGGGGTAGCGACGATACGCCTCAACGCACGCCACAGTGATGTACGCGGTGATCGGAATCAACGCAGACTCCAACGCTGTGCGTTGCGATGTGAGGTCGAACGAAATTTCGCTGTGATACCGAATCAGCCGATTCACTTCGGCTTTGTAATAGCCCTCGGGCATAACTAGGCCGGTCACGTTGCGGCTCTCAGCACACCGATTTCGCCGGAACAGTCGAGTTCCACGGCGTCGCCGTCTGCAACTTCTCCAGAAAGTTGCGACCCCATGATGCACGGCACTTGATATTCACGGCTCACGATCCCAATATGGCTCAGTGGCGTACCCGACAGACACACGACGCCCGCGAGGTCGTCGAAGATCGGCGCCAAGAAGGTCGCTCCCGCATCGTTCACGCAAGCAATCACGCCTTCTGCGCCGGTGTCCATGAGTTCGAGCACATCGACAGGAGCGTTCAAAACCCGCCAGATGCCCCTGACCGGGGCAGCGTCAAACACTTTCGTACCAGAAGCAAGGTGTGCAGTCATCGGCCGCGCACATTATCCCGCGTGCAACAAGACACCTTCATGCGTGAGGAGCCATCGCTTGATCGCCAAGTTCGCCGCCTGGCCGTCGTTGGTTCCTCCGTAACCTCCAAGCTGACCCTTGGCTGCGATCACCCGATGACAAGGGACAATGAAAGGAACTGGGTTGTGAGCCATTGCGCTCCCCACTGCCCGCGCAGCTTTCGGGCGCCCCGCCATTCCAGCCAGTTCACCGTACGAAACGGTTTCGCCCCACCCCACTTCACGGCGCAGCGTGACGAGCGCGTCACGAGCAAATGAACCGGTCACGCGAACAAGGTCGACGTCACACTCAAACTCGCGTCGACGGCCGCCGAACCAACATTCGAGTTCGTCGGCAATACTCGGAACAATCTCATGGTCAGCACCTCCCACGATCGAGAGCCCGGCCTGCTGCGTCCAAACGATTGCATTCACTCCGGCCGCTCCTGCCACGACCGTAACTTCGCCGATCGGCGTGCTCTGGCGCCACCAAACCTCATTCACCGGGCAATAACCTCGACGCGAGCGTCGTTGAAACAAGCGCCGTCGCCAAGATCCGACAGCGTGTCGGGCACCAAGGCATTCACGCCGACGCCGTCCAACATCGCGTTGAGCCATACGCCTTTGGTCATAGAGACCACTCCCGGCCGAACATCATCATCGATGGTCACGGTGGTCTGCACCGATCCAGCTGCGTTGAATACGCGAACGTCGCAACCATCGGTGAGGCCGCGAAATGAGGCATCAACCGAATGAACTCGTATCGATACATCGGGAGAGTTGAACTCTCCAAATATCGAATTGATCAATCGCGGACTCGCCGGCGTTATCAACGTCAATGGGTACGGATCCTGAAGCTCTTCAAAACGAGGCACGGCGAAAATCGGAAGCGCGGCGAGATTCGCTTTGCCTGTGCTCGGCGTGCGCGTAGCGAACTGAATCACAGTGCCCGGCTCATGCAAAACTCTCGTCGCCAGAGGATCGCCGCCATCTTGTATGGATTGCGCTCGCAACTCGACGGAGCTCTGCGGGAACCGCTCACCATCAAAGCCAAGCCGTACTGCAAGCCGCACGGCCAGATCATGGTTGCTCAACGATTGACCAATGGGCTCAATGACTTTTGTCGTCGGCTGCAACACGTACGAACCGTACGAAACCGCGACGTCTTCGTACTCGTAGTTGGTGGTTGCTGGGAGCACCACGTCGGCCCAACGCGCAGTATCAGTGAGGACCTGCTCGTGCACGACAGTGAACAGATCCTCGCGTTCGAGCCCACGAACCACATCATGTTGATTTGGGTTCATCACTACGGGGTTTGCACCCTGCACGAATAGCACCGAAATTGGTGGGTCGTAGTGCGGATCGACCAGTTTCGCTCCGAGCTCGTTCATGTTGAGGTGTCGCGGTCGTGGGGTGTGACGTTCTTGTGCAGCGCGACCTCCTGATCCAATGGGTGCAGCCTCCGATTGGCTCACCATCACACCAGCTCCGACCACTCCGAACTGACCCACGAGCGCGGGCAGGGCCATAACCGCTGCGCACGCGGATCCGCCGTTGCGCGTGCGTTCCAGCCCCCAGCCAGGACGCAACATTGCTGGCCTGATCGACGCCAGATCTCGAGCGATCGATTGAATATCATCGACTTCGATGCCGCATACATTCGCGGCACGATCCAGCGTCCACACACGAGCGGCGTCGAGAAATGGCTCGACACCTTCGACATGGGCCTCGACAAACGCTCGATCAATCCAGTCGCGAGCTTCGAGTTCACGCGCAATCGCGTACGCCAATACCACATCCGTGCCAGGCCGTACACCGACCCAGTGGTCGGCGCGCTTCGCTACTCCAGTTCGTCGGGGATCGATGACGATCAACCGAGCGCCGCGTTCGCGTTGCGCCACATTGAGCAACGGAAGCAGATGAGTATTGGAAACCGTCGGGTTCGCGCCCCACAAAATGATGAGCTTGCTATACACAACGTCGGCGGCGTCTGCCGATGGCATATCTCCATAGGTGTACGCATACGCGAGGCCGTGAGTCAACGCGCAGATCGTGTGATCGACTTCGGTCGCGCCAAGCCTGCGAAATAGTCGTTCGGTCAACACGCTTTGCAACGACGCCGCGGACGAGTTATAGACGTACGGCACAATCGACTCCGCGCCGTTCGCTGCTATAGCGGCGTGCATCCGTTCGACAACAACGTCCAGTGCTTCGTCCCACGTCGCCGTTCGGAATTCTCCCGAGCCTTTCGGTCCACTACGAATCAGCGGGTTCTCAATGCGAATCGGCGAATAGACGCGCTCAGCATGGTGCTTGACCTTTTGACAAATAAAGCCATCCGTTAGGGGGTTCCCCGCCGCCGCCGCAATGTCAGTGATCCGGCCGTCCTGTACAGAAACAGCTAGTGAACAGGTGTCGGGGCAGTCCAGCGGGCACGACGTCTGCGCGGTGTAGGTCATGATCCGAGTCTCGCACTCCACGGCGCTCACAACCACGGAATTGCCAAAATCCTCCCAAATCGGAGGTACCGCCCCTCAGGGTCGGCGCAGAAATGCCGAAGTTCTGGGTATGGAGCGGAGTAGGGCTAATCGCCGCACGATTGGAGTGCGGATCGCCGCAATCACGGTCATGGCAATCACCGGATCGGTAGCGTTTGCCTCAAATACTGCTCCAACATCTGAGATCGCGGGACCAAATTTCACGAACCCCGCGACGACAAAGACTCCATCACCGAATTCGGCCAACGAACGCGGTTCAACGACGACCGCACCGCAGTCGCAGCGCACACCAACCAGCGATCGGCCAACTTCAACGTTAGCAACGGCACCAAACACAACTGCCGCTCCGCCATCGAAATCAAGTCCGGCGACAACCAACCCTGCGCCACCGGTAGTCGTCGCCACGGTCCCATCTACGACCACACCAACAGCCGTCCACGGCGGGTCAACTAGCGGAGGGGTCTACTGCAACGGTTGGATCACACGGGTTGCGCCCGCGAGCCACCTCACTGTCTACGACACAACGGGTGGTCGCTTGCCGACTGCTACTGACTGCGCAAACGCACACGCCTTCTATGACATTGCTGTGGCGTCCAACGCCAAATACAACGACATCAACGTCGCCAAAGCCAACAACTTCCGGCCCGGCGGTGATCCGCCGGGGCAATACGCACAGCACTACGTCAATTGGAACAAGACACCGGGTGTTGCTGACCCCACGAATCCCGAAGGCCTTGTGTACCACTTCGACGCTGCAGGAAACGCCACCCTCATTGGTATCTACTTCTTCGAAAAGGGTGGACCACTCAATCAGCCGGCGGGGCCGTTAACCATCTGGCATTCACACACGCCGACCGCCGCGCGCATGTTGCACATTTGGACGTTCCCCGGAACGCGCGACCCGTTCGCACTCATGCTTTCTGGTGCGCGCTAAGGAATCAAGCCCAGGGCGCGAACTGCATCGCGTTCTTCACTGAGTTCGGCATTTGACGCATCGATTCGGGCTCGCGCCACATCGTTGAGATCGAGACCTTGCACCACCGTCCACTTGCCGTCGTTGGTGGTGACGGGAAGGCCAGTTATCAAGCCTTCCGGCGTACCGTACGACCCATCGGAGCAAACTCCCATGCTCACCCAATCGTTCGCCGGAGTTCCCAGCGCCCAATCCCGCACATGATCCACTGCGGCATTCGCCGCGCTTGCCGCACTCGACAAACCCCGAGCTTTGATGATCGCCGCACCGCGTTGCTGCACGGTTGGGATGTATTCGTTTTCATACCACGCTTGATCATTCACAGCTTCGTGAGCGTTGTTTCCTGCTACTTCTGCGTGGTACAGGTCAGGAAATTGCGTCGCGGAATGGTTGCCCCAGATCGTCATTTTCGTGACGTCGCGAACCGAAGCGCCAGTCTTGCGCGCAAGCTGTGCCTTCGCGCGATTGTGATCGAGTCGCATCATTGCAGTGAACCGCGACGCGTCGATAGCCGGAGCGTTGTTCATGGCAATCAAGCAATTTGTGTTGGCGGGATTGCCAACCACGAGAATCTTGATGTCGTCGGCTGCCCCCGCGCTCAGCGCTTTGCCTTGCGTCGTAAAGATCCCACCGTTGATCTTCAGCAAGTCACTGCGTTCCATGCCGTCTTTGCGCGGTACCGAACCCACCAGCAACGCGTAGTTCGTGGCCTCAAACGCTTTGAACGGATCATCGGTCGGTACAACCCCAGCAAGCAACGGGAACGCACAGTCTTCGAGTTCCATGACCACGCCACCCAGCGCGTCGAGTGCTTGCGGAATCTCGAGCAAGTGCAGAATTACTGGTTGGTCAGGTCCCAGCATTGCCCCACTGGCAATTCGAAACAGCAAGCTGTAGCCAATCTGGCCAGCGGCACCGGTGACTGCAACGCGAACGGGTGCTTTCATGAATCAGACCTCGTACTTTTGGGCGGGCACTTCCCGCCGACAACCCAGCGAAATTACTCGCCAGCAGCAAATTCTGGCGAAGCGGCTTCCTCTGCATCGAGTTCGCACAACAACAACTCCCGAGCCTCTCGCAACTCGGCGATTCGTTCTGCTGCAGCGTTATTCGCACCCCCACTGTCAGGATGCGCGTCGCGCAACATAGCGCGGAACCGTTTGTTGATGTCGTCGCGCTCAAGGGTGTATTCCGGAGCACAGCCCAGCACACTCATCGCCCACCGCCGTTGCGAATCGATGCCGTCCCATGCCGATTCGGCGGCTGGCCTCCCGCGTTTCCACGTGACTCCGGGCGCCCACGGCACTTCCGCAGGAATCCCAGCAACTAAGCGTCGTATCAGTACACCGCGGGGATACCGGAAGCGACCATCGACAGCATTGCCGATGGTCTGCAACGCGACGACTCGAGGCGTCGGAGGAAGGCTCGCCGCGGCCATGATCGCCCCCACAATCTGTGGTGTTGCCGCGCCGTGGATATCCAGTTCGACAATGGTCGAACCATTCTCAACCACCACACGATGACGACTTCGATCGAGGCCCTGCACGTCGGTTTGCATTCGGAACCACAACGCGATTCCGGGGATCGCCAAACCACCGGCTGCGTCATGCAACAGCCCTGGGATCAAATCAATTTGATCATCATCGAGCGAATCGACGCGACTGTGCACGACGGCTCCGAGTAGTAATCCACCAAATCCGCTTCCCGACATCGGCAACAACGCAGTCCCCAATGCCACGCGACGGGTCGGCATCGTTCGACGGGTGTGGCGCACCACAAGTTCGGCGAGCACTTCATCAAGCTCAGCCATTACGAGTTACTTCGAATGCGGGATAACCGCAACGATTGCCAGCACCACCAGGTATACCGCAACTGCCGTCAACACCACAGTGGCCAATGCTCGCTGCACAAACGGGTTCGGATGTTGCGGGCCAAGTTGCTGGTGCAAACCACACTGTGCACAACGGTTGGTGGCCGCCACAACAGCGTTGCCACACAGCGAACACTCAACCGGCGCCGTCGCGGGTAGGGGGCGGGGCGGGGGCGGCGCTTCGTAACCGTTCATCGGTTCGTGGCCGCGTTGCGTTCGGCGGCATCAATAAAGTTCTTGAACAACAACGCGATCGTCGTAGGGCCCACACCGCCGATTCGCGGTGTGATCCAGCCCGCAACCGCTTCGCAACGTTCGTCGACGTCGGGCAGCAACTTTCGCCCTTCGTATCGCACTCCACCACCGACGACGACGCACCCCGGTGTGATGTGTTCTGGTCGCAAAATCCCGGGTACTCCGGCGGCTGCAATCACAATGCCAGCCCGACGGGTGTAGTCACTCCAGTTCTGCACACCTGTGTGCACGACAGTGACCGCCGCATTCGCAGTTGGTCGCTTTTGCGACAGCAACAATGCAAGCGGCCGTCCAAGCGTGGTCCCTCGGCCCAGGATCACAACTTCCTGGCCGGAAACCGGAATTTCGTAATGAGCGAGCAAAGCCTCAATACCCGCGGGAGTGCACGAGACCGGGCCGGGCATACCAAGCGCAAGCCGCCCGACGTTTTCGGGATGGAGTCCATCGACGTCTTTGGAAGGATCAATCGTTATCAACGCGGCATCAAAATCGATCTGCGGCGGCATGGGGTGTTGCATCAACATCGCGTCGACCCGCGGATCAGCGTTGAACTCGCGAATCGCTGCGAGCACATCGGCCTGCGATGCATCGTCGCCGAGGTGGACGTGCGGCGACGCACAGCCAAGTTCCGCGGCTTTGGCCTGCTTCATGCGGATATAGCCCGCGCTCGCGCTCTCGTTGCCAACAAGAATCGTTCCGAGCCCAGGTGTGTAACCCGACGCGAGCAACGCATCGATGCGCGGTTGCAACGCTGTGAATACTGCGTCAGCAACGGGCGCTCCAGGCATCAAGATTGCACTCACATATCGCAATCTACCGGCGGCCACCCCACCAACCACCAGTTCTGATCCGCTCGGAGCGCCCATTTGGGCACTCCCACGCGCGCAAAACTACGAAGTGGGCCCAGAACTAATGCAGGAAGTGGCGTTCGCCGGTGAACACCATTGCGAGTCCGAGTTCGTCGGCTCGTTTCACTACATCGTCGTCGCGCACCGAGCCACCTGGTTGAATCACTGCCGCAACTCCCGCGGCCGCGGCGGCTTCGACGCCGTCGGGGAACGGGTAGAACGCGTCGCTCGCGCACGCACCGCCGATCGCCCGGCCGTTGGCCTTCTTGGCGGCAATTTCCCCGGATTCGACACGATTTTGTTGGCCGGCTCCGATTCCCCACGCCACGCCGTCTTTCACCAACACGATCGCGTTGCTCTTGACGTGACCGACGAGTCGCCAAGCAATGGAAAGATCGGCCCATTGCGTTTCGCTGGGCGCGATGTTTGTAACGACCTTCCACGTGTCGCGCGTCGTGGCAAAATGATGCGGGTCTTGGATGAGAAACCCACCCGAGACTTGCCGCACATCCGTGGTCCACGCGTTCGGTGGCGCCGCGGTGATGAGCCTGGTGTTTTTGCGTTTCGCGCGGAGCGCGTCGATGACGCCCGGCGCATAACCGGGGGCGATCACAACGTCGGCTTGTGGGCCTGCCACCATCTTGTCGACTGTGGCTTCATCCACAATGCGATTCACTGCAACGATGCCACCAAACGCACTGCGTTCATCACATTCCAGGGCATGCTTGTACGCGGTCGCCAAGTCGTTGCCTACCGCGGCCCCACACGGATTCGCATGTTTAATGATGGCACATGCAGGTTGATCACCCAGGTCGAACGCGCACTTCCACGCGGCGTCAGCGTCGTACAAATTGAGGTAACTCAGCGCGACTCCCGAGTGTTGCTCAATGGTGTCGAACCAACTCGTGGTACCTCGGACGCGATACCGAGCCCCACGTTGATGCGGGTTTTCGCCGTAGCGAAGCACATCCTCTGTACGTTCCAAGGCAAGGTTGACGTGCTTAGGTTGGGGTTCGTTAGCTTGGAACCACTGCACAATGTTCGCGTCGTACGCGGCAGTTGCCGCGAACGCTTCAAGCGCGCAGGCGCGGCGAGTCTCGGAGGTCACGTTGCCCGAGTGCGCGCGAAGTTCTTCCAGGATCGGGTCGTACTGGTCAATGCGGGTAACAATCGTGACGTGCTCATGATTCTTTGCTGCAGCACGCGTCATTGCGGGGCCACCAATGTCGATCAGGTCGACGCCATCACCAGTGCCGTATTCGAAGTCATTTGGTTGTTGCCCAAACGGATACAGGTTAGAAACCACTAACTGAATCGCCACGATGTCGTGCTGCGCCATGTCGGCGATGTGGCTAGGGCTCGTCGGGTCGGCCAACAGACCCCCATGAATTTTGGGGTGCAGCGTGACCACTCGGTGATCCAAGATTGGTGGCACGCCAGTGAGATCCGCGACATCCGTTACCGGCAACCCGCTTGCCGCGATGGCCGCAGCAGTACTACGCGATGACACAAGTTCAATGCCAAGGTCGTGCAATCCGCGTGCGAAGTCGACCAAGCCAGTTTTGTCGTAGACACTCAACAGCGCCCGCGTCACTTTCACGTTCATAGCTTCACTTCCAATTCGCCGCGTGCAATGCGCGCGATCACGTCGGGATACAGCTGACGTTCGACAGCCTTAATGCGCTCGTGCAACGAATCCTCGGTGTCGGTCTGCAATACCGGCACAGCTTCTTGGGCGAGAATCGGGCCATCGTCGACTTCGAGCGTGACGACGTGCACTGTGCAGCCGGTTACTTTGACGCCAAATGCAAGTGCATCACGTACTGAGTGCCAGCCTTTGAACGACGGTAGCAGCGCCGGGTGCGTGTTGATCATGCGCCCCGCGTAAGCGTCGTGAATTGGCTTTTCGAGAATCGTGCCGAACCCTGCCATTGCAATGAGATCGAGTTCGTGTCGATCAAGGACATCGACAACACGGTGCGTGTACGCAACTCGATCAAAGCTCGTGCCGAAGTCGTCGCGCTGCACAATTTCCACTGCGACATTGTTGCGACGAGCAACCTCAACAGCCCCACATTCGCGATCAACAAGAAGCATCGCAATTGGCAAATCGCCCCGCTCAAGCATTGCGGCCAGAATGGTGCCGCTGCCCGATGCCAGCACTCCGATCCGCACCCTACGACCTTAATGGGTAGGGCCGAAGTTGGCTCGCTCGACTGCATCAGGATTTCTCAGTACGCCATCGTTGCCCGCTCGATTCGACGAATTAGCCTCGCCCCTATGCGCCGAACTTCTCTAGGTCGAACCCGTCCATTCATGACTGCCTCGATCGCCCTCGCGGCGATGATCACGATCGGAGCGTGCGGATCCGACAAAACGACGGTCGATGCTGGGGGCGAACCGGCATCCGGAACCAAGTGTGTCGCACCCGCGGCTGACGGAAAACCAACCGTACTGCTTCCCAAATCACCGGCGTCCGAACTGGGCATCAAAGACAACACAGTCGGCTCCGGACCAGCAATCGAGGAACACGCGACGGTCACCGTCAACTACATCGGTTGTGGCCAACTCTCAGGCAAACAGTTTGATTCGTCGTGGGACAGTGGGCAACCCGCCACGTTCAGTATCGACCAAGTCATCCCGGGCTGGACCAAGGGACTCCTCGGCATGAAAGTCGGCGGGCGTCGCACGCTCACCATCCCCGGCGCGCTTGCCTACGGCGCAACCCCACGCGAGGGTTCAGGTATACAACCGGAAGAAACCCTCGTATTCGTTATCGATTTGATCTCTATCCGCCCGCCCGTTGCGACAACCACCACAAAGCCTGCGGATCCGGCGGTTGTCGCAGCCATCGATAAGCGGGGCAAACCAACGGTCACCCTCCCCGATGCGCCCGCGACCGATCTGATCATTGTTGACGACGTCGTCGGCACCGGTGCGGAGATCACGCCAGGAGCGACAGTCACGGTGCACTACGTGGGAGTCGGGCAACTGAGCAAGCAGCAATTCGACGCGTCGTGGGACCGTGGCCTACCCGCCACGTTCAGTATCAACCAAGTTATCCCGGGCTGGACCAAGGGACTCCTCGGCATGAAAGTCGGCGGGCGTCGCACGCTCACCATCCCCGGCGAGCTTGCCTACGGCGCAACCCCACGCGACGGTTCAGGTATACAACCGGACGAAACGCTCGTGTTCGTTGTCGACCTCGTCGCGGTCGCATAATCCAAGCTTTCCCGTCGCCCCAACATCCGTTACCTAACCCGAAAGAATTTCGCCATGCTCGAAGAAATCGAATCCCGAGGCAAGCCGGTCATCACGGTTCCAGCGTCGCCAGTATCAACTATGGAAATCGTTGATGACATTGAGGGCACTGGTACCGCAGTACCGGTCGGCGGCCACGTCACGGTGCACTATGTCGGTGTTGGCCAAGCAAGCGGCAAACAGTTTGACGCGTCTTGGGATCGCAATGAAGAGATCAGCTTTGGGTTGAACCAAGTCATTGCCGGTTGGCGCGACGGGCTCGTCGGGATGAAGGTCGGCGGTCGGCGCACGCTCGTCATCCCCGGCGACCAGGCGTACGGCAAAAATCCGCCCCCTGGATCTGGGATCAAACCCAACGAAACCCTGATATTTGTGATCGATTTGATCGCAACTCGCTAAGCACTTCGCTCATCAACTCACCACGCAGCTGGCGCGAGTGTTAACTCGACCAACTGCATCTGCAACATCCGCGCGCCGCCCAGATATCCGAAGTACCGTCAGTCATCTAGCTGACATCTTGGACATGGGGGCACGATGAGCGACACATCCACCACACCCGAAACACCGGCTCCGGCTCGTGCTCCTGCCAACGAACGCCTGCGCCCACCCAGAGCGCGAGCAAAACCATGGCTGAGTATTGCCGTCGCGGGCATTGCGGGTGCCATCGTGTTGCTGGGCGCGGGCGCACTCGGCAGCGAGTACAGCGAAAACTGGGCATCAATCACCGTCGGCATCGCCGTCGTCGCGGCATACCTCCTGGAGTACATCGCCGGGCGAGTCGTGCAGGCCGCGTGCACCACGATCGTCGCATTCGGCATTCCCACGTTCGTCACACTCGCGATAACACCTATTCACACCTACAACGGTTTTCGCATGATCGTATTGCTATCGATCGCGCTGTGGGTCGCCGTGTTCATGGTTGGCGGCACGCGCGGTCGTGCGCTGTTTCTTGCCCTCGCCATGCTCGGCGCGTGGACATTCGCCGTACTTGAGGTGGGCCACGTGCAAGACACAGCACGGGTACTGCAGTCGATCGTGCCTTTCGCAACGCCGACGTACGATTTCGACCAGCCCGACTGCGAGTTTTATGAATACGACGATGAAGGCAACTTCGTGGAAAACCAAGACTGCGCCGCGCAGTACGAAGCGGCATCCCGACGACCGCCGCTGCCCGACTACTCGCTCGGAATCGGCCTAGTTTCGTTGCTCTTCGCCATGATGTTCCTCGCTGGCATGGTCACAAACGACGGCCGAAATGCCAACGGCCTCGGCACCGCATTCGCAATACCAGCGCTCATCGCGATTACAACGGCAGTTGGCGCATTTGCGTTGAAGCTCGACTCAATCTGGTTCGGCGGTGTGTTGGCAATGATTGGCGGTCTCATACTCGGGTCGATCGGCAACGGCAACCGCCGTTTCACGACCTGGGCGGGAGCCCTCGGAGTCGGCGCCGGAATTCTCCTATTCACCGGTGACGTGGCGGAGAAGTGGTTCGATAGCGACAGCGGTTTGGTGCTCGGCCTTACCTGGATCGTCGCCGGAGTAGTGGCAATCGTGGCAGCAGTAAAAATGGCGAGCCCGCACGATGACGACTACGAAACCGCTACAGATTCTTGACGATCTCCACCATGAGTTCGCCTGCTTCTGTCGGGTTCGCTCCAACTTTCACGCCAGCACCTACCAGCGCTTCCATCTTCGCCGCGGCCGTGCCCTTGCCACCACTCACGATTGCGCCCGCGTGGCCCATCTTCTTGCCTGCTGGGGCCGTTTGGCCTGCGATATAGGCAGACATCGGCTTGGTCACCGACGCCATAATGAATTCGGCAGCTTCCTCTTCAGCCGAACCACCAATTTCGCCAATCATCATGATCGCATGCGTTTCAGGGTCGGCTTGGAACGCCGCAAGGCAGTCGATGAAGCTCGTGCCCGGTACCGGGTCACCGCCAATACCAACACAGGTAGTCACGCCGATGCCCTGGGCTTGCAGTTCGTAGAGTGCCTGGTACGTGAGCGTGCCCGAGCGGCTCACGATGCCAACGTTTCTTGCTCCCGGAACGGCTTCTTTGGCGATGTGGCCAGCGGTAATTCCGATGTTGCATTTTCCGGGGCTGATAATCCCTGGGCAGTTCGGGCCGAGTAGCCGCACGTCTGGGTAATCGCGTTGCAGCTTGTTGAAGAACCATGCTTCATCGTGTGCGGGCACACCTTCAGTGATGCACACGATGAATTCGATTCCGCCCTCGGCAGCTTCCATCACCGCAGAGCGCACGCCCGCTGCGGGGATAAATATGCAGCTCGCAGTCGCGCCCGTTTCCTTGACCGCCTCAGCGACACTCGCGAACACAGGGATGCCGTCGACATCGGTGCCAGCCTTTTTAGGGTTTGTACCTCCAACAACCTGCGTGCCGTACGCGCGATTCAGATTGGCGTAGTACTTGCCCTGGGATCCGGTGACACCCTGATAGATGACCTTGGTGTTTTCATCAACAAAAATAGCCATGTTCGGTCCTCAGCGGGAAGCGAGCTCGACGGCTTTGCGAGCCGCCTCGAGCATTGTCGGGGCCATCTGCAGCTTGTCGCCGAGATGCGGTTCGAGAATCGCGCGACCTTCGTCGGCGTTCGTTCCATCAAGGCGGATCACGATCGGGCTCTTGATGTCGATGGCGGCGAGTGCACCGATGATGCCATTCGCCACTTCTTCGCCCCTCGTAATGCCTCCGAAAATGTTGATGAAAATCGATCGGACACGAGGATCGTTGTCGATGATCGTGAGGGCATTAATGAACTTCTTAGCGTCGGCGCCGCCGCCAACATCCAAGAAGTTGGCCGCGGTTCCGCCCGCTTGATTCACCACATCGAGCGTGCTCATCGCGAGCCCTGCCCCGTTCGCGATAATGCCGACCGACCCGTCGAGGCCTACGTACTGCAAGTCGGCTTCGTGTGCAGCTTGTTCACGGTCGTCACGAATTTGCATCGATTCAAACTCTGCCCAGTCGTGACGGAACCCAGCGTTATCGTCGAGACTTACTTTGGCATCGAGTGCGTGAACTTTGCCATCCGGCGTGACGATGAGTGGGTTGATCTCAGCCAAGTCAGTGTCGCCTTGCACGTAGGCGTCGTACAACTTCATCAACAACGTGACGGCTTGATCAGTGACAGAAGCATTGAGTTTCGCGGCGAGCACCCAATCGCGGCACTGCGCTTCGGTCAGCCCGTCGACTGGGTCGATGTGGATCTTCGAGATCGCATCGGGGTCCTGTTCAGCGACGGTCTCGATTTCCACGCCGCCTTGAGCACTCAGCATCCCGAAGTACTTTTTCGCGGAACGATCAAGTGTGAAACTCGCGTAGTACTCCTCGCTGATATCTGACGCGTGTTCGATCCACAGGATCTTGACGATGTGGCCTTTGATGTCGAGGCCCAAAATATTGGTGGCGTGTTCGCGACATTCATCAGGGTTTGCCGCCAGTTTCACACCACCAGCTTTGCCGCGCCCACCCACGAGCACCTGAGCCTTGACAACTACTGGGTAGCCAACTCTCTCGGCGGCGGCGACCGCGTCGCCCACGGTGCGCACGGCCTCGCCGGGCGAGACCGAGATTCCATACTGAGCAAACATCTGCTTGCCCTGATATTCGAAAAGATCCACTGCGTTCCTCATCTGATGGGGTGCCGAAGACGAATTTTTTGCGGCGGCGGATGTACCGTCACCGGATTGCGGCGCAACCCTAGAACCGTACCGCCAAGCCACTCCAAGCGAGACAATGATGGCCAACCAGACTTCCACCACCACCAGCGAACGCCGAACCATCGCAGTTGCGGCACTCAGTGTGCTCATCGTCGGCTTGCTCATCGCTGGTGGAATGCTGCTGGTGTTGAACCGAGGCGATGCCACGGCAGCCTGCGGGGGCCGCACGCCAATCGGGTTGGCCGCAGGTCTCCAGGTTGACGCTGAACTTTCGCCATTCAACGGCTCGCTTGGCGGGCACTGCGAGTACTGGGTCGTCTACCGAGATGGCAAGCTCCAAGCCGCAAAATCTCGGGTCGAGGGCCGTGACTGTGCGCTGCTTTGGTACACGCCGATCAACGCATTCCGGTGCGATGGTGCGCCCGTGGAATGGAGCGAATTGATCTATTGGCCCACCCGGATACTCACCGAAGGTGAATTCAAGGGCGCATTTGAAGTCGACTTCGGGCCGGCGCCGCCCGGTT
>SXGR01135373.1_pt1 | contig 22186 bp, 17 predicted proteins | sample 3174711 | NCBI WGS metagenome assembly SXGR01 (sample SAMN11356860, study PRJNA531348) | freshwater metagenome | isolation source: freshwater sample F1-60 | place: China: Fuxian Lake, Yuxi | collected 2017-12-25 | reverse complement strand
CGTCGTCGAACGCCTCTGCGATACGGAGAATCCGCTCCTCAATCGCATGGAACGCGAACGCCTTATCGACGAAGTCCTCGACGAAACCTTCGGGTTCGGCCCGCTCGAAGTCCTGCTCAAGGACCCGACCATCAGCGATATCCTCATCAACGGGCCACACAAGATTTACGTCGAACGTCGCGGCAAACTCGAAAAGACCGACGTGAAATTCCGCGATAACGAACACCTGTTGCAGATCATCGATCGCATCGTATCGAAAGTCGGTCGCCGAGTTGACGAAACCAGCCCGATGGTTGACGCGCGTCTGCCCGATGGTTCCCGCGTGAACGCCATTATCCCGCCGTTGGCGTTGGACGGCCCGTCGATGTCGATTCGCCGATTCGGCGCCAACCCGCTCAAGCTCGAAGATTTGTTGAACTACAAGGCATTTAGCCCTGAGATGGCGATGCTCATGGAGGCCTGCATCAAGGCACGCTTGAACCTCCTTATCTCCGGCGGTACCGGTTGCGGTAAAACCACGCTGCTCAACACGCTGTCGAGTTTCATCCCGCATGACGAACGCGTGGTGACCATCGAGGATGCCGCCGAATTGCAGCTGCAACAAGATCACGTTGTCCGCCTCGAAACACGCCCGGCGAATATCGAAGGCAAAGGCGCGGTGCTGACGCGCGACCTCGTGCGAAACGCCCTGCGTATGCGGCCTGAACGCATCATCATCGGCGAGTGCCGCGGCGCGGAAGCGCTCGACATGTTGCAAGCCATGAACACCGGCCACTCGGGTTCGATGACGACACTGCACGCCAATACCTGTCGCGACGCGCAGGCTCGTCTCGAAACCATGATCATGATGGCCGGCATGGAGTTGCCGATCAAGGCCATGCGTCAACAAATATCGTCGGCGGTCGATCTGATCGTACAGGCGAATCGTCTGCAAGGCGGCCCGCGCAAGATTACCTCGCTCAGCGAAATGCTCGGCATGGAAGGCGACGTCATCATCATGCAGGAGATCTTCCGCTTCAAGCAGCTTGGCATCGATCAAAATGGCCGTTGCTATGGGCAGTTCGAGGCGACAGGCGTTCGCCCTGGTTTCATCCCGCGCCTCGAAGCCGCGGGCATCAAGCTGCCGACGAACTTGTTCCAAGAACGTGTTTTGATGCGCGACTAGAATTTCCCCCCTCTCCCTCTCGGAGAGGGGCCGGGGGTGAGGGCCGAATCGTCAGTACTGGATACCGCACCCTCACCCCCAACCCCTCTCCCAGAAGGAGAGGGGAGAAATGACCACCACCACCTCAACCCTGCGGGGGGAGGAGGACTCGCTCCTCCCCCTCGGGTGCGAGGGGGAGCTTACGAACGCGAAACCTGGAGGATGTGCTTCCATGTCTCCCATTTTGATCTACGCTCTGGTTTTCGTCGGTGTCTCGGCCGTCATCGGCATGCTCTATTTCATGTTCGGCGAGGGCCAAGCGAAGACCAGCGAACGTCTTGATCTCCTCACCGGCAAGAAACGTAAGGACGACGAGGCGACGACGATTCTCAAGAAGACTGCCATCGAGCGTGACAAGAAATCGCTCCTGGAGGCGATCACGCCCAACGTCCCGACCTTACAGAAGCTGATCGTGCAAGCGGACGCCAACATCACGCCCAGCAGCTTCATGGCCATCAGCGTGATCTTGGGCGTGCTCGGCTTCACCGTGAGCTGGCTGGGAGGCGTCAAGATCTATTTCGCGCCGCTCCTGGGCGTGGTGCTCGCGGTCGTGCCGTTCGCCTGGCTGTTGCACAAGCGTTCGAGCCGACTGAAGAAATTCGCGTCCCAGCTGCCCGAATCGCTCGAACTCGTCGCGCGCGCCCTGCGTGCCGGTCATAGCCTCGCGGCCGGTCTGCACGTCGTCGCCGAGGAAATGCCCGCGCCGATCGCGGACGAATTCAACCGCGTCTACGAAGAGCAGAACCTTGGCATTCCGATCGACGAGGCTCTGAAGTCGATGTGCGAACGCGTGCCCAATCTCGATCTCCGTTTCTTCGTCACTTCCGTGGCCATCCAGCGCATGACCGGCGGCGATTTGGCGGAAATCCTCGACAAGATCGGCTACGTGATCCGCGAACGTTTCCGCATTCTCGGCCAGGTCCAAGCCCTCACGGCGGAAGGTCGGCTTTCGGGTGTCGTCCTGATGGGACTGCCGTTCGTACTGTTCTTGACCATGCTCCACATCAAGTACGACTACGTCGAAAAGCTGTGGACGCACCCTTTGGGCGTGAAGATGTCGGTATGCGCGCTCATCATGCAGCTCGTCGGAGCGCTAGTGATTCGCAAGATCGTGAACATCAAAGTGTAATTTGTTTAGCCGCGGGTCGTAGACCCGCGCGGGTCTACGACCCACGGCTAAGCGGCGCGTAGCTAAACCAGGTAAGAACGAAATTTGTAGCAAATGGGAGTCAAGAAGCCTTGCCGGAAGTGACGAGAATATCAGGGAGAACGATTCTTCCGATTGCTCCAACAACGGCAGGCGACTCGAAGGCTCTCTGCATACGAGGATATCCTCCATGTTGTTCGCAGCCTTCGGCATTGAAGACATGATTCCCGTGCTCGTCTTCGCAGGAATCGTCGCGGCGATCTGGGCAGTTTTGTCCATGATCTCGAACCGCAACAGTCAGGCGCAAGATCGGTTGTCGCGTTTGAATCGGCTGCCGTCCCTGGCCGACATGGACGATCCGACAAAGGCGGGCACGAACGGCAAGCTCCAGGGCTTGACCGACGCCGTCAAGTCGATCTCGAAACCCCTGATGCCGCAAACCGCGGGCGAGCAAGACGCCTTGAAGAACAAGCTCGCCAACGCCGGTTTCCGCTCCGAAACGGCGCCGATGGTCTACTCCGGCATCCGGCTCGTCAGCCTGGCGGTCTTCTTTTTGATCGCGCTCGCCATCTTCGTGCCGGGCCGACCGTTCGGCTGGAAGATGTTGCAGGGCATCGTCATCCTGACCGGCCTCGGCTTTTATCTGCCGAGCATGATCCTCTGGTATCTGCGCTCGAAACGTATGGAAGAGATTTTCCTCACGCTGCCCGACGCTCTGGATCTCTTGGTCGTGTGCGTCGAATCGGGCCTCGGGCTCGACGCGGCCATGCGCAAGGTTTGCGATGAAATGGGCTCGCATGCCAAGACAATCGCCGAGGAATTTAATCTGGCGAACTTTCAGCTCCAGATGGGCCGGCCGCGGCGCGAAGTACTCCATGACCTCGGTGTGCGCACCGGCGTGGATGACGTGAAATCGTTGGCAGCCATCTTGATCCAGGCCGATCGCTTCGGATCCTCGATCGCCCAGGCCCTCCGCGTGCAGTCGGATGCCATGCGCACGCGCCGCAAGCAGATCGCCGAGGAAAAGGCCGCCAAGACCGCGGTGCAACTGTTGTTCCCGCTGATCCTGTTCATCTTCCCCGGCATCTTCGTTGTGCTCGTGGGTCCCGCGGCAATCAACATCATGGAGCACCTGCTGAAGAAACCCTAAAAATCGGTACTTCGTTTAGCACTCGCGTTGAGCCGCGCGCAGCGGACGCCTCGGCGCGAGCGCTAGACGAAGACTAAATAAATTCCCCCACATTTCAGGAGAAGTTCGATGAAAGGATTCATCAAGCAATTCGCGACAGGATGCGGCTTCGGCGCCATTCTGTTCACTCTCGCCGGCTGTTACCATTATCGTAATCTCGTCGATTCGTGCTGGCCGGAACGCCATAACGCCCAGGCCCGCCAGAGCATCCGCGACATGTCAAACGCCCAGGCCAACCAGGGCCACGAACTCGGCCAGACCATCTTCAACTGGCATTTCGAGCAGACCGACAAGGGCGCACCTAGCGCCCGCTTGAACGCCGCCGGCATCGAGGTGCTCAAGTCGATCTCGCGGCGCAAACCGTACCCCGACACGCAACTCTACCTGCAGAACGCTCAGGACATCTTTTACACCCAGGGGGCAAACGCCGACGAGGTGATCCGCAAACGCGACCAAATGAATAGTGATCGCAAGAAGGCGATTGCTGATTTCCTGCGCACCCAGACCGCGGTCCTGGGCGGCAGCGGCTACCAGATCGCCGTTCGCGACGTGGCCACGCCGGGCATCAACGCGAGGCCGATCACGGGCACCAAGGCCAATCCGACGGTCAATGGCGCCGTGCCGGGGCTGGAACAAAACTTCAAGGGCGTCTTGCCCGCTGAGGGCGTCGGCGGTGGCGGCATCGGCGGTGGCGGCGGCTCGGGTAGCGGCGGCTCGGGCGGCTCGGGCGGCGGCATGCCCGGCCAGTAAGCGGGACCACGCTCAGCCAATCTCGAGACGGGGAACTTCCGTTCCCCGTCCTTTATTTGGCATTGTTCAAGACACACGGAAAATGAAAAAGGACAGCACTCGGTAGAGAATGCTGTCCTCGGGACATCAAGCCAATCAGCTACAGTTAGTTCGGCATATTCACGATATCATTACCTTGTTTGGTCATCGCGTTGGTCAGAGTGCTGATAGCACCGGCACCCGCATAGTTGTACGGGAATGAACGAACCGTTGCATCACCCATGCATTGCAACGAACCGCCCGGGTAGGAAGCACCCCATGCGAATTTAGTGCCAGACTCATCTCTGCCGTGGGTGGCGGCGATCACCAGTCCGCTACCTGCGACATAGCAAGCAGTAGGGTTACCATAGTCATTGGTTGCCAAGCCCTTGTGGCCGACAAAAAGTGTGTTGGAAGTTCCGTCCGTAATGCTCGACATGGTCGTTCTGGGGTTGACAGTTGGGGCAGCGGTTGGCGTAATGGCGGTTCCAGTAGCCTCAAGCCCAGTGTTGTAGCCAAAATCGGAATTAAAATTTAGACCACTCCGACCACGTCCAGGGCACATATAGGCAGGAACCGCTATGGGCGGGGCAGCGGCAGCTGACGAAATGAAAACAGGTTGTTGATCGATATATGCCGTGATCTGGTATCCCCAACCGCCTTTATCTGGGTCTGCGCTGCCGGCTGTGCCGTTTGGGTTAACAGTCCCTCGCCACGGGAGGCACAGGACGACGTCGTGATAGCCGTGGAAAGCGAGACCGATGTTTTTCAGGTTGTTGGCGGATTGCGTGCGCGCTGCCGCTTCACGCACTTTCTGAACCGCAGGCACAAGCAACGAGATGAGAATGGCGATGATGGCGATAACCACCAGCAATTCGATCAGCGTGAATGCCTGGCGACCCTTCAGGACCTTCTTAATCATGGCGATCTCCTAAAAGAAAGAAAAGAAAAAAAACCATCGGGGAAATCCCCCACTTACAGCCAATTTGTCCAACAGATTAAGAATTGCTTATGTCATCTTTGTCTCCGCCCCCCCCAATTGCAAGTGAATTTTTGGGAAAAATGCGCAAATCAAGGTTTTGTTGTTGGAGCCGATCCGGCGACCGTGGCAAGGTAAGCTGCCTGATTTGGAGCGCGATTGCGGTGCAGCCCGTGGTTGATAAATCGATGTATCGTGTTTATTTTCAGATTGTGATAATTGTTGGCACCGTAATAAGGCGGTCCGGCCGATGAGTTTTTCTGGTGGATCGGTTCCGATACGGTCAACGGCGGGACGATGAGAAAAAATTAGGGCGTGTTGACAATAAATAGAGAAGCAAGAAAAGACCGGCGGAGGAGGTTATAAGATAAAATACTTATCGTGTACCGTGGGGCAGGTTGCCAACCTGCCTGAAGCTCCTTTGGCGGGTTGGCAACCTGCCCCACGTCGCCGGGTCCATTGCCTAAGTTTCCCTATTATTGCCAACACACCCCAATAAAATGTGGTAACCGTTGGGTGCACGACATGGTTTGCAGCTGCAAAGACGCGAAAACGGCGGCTTGTTGCGAGGGCGTGCTGGCTGTGGAACCGGCCCTGTGGACCTTCGTGCGCAAGGACGGCGTTGAGCCGACCAACAATCACATGGAGCGCCTGCTGCGTCCGGGCGTGTTGTGGCGCAAGAATGCTCTTGGCTGCCTCAGTGAAGGCGGATGCCGATTTGTAGAACGCATACTGACGGTCATGCAAACGTTGCGGCTGCAAAAGCGGCCCATGTTGGATTACTTGTATCGGTCGATGCTCGCCCATCGACTTGCTCAAGACGCCCCCCCCAACTAGTCGGAGTCGGGTCAACGGTGACTTTTTTTTTTCGCCGAGCGTGTGACAGGTTGCCGCTCGCGCTTCGGGTGTTCAACCATCATCGTAGTTATCACGCTCGGCGTGTTGGTATTCCATCACGCGGAAGGTGAGGGCTACGATTCTCCGCCTCATCGCGAAAAATATGCTAAGGATTGCATAAGCCTCGCGTGTGCTTCTATTCGAGCGTCCTGTCAGGCCGAGGAAAAACGACGAACCGTCATTCGGAACAGAGAACGGCGTGAAACCACCCAGCTACGTTCCCGCTGCCGAACCGATTAGTCTCTCGGCCTGGCTCGCTCGGACCGCACCGCGAGGGCGCAGCCCGTAACGCTCGCATCAGGAACCCGAATCATGAATGCGATCTCCTCCTCAACAACACGCTGGCTGCTGATTTGCCTTTGCGTCGCGATCCTCCTGCCTGCCAGCGCCGGTTCCGTATTCGCATCCTCGGCGTCCGATAGCCTCGCGGTCTCCGTGCCGATTCTTCACGCCGACGCTTTCCTGAATTGGATGTCTGACCGCGGGCACATGATTCAATTCTCGCTGGTGATCGTAACCGTAGGCATCGTGGTCATCTGGTGGTATCGATAGGCTGGTGCATTGTGTTTGGCTGCCTCTCACTCCCCCTCACGAACAAGGTAAAGCATGGCCAGTCAAAAAAGTTCTGCCAACATGGAATGGGATAACGCCGGCATCCCCGACGCCCCGACCGCTCCCCAAAGTCTGCGGCAAGCGGGCCTGAGCTTGAACTTCCTCAACGATCTCTTGATGCGCACGCTCTACGTGCAAGGCGTGATGCTCGGTCTCGATCTGGCGCGCCAGGTTTGCCTGCCTTTCAAAGTCATCGAAGAATCCCTGAAGTTCCTCAAGGACGAAAAATGCGTGGAAGTGCAAGGCGGCGATCTAATCGGCCGAGTCAGCTATCGTTTCCAGCTTACGGAGTTGGGCCGACACCGCGCTCAGGATTCGATGAAGCAATGCGCCTACGTCGGCCCGGCGCCGGTGCCGTTGGTTGACTACGTTGAGCAGACCTATCGCCAGGCCGTCACCGGCATCAGTTGCAGCCCCGAGCCGTTGCGGGCCGCGTTCTCGCACCTGGTCATGAAGGACGAGATGTTCAACACCCTCGGCCCCGCCATCGTCTCTGGCCGCAGCGTGTTCATCTATGGTCCTCCGGGCAACGGCAAGACCTCGATCGCGCGGGCGATCGGCGAATTCATGAACAACGCCGGCGGGGAAATCTACGTTCCCTACGCGTTCCTGGCGGAAAGCAGCATCATCACCGTCTACGATCAAGCGCTGCACCAGGCCGCCGACGAGCGCGAAGGCGACCGCATCGAGGACAACGAGGCCACCATCCGCCGGCTCCTCAATTCCGGCACCGTGGACGCACGCTGGGTCAAGATCCACCGCCCCGTCGTCGTCACCGGCGGCGAACTCAACCTCGACATGCTCGATCTACGCTACAACGCCGATGCCAACTTCTACCAGGCGCCCATCCAGACCAAGGCCAACGGCGGTGTCTTCCTCATCGACGATTTCGGGCGCCAACTGTGCAGTCCCAAGGAATTGCTCAATCGCTGGATCTTGCCCCTCGAAGATCGCCACGACTTCCTGACCATCGCCTCGGGCAAGAAATTCGAGGTGCCCTTCGAACAGCTCATTATTTTTTCGACCAACCTCGATCCCAGGGACCTCGTCGACGACGCCTTCCTGCGCCGCATTCGTCACAAGGTGTCGATCGACGCCCCGGAACGACCGATCTACGAGAAGATCTTCAATGGCATGGTGAAGCGGCTCGGCATGAATCCTTGCCCAGAGGCCGTCGATTATCTCTACGAGCGCTACTATAGCCAGGGGCGCAGCGCCCGGGCCAGCGATTGTCGAGATCTGCTGGAGATCGTGCAGGCGATATGCCGATTTCGTAGACAACCAGTCCAGCTGAGTCGAGACCTGATGGCCGAAGCCGCGGCCACATTCATTTGCGAATTCTAGGATCAGCCGCTGTTGTTTAACGCTCGCAGTGAAGCGCCGATATATGGGCGTTTCCCTTCAATCGCTAAACCGCGAGCGGAACATATCGGGGATGACTATGGATAGTCGCATGTCGATCTGCCTATTCACCGCCGCTCTCCTGTTTTCGACAAACGGCTGCCTGCTGCCCGGCAGCAAGAAAGATGTCTCGGCCATGGGCACGGCATCGACCACGAACATGACGAACATGATCGCCGAATCGCCCAAGGTGAAGAAGGCGGAGCCTGGCCCCAAACGCAACCCGCTACCGAAGACCGAGATTGCTTTCGGCGAACTCAAAGAGGCGGAGGCCGACTCCGACGCCGCCAAGAGGGAGCCCGAAATTCAAGCCCGCCTGCGCGATGAAGCCCGGCAAGCGTATCAGCACGCCATCAAAATTGATCCCAAAAACGTCGATGCCTATCGCCATCTCGGCCGACTCTACGCCAAGATGGGGGACTGCGAGCGCGCCTTTGAAACGTACAAGAAGGCAATGGCGAAGTATCCCAAGGACGCGACTTTGTGGTACGAGGTGGGTCTTTGTCATCATCGCCGCAAGGAGTTCGCCGAGAGCGTGCGTTGCTTCAACAAGGCGCTCGAACTCGACCCGGAAAATCGCGACTATCATAAGAAGCTCGGCTTCACGCTCGCCTGGATGGGGCAGATCGACCAGGGCCTGGCGCACCTGACGCGCGCTCACGGGGCGGCATTGGCACATTGCAACATCGCGCGTGTCTTGATCGAACACGACGATCACCAGCGTGCTCTCCAGCACGTCCAGCTCGCGCTGCGCGAAAATCGAGACCTGCCCGACGCCCAAGTCCTGCTCGCATGGCTGGAGGGCCCGCAGCGGGCGAGCGGCGCTTCGCTCGGCAGGCCCGTCCAGTAGTTCGCGCAAACTGTATAACAAAGAAATGATCCGACCCGTCATTCCTGCCGACACCGACGCACTCGTCGCATTGGCCGACGCGACGAAGGTATTCAAGCCAATCGAAATCGTCGCCCTGCGCGAAGTTCTCGACGATTATCACGCCGTCAACCACGCCGACAATCATCACGCGATCGCCTGCGAGGAAACCGGGGTACTCCTCGGCTTTGCTTATTACGCGCTTGCGCCAATGACCGAGCGCACCTGGCAACTGTGGTGGATCGCGGTCCGCAAGGATCAGCAGGCCCGCGGCGTCGGCGGCCGACTTCTGCAATTTGTCGAGCATGATCTACGCACAACCCACCACGGCCGGATGCTCTTCATCGAAACGGGATCTTTGCCGCACTATGAATTGACGCGAGCCTTTTACCGCAAGCATGGCTACGAGCAGCACGCGTTAGTCGCGGACTTCTACGCCGACGGCGACAGCATGGTGGTGTTTCGCAAGGCGCTTTGAATCCCGCCGCTTGCGGCTTCGCGCTCGCCCGGTGCGAGACGAACGCTAAGCCGCAAGCGGCATGATCGACTACCGATTTCCATAGATCTCGCCCGCCGCCTTGCGAAACGCGGCCGAGCATTGGCCGACGTTCCCGCCGCCGGTGTGTTGCACCATGAACACCAGGACCAGACCGCGTTTCGTGTCGATCGACAGGTTCGTCGCATACGCCCCGCCGTGGCCGAAACCGTCCGGCCCGACCGACCAGCCCAGGCCGTAACTCGTCAGGTCCTTCGCGGTCTGCCGGCTCGTCATCTCCTTCACGGCTGCCTCGGAGAGAAACCGCTTGCTCTTGTAGACGCCGCCGCCGGCGACCATCTGGCCGAACACGGTGATGTCGTGCGCCGTCGAAAACAGCCCGCCTCCCGGGAACGGCTGCCGGCTGCGATCGCTGAGCGGATAGCGCAACGCGAAGATCGACGTCTCCTCCAGGCCCGTCTTGTCCTTGCCCGGCTTGTACGACTTCGCGAGCCGTTTCAGTTGCGCCTCGTTCGGCCAGAACGTCGTGTCTTTCATGCCGAGCGGTCCGAACATCCGTTTTTCGAGAAACTCTTCGTACTTCATGCCGCTGGCGACCTCGATGATGCGCCCGGCCGTGTTGATGCCCGGATTCGAATAAACGTACTTCGTCCCCGGCTCACTGTTCAACGGCGTCAAGGCGTAGCTACGGACGGCATCGCGCAACGAGAGCGCGTCGTAGGTCGGCTGTTCCATGGCGCCTCGCCCCGGCAGTCCGCTGGTGTGATTGAGCACGTCGCGCACCGTCACCAAGCGTTTCGCCTTGCCGAGCACCAAGCGATCCTTGCCCTGCTCAACGACCGTCCAATGGCCTTTGAATTCAGGAAGGTACTTCTCGATCGGATCGTCGAGCTTAACTTTGCCTTCGTCCACGAGCATCATCAACGCGGCTGCCGTGATCGGCTTGGACATCGACGCGATCCAGAATAGCGCATCGAGCGGCATCTGCAGCATCGCGGCGAGGTTGAGGTAGCCGACCGACGATTCGTCCAGCACCTTGTCCTTGTCGGCGACAACCGTCACCACGCCGGCGACCGTCTGATTTTTCACGAACGGCTGCAAAACGCTTGAGATCTTGCCTTTGTCCTGCCCGTGCGCAGGGATCAGCGCGATCGGCAAAAACGCGAAAAAGAGGGCGATGCAGACGCCGCGACGAAGCCGAGATTTCATGATTGGTCCTTTCGAGGTTGGTGACGGAAGATGGTCAAATATACTTGAAAGGATACGGGCCATGCCACTGTTAAGTGCGCCATCCCGCGAAATGATTCGTGGCAATGATTCCTCTTATCCAACTGGACGGCGAAATTGTCATGAGGGTTCGACCCATGAAATTATTCGTTCTCGTTTTCGTTGCGGCCTGTTGCACCCAGGTGTTTGCTCAAGATGATATCGAGAAGGTTCGTTACCTTCGGCCCGCGGGCGCCACGTTTGCCGTCGAGTGTGAGTTCACGCTCAAGAAGACCAAGACCGGCTCAAGCATCGAGAGCGTGACGGGACGCGGCAAAACAAAACTGATCATCGCCGCACGCTACGATTCACATGATCTGTTAACGTCCGCCGAGGCGATTCTCGTGCGCGACGACAAGAAGACGGCCGCGAGCGTCAGCGTCGCCGCGGGCAAAGCCAAGATCCAGCGCGAAGGCCAAGCAGCGCAAGAGTTCGACGTGCCGCGCGGCGTCATCGTCACGTCGGCGCCGGACTGGACCGACACGTTCCTTTTGTGCCGGCGTTACGATCGCAAACTGGGCGGCAAACAATCGTTCCCTGGATTGTGGATTCATGCCGAGCAACCGAGCCAGCGCATGACGTTCGCCATCGAACGCGGCGGCGCGGCGGCCATCGACCACTCGGGAAAACAGGTCACGCTGGAACGCTGCACGATTTGGCTGCGGGGCAACAGCCAGTACGCCGCCTGGATTGATAACACTGGCAAGATGATCAAACTTGTGCCGCTCCCCTTCCAGGAGAACGCGCTGAACTGGCTGGTGCTGGACGGCTTTGAGAAATCAACGGCGGGTTTACGCCCGTGAATACGTCGCTTGCGCTAGAGCGTTCGCTGAACCGCAAGCGACGCTTCGATTACGCCACCACCCACGTTTCGCCGGCGCGGAGGATGCCGTCGAGCGGGTCGCCCTTGGGCGGCTTGTCTTGACGCGCTTTCTGCACCTGCGCCACCACGTCGTTTTCATAGCAAGTGCGCGACGTGCGGTAGAGGACGCCAATCGGCAACGGCAGGCTATCCTTGCCGCTGATGCGCGCCAACATTTCCGCCAACGCAAGGTCGGTCGAGTCGGCGACGATGATGTCTTCGAGCTTGGCCTCGCCCTTGGCCAGATCGACAGCTTCGAGCTTGAAGCCCTTGACGCGCAGGCCTTTGTCTTTGTTGGGACCGTAAAGCATCGGCTTGCCGTCTTCGAGGGCGAGCGTCGTCATCGGCTTGGTGGCCTTGTCGGTGAATTTTTCCCATTCGCCGTCGTTGAAGACGTTACAGTTTTGCAGGATCTCGACGAACGCGCTTCCCTTGTGCTTGGCGGAGTGGTGCAGCGTTTGGCCAAGGTGCTGGAGATCGCGATCGAGTGAACGGGCCACGAAGGTCGCCTCGACGCCCAGGGCGAGGGCGAGCGGGTTGAGCGGATGATCGGGGGAGCCCATCGGCGTGGAGGCCGTGTGCTTGCCGGACTCGGACGTCGGCGAGTATTGCCCCTTGGTCAAGCCGTAGATACGGTTATTGAACATCAAGATCTTGACGTCGACGTTGCGGCGCAGGGCGTGGATGAGGTGATTGCCGCCGATGGAGAGGGCGTCGCCGTCGCCGGTGGCGATCCACACGGTGAGGTCGGGCTGCACGCACTTGATGCCAGTGGCGAACGCGGGGGCTCGGCCGTGAATCGTGTGGAAGCCGTAGGTGTTCATGTAATAGGGGAATCGGCTCGAACAACCGATGCCGGAGACAAAAACGTGCTTTTCGCGCGGGATGTCAAGCTCGGCGAGAACCTTCTGCGTCTGGCGCAGGATGGCGTAATCGCCACAGCCGGGGCACCAGCGGACTTCCTGATCGGACTCGTAATCTTTATTAGTCAGCTTCTTGCTCGAAAGCGGTACCGTTTGGATGGCGCTCATCGTGAATGTCCTCATGTTTAGCCGCGGTTCAAAGAACCGCGCGGGTCTACGACCCGCGGCTAAACTCTATTTGATTGATGGGTTATGTGAGTAGTGTATCGATGGCATTGGTAATTTCGGTGATCGTGAACGGCTGCCCCTTGATCTTGTTCAACGGCTGCGCGGGGATGACATACTTGGCGCGGACGATGAGCGAAAGCTGGCCGAGGTTCATCTCGGGGATAAGTACCTTCTTGTAACGCTTGAGGATATCGCCGAGATCGGGAGGCAATGGATTGAGATAACGGAGATGCACTTGCGCGACCGACTTGCCGGCGGCGCGGGCGAGGTCGGCGGCACTCTTGATGGCGCCATAGGTGCTGCCCCAGCCGAGGATGAGCAGGTCGCCTGAGGTCGGGCCGGCGATAACCGTCGGCGGGATCTCGCGGACGATACCGTCTACTTTGGCCTTACGCAGGTGGGTCATGTTTTCGTGGTTGTCGGGATCGTAGCTGATGTTGCCTGAGCCGATGTCTTTTTCGAGGCCGCCGACGCGATGTTCGAGTCCCGGCGTGCCGATGCGAACCCATTGCCTGGCCTGCGTCTCCGTATCGCGCTGGAAGGGCTTGACGCCATTGACTTCCACGAGCTGTTTGGCGTTGATGGGTGGCAAGTCCTTGGCAGCGGGGATGAGCCACGGTTCGGCGCCGTTGGCCAGATAGCCGTCGGAGAGGAAGATCACCGGCGTGCGATACTTGATGGCAATGCGCGAAGCCTCATACGTCGCCATGTAGCAGTCGGACGGCGTCGATGCGGCGATGACGGGAAGCGGGCACTCGCCGTGTCGGCCGAAGATGGCGGCGAGAAGGTCGGCCTGTTCGGTTTTCGTCGGCAAGCCGGTGCTGGGACCGCCGCGCTGGACGACGACGATGACGACTGGCATCTCGGTCGACACCGCAAGGCTAATCGCCTCTTGCTTGAGGTCGAGTCCGGGGCCGCTGGTCGCCGTGCAGCCGAGGGCGCCGGCGTAGGAACCGCCGATGGCCATGCAGGCCGCGGCGATTTCGTCTTCAGCTTGAGCGGTCATCACGTTGAGATTTTTGTAACGCGAGAGCTGATGCAGGATGTCGCTGGCGGGCGTGATCGGATAGCTGGCGAAGAAGATCGGCAGCCCCGCTTTTTGGCCGGCGGCGACGAGGCCCAGGGCCGTCGCCTGGTTGCCGGTGATGTGGCGGTAGAGTCCCGGCGCCATCTTGGCCGCGGTCACCTCGAAGGAGCTGACGTAAGCATCCGTGTTTTCGCAGTAGACCCAGCCGGCCTTGAGGGCGCGTTTGTTGGCCTCGGCGATTTCGGCGCGCTTGCCGAATTTCGCGTCGATATATTGCAGCGTCGGATCAAGCGAGCGGCCAAAGAGCCAGCAGACCATGCCCAGAGCGAAGAAGTTTTGGCAGCGATCGCCTTCACGATTGGACAGCGGCGCCGGCAGCGGCGATTCGAAGACGGCCGCGCGCGTCAAGCGCGTCAGCTCGACCTTGAACATCTGATAGCGATCCAGCGAGCTGTCTTCAAGCGGATTCGTCTTGCACTGCGCCTTTTTGAGATCGAGTTCGCCGAACTTGTCGGTGTTGACGATCAGAAGGCCGTTGTCCTTGAGGCCCTTGACGCGCGCTTGCAGTGCGGCCGGGTTGAGTGCGATGAGGGCGTCGTAGCCGTCGCCGGGGGTTAGGACTTCGTGATTGCCGAACTGGAGCTGGTAGCCGGAGACACCGGCCTTGGTTCCGGCGGGAGCGCGGATCTCGGCGGGGAAGTCGGGGAAGGTGACGATGTCATTGCCCATGCGGACGCAGGTGTGCCCGAACTGGCCGCCGATGGCCTGGATGCCGTCACCCGAATCCCCCGCAAAGTAAATAACGACATCCGTACGCTGCCCGACCGGTTTCTTTGTCGGCTGGGCAAGAACGCTTGCACTACTCATAGATCCTCCAGGTGCGATCCTTCAAAGCACGCGCTCACGTAAAGCGCGGCATCGCGGTCAATTGATGGAAAAGGAGAGGGGAAGCCGGGAGAATTCATCGCTCTCAGGCCGCGGCATGCCGGGCAACTGAGGCGACGATTCCATCCTCGCGCCGGGTAGGATGGGGCGCGGGATATTGTCGTGTCAAGATTTCGGGGCAGCTTACGCGTTATAATTAGCAGACTAGTCCTCGTTTCCAAGCTCGGAAGGGTGCGTAGACCTCACGCTCCGCGTGATGATTTCCTCACGCGGAGCGTGAGGTCTACGAAAGATGCACAACCTCTGAGTTTGGGAACGAGACGGCGTGCCTCGATCACATCTCGGCAATCAATCGGTCGAACGCACCGGTTATGCGGAGCGTATAGAACCTCCCTCGTTCAGTTGCATACAGTGGCTCAAGCTCTCCTTTGTTTCTACTTTCTATTATACAGCAAACGGTTGGAGGGGAATACCCTCAAGGAAATTCTGGCGAGGCAGGCCATCTTTTCGGGTTGCATATCCGGACCGCGCGCGAAGCGAGCGGAAAATTGCCGAGGGCGGGAGTCGAACCCGCACGCCTTGCGGCACAGGATCCTAAGTCCTGCGTGGCTGCCAATTACACCACCTCGGCGCTGGAGTGCATATTAGCGGAAATCGATGAGCTGTCCAAGTTCCGCATGGACATCCTCTCTCACCCTCGGCCCGTCACTATATCGTTGGGGAGTAGGCGAGAAATGCGTGGCTTTTTTGCTTTCCTTTGTCTGACAAATGGTCTATTCTTCTCTCTTTGCACCGGCCCTGGGAGAACGTCATGCATTTCGATGAGCCGACCACCACACCCATCGCCGACGACGGCGTCCCCTGGTACAAGACGCTCACTCCCTATCACTGGTTCGTCTTTCTCGTGTCGGTCCTGGGCTGGATGTTCGACTGTCTCGATCAGCAGCTTTTCAATCTCGCGCGTGGCCCCGCCATTCGTGAGTTGCACGGCCCGGAAGGCGCTGCCTTCTGGGGAGGATTGGCCACCACCATCTTCATCCTGGGCTGGGCGACCGGCGGCATGATCTTCGGTATCGTGGGCGACCGCTGGGGGCGGGCCAAGACGATGGTCGTCACGATCCTGATGTATTCGTTTTTCACCGGCCTCAGTTCCCTTTCGCAGGGATTCTGGGATTTCGCCTTCTATCGTTTCCTTACCGGGCTAGGCGTGGGTGGTGAGTTTGCCGTCGGCATCGCTTTGGTCGCGGAGGTGATGCCCGACAAAGCCAGGTCGCACGCGCTCGGCTGGCTGCAGGCGTGCTCGGCGATCGGCAACATCACGGCTGCGTTCATCAGCATGGCCCTGGCGCCCATGGAAACAGCGGGACTGCTCGGCGATTACAAGCCATGGCGCTGGATGTTCATCGTCGGCGCCTTGCCCGCGCTGTTGGCTGTGCTCGTTCGACGACGTCTCAAAGAGCCCGAAAAATGGCAAGCGATCAGTGAGGGCCGAGTGCCGGGCCAAAAACTGGGTTCCATTACCGAGCTCTTCGGCAACCCCGTGTTGCGCCGCAATGCGTTCATCGGCCTGGGGCTCGCGGTGCCCGGCGTGGTGGGCCTGTGGGCCATTGGCTTCTTCAGTTTCGACCTGGTCCGCGCCGTCTTCCGCGAGAATTTCGTCGCTGAGGTCGCAATTCAAAAAACCCTTTTCCACGACCGCGATCTGGTTCGATTCCTGCTCAAGGACCACGCGGTCAAGGAAAAATGGGATGAGAAAGCCGAGGAAAAAGAACGCGTGGAACTCGTCAAGGAGAAACTCAAACCGGCCGACCTCTACGCGCCAGAAGCACGCGTCGTGTACCAGGCGATATTGAAGACTCTGGCCGACAAGAAGGACCTGAACCAGGACAACGTCACGGCGCGCGTCACGGACTTCAAGAAAAAGTTCGAACGAGACAGCCGCAAGGAAATCGAGGACGCCAAGATCAACGAACTCTTTTCTGGCGCCCCGACGCAAGGCTCGGCCGTCAAGACGATTGACGAGATTGTCAAGCGAACGCGCAGCCTGGAAGGAGATCTGACGCTGTGGGCTGGCATCAATGGCCTGCTCTTCAATATTGGCGCGTTCTTCGGCATCTACTCGTTCAGCAAGTTCACGCATCTCATGGGGCGCAAGCCGGCCTTTGCGATCGCATTTGTTCTCGCCCTCGGCACGACCGCGTTTGCGTTCTGGAACCTCAGCACCTTCAGCGACGTATTCTGGATGGTCCCGCTCATGGGCTTCGCCCAGATATCGCTGTTCGGCGGCTATGCGATTTACTTCCCGGAATTGTTTCCCACGCGGCTGCGCAGCACCGGAACATCATTCTGTTACAACGTGGGACGTTACGTCGCCGCGCCGGGCCCCCTGGTGTTGGGCGCGCTGGGCAGCATGGTCTTCGGTTCCCACGGCGACGTCATGAGTTGGAGACTGGCCGGCGTGACGATGTGCTCGTTCTTCCTCCTGGGCTTGCTTGTTCTGCCGTTCGCGCCCGAAACCAAGGGCAAACCATTGCCGGAATGATGGATGGATAGAGCCTCGCACGAAATATGCCGTTGGGCGGCGTCGCTCAACGGCATACTTCGCGCGCGGCGCTGCGGAGAATTACGATTCGAACACTTTTTTCCGCACAGCGGATTAGCGCGCAACCTCTTCGGAGTTGATATTTCGTTTTTCACCGGCGTTCTTGGAACTACCGAGAATAAAAAGCTTGCTGCGACCGTGGAATTTGCTAGGCTCAGGCAAATCTCCCCACGCAGGAACACCGACTCATGACGGACCAAACCTCGCTCTCCGAAGTCGTCGCGGCCGTGCAGAATCCGGCGGCGCAGGTGGCGGATCGTTCCTCGACGATTCGCATCACGCGCATCGCCGCGACGCCGGTCGGGCCGAAGGTGTTCGTGAAAATCGAGACGAACCATGGCATCACCGGCTGGGGCGAGATCGATCAGCTTGAGACGCGGGTCGCCGCGGCCCTCGTGCAATCGTTGTTCGAGCTGATCGACGGCGAGAACCCGACGCGCATCGAGCACATCTGGCAAAAGCTCTACCGGGCCCATCGCGACATCCGCGGCGGGCCGTTCATGACGCATACCATCGCCGGCATCGACATGGCCCTGTGGGACATCGCCGGCAAGCTGTGGAACACGCCCGTCTATCGCTTGCTCGGCGGACCGACACGCGACCGCATCCGCGTCTACCCTTCGCCGACAGCGACGAAGCCCGGCGCCGGCCCCTCCGAGTTCGCGGGCACCCCGGCCGAGATCCAGCGGCTCGTCACCTACATTCAAGGAGAACGCAAACGCGTCGGCACCGGCGGGCTGGTCATCTTCGACGCACACTGCGCGCTGCCGCCGCCGTTTCTCATCCAGCTTGCGAGCGCCCTCAATCCGACGGATGTCGCCTTCATCGAAGAAGTCGCCGTGCCCGGCAACATCGAAGTCTTCAAGCGGCTGAAGGCGGCGATCAAGATCCCGCTGGCGACAGGCGAACGCGATCGCACCATCTGGGAGTTTGCCGCCTATCTCCAAGAGCGTTGCATCGATGTACTGCAGCCCGACTGCGCCCACTGCGGCGGCATCACGCAAATGAAAAAAATCGCCTCGCTCGCCGAAGCGTACCACGTCCCGCTCGCGCCGCATTGCGTGACGACCGAACTGGGCGTGTCGGCGAGTTTTCACGTGACGGCGGCGATTCCGTTTTTCATCATCCACGAGTACTATCCACAGATCACCCCCAAGGGCCTCGTGCGCAAAAGCTGGACCGTCGATAAGGACGGCAATGCCTCGTTGCCGCAAGGACCGGGGCTTGGCGTCGAGATTGACGAGAAAGAGCTTGCGGAACTCGCGAAGAAGCCGCATCGCCCCGAATGGCCGACGCGTGGGCGATTGCGCGATGGCTCGATCGCGGACTATTGATGGTTGTTCGCTTGCGGATTAGCGCTCGGATTGCGCCACGCGAGCGCTAAACGGCATGCAGCACAAGGAGTACCCCATGCAATCGCGTCGAGAAGTTCTCGCCACTGCCAGCGCCATCGCCGCCGGCACCGCCCTGCTCAATGAAGCGGTCGCCGCCGAGCAAAACCCGGCCGCACAAGTAGGCGATCGCTCGTCCACGATTCGTCTGACGCGCCTGCGCGCGACCTGGCTGAACGCGTCCGTCTACGTCAAGCTCGAGACGAACCACGGCATCGTCGGCTGGGGGGAGATCAAGGGCGTCGATCCGCGCGTGTCGAAGCCGCTCGTCGAATCGCTGTACGAACTCCTCGACGGCGAAAATCCGACGCGCATCGAATATCTTTGGCAGAAGCTCTTCCGCGCCCATCGCAACATCCGCGGCGGCGCGTTCATGGTCCACACGCTTGCCGGCATCGACATGGCGCTATGGGACATCACCGGCAAGCTCTGGAACACGCCCGTCTATCGGCTGCTCGGCGGACCGTGCCGGGATCGCATTCGCGTCTATCACACGCCGCAGGCAGTCAAGGTCCCGCCGCACGGCATCTACGATCATAGCGGCACCCCCGCCGACATCGAACGCATGGTCGGCGCGATCCGGGCAGCCCGACAAAAGGTCGGCCCAAGCGGCGCCGTCATGTTCGACGCCCATAGCGCCGTGCCCCCGGCCACGCTGATCCAGCTTGCCGCGGCGATCAAAGCGTATGATGTTCTCTTCATCGAGGAACCCGCAGTGCCGGGCAACATCGAGGTCTTCAAGCGGCTCAAGGAACAGATCGCGATTCCCCTGGCCGCCGGTGAGCGCGACCGCACGATCTGGGAATTCATCCCCTACTTGCAAAATGGCTGCCTCGACATCGTTCAGCCGGACTGCTGCCATGGCGGCGGCATCACGGCGATGAAGAAGGTCGCCACGCTCGCTGAGGCCTACCACGTGCCCATCGCGCCACATTGCACCGCCGGCTTCCTCGGCATCGCCGCGAGTCTGCACGTGGCGGCGTCGGTGCCGTTCTTCCTCATTCACGAGTTCTATCCGGAAAGTGCCGGTTTCAATCCGCGCAACGTGACGCGCATGGACTGGAAGCTCGACAAGGACGGCTACATCGGCTTGCCGCCGGGCCCCGGCCTGGGCGTCGAGGTTGACGAGAAGCAAATCGAGGAGAACGCCAAGAAGCCGCAAACCTATCGCTGGCCGGGCGCTCGTCTGAGGGACGGGTCAATCGCGGACTATTAGGCGATGGGCAGTTGGAAAGATACCCGTAGTCAATGCGACGCGGAGCGTCGCACCACATTGTGGCACGACGCTCCGCGTCGTGAACGGGTACATTTAATTCTGCCGCTCGCCTTAGTCTTTTTCCGGCAGGCCACCGTAGACGTCGCGCTCCGCGTGAGGTCTACGATGTTGTTTGCATCGAAATGCACGGGGAGGAATATCATGTCCGATCGATTCTTCGCGATCCCTTTTGCCGTTGCCTTTTCGTTTCTATCAAGCAGCGAGTTCCGAGCTAGCGCGCAAGAGGCAAAGCAAATGGACTTTATCGACGCCCACGTTCACGTCTGGACGCCAGACACCGGCAAATATCCACTCGCTCCTGGGTACAAGAAGGAAAGCATGAAGCCCGCGTCCTTCACTCCCGAGGAACTCTTCAAGCACTGCAAGCCTGCCGGCGTCGGGCGCATTAACCTCATCCAGATGAGCTTCTACGGCTTCGACAATTCCTACATGCTCGACACGATCGCCAGGTATCCCCATGTTTTCGTCGGCACAGCCGTCATCAACCCGCTCGGCAAGGATCCCGCGCGTGAGATGGACGACCTTGCCAAGAAAGGCGTGCGCGCCTTTCGCATCCATCCCAAGCTCAGCGAGCAGACGATTGACAAATGGCTGCGGCCGGAAGGCTACCAGAAGATGTTCGCCGCCGGCGCGCGCAACAACCAGGCGATGGCTTGCCTGATCGGCACCGAAGCATTGCCGGAACTCGACCGCATGTGTACCGCGTATCCTGACACGCCGGTCATCATCGATCACCTTGCCCGCATCTGCGCCACCGGTGTCATCCGTGCCGAGGATGTCGACCGCCTGTGCGCCATGGCCAAGCACAAGAAGGTAATGGTCAAGATCGGCGCCTTCTATGCTCTTGGCAAGAAGCGGGCGCCCTACATCGACTTGATACCCGTGATCAAGAAGACGGTCGCCGCGTTCGGCCCGCGCCGCTGCATGTGGGAGAGCGATTGCCCGTTCCAGGTTCAGGGGGAACACACGTATCAAGCAAGCGTCGATCTCGTGCGCCGCCATCTCGACTTCCTCAGCGACGACGACAAGGACTGGTTGCTGCGGAAGACGGCCGAGAGCTTTTTCTTCGCGAAGTAGCGCCGGTGATCAAGCCGATTCAATAGACGGTGTTGCCAGCACGGAACGGATCCAAACGAGCGCCGTTTGCAAATGATGGCGGGCACACGTGCCGCCCGTTGTTAATAAACCGCGACAAGGCTACGCAAGCCCTACGCCAGCTCGGATTGCGCCATGGTATAATGACGCTTTATTCGTCGTGGCATTGGCAGAATTGGAACCATGGCACAACCTCTCCTGGGCCGGATTCTTGTCGTTGAAGACGAGTCCGATCTGGCCGAATGTCTGGAATGCTATCTGCGGCGCTGTCACTACGACGCACGGGTGACCTCGTCTGCCGAGGAAGCACTCAAAATGCTTGGCAAAGGAGAGTTCGATCTGATCCTGAGCGACCTGATGATGCCCGGCATGAACGGGATCGAACTATTGCGCAAAGCCCTTGAAATTGATTCGCAACTGGTCGGCATCATCATGACGGGGCAGGCTACCGTGCAAAACGCGATCGAAGCGATGAAGGCCGGCGCGTTCGATTTTCTGTTGAAGCCGTTCAAGCTGGATCAGGTCTTGCCCGTGTTGGGCCGCGCCATGGAAGTGCGCCGCTTGCGCATGGAGAACGTGCGTCTGAATCAATACGTCGCGCGCTTGACGTTTGAATCGACGCGGCACCAGATGATCGGGACCAGCCCAGGCATGCAGCGGGTCGCACAACTTATTCAGAAAGTGGCGCCGACCGACTCCACCGTGCTGATTCGCGGCGACACCGGCACCGGCAAAGAGCTCGTCGCGCGTGCCTTGCATTACAACAGTCCGCGCCGTGATCGAGCGCTGGTCACGATCAATTGCGCATCGTTGCAGGAGAACCTCCTGGAAAGCGAGTTGTTTGGCCACGAAAAAGGCGCCTTCACCGGCGCCACGCAGAGCACGCACGGCTTGATCGAGGTTGCCGAGGGGGGCACGTTGTTCGTCGATGAGATCGCCGAGATGTCGCACGGCATGCAGGCCAAGCTACTGCGCGTTCTTGAAGACGGCCATTACCGCCGTCTGGGGAGCACGCAGGAACAACACGCCAACGTGCGCGTCATCGCTGCCACGAACAGGCCGCTGGAGGAGGAACAAAAAAAGGGCCGCTTCCGTGAAGACCTCTTCTATCGGCTCAACGTGGTCACGAT
>SXGR01371969.1_pt1 | contig 22198 bp, 21 predicted proteins | sample 3174711 | NCBI WGS metagenome assembly SXGR01 (sample SAMN11356860, study PRJNA531348) | freshwater metagenome | isolation source: freshwater sample F1-60 | place: China: Fuxian Lake, Yuxi | collected 2017-12-25 | reverse complement strand
GGGGACCGAGCAAGTCGCGGCAGGCTATCTCCTCTTTGGCGCCAGCACGATGCTGGTCTTTACTACGGGCCAGGGGGTCCATGGGTTTACGCTGGATCCGGAGAGTGGAGACTATCTCCTCTCCCATAAAGCGATCACCATACCGGCTCGGGGGAAGGTCTATGCGGTCAACGAAGGGAATTACCACAAGTGGCCTGGCGGAACGCAGAAATATTTCGACTATCTGAAAGTTAAAGACAAGGCGACTGGACGACCTTACAGTGGGCGCTACTCCGGTTGTTTAGTTGCGGATGTGCACCGGATCCTTCTTGAGGGAGGGATCTATCTCTATCCCGGCGAGCTGGCCAAGCCGGAAGGGAAGCTCCGGTTGCTGTATGAGGCGAATCCCTTGGCCTGGGTCGTGGAGCAGGCAGGCGGGAGGGCCAGCACCGGCACGATGCGTATCCTCGACGTGGAGGCCAAGCAGCTCCATCAGCGGGTGCCGTTGATCATCGGCAGCATGGACGACGTGCTGGACGCGGAACGTCATATCCAAGGTCAAGCGTAACGACAAGAGCCGTTTGAGGAGGGGACACATGGCAGATCGTGTACAGGACATTCTCAGTTGGTACAGCAATGACAACGTTGGAACGAAAACGAATATTGCCAGGTTGTTGCGGCATGGCAAGCTGGCAGGGACCGGCAAGCTGATGATTCTGCCGGTGGACCAGGGGTTCGAACATGGCCCGGCCAGGAGCTTTGCCGTCAACCCAGCCGGCTATAATCCTCTTTATCATTTCCAGTTGGCGATCGACGCCGGTTGCAATGGCTACGCGGCTCCCTTGGGGTTTTTGGAAACAGGGGCTTCTCAATATGCCGGGGAAATCCCGCTCATCCTGAAGCTCAACAGCCATGACTCCTTGCATGACGACAAGGACCCCATGTCGTCAGTCACCGGGAGCGTCTCGGATGCCTTGCGCCTGGGCTGTGTTGCCGTGGGGTTCACGATCTATCCGGGATCTGCCCATTGTAATGCGATGTATGAACAGCTCCGCGAGATTGCGGAAGACGCCAAGGCCTGCGGCTTGGCGGTCGTCGTGTGGTCCTATCCGCGCGGGTCAGGATTGAGCAAAGAAGGGGAGACGGCGATCGATGTGGTGGCCTATGCGGCTCAGATTGCCGCCCAGCTCGGCGCCCATATCATCAAGGTCAAGCTGCCTTCGGCGCATTTGGAGCAGGCCGCGGCGAAGAAGGTCTATGAGGCGACGCAAGTGCCGATCAAGACGTTGGCAGAGCGGGTCACGCATGTGGTGCAGAGCGCGTTCGACGGGCGGCGGATCGTGATTTTCTCCGGCGGCGCCAAGAGCGAAGATCAGAACGTGTTTGAGGAAGCTCGCGCGATTCGCGACGGCGGCGGGTTCGGCTCCATCATCGGGCGGAATTCGTTCCAGCGTCCCAAGCCGGAAGCGATTAAGTTTCTCCACACCATCATGGGGATCTATTCCGGCGAGAGTAAGTAAGGCTTCGGCGTTTCGCGCCATGCATTGTTGGTCTGTCGCATGAAGCATGAAGGATTGTTGATTCCTATGAAGTCACGTCGTCCTTGGATCGTTTCGTTTACGCTGATTGCGGTGGGCATCGTCATCGGGATTGTGGTGGCGTCCGATATGGGATGGCTGCCGAACGGCACAGCCGGCCCGGAGCCGGCTCCGGCCCCTCTCGCCCGTCCCGTGGTCACGGCGCCGCAGTTGCCGATGTCCGGGGGGAACGGGAAGAATTTCGTCGAGATTGCGAAATCGGTCAAGCCTTCGGTCGTTAACATTGCGGCCACGCGCACCGGCAAAGCGGGAGAGGGCCCTCAAGGGTCACCCTTCGACGATCCCTTCTTTCGGCGGTTTTTTGGCGACGAGTTCAAACGCGATATGCCGAAAGAACGCAAGGAAAAGGGGCAGGGGTCCGGAGTCATCGTGGATCCCAGCGGATTGATTATCACCAACAATCATGTGGTGAACAAGGCGGACGATATTCGCGTGGTGCTGTCCGATAAACGCGAGTTCAAAGCCAAGCTGATCGGGACGGATTCCAAGACGGATATCGCCGTGATCAAGATCGAGGCGACGGGCTTGTCGCCCATCGCCTGGGCCGATTCCGATCAATTGGAAGTCGGTGAGTTCGTGTTGGCGGTAGGCAGCCCCTTTGGCCTGACCCAGACTGTGACGATGGGCATCGTGAGCGCGGTCGGGCGAGCCAGCATGGGTATCGCTGAATATGAAGATTTTATCCAGACCGATGCGGCAATCAATCCTGGTAATTCAGGCGGAGCCTTGGTGAATGTTCGCGGCGAACTGGTCGGCATCAATACGGCCATCTTCAGCCAGAGCGGCGGCAATATGGGGATCGGGTTTGCCGTGCCCAGCAACCTGGCCCATTCGATCATGGATCAACTGGTTCGAACAGGAAAAGTCGTGCGAGGCTGGCTGGGCGTATCGATTCAAGAACTGTCGCCTGAGTTGGCGGCGCAGTTCGGCATTACGGAAACGAAGGGCGTGCTCGTCAGTGATGTGATGGAAGACAGCCCGGCGAAAAAGGCGGGATTCGAACGGGCGGACGTGATCGTGGAATTCGACGGCAAGTCGATGGATTCCCCTATGCATCTGCGCAATGCCGTCGCGCAAACTCTGCTCGGGAAAAAGGTTTCGATCAAACTGATCAGAGACAAGAAACACAAGACGTTGGACGTGACGATCGTCGAGCAGCCCAAGTCTATTGCGCAGGCAGGGTCGGACGAGAGCGAGGAGCCGATTGCGTCGACCGGAGTCCTCTCTGATCTTGAGGTGCATGAGCTCACGGAGGAGCTGGCCGGCCGGTATGGGATCAAGTCGTCCGAGCGAGGGGTGGTGGTGACGCGAGTCAAGCCTGGCAGTATGGCGGAAGAGATCGGCGTGCGAGAAGGCGATCTGATTCTGGAAGTAAATCGAAAGGCTGTGACCTCGCTCAAGACCTATGAACGGCTGAGGTCCGGTCTGTCCAAAGATCAAGCGGTCCTCTTGTTGGTCAAGCGGCAGGGCCGATCCCTCTATCTCACGCTTCGGCCGTAAGGATGTGGAAGATCCCGCGCGAGAGGAACCAGTGGCCAAGCAGGTGATCGCTCTCGTGCCTGCTGCCGGGCGCGGCCTTCGGATGGGCGGTGCCATCCCGAAACAGTTTCTGGCGCTGGGCGGAGAGCCGCTCATCATCCAGTCCCTGTTGGCCTTGCAAGCCGCAGCGGTGGTCGACCAGATTATTCTCGCCGTTCCGTCCGCGGACATCGATTATTGCCAGCGTGAGATCGTCGCGAAACATCGATTTACGAAAGTAACGAAGGTAGTGGCCGGCGGCACCGAGCGGCAAGATTCAGTGCGGCATGCGCTAGCGGAAGTTCCCTCCGGCACAGAGATCGTGCTCGTCCATGATGCGGTCAGGCCCTTTCTGACCCAAGGGATGATCGACGAGGTGGTGGCAGCGGCGAGGAAGCACGGCGCGGCGATCATTGCTCTTCCCATGAGGGATACGGTCAAGCAAGTAGGGCCTGATAGGATGATCGAACAGACGGTTGATCGCGCGCCCTTGTGGCTTGCGCAGACTCCGCAGGCCTTTCGGCGTGATTGGATCGAGGAGGCTCACAGGAAAGCGCAGGCCGAAGGGGTGCGGGCTACGGATGATGCTTTCCTGGTGGAATGGCTCGGACATGCTGTGGCGGTGGTTGAGGGAAGCGGGGAGAATATCAAAGTGACAAGGCCTGAAGACCTGGTCATTGGCGAGGCCATTCTGGCATCACGTAAAACAAGTCAGAACGGTTGAAAGTCTATCAGGTCGTCGCATCGGGGCTGTATGACTCGCGACGTGTAGACGTTGACCCTCTCCTCGTATGAAAGGATCTCACATGCGCATTGGTTGCGGATACGACATCCATCCATTGGGTGCGGGGCGCAAGCTGATTCTCGGCGGGGTCGAGGTGCCGCACAGCAAGGGCCTGTTGGGTCATTCCGATTCCGACGCCTTGGTCCATGCCCTCTGCGATGCCTTGCTCGGCGCGATGGGGGAGGGAGATTTGGGGCGGCATTATCCCAGCTCCGACCAACGGTTTAAAGATATTTCAAGCCTCAAGCTGCTGGAAGATGTGGTCGGAAAGCTGCGGGCCAAGGGGTATCGTATCGTGAACGTGGACACCATCGTGATCGCGCAGGCCCCCAGGCTCAGTTCCTACCTGGCGGCGATGCAGAAGCAGATGGCGCTGGTGCTCGGGGTTGATCCGGATCTGATCAATGTGAAGGTCAAAAGTGGCGAGGGCATCGGCATGATCGGTCGTGAGGAAGGGATCGCCGCTCAGGCGGTCTGTTTGATCGAACGGGCTTCGGCGGCGTAAGATAGCGTCTATGCTTCTCAAAACTATTCAAGAAGATCTTCGTGCGATCTTCGATCGGGATCCTTCGGCGACCAGTTGGTTTGAAGTCGTGCTGACCTATGCCGGCTTCCATGCCATGCTGGCCTATCGCGTGTCCCATTGGCTCAAGGCCCATCGCGTTCCGTTCCTCCCTCGTTTCATTTCTCAGCTCGCCCGTTGGCTGACAGGGATCGAGATCCATCCATCGGCGAAGATCGGCAGGGGATTCTTTATCGACCATGGCATGGGTGTTGGGATCGGCGAGACGGCGGAGATCGGGGACTTTGTGACGCTCTTTCAAGGTGTGACGCTCGGCGGAACGGGCAAAGAGCGGGGCAAGCGGCATCCGACGGTGGGGAACCATGTCGTGGTCGGAGCTGGGGCCAAGATTCTTGGCGGAATTACGATCGGCGACAATGTGAAGATCGGTGCCAATTCTGTGGTGCTGAAGAATGTCGCGGCTAATTCAACTGTGATCGGTGTGCCGGCCCGCGTGATTAAAATGCAGGGCGAGCGGCTCCCAGATGCCACCATGGACCATAGCAACCTGCCAGACCCCATCAGTGACAGACTCCTGTCGCTCGAACAGGAGTTGCTTGAGCTTCACAAGAAGCTCGACAATCAAAATTCCCCCCGTTTATTCTAGCCTCCCCCCCTCGCTAGGCGTAATCCACCTTCGTGAGACAGAGCCCATGAGGCGGAGCGGTTACTCCTGCTGTTCGCCGGTCCTTGGATTTCAGGATTTCTGTCAAGCTGTGGGGCGTCCGTTTTCCCAATCCGACCTCGACGACCGTTCCCACCATCGCGCGAACCATATGCTTCAGGAATCGATCGGCGTAGGCCTCGATGCGGATTTCCTCGCCCTGACGCAGGACAGCAAATCGCTGCAGTTGGCAGATCGGATTGGTGTTGTCCGTGAGGCTTCCCTCGAAGGAAGAGAAGTCCTGTGTCCCAATCAGCGAAGCCCCTGCCTCTTGCATGGCCGCTTCGTCCAGCGGCCTGTAGATGTGCCAGACAAATGCACGGTCGAGGGCGGGTTTGGGCTGGCGATGGAGGATGCGATAGGTGTAGAGCTTGCCTCGCGCGTCGTGCTGGGCATGAAAGCGGTCGTCCATGAGGGCCACGGCGCGCACGGCAACATCGTTCGGCAGCACGGCATTGAGCGATCGCATCCAGCTGGTTGCGGGCCAATTCAGGCTCGTGCGAAAGCTGGCGACTTGTCCGAGCGCATGGACGCCTGAGTCTGTGCGGCCTGCGCCGATGATGGAGACCGTGGCGTGGCTGACCTGGTGGATGGCTTGTTCGATGGCCGCTTGGATTGTGGGTTGGTCGGGCTGACGTTGCCAGCCTGCATAGCCGGTTCCGTCATATTCGACGACTAACTTTACGGTTGGCATGGCTGTCGCAGGAGGTTCGGCGCGGCAGTCATTGCTTGGCCAGCTTGGCTGAGCCGAGGAATGTTTTGACGCTTTCCTCTAAGGCTTCCGCGACGCGCGTCGTGAAGAGCCCGGTTCGGAGCATCTCTTCTTCCGCCGCATTCGAGATATAGGCGATTTCCGCTAGAATGCTGGGCATGCTGGTGAAGCGGAGCACGTAGAACGGCGCGGTTTTGACGCCATGGTCCACCAGCGTGTAGTGGCTGTTCAAGGTCGTCACCATGGCTTCCTTGGCGGTCCAGGCCAGTTCGAGGGATTCTTCGATTTTCTTGGAGGTGAGGAGGTCTGCCACGAGATATTCCCAGCCCGCGCCGGTGTTGTTGAGCGGGGTGCCGTTTTCGCGGGCCGCGACTTCGAGCGCCCGTTGATCCTTGGCCGTGCCGAAATGGTAGATCTCAATCCCCTTGACGGAGCGTTTGGTGTGGGAATTGACATGGATCGAGACAAAGAGATCCGCATCCTGTGCATTGGCGAACTTGGCGCGGTTCTCCAACTCGATGAATTCGTCATGATCACGGGTCATGAGGACGCGGATTCCCGGTTGCTTGCTGAGGAGGTCGCGCAGCTTCAGCCCCACCTTCAGCGTAATGTCCTTCTCTTCCGTTCCTCGTTGGCCCAGGGCGCCAGGGTCTTTCCCTCCATGCCCTGGATCGATCACGATGGTTTTGATTGGCTTAGATTGGGGTTGAGCCGGCTGTGGCGGAGCGGGGAGCGATGGCGTTCGTTCCGGCAAGGGCTCTGAGACCAATGTCGCCGGGGATTCTTGGGGGGGCACAACATCGACGACCAGCCTGGGAGGGTTGGCCAGCGTGAGTATTTTGTAACTTTGAAATGAACCGGCCGGGAGAGAGATGTCGACCGATCGCTCCGACGTCTGGGTGATGATGAAGGGCTTGGATCGTTCGCCTGATGCAAGTTTTGCTTTGGCGGATGGACTCAATGTGACGTTGGGAAGGGTGATTGTCACTCCCTCGCTCTGAAGAATGGGCTGTTTGCCTGGACGGGCTTTCGAGTCGAGGTCGAGGACGAGCCTCGTCAATCCCGGTGAGCTGGCGGTTCGGACATCCTGAACCGTCGCCAGGCCTGGGGCCTGGGGCGTGAGCCGTATCTGGGAGGTATGAGATTTTCTGGGCTTGGTGGGAGATTTCTGCCGTGCCTCATTCGTGGCGGCAGCGGCGTGGAACGGATCGAGGCCAGGACCTGGGAGGCCGAAGAGTCCGACCAGGAAGGCGAGGGTGAAGATGCGCCACAAAACTGATCGCATGGGTGTTGACTGCCTACAATGGGATATAGAGTTTTTTCTCAGATGTATGCCCCATTGTCAAGGGGATTGGCCGTACGAACCTCCGGCGGAGTCGATTGACAGAGGCCTATGCGAGCGGTAGGGTCTTCGGCCATGGCACTCCATGTGATCGTCGATGGGTACAATCTCCTGGCTCAGACAAGCCGGATCGGCGGCGGGGCGAGCCTGCATTCCGAGATGGCGCGCGAAGCCCTGTTACGCGACTTGGCTGCCTACCGTCAGAGAAAATCCCATGCCGTCACCGTAGTCTTCGACGGGTGGCAACAGGGTTGGGGCACGGAACGGCGTGAACATCGGCTGGGCCTTGAGGTGATCTTTTCCCGGCGGGGAGAAAAGGCCGATCAGGTGATCCAACGTCTGGCTGCCGAATATGGGTCCGATTGCGCCGTGGTAAGTTCCGATCGGGAGATCGTCGACTTTGCCAGGGCGCAGGGATCGTTCGTCATGAAGGCGCAGGAGTTTGCCGGGAAACTGCAGGGGGCGTCGGCTCAGCCCGGCACATCGCTACACAAAGAACTGGATACGGGAGAGGATCTCCGTCCGAAGCGGGGCCCTGAGAAACGAGGAAATCCGAGGAAGCTGCCCAAGGCTCAGCGGCAGCGTAGCCGGCAGCTTAAGCGATTTTGAACAGGCGTTTCGCGTTCTCGGTCGTGATGCGCCCGATGGTGTCGATCGACATGCCGGGCGTCTCGGCGTGAAGCTCCGCCAGTTTCTGCGCGACAAGGGCCACGTAGGCCGGTTCGTTGCGTTTGCCTCGGTGAGGGATGGGGGTGAGGTAAGGGCAGTCGGTTTCGATCAGGAGCCGGTCCAGCGGGGCGGTCTTGGCGATGTCCCGCAGCGTCGCCGCACTCTGAAACGTGAGAATGCCGGAGAACGAGAGATAGAACCCCAAGTCCAGCGCCTCTTTCGCCAGCCAGGCATCCCCTGAAAAACAGTGAAAGACCCCGCCGATTTCCGAGGCCCGCTCTTCTTTTAAAATCGCAATCGTATCCTCTTGGGCTTCTCTCGTGTGAATGATCACGGGAAGGCGCAGTTCGCGCGCGAGCTGGATCTGCTCGCGGAATCGCTCGCGTTGTTCCTGGGGCGAGGAGTGGTTGTAATGGTAGTCGAGGCCGATCTCGCCGTAGGCGATCACTTTCTTGTTCTGCGCCAGGCGACGGAGCTCGTCGTACCAGCCATCGAGGATATGTTTCACTTCATGGGGGTGGACGCCGATGGAGGCATAGACGAAGGGATGTTGCCTCGCCAACGCCGCTGCCGCTTGGCTGGTGGCCAGATCGCAGCCGATGGTGACGAAGGCCTCGACGCCTGCCTCCCTGGCTCTGGCGATCATGGCCGCTCGGTCCTCATTGTAGCGGGCATCGTCCAGGTGGGTGTGGGTGTCGATCAACATGGAGTCTTTAGCAGGATGCTGAAAAAGGCCGCCAGCTTCGTTCTCGGCTCATCGAAATCCTCAACGTACCACTGAGGGGGGTCGGCTGAAGATCGAACTTGTGCTACGCGGGTTTGGTCACGATCGTGTCGGCTAGTTCGTTGAGGAGCGATTCGGTTTCTTCCCAGCCGAGGCAGGCATCGGTGATGGAGACGCCATGGGCCAGGGTTTTTCCCTGTTGCCAGGTTTGCTTGCCTGGATTGAGGTTGCTTTCAAGCATCAGGCCCATGATGGACTGGCGGCCTTCGCGGAACTGTTTGAGGGCATCTCTGGCGACGAGGTTTTGGCGCCGGTGGTCTTTGCTCGAATTGTCGTGCGAACAGTCGATCATGATGGGGCGGGCGATGCCGTCTCCTGCCACGACCGCTTCCGCGCGGGCCACATGTTCGGCTTCGTAATTGGTTTTGCCTCCGCCGCCCCGCAGCACGATATGGCGGTCCGGGTTGCCCGTGGTCTTGATGATCGAGGTGAGTCCGTCGGCATTGATGCCTAGAAAATGGTGCGGCTGTTTTGCGGCGACCATGGCATTCCAGGCGACTTGCAGATCGCCTCCTGTGCCGTTCTTGAACCCGACCGGCATCGAGAGGCCGCTGGCCATTTCCCTATGAGGTTGGCTCTCGGTGGTGCGGGCGCCGATGGCGACCCAGCTCCAGAGATCGGCGATGTATTGGGGCGATACAGGGTCCAAGGCTTCGGCTGCGCAGGGGATCCCGCGTTTATTGATGTTGAGCAGAATCGTTCTGGCCAGCTCCAGACCCGTTCCGATATCGCAGGTGCCGTCCAGGTGCGGATCGTTGATGAGGCCCTTCCATCCGACCGTGGTGCGGGGCTTTTCAAAGTAGGTTCGCATGACGATCAGTAGCCGGTCTCGCAAGGCATCGGCGACCGGTTTCAGTCGGTCGGCATACTCGTAGGCGGCATTGGGATCGTGGATCGAACAGGGGCCGACGATGACGAGTAGGCGCACGCGGTCTTGGCCATGCAAGATGCGGCGAATGGCCTCTCTGGTTTCGATGACTAGAGCGGCGGCCTGGTCCGTAATCGGCAATTTTGACTTGATCGTCCGCGGCGAGGGCAGCGGTTTGATTTCAAGGATATGTTGGTTGTCGAGTGGTTGATTCATCGCGTAGCCTTTTCGCAAAGAAGAAAGTTCGTAAAGTATACCAGAGGCCTCAAGCAAAATCTACGGATAGGGCTCGTAAGGCCTTCAATAGCCAGGGGATTTGAGTAATTCTGAGGTGGCCTGCGGCCGCCGTCAATAATGTGCGGATAGTGAGGGATTCTATTTGCCTGGCGCGGGCTGCCTTTTGAGGCTGAAATCGTCGGTGGAAACGGCCTATCCGTTTGACGGGCTTCTCGATGGTATGGTAGTTCAAATGGGTATGAAGCGTTGGTATCCCCACTCCATCAGTCTCCGAGCTGTGGCCTCTATAGGCCTCATGCTCTTGCTGCTAGCGATCGCTCCCTTTGCGGTCGCGCAGGATGTGCATCATGAATTAGCCGCGGCTGACCATGACGGGCACGAACATTCCGACACGGACCTCTGTCAGTGGGTGCAACACCACACGGCCGGCTCTCTCGATGTCGGGGCTCCTCTCCTGACCGCCTGCGAACTCGTCAATCTATTGGAGCTTCCGTCTGACTCGGTTCTACTCTCGTTCGAACTCCCCACTCCCGGCCCTTCTCGCGCTCCTCCCCTCGGCTAATCACGTCACTGCGGCTTACTCCATCTTGGGATTGTTGCCATGTGGCTGTCCTCGATGGGTGTTGGCATTTTTCACTGCGTGCTCAGTAGAGGGTTTCATGCGACCTAGTTGCTGTCGTTTCTTATTTCGTTCCATCTATTTTTGCCTATGCTGGAGTCTGTTTGCGCACGCGCAGGTTCTTGCAGTCGAGTCTGTCCTTATTGCCGGATCGGTCCAAAGTCAGGACCTCCGTCGGGTGGGGCAGGTGGTCGTGGAGGTGAAGGATCAAGAAGGGAGCTTGGTCGCGACCGGCCTCTCGAGTGAGGCGGGCGAGTTCAGAATTTCTGTCCCTGCCGATGGAACCTATTCCGTTAGCGCTGTTCAGGACACCTATCGGAGCGAATATATCGTGCTGAAGATCGGGTCCGAGCCGCCCGGTCCCATCACCTTGACCCTCTCCAAGGCCAGAGAGATCGCTCTCGAAGTACGATCCTCCCTGGCTCCGATTCACGATAAGCTGTCGAGCGAGACCTATGCGGTGAGCCGCAAAGACATCGAGGAGTTGCCGCGCGGCAACAATGTCGAGTTGCAGGACGTGCTGCTCACGATTCCAAGCGCCTCCTATGGCTCCCTCAAGCAGGTTCATATCCGGCAGGATCATGCCAATCTTCAGCTGCGGATCGACGGGGTGCCGATTCCCGATACCGTGTCGTCCACCTTCTCCGATGTGATTGCGCCGCGAGCCTGGGAACGGGCTGATATCATTCTGGGCGGCATGGAAGCGCAGTATGGAAACAAGACGGCAGCGGTGCTGGACATTACGACCAAGAGCGGCACCAAGCCGGGATTCGGGTCGGCGCAACTGTTCGGCGGGTCGAATCAGACGGCCAGTCCCTCGTTCGAATATGGAGGCACGATCGGTGAGAAGTTCCGGTTCTATGTCCTGAACAGCTATACCTCGACGAATCGCGGCATCGAGCCTCCGACGCTAGGCCATTCGATTTTTCACGGGCAAAGCGAGCGGAACCAGACCTTCATGCGCGGCGACTACCAGCACGACAATACGAACAACTTCTCGTGGGTATTCTTGAACTCCGTGGCGAAGTATCAAATTCCAACCATGCCTGGCCGGGCGCTCGATCCCAGCGGGCAGATGCTGCCGCTGCTTCGGGCGAGCCGCCCAGGATTCACGCCGGTGGCCTCCCAAGCCATTGACGAGAACCAAGAAGAGAATAACCAGTACGGCCACATGGTCTGGCGGCACGATGTGAACAGCAGTAACTTCTTCAGCCTCTCCGGCTATGTCCGCCAGACGAGGGCCACGTTCAGGACTGACCCATTTAATCTACTGGCCTATACGGCAGATCCGACGAGGTCGTTTTCCGCGGGGAGCCAGGACCGGAGCGCTAATTCGAACGGAGTCCGGTTCGACCATACCTATATTCACTCCAAGGAACATGTGGTCAAAGCCGGCTTCCAGGTCGATCGGACACAGACGGTGAATAAGACGAGACTGTTCACATTTGCAGACGATGGGGCGGGCAATCCGACGGGCAATCTATTGGAGCGGAACGCCGATAACCGCCTGATCGGCTGGCGCCAGGAACTCTGGATTCAAGATCAGTGGAGCCCGAGCGATCGCTGGACCTTCAACCTTGGCGTGAGGGGCGATGTGGTGCAGTACCAGCGTCATGAGGGGCAGATCAGCCCGCGGGTCGGAGTGGCTTACAAGGCCGATCAGTCCAATGTGTTCCACGCCTTCTACGGGCGGCAGTTTACGCCGCCGAATCTCGAAGCGATTTCCTTCACGAAACTCAATACGGCCGGCACGAAGGCGGCCCCGGAGAATACGACGAACAATGTCGTCAGGGCCGAGCGGGCCCATTACTTCGAGGTTGGGAGCGACCATGCCCTCTCACGCTGGGCGACTCTCCAATTGACCGGCTACTACAAGCTGTCGCATTTTCTGTCCGACGCAGGCCAGTTCGGCACGACTCCGCTCTTGAACTACTTTGCCTTCGAGCGGGGCTGGCAGCAAGGCATCGATGGCGCCTTGAAGTTGCAGCTGCGGGAGGATTTGACTGCGAGAGGGAACGTGGCCTGGGGGCAGTGTAAGGGCTACGGCCTTCAATCCGGCCATGTCCTGTTGGAACAGAAGGAGATCAACGATATCAACTCCGCCGGAGGAGTGTTCTGCGATCACTCACAGACCCTTACAAGCTCTGGCTTGGTGGCCTATCGTTTGAAGGAACGGACGACTCTGACTGGGCAGATGCTCTATGCCTCAGGGCTGCGGACGGCGGAAGAGGGGGCCAAGACCAATTCTTCCCACAGTCCATCCTACACGATCTATAACCTGTCCCTCAGTCATGTCATTCCCTTGCCCTGGGACAATCAGAAGTTTCTCTTGGGCGTTGACGTGATTAACCTGTTGGACCAGAAGTATTTCATCAACCAAGGCGAGGGGAGTATCGGCCTGGGGGTGTCACATGCCGGGATGCCGAGGTCGTTCTTTTTCCGGGGCCAATGGTTCTTCTAATCGGATGCTGAAACGGGCCATCAACTGCGTTCTCGTCTCGCACGAATCCTCAACGTATCCCAGAGGGTACGCCTCCGGTTCGTGCATCGCCTGCGGCCTTGTTGACTGGCCCGTTTGAGCATCCGTAATCAATACGGTAGGATGCGCGGTCATGAGATTGTTTTTCGCGATATCTATTGCAGTGGTGTTGACCTGGCCTGCTTTTGCGTTTGCGGTGGCCGGTGATGAGGCGACTCATGCAGACGATCACCATGAAGATGTGTTGGAGCTGCCTGAAGTCCATGTCCATGGTTTGCCGCTCAATAAGGACCAGCAAGTAGGCCCTGTTCCAAAAGCCACGCCTTGGCCCGCTATTCCTTCGTCGCTGGATGGCAAAGACCTCGACGATTGGATGAAGGTGCGTATGTTGGTTTCCAAGGGTGCGGCTGTGACCGTTGTAGTCTTGGAGCCGGCTCGGCATCGGGAACTCACCATTGCCGGTATGGCTGCGCTGAGCCAATGGACCTTCGATCCTCAGTTGAAAGGCGATGAGCCGATCGATGGGGAGCTTACCGTCCGGATCCACTTTCGTACACGCTAAAAAAGAAACATTGATATGAACGTCGATGAATCGCTCTTCCGCGCCATCAACGGCCTTGCCGGACAGTCGGCCTGGCTGGACCAATGGGCGCTCAATTTCTCCAACCCAGGTCTGCTGTGGGTTCCTTGCCTACTCATGACCGGCTATTGGCTCTGGTTGTCTTGGCGGGAAGCGGTGATGGCATCCCCAGTGTTGGCTGTTTCCATCGGCCTGTTAGATTTCATCGGAGCGAGGCTTAAGGATCTTGTGGCTCGGCCACGGCCCTGCATGGCGCTTCCTGATATTCACCAGATCGAAGCTTGCGGCAAGACGTTTGGATTTCCGTCGAACCATGCGATTAATAGCGCGACGGCTGCGGCCTTTCTCCAGATGCTCTATCCGAGATCTGGCTGGGTGAGCTGGCCACTGGTCGGACTGATCGGTCTCTCGCGTGTCTTTATCGGAGCCCACTATGTCACGGATGTGTTGGGGGGCTGGGCGATCGGAGGATTGCTGGGAGCTGGGGCTGCCTGGTTGCTTCTGCGCTATTCTCCCATTCGCGCTGTACGAAAAAATCCTGCCGTTTAACTTCCTGTGCTCTCTCGGTTCTCCAGACAGTTCAACAATTCTGCTTGGCATCGTTCCTGGTCGTAGCCTCTTCCAATTAAGACGATGGCATGTTTCGGTTCGTCGAGCAGGGTGATCGGCGTGACGGTCGCGTTACCAGGTGGGGCATATTGAAATTCCTGCAACTCCGGTCCCTTGGCGAAGCGGAAGAAGCCTTTCGCCCGCTCCAGCTCAGGGGGCAGGGTCTTCATCCAGCGCAGGAATCGTTCAAAGTTCAAGGGGCCTGGCAGCAATACCGTCGTGGCGATCGGGTGGTAGGATGCCCGCTTTTTCGTCGCGGCTGACCGAGGGACGCCGAACTCCACGTTGACTGTTGGAGGCGGGGCGATGCGGGGGAGCGGTTCGAGCAGCGAGAAGGGCTCGACCCTGGCTTGGCTGGTTTCCCAGACCCTGGCATAGGGATTCTGTTTGGTGATCGAGTCTTTGAACCCTTCCCAATGGCCTACGACATAGAGGTCTTTCTTATTGAGGATCAACTCGTCGGCGCAGCGAATCGCCTGTGCCGTCACGAAGCCTGCCATGCTCTCCCGATCGGCCGGGATTGGATGCAGCAAGGCGATGACTTTCTCCAGCCGCGCGAGCTGCGCGGTGTAGAGGTCTGTGACGGCATCGATGACTTCGGCCGAGTCTGCCATGCCCGAACATTCGAGGATGATGACATCCGACTCATAGTCCCGCACCAGTTGGGCGATGCCCCAGGACAGGTCTTCTTTCGTATCGCAGCAGACGCAGCCGCCCGCCAGGTTCATGACCTGTTCCGCGATGGTGCCGGCGCGCGGGCCGTCGATGCTGACCTCGCCCGCTTCGTTCATCAAGACGCCGGCCCGTTTGCCCTGGCTTTTCCAATGTTCAAGCAGCCTCATGAGGAGGGTGGTTTTGCCTGCGCCGAGGGAGCCGCAGAGGACATAAAAAGGAATCGGGCTTGGGGTCATGGTTTTATGTATGGCTGTGAACGAGACAGATAGGCCGTGTGCAATAAGCGATCGATCAGTGGTGCACGTGGGCGAGCCCTTCACTCCGGTGATGCTTGGCCAGTGTCGTGAGATCGCAATGGATCTCATTCGGCTGGCAGCAGTCAGTGCCCATTTGAATCGTCAGATGTTTGATGCCGAATTCGGCGCTGACCTTGGTTCGGATGGTCTGGAGCAGGCCATTGGTCATGGCCGAATCGTCTCCATCGACGAGAATGTGACAGGTCAGCATGATCAACCGTGGATCCACGGCCCAGATATGGAGGTCGTGGACGTTCTTGACGCCTGGAATGGCCTCGATTGTGGTTGCCACATGCGTGGCGCTGATATGGGACGGCGTCGATTCCAGCAAGACCTCCAGCGATTCTTTGAACAGCGGCCAAGCTCCTTTGGTAATGGCTACGACGACCAGTAAGCTGATCAGTGGATCGAAAATGGTCCATCCTGCGAAGAGGATGGCGGCGCCGCTGACGACGACTCCCAGCGACACCCAGGCGTCGCCCAATATGTGCCAGAAGGCGCTGCGGATATTGAGGTCGTCCTTGGCCCCATGCTGCAAGAGCAGGGCGATGCTGAGATTGGCTGCGAAACTGAGCGCCGCGATGGCCATGACCCAAGCCCCGTCCACCGGGACCGGCTGCAGCAGCCGATTGATTCCCACGATTGTGATGCCAACGGCCGTGAGTAACAGGATGAACGAATTCAAAAAGGCCGCAATGATGCCGGCCCTGTGATAGCCGAAGGTTCTCGCTTCCGTGGCGGGCCTGGCCGTGAGGAGATGGGCATAGAGGGCGAGAAAGAGCGAGCCCTGGTCGACGAGGTTATGGCCCGCGTCGCTCATGAGCCCGATGCTGTTGAGGATCCACCCGCCGATGAATTCCGCGACGATGATCGCCGCGTTCAGCGCCAGGGCGAGTGAGAGCCTGGAGCGGAGATGTTCGTAAGAGGCCGGAGTAGACATTGATGATAGTTTCGCACGGCCTTTGCGTCTCAGCAAGCCTTCAGAGGAGGGGTAGCCGCCTGGCTGTTGCCACTATCCAGTTTATTTCACTTTGGTGCCGGGATCGACTTCTTCAAGAATCGTGGCCAGGCCTCGTACTTCGCTGTCTCCCGCAGCCAGCACCATGCCTTGCGACTCGATGCCCATGAGCTTCGCCGGCTTGAGGTTCGCGACAATGATGATCATCTTGCCGATCAAGGCCTCTGGCTCGTATTTCTTGCCGATGCCTGCGACGATCTGCCGTTGCTCCGTTCCTTCGCCAAGACTGACTTGCAGCTTGAGAAGTTTTTCCGATTTCGGCACTCGCTCCGCGCTGATGACCCTTGCGGTCTTGAGTTGAATCTTCATGAAGTCGTCGATGGTGATCTGGGCAACAGCAGGGGCCTGCGGCGCAGGGCTAGGGACGTTGGGCGCTGCAGCTGCGGGTGTGGTTGGGATTGCTGTTGTCGGTTGCGGGGGGGTAGTGGCGTCGCTCACGGTCTTCGCTCCTTGTGGTTGTGTTTCGATACGGGGGAACAGGCCGGGGCCTTTGCAAATTTTTGTTTCGGGGAGCGGCGCATTCCATTCGTAGGTTGTCTGCTGCAGCGTTGTTGAAAAGTCGAACGAGAGGCCGACTTGCTGGGCCAGTTGTCCGGCCGTCTGGGGCATATAGGGATAAAGGAGGACAGAGATCAAACGTAGTGCCCTTGAGGCTGTATGCAGGACCGTGTTGAGCTGTGGGTGGCAGTTGGGGTCCTTGGCCAGTTTCCAGGGAGCAGCCTTGTCGATGTATTCGTCGCAGAGACCGATGAGTTCCCAGATGGCCTGGAGATTTTCCCTGAAGGCGAGGGAGCGGAATCCGTGCTCGATTCTTTCCGGAAGTCTGGTTGCGGCTGCGGCGAGCTTGGTTTCCAGTTCCGGTAGGGCAGGCGCACCGGCAGCGGGAATCGTGCCGTTGGCGAACCGCTCGATCATCGTTAAGGTGCGGCTCAGCAGATTGCCGATCCCGTTGGCCAAGTCGCTGTTGATGATGGTGCCCATGGTGGGTTGCGAAAAGTCTCCGTCCTGTCCGAAGGGGACTTCCCGGAATAGGAAATGCCGGAACGCATCGGCGCCGATGGTTTCGATCATCTTGTGAGGATCCACGACGTTGCCGCGGCTCTTCGACATCTTTTCCCCGTCGACAGTCCACCAGCCGTGAGCGAAGATCGTTTTCGGCAAGGGCAGGTTCAGGGCCATGAGCATCGTGGACCAGTAGACTGCGTGGGTGGTCAGGATATCTTTCCCGACGAGATGGACTGAGGCAGGCCAGAATTGATTGAAGGAGGGCTTCTTCGGCAGGTATTCCAAGGCTGAGACATAGTTCACCAGCGCGTCGAACCAGACATAGGTCACGCAGTCTGTATCGAAGGGGAGTTCGATGCCCCAGGAGAGTCTGGATTTGGGCCGGGAGATCGAGAGGTCGCTGAGGGTTTGCGTCGTCAGAAATCCCAGGACTTCGTTGCGCCGCGATTCTGGGCGGATGAAGTCGGGATGTTGTGTGATGTGCTGGATCAGGCGCTCCTGATACTGCCCCATTTTGAAAAAGTAGTTGTGTTCGCTGAGCTGTTCCACCGGACGTTTGCAGTCGGGGCAGAGGCCGCCTGTGACATCCTTTTCCGTCCAGAACCGTTCATCGAACGTGCAGTACCAGCCAGTGTAATCGGCTTTGTAAATCAGGCCCGCATCGAAGAGCTGTTGCAGATAGCGCTGAACCACCGACTTGTGTGGGGCATCGGTCGTCCGGATGAAAGCGTCGTGCGAGATGTTCAGCCGTTTCCAGAGTTCCTGGAACTGGGGCGCGAGCTTGTCGCAATGGGCCTGCGGGTCGATGCCGGCCTTGGCCGCGGCCTGCTGAACCTTTTGCCCATGTTCATCGAGCCCTGTGAGGAAGAATACGTCGTGTCCCCGCAGGCGCCAGTAGCGGGCCAGAACGTCGGCCGCCACGGTGGTATAGGCATGCCCGAGATGGGGCACGTCGTTCACGTAATAGATTGGCGTCGTGATGTAGAAGCTGTTGAGATTGCTCATGGGGCGTGACAAAAGATAGCAGGTAATAAATGGCGAAAGCTAGGCTGGCAGAGGGACGGATGGCGCGGTGAGCGCATCGCGCAGGCGGAGCAGGATCATTTCCAGCGCCATCTGGAGATTGAGGTGGCGCGTGGCGCGCTGCTCGGTCAGTTCGATCTCACGGAGTAGGCCTAGCAATGCGTCGGTATCGGCCTGCTGCGCGTAGGCTTCCAGCGTGGTGAGGTCGTCGAGGTTGAGGATCTGGTCTCGGTCTCCTCCGACCTGGATCAAGACGAGGTCGCGGATCCAGCGAGTCATCCAGGCGAGGATGTCCTGGGCCTTGTCTGCCTTGGCAATCGCTTCCGCCGACGACAGGATGGACCCGATCGATTGCAAGGATTGGGGCCGGACCAAGTCCACGAGTTCCTGTTGGCGCGCGCGCGTGTTTTTCACGTCGGACGTGAGGGCTTCCCCGATGCGGCCTTCGCTGATGATGGCGAGGAATCTCGCGTCTGCCGGAGGGATTTCTCGTTTCAGGATGAGCGTGGCCTCCACCTGGGTGCGGGCAGGGGTCGTGAAGCGCAGGGCCTGACAGCGTGACCGGATGGTTGCGGGGAGGGCGGCTGGGCGACTCGAAATTAAAAGGAAGAGGCTATGGGCCGGCGGTTCTTCCAATGTTTTCAGTAAGGCGTTAGCCGCGCCGATCGTCATGCGGTCTGCGTCGTTGATCAGGCAGATTTTTCGCTCGCCGACGAGCGGCCGATACATGATCTGATGCTCGATTTCGCGCACCTGTTCGATCTTGATTTGCTGAGTGGCCTGTTCCGGATCCGGTTCGATGACGAAAAAATCCGGATGGGTGCGGGCTTCAATTTGTTGGCAGGAGCGGCAGGTTCCGCAACTGTCGAGACTGTTCGATTCGGGAGGCTGCTCGCAGCTGAGCGCCTGCGCAAAACGAATCGCCGTCAACCGTTTCCCTATCGTTTCCTCGCCATGGAGCAGGTAGGCGTGAGCCATTCGCTCATGGGAGACGGCGGCTTGGAGAAGGGCGATGGATTGCTGATGGCCAATACAGTCGCGAAAGGGCATGTCAGCTCCGGCGGCGTGGGGATCGACGAGGTTTCCTGAGCCAGCCTAGCACGATCTCTGTGAGCTCGTCCCGGACTTCTTGCGGGGGACGATTTGCATTCACGACTTTCATGCGGCCCGGTTCTTCTGCTGCGAGGGCCAGAAAGCCCCATCGCACTTTGCGATGGAAACGTTCCGCCTCCCGGTCCAGCCGATTCTGCTGGCCATGATCGGCTCTCCTCCTGGCCAAGCCCACTGAGATCGGGAGGTCGAGGACGAGGGTCAGGTCCGGCGCCAGTCCGTTTGTTGCGACTGTGTTCGTTGCTCGCAGCCACTGAAGATCAAGGCCCCGCGCGAATCCTTGATAGGCCAAGGTAGAATCGGAGAACCGGTCGCAGAGTACGACCGTGCCGTTCCGTAACGCCGGTTCGACGAGATGCGTGACGTGCTGGCTTCTTGCCGCGAAGATGAGCAGGGCTTCCGCTTGAGGCGTGACCGATTCTTTTGACGAGGCAGTGAGGAGAATATGGCGGATTGCTTCGGCTGTCGCCGTGCCTCCCGGTTCTCTCGTGTGCAGCACGCGATAGCCCGCCTTGGTCAGCACCTTGGCGAGGTGGCTGATCTGGGTGCTTTTCCCGCTGCCTTCAACTCCCTCCAGGGTAATGAAGAGACCGCGAGTCTGCCGCTTTTTTGTGCCCATTGAGCTGGTTCTTTCACCGGTGGAGAAAACGGGCGGGATGGTATTCCAAGTTGTTGAAAATAGCAAGAAAAGGCTTGCGAGGCCCCCCTCATTCTCTGTATGATGGCGGCCTACATCCGGCGGCTCTCATTTATGCTGAAAACCTCGTTAAAACGCTACTTTCTGACAGGGCTGCTGGTGATTATCCCCCTGTGGGGGACCGTCCTCATTTTGAAGACCCTTTTCGTGGCGGTGGATGGGATTTTGGGCGACCTCCTGGTCCGGCTGGTGCCAAGTCATTATGTGCCGGGGCTGGGGATTCTTTCGTTGATCCTGTTGGTGCTGGTGACCGGGCTCTTTGCCACGAACTTCATGGGCAAGCAGATCGTGAAGTGGTGGGAGGAATTGTTGAACCGGGTGCCGCTTGTGCGGGGGATCTACTCGACCTTGAAGTCCATGATGGACATTTTGTCCTTCTCCGACCATCCGTCCTACAACCGCGTCGTGCTGATTCAGTTTCCTAAGAATGGCCACTATTGTTTTGCTTTTGTGACCGGTGCGACTAGGGGGGAGGTGCAGGATCTTGCGCAGGAGCCCTTGATCCATGTCTATGTGCCGACATCGCCGAATCCGACGTCCGGCTACTTTCTCTTGGTGCCGGAACATGAAGTTGCTCCTATCGATATGAGCGTAGAAGAGGCGATGAAGCTGATCGTTTCAGGCGGGCTCTGTTCGCCTTCTATGCCCCTGTCCTCGGCCGTGATGGCCGCGACGAAGCAGGGTATGGTCAAGCAGCCTGAGTCGGGAGTGTCGATCGGATGAGCCGCTCACGCGCGACTGCAACCGCGACGACGAAGAAGGCGGTTGGCCAAGACCGTCAGGGAACGATTGCCGGTCTGGCGGTGGTCGTCATGGCGGCAGGGCAGGGGACGCGCATGCGTTCAAAGCGGGCGAAGGTGCTACATCCTGTGGCGGGCCAGGCGATGGTGCTCTATTCGGTGGGGCTCGGATTGCGCGTCGCCGGAGAATCTGTGGCGGTTGTGGTCGGTCATCAGGCAGAGCTGGTTCGTCAGGCGATCGATCCAGTTGTGTCCGGCAAGAGCGGCGCGCGAGTGTCGATCGTCGAGCAACGGAAACAATTGGGCACAGGGCATGCGGTGTTGCAGAGTCGTCCGGTGTTCGGGGTGGGCAAGCGGGGCGCTCCCTCCAGCTATTTGATTCTGAACGGCGATACGCCGCTGCTCCGGGAAGAGACCGTGCGTGAGCTCCTGCGCGTGCATCAGGCTGAGCGCGCGACTGTGACTCTGCTGACCGCGGAGCTGGACGACGCGAGCGGCTATGGGCGGGTCGTCCGTGCTCCTTCGTCCGACCGGAGCGTCCTTCGCATCGTCGAGGACCGTGACGCCAATGAAGCGGAGCGCGCGATCCATGAAATCAACGTGGGCACCTATGTGGTCGACGGGGAGTTTCTTTTCAGCGCGTTGGAAAAACTCGAGCCTAGCAATGCCCAGGGGGAATATTATTTGACGGATATCGTCCGGCTTGTGGAGCGCGCAGGACGGCGCATCGCGACGGTCGTGCTTGACGATCCCGACGAGGGATTGGGCGTGAACACGAGACGGCAGCTCGCCGAGGCGGAGCAGGTCGTGCGGTGGCAGATCCGGGACCGGTGGCTGGATGCGGGGGTGGCGATGCTCGATCCTGCTTCGACCTGGATCGACGCGACCGTCACGATCGGGCAAGATACGGTGCTCTACCCCAATGTGACGCTCGAGGGAACGACGGTCATCGGGGAAGATTGTCTGCTGCGCTCCCATGTGCGATTAACGGATTGCATTGTCGGGGACAGGGTCGAGATTTTGGACCATTGCGTGTGCACCGACTCTCAGATCGAGGACGGGGCGCGAGTGGGCCCCTTCGTGCATCTGCGGCCCGGCGTGGTGGTGCGGAAGCAGGCCAAGGTTGGGAACTTTGTCGAGATGAAAAAAACCGACTTGGGCGAAGGCTCGCAGGCGAACCATCTGAGTTACCTGGGGGATGCGAAGATCGGCAAAGGGGTGAATGTCGGCGCCGGCACCATCACCTGTAACTACGACGGATTGCGGAAGTCTCAGACGGTCATCGGCGATGGGGTTTTTCTCGGGAGCGATACCCAGTTAGTTGCGCCGGTAACGGTGGGAGCAGGAGCCGTTGTCGCAGCCGGCACCACGGTCACGAAGGATGTGCCGGCTCATGCATTGGCGATCTCACGGGTCGTGCAGGTGAATCGCGCTGGATGGGCGGCGCGCCGCCGTGCCTTGGCGACAGCAGTACCGGCCAAGGCGGCGAAGAAGCCCGCGGCAAGCCAACCGAAGAAGCGGAGTAGGTAGCTCGTATGTGTGGAATCGTCGGATATGTGGGCGATCAGGAGGCGGTGCCGATTCTCATCGGCGGCCTGGCCAAGCTGGAGTATCGGGGCTACGACTCGGC
>SXGR01093531.1_pt1 | contig 22204 bp, 18 predicted proteins | sample 3174711 | NCBI WGS metagenome assembly SXGR01 (sample SAMN11356860, study PRJNA531348) | freshwater metagenome | isolation source: freshwater sample F1-60 | place: China: Fuxian Lake, Yuxi | collected 2017-12-25 | reverse complement strand
GAAGATGAAATTCCAGCTCGTTGAACCGTTGAAGTGTCTGTTCAAGGATGAGGTCCGGCAACTCGGGCTGGAGCTTGGCCTCCCGAAAGAGATTGTCCTTCGTCAGCCGTTCCCAGGCCCGGGGCTTGCGGTGCGGATTCTCGGTGAAGTGACTCCGGCTCGCTGCGCCATTTTGCGCAATGCAGACGCCATCGTCGTGGAGGAAATGAAGACGGCGGGTTGGTACTACAAGGTATGGCAGAGCTTCGCCGTTCTGCTGCCGGTGCGAAGCGTGGGTGTCATGGGTGATGAGCGAACGTACGACGATGCGATCGCGTTACGCATAGTTGAATCCCAGGACGGCATGACGGCGGATTGGGTGAAGCTGCCGTATGATCTGCTCGCAAAAATTTCCAGCCGCATCACCAATGAAGTCAAAGGTGTCAACCGCGTCTGCTTCGACATCACCAGCAAGCCGCCAGGGACCATTGAGTGGGAGTGAAGCGCGAATCCAAATTAGACGGGATCGTCAACAGGTTGATGGTAGTTTCTTTCTTATGCGAAATATTTTGCCGCTGATGTTCCTGAGTGCGGCGCTCGGGCTGGGCTGTAACTCCAAAACGAACCAGGCACGGGAAGAAGCCCCGGAACAGACCGCCGAAGAGACGAAACTCCCAGACGGAGGCGCAGATCAGCGGGCATTCCGCGATCGACTGGGTGTGCAACCTGCACTGACGAATGCCGAAGCCGCCAAGTTGACTCAAGTCAGGCAGCGTAGTCCGTTTCGGTCTCCCACTCTTCAGAACCGCGCTTCCGAGACAGCCGGTATTCCCGCTGAAGCCAGTCCTGAAACGGAAGTTGCACCCGAGGCAGAGAACATTCGCCCAGAAGACATTCCTGAGGAGGGTGATGAAATCCTGATTCCGCCAAAACTTCTTGGCGTACTAATCCCGGGGGCGAACTTCGATAACATCGCACGGGAGGAACCCATCAATATCAGGGATCTTCTCGATCAACACGGGATTGTACTGACCAACTACCAGCAGCTCATTGATCTTGGCATCACGAACTACACGATTGCACGCGCCCCGAAGCTTCAACCAGAGAAGGCACCAGAGTGATCGTGACCGAATCTTCTGAAATTCGCAGGTCACTTCCAGAACCGTCGGGTGCAATGGCGTGAACTGGTTTCGTCACGCGAACACTTGCGAATTGGTCCCTTGCTCCGCTGAGCGGCCCTATTTCTTGAACGTCCGGGCAAGAGCCACCAGTGCTTTGATCTCGTCGTCCGAGAGTTTGTCAGCAAATGGCTTCATGCGCTCTTTCCCTGCTTTGTCCTTCAGGCCCTCCTTGATTTGCTTAAAGGCCTCATCGTCCGTGAACGAAGCTTGATACGCTGCGTCGGTCAGGTCTCTGGTGTCCGCCATCTTGCCGGCCTTGGTCTGCCCTTTGCCGTCTTTGCCGTGGCAGGATGCACAGTGTTTGGACCAGTTTTCTTTGACGTCCGCCGCCACGACAAAGGCGGTGCTGAACGTGAGAACACTCAACAGAGCTGTTAACTTTCTCATGATCTTGTTTTAGATATGTTCGGGTTTACTTCTTGAACGAGCGCATGTGGGCGATCAACGCCTTCATTTCCTCATCCGTCAGCTTATCCTTGTAGGGATCCATCTTCTTCTTGCCGTTTTCGACAATGCCTTCCTTCATGATTGTCATGGCTTTGTCGTCCTTCATCTCCTCCTGCACCTTCGGGTCGGTGTAGTCCTTGACGCCGGATTGGCGGCCCATCTTGGTCTGGCCCTTGCCATCAGCGCCGTGGCACTTCAGGCACTGCTTCTCCCAGTTGGTTTTCACGTCTGCCGCCTGGAGCGAGGCGGTCGTGACGAGCAGGATGGCGACATAGATTCTGGTCAGCGATTTCATAAGGTGGATGGGAAAAGAGGTTCGAGAACACCCGTCGGCTGGGCTTTCAGGTTCGACACCAAGCTGTAGTTTCGTGTCTTCATTTCTTCAACTGGTAGAACTGATAGCACTGGGGATGATCAGATCACTCCCCTCGAAATGCCATTTGGTGAACATTTTTTGATCGGTCATTGGTCCTGACTGTCATGGGCATTTGAACCGGTGTTGACGTCCACATTGCCCTCCGATCGCGCCTATGTGAACCGCCACTTCTACCGCTACGAGTCGCCGTGCCCGCTGGAAGTCATCGAGACCGACATCAAGAAACTCGAAGGTGAAATTCTTACCAAGCTCAAGAAGGTGACGGCGTGAGCGCCCTGTTTTCAGCCCCAACGGGGCTGCGTCCCAAAGCCCAGGGTTGGCCCGGGGAACTTGGGCCTACCCTGGGAATCGAACGCCCATCATGTTCATCAACCCCAACGGGGTTGTGGCGCGTGACGGCGACGGTGCGTGGCGAGATGACGCAACCCCGTTGGGGTTGGAATGATCTGACGCGGTTGATCCTGGGTAGCCCGTGCCTCGCAACCCTGGGCTGGACGACGGAATCCCGTTGGGATTCTCGGAACGAAGGCCAGTCGTGACGCTCCCAGCCTACCCGTGCACCAAACCCAGCGGCGTCGAATGGCTCGGCGACGTGCCAGAGCATCCTGAGTGACGGGGGGCATCAGGCGACGTCGAAAAGTATATTACATCGCGTAGAGGCGTAGAGGGAGGCTACGGCTTCGACAACTGGAGAGTGATGTTGGTTCTGGCGACGTTCAAAAGATGGCGCGCGTATTTCCCGTTATGCACGCCGAAGCTGCCGTCATACTGGACCAGATAGAGATTCATGCGCGCTTGTTTGATGGCGTCTGGCACCTGAGCCTGCTCGGCTGTCGTGGGGCCGCGGAGGGTGGGATTGGCATCTGGATTGGAGAGATCTCCCGGGTTGTTATATTCCCACGCCAGCTTGCCGTACTTGCTCCTGAGTTCTGCGGGTGCTTTTGTCGTCGCCCATTGGTCAAGGAGCGAACGCACTTGTTCAATCTGCGACTTGGTGACGGTCTGGACGGTGTCCTTGATCGTGGCACTGATGTCCTCAGAGATGTGGCACTCGACGCAACCGTTGAGACGCACTTCGAACGTATGTCCCGTGTAATTCGGGCTGGTTGCGGTGGCCGGACTCGCTTCGTGTGGATGTGTGTGGCAATGGGCGCATTGCTTTTCGATCTTCAGTCCGTGGGTGGCGATTGTTGGACTTCCTTGGTCGTAACCGCCCTGGCCGATGAGCAGGTTATATTGTGGCGAGTGATGAGGTGCTCTGGAGGTGTCCTGCCAGCGAGCGCCGCGCATATTGTGGCACTGTGCGCAAACCTGGATGTCCGGGTCATACTGCGCGGCGAATGATGTAGCCGTGGAAGTGCTATAGGAGAAATGGTTGGTCGAGTAGGTCGGATTGAGCAACTGGCGCGGGTTTCCCGTGAGGCTGTGGGCATCGTGACACACGGCGCACGTGACGCCGAAGTAGGCGGCATCTTCACGGCTCGGGAGGAGTGCGTGAGGATTTTCCAATTGCTCCAGTAGCGACTGGCGTACTGCGCCTGAGTGGCAGACGCCGCACGCCAGCATCCTGGGCTCGCCGCTGGTCAGTATCGAGCTGGCGACGTCCGGCTCGACTCTTGCGTGCTTGGTCGTTTTCCATTCGTCGAATGTGGGATGATGGAAGCCGTTGTGGCAGCCGCCGCAGACTTCGGAGGACATCGTCACTTTGGGGCGCAAGGATGCGTCACGGATGTTGGCGATGTGACTGCCTCCAGGGCCGTGGCAATTCTCGCATTGAACACCCGCCAGGTGCGGTGTGGTCAGTTCGTCCTTGAAACCAAGTGGCGTGCCGAAGCCGACGGTGTGGCAGGTCAGGCATGCGGCATTCTTTTCCTGCCTGGCCGCTCGCAACGTTTCAAAAGCCTTCGCATGCGCCGTCTCGCTCCAACCATGGTGCGAATTCGCGTGGCACTCCACGCACGACGCAGCGCCCACGTAATTCACGGTGCCGCCCAGCTCCGCTGTCGAAACCGGACGCCCACCAGTGACCCGGAAGAAACCAAGATCACCCTTGAATGGAGCGCTCTGTTTGGATTCGAAAGTGGGCTTCGCCAGTGGCGACCAGTCCGGGCCGGTCGGGGAAGGGGAATGGAGTAGTTGGAATGGCCCCTGAATCCCGAACCACTCGACGGTGACGACGTCCTGAGTGCGACCGACGGAAGTGATGACCGGGTGAATGCTTAACCCGCCGGGCACCGGCACAGGCGGCTTGACCATCAAGTTGGTGTTCTCGGCTACGGCCGGTCCAGCGGTCATCAAGATGAGCAACGCCCACCTTGCCCAAGGTCCAACGCGCTGATCACTTCCGCCGCGGCCAGCCTCTCCAAGAATGCGTTTCAACAGCTTCATACGATCTGGTTCCTCGGTGAAGGGTTCATCGTTTAACATCGAACTTGTTCGCGACCGGAGTCTTTGATCTTCGAGTCATGATGCTCAGGGTTCAAAAGCGATAACGGAATGACGAATAAACCAGGTGCGCCTGGTAATCATTGTTGTGGCCGGAGGTTTCATCGCGACCTTCGAAGTAGCCGTACTTGAGAGCGACCTGCATTCGAGCACTGATGCGACGCTTCAGTCCGGTGGTGATGCCGTGTTCCTCGGCGCCTGCGCCGTATGGCATTCCGGCCGTGGAATTATCGGCGAAGTTATCGGCCCGATAGTAAGAGTATTGCGTCTCCCAGTCCGTCTTCTCGTCGAGCACGCAGCCGATGGAAGCATTCGCGGTCCAGTAATTGTTCTTTGATTCTTGAATCGCGGCTGTGATCTCGTCGGCGGGAGTATCGGTCTTGTCCGAGACCCAGTTGATGCCGCCCAGCAGGTAGAGCCGGCTGACTGGCGTCCAGCTTATGGAACCGCTCACGATGTGGCTGGTCATTTCCGATGATTGTGTTCTTGCGAGATTGTCCGCCGTGACGTCGATGGTGGAGAACTGAAAGTCGTAGCGCCCGACCAGCGTCAGGTTTGCCAGCGGACGCCAGGTTGCGCGGAAGTTCACATCATCGGTGTCGAAGTCATGGGCACGGAGAAACGCTGGATAGCGAATCGGGCTTGCCGGCAGATTCCGTGTCGAATCTGTCTCGTGCTCGAAATCATTGCTGCGTTGCTTGTGGTAGTACTCGGAAGCGAAGTTGAGTTTCCGCAATGGGTACCAGTTTGCGCCCACGGAATACTTCTGCCAGAAGCGGGTATCGTCAGTCGAACGGCTGAAGACGTTCGCGCGAGTCCCAAGATTATCCAGGCGTTGATCCAGGTCGCCGGAACCTTCCAACCAGTAACCGCGCGCAGAGAAAACCCAGTTCGTCAGGCCGGTGTAACGCAGTTCGAGACTTTGGGAGACATCCAGCAAACCGCGGTCGCTGGCACCGCCGTAAGGATACGACGAGAAAGGGGCGGCGGGTGAATCAAAGAAGGATTCGCTGTCACTATCCTGCTTCTCGACCCGGAGTGAAGGGATGAGAAACAACCGGTCCGTCAGATTCCACATCAGGTTGAGGTTGACCACGTGCTGCTGAAGCTGGGATCCGCCAACCAGTCCGTCGAACGAATCAGGGCTCGGCAATCTCTGCGCGAAGTCAGGATCGTAGCTGGGTCCATAGACACGATAACCGGAGATGTCCGAGTCCAGAGTCGTGAAGGAATATCCTGAGGTCAGGAGAAATTTCTCGTTCAGCCGGCTCTCGCTGAATGCATGGACGCTGAAGAGGTCTGAGTCCACTTTGTCCCGCTGTGTCGTGTAGCCGTTTTTTGCTTCACCCGGATTCCAGCGAATGTTCCGCGAGTTGTCTTGCGAGGAGGTTTCGAAGCGCAATCCAAGTCCAACGTCCGTTTTGCCGAAGGCATGCCTGACATTTCCCTGAAAGATGTCGCGCTGCTCGTCAATATTCAGGAAGGTTGGAACGATTCCGCGAGCGCCCGAGCCGCCCGTTAATGTGGAATCGCCCCAGGAAGTTGAGTCCTTCACTCCATCTCGGAATTGATGGCTGTAACGGAAGGTGAACACCGGTTTTCCGGGAAGTGTCAGTCCGCCCTCAAACCATGCCTCTCCACGATCGACGGTCAGGTCGTCGTCATAGACCGGGAGCCAGAGATTTCCTTTCGGAAAAAATCCACCGCTGCCGTCAAACCAGGAGCGTGATTCCCGATAACCTCCGCGCAAATATCCCTTGTCAGGATTATCCAGGCTGAAGCGAAGGGAGTAATCGTTGTTGTCGAACATGCCACGGCCATCGACCTGGAGAATTCCCTTCTTGCCCACGTCCTGCTCGTAGTGGAAGTCCTGGATGCCGCCAAATGCTCCGTTGCGGAGATTCTGACGCTGCTGGAAGCGCGCGCCGTTGTCCTTGAGCCACGTTCCGCCAACACCGAGTTCGATCCAGTTGCGATAATCTGCTTCACTTTTTTCATCGGCCTTTGGTTTGTCGGCCTCGGCCTTCCTAGCTGCCTCTTCGGCGGCGGAGGTGATGGACAGGGTGAGCGCCCACGCGGCGGCACAAACTGCGCAGGATTTGAACGCCGGGGATTTCCAGGTTTGAAATCGAGTTTTCATAGGGCTGATTTCGAGCGCTTTAGTACCGCAATAAAGATCCAATCTGTGAGCCATGCACCGCTTCGTGGCATCCGGCCGTCCAGCAGGTTCCCTTCGACACGAATTGTCTATGGTCGCGTCCTCCTATCAGAAGCTGCCCACCCGGCGCCTGCTGCTGGAAGTGGCATCGGATGCAAAGGTTCTGGTTTCGTTGAGTGAGCAGTTTTGCGTTCACAGTGCCGTGTGCGTTGTGGCAGATCGTGCAGCCCTCGCGGATGGCTTCGTGTTCGAAGACAAAGGGGCCGTGTTGCGCGATGTGACATTTGCCGCAGGTCTCACGCTCGCTGGCGAGGGAAAAGGCTCCGCCGAGTATGGCGTCGCCTTTGTGAACGTTATGGCAGTCACCACACCCCATCTTGCCCTCCAGCACGGGATGGTGGGATGCCAGGTGAAACTCGCCGCGCTTGTCGAGGTGGCAGGCGAAGCACGCTTCCGGATCCTTCTTGGGGTTCACGATGGTCTGTCGTGCGCCGCCGCTCTCGGAGTGGACGCTGCCAGGGCCGTGACAGGACTCGCATCCAATCTCCGTGCTGTTTGGTCCGGAGGCATGGAGCCGTGCATGAGAGGCGGTTTTGAAATCACGGGTGATATTTTCGTGGCATTGGGAGCAGTTTTCCGAACCCACGAATGTCGCTCCAGGGATCTGAGGTGGCACAACCACCACGCGTGTCAGCGTGGCGCAGGAGATGAGGCCTGCTGCGAACAGCGCGACAACGACGATCCCGATGATTCTCATCGTGGACGGGTTGCTCCAGAGTTTTCGAATTCGCGATGTCATAAAGTGGTTCAGGTTCGGATCATTGCGACGAAGGAGGAGTCAAATGATGCATTCATTTCAGATGATAGTCAGCATGCGTGATCGGAGCTCTCCGATCTTCTCGTGGGTTGCAGGTCTCTGACCATTTCTTGTTAAACGGTGATTAGCTTATGCTCCGTTCGGCCCGTTCTTCAGTGCTTCAGTGGGAACGGAAATCGAATAAGGGATGCGGCCCAACCTGGTCGAGTGCAAAGTCAGATGCACACAAGCTTCGACAGATGTCTCCTTTGAACAGATCGCAACCATGGCTGTGAATGATGTGAAACTATCCACCATTGGGCTTGCGCCGGTGCTGCCAGAATTCTGAAGTGAGCTTCGGAGTTTGCACAGCTGGCGGAATGCAATTGACGATGCAACCACGATAAACAGGGCTCGAAGTCTTCTCTCTTGTAATCTGAATTCACCATGCGATGCCTTTGCGCTCAACAAGCATGATTGAGTCTTAGAGAGCAAAATATGAGCGTGACTGTGCAATGAGGGTGTAGTCGCTCGCGTTGACAATTTTTAGCCTGCCATCCGTAGCGTATGAAAGAAGTCGCACAAGGAAGCAGAAGTATGAGCAAGAGGACGAGTTCCTTCAGGCGCTCTGGTTTGTTTGCTGCAGCAGTGTCCGATCATCACGTTATTGAAATAGGAATCCTATGAACTCCAGAAAATGTAAAAAGCAGAGCGCTTCTGATTCTGAACGGAGTGAACGCCCCGCTTTGAATGGGCTTCGCTCCTGGTCTCTTGGCCTGATTCTCCTCGGAATGATCGCATTCTCGGGACAGCCAGGATCCCGGTCTGGCATGGCTTACGGAGCCGAAACTCCGAGCGCCATCAGGGCCATTGCCCGGCCAGCCGCCGGTTATACTCAAATCCTTTTTCACGGCAAGAAAGGGCCGTATCTCGTACAGACCAGAGCCACGCTGGAAGCGGACGCTCCCTGGGTGGATCTGCCTGGCGCACTGGTCAGCGAAATTCAAACGGGCGTCTTTCAAGCCTTTTTTCCAAATGGGCAGGATGAGGTCGGGTTTTACAGGGTCGTAAGTGAAAGTGATGGAACTTCGGATCTGATCGGATGGACCATCCTGATGAAAACTTCCACGCCGGCGAACGGCACGCACTTCGTTGCGGGTGAAAGTCCGGTGGTGACAGTGACGATTCTCGACAACTTCGCGCAAGGTTACGACAAGACGAGCTTCTCTACTTTGAGTCTGTACATGCACGGTCCTCAAGACCCCAAACTGACCACGACACCGGTGAAGCTGCTCAACGCCACCGCGGACCGGACCAAGACGCCGCATCATTACATCAACCTGAAGAGCAATCCGGACGTAAAGGTGAACGCCAATGTTCTGACTTACACCTTGAAGCCGGTGACGGATGAGCTGCCCGGTACTTACACCTTGAGTGTGTCAGCGACGTTGGACTCGGATCGCATCCAACAACTCATGAGGCTGACAAACATTCAGATAGGCTCCGCCCAGGTGGAAAGACCTGTTGTCGCCAAGACCAGTTGCGCTCCCTGCCACGAAGGAACCATCAGTGGGCACATGTATATGCACCATGTTGACCCGGGTCGTTCACCGACGGGAAGCTGGGCGCTGGACTTCACGCCCGTTGAATCATGCAAAGCCTGTCACAATAACGAAGGATATGCTGCCTACCGGGATCCCTCGGCTCCTGGAGGGCGCGTGCCCGATCCCATCGTGCGTCGCGTGCATGGTGTCCACATGGGTGAGGGGCTAACTTCCGATTTCAACACGAACGATGTGTCTGGAGACTTCAAGGACTACAAGCATGTCATCTTCCCGGCGGATATCCGGAACTGCACGAAATGCCATGTGGATGACCGCTGGAAGACCGAGCCGACTGTCGCTGCTTGTGGCGCCTGTCATGACAACACCTGGTTCGGACCAAAGAATGCCCTGCCAGCCGGCATGGTGGCGCATGTCGGAGGTGCCCTGACGGACAGCAAGACCTGCGCGATCTGCCATACGGCGGATTCCAGCGGCCTTTCTCCGATCCCGGATAGACATGCGATTCCGCCGCCCGCCATGAACGCAATTGACGTGGCACTAACTCCGCCATCCAACGGCAAGTTCTACGTCGCGGGTGAGAAGCCGAAGGTGTCGCTCGTCATTAAGAACGATGCGGGTAATTCCATTGGCGACCACGCGGCCGTCACCAGCGCCAACTTCTCAACAGCCAGGCTGTTTGTCTATGGACCACGTAGTCGCACGGTTCCAGTGCTGACTAGCGTCGCCAAATTGGGAGCGGAAGTTGCCCGGGCTTCGGTGACGTGCTCCATCAACGGCCCTTGGGACATCAATGGGAAGACCTTCAAGATAGGCATCAACGGCACTCCCCCTCAGAACATCACGATCACCGGGGCTGCCAATATGGTGACAGCCGCTGAAGTGGTCGCTTCTCTGAACGCGGTCATCACGAACCTGAACGGTGGTGCAAAAGCCTCTGTTTCCGGCTCCAGGGTGAACATCAGGACATTGGTCCGTGGAGCTGCTGCGAGGATCGAAGTTTACAACGGCGAGGTCACGACAGCGATGGGTTGGAAGGCCAAGGGCGTGGTCTTGGATCCGGATGTCTTTGTCGCCGCAGTCTTCACTGCGGGCAACGAACTGCGACCCGTGTCCGATCCGCTCGATTTCGCGGATCCGATGGTGACCCGCACCGCGGAGAACATCATCTACGAGCTGGACGATGTTGCCGGCCTCGCGCCAGGAACCTACAGCGCCTATGCTTACCATATCCCCGTGACCAACAAGATCGCCGGGCTTACCGTCACCGGAATCGGCCACACCACGTTCCAGATCGGAACGGCCACACCGGAACCGAAGATCGCGACGAACTGTGCGGATTGTCACGACAACACGATCTTCCACCTGACTGCGGGCGCTGTTCATGCGGCGCCGTTTGACACGGACTACTGCAATGCGTGTCACGACTATGGCCGTACCGCCACTGGCGAACTGTTCAAGAATCAGGGCGGGAGTTCGTTGAGCGGCTGGAGTGGCTATGGTGCCATGCCGATCGTTAAGAGAGTCCACGGTATTCACTACGGCCATTACCTCGAACATTCTGAGGAGATCTATGCCAACGCGACGAAAGCGACATTTGGCGGGATCATCTTCCCACAGGATGTCCGGAACTGCACCAAGTGCCACGCTGAGAGCGACACCTGGAAGCAAAAGCCGTCACGCATTGCATGCCTTGCCTGCCACGACGGTGATGAAGCGAGGGTTCATGCGAAGCTCATGACCTACATTCCAGATCCGAAGGATCCTTATGGACGGGATACTGTCGAAACCTGTGTGCTCTGTCATGGCGCGGACGCAGCGTTCTCGGCTGAAAAAGTGCATAGCATAACGAATCCGTACAGACCGCCGTATCCAAGAGAACGCGCGGAGCAACCTTAATAAGTCAGGCAGATAGTCTCTCGCGGGGCTGGTACACATCAGCCCCGCGATCACCTGAACAAAGGTAATAGTGGAACAGCTTTGCGAGTCATTGGATGAACCCATCATGAAAGGACAACTGATGATTTAAGAACTTGGTAATTCCTTTCTCGAGTGAGTAGGAGGCGGGTTTTGGCATGAACAACCGTGTGTGGCCAAAACCCGCTTTGTATTTTTCACATACTGAGGAGACCGTGGGATAGGCTACGAATGATGGCGAGCGCCACAGATGAAGATGCGAGGCGCGAACGCGGGAGGATGCCCGCAGCGGCCTCTGACCACGCGAGCAACGAAGCAGATGCGTCTGTGCCGCCGTCAAGATTTGTAGCCTATCCCACGGTCTCCTCAGTAAACATTCGGCTTGGAGATCATCTTCCACACCGCACACTATTGCGGATGCAGCGAAGATGCGCTGTTGAGCCACCGACAATCGTGAGAGCGACAAAAGTGCATCGCTGCCAGACTCGCTGAGTGCTTTCAATTCCGGCGGCCATAACCTCATCCAGTTGGGAAGAGCGAACCAGGCGCTGGTTGCAAGTGAGGGCGCTACTCTGACAAATGATGGGGAGCGCTCTCGGATCCATCGGATTAGCGATAGTAAGGATGGATGGAGTTCAGACCTTTGCCATGAAGGACAAACATGACCATCGACACGCAGGCGAATAGGCGGCTGATGAAGTCAGTTTCCCGAAATGTACGCCTTGCTTCCGGCTCAGTGACGTTGGAGGGCGATTTGTACATCCCTGTCGGCGCCGTTGGCGTTGTGCTCTTCGCGCACGGTAGCGGGAGCAGCCGGCACAGTCCTCGTAACCAGGCCGTCGCCCGAGCTTTGCAGGAGTCCGGTACGGGCACGCTTCTGTTCGATCTACTCACGCGTGATGAGGAGATTCAGGATGCACGAACCGGTGAACTTCGTTTTGACATCAGCCTGCTTGCGCGACGATTGATTGCGGCAAGCCGATGGGTGGCGCGCCAGCCGGAAGGTGAGCATTTGGGGATTGGCTATTGCGGGTCGAGCACGGGCGGTGCAGCGGCGCTGGTGGCGGCGGCGGAGCTGGGCCCGGTGGTTGACGCTGTCGTTTCACGCGGTGGTAGGCCTGATCTGGCGGGGGATTTCCTACCGCGGGTGGAAGCGTCCACGCTGCTTATCGTTGGTGAATGGGATGATGTGGTGTTGCAACTCAACCAGGAGGCTTTCCAGCAATTGCGTTGCGAAAAAGAGATTTCCAGAGTGCCGCGAGCGACGCATTTGTTTGAGGAACCAGGAGCGTTGGAGGAAGTCGCCCGCCTGGCGGCGGAATGGTTCCGGAGGCATTTGAAACCGAGGTGAGTTCTCCGATGCAATCCGGATGAAAGGACTCCCATGATGAGGCAATTTCGAAACCGGGTCGAAGCCGGCCGACTGCTGGCCAGGCGATTGATGAAATACGCCGATCGGAGCGACGTACTGGTGCTTGCGTTGCCGCGCGGTGGGGTGCCGGTGGCTTATGAAGTCGCGCAGGCGCTCAATGCGCCGCTCGATGTGTTTGTCGTGCGCAAGCTCGGGGTGCCTGGTTATGAGGAGCTGGCAATGGGCGCAATCGCCAGCGGCGGCGTACGTGTATTGAATTCGAGTGTCGTGGAGTCGCTCGGCATATCCGAAGAAACGATCGAGGTTGTGGCGGTGCGGGAGTTGCGTGAACTGCAGCGCCGCGAACGAGCCTGCCGGCACGACCTCCCATCGCCCGACGTTCAAGGATGCACGGTCATTCTTGTTGATGATGGAATCGCAACAGGTTCGACCATGCGCGCCGCAATCCAGGCACTGCGTCACCTGAAGGCCGCTCGTATCGTGGTCGCGGTTCCCACGGCTTCGTTTTCCACAGTCCGCGAGATGCGGTCGGAAGTGGATGAGTTGGTCGCAGTGATGATGCCCGTGGATTTTTCCGGCGTTGGCCAGTGGTATCAGGATTTTTCGCAAACCACCGACGAGAAAGTGCGCGAATTGCTGGGAAGAGGCAGCCCGATTTCCAATCCTATCTGAGGGTCCGCGCAAAAATTCCTTCCGATTTTGGAGGTCCCTAAACTTCATAGATCGGTCTGGAGGTGATGGAGCGTTACTTGAGGCAGAGGAAGCGAAACATCACGGCAAGCGTGCCCTCGGGTTTCGCGGATCGAAGAACGCCGAATCTGACCATTCAGTCTATCTGGAGCTGTAGCCCTCCGGCGGTCGCACCGATGAGATCTGAACAATCAGGAAAACTTCAGAAAGAGCACCAGCCGGACCCATTCGCATCGCGGTTGAGGAATTTGAATTGACAGTGACACTGTACACTGGCACACATGCTCCTTGTGGACGAGAAATTTTCCATCGGTGAGCTGGTCGAGGTGGTCAATCAATGGTGCGCCCGGCACGGGATCGTTCCCGCTAGTAATCAGGCAGGCGAGCGGATGACCGAGCGAAACGTGAGGTTTTACCGGACGGTGGGTCTGGTGGACGCGCCGGAACTGGGCGGCGGGCAGGGATATGGCGAGAAGCACAAATTACAGGTGATCGCAGTGCGGCTGCTGCAAAGTCAGGGTTTGCCGTTGCGCAGGATACGGGAACTGCTGCTGGGCCGCTCGTTGGCAGACCTGCGTCGCATCGAAAAGCAGGGGCTTGCCGAGGCGCGATCCTCGCCGACCCAGGCCGTAAAGCTGGAACCAGGAGAGTCTTGGCGGATGACACCGTTGGACGGGGAGTTTTTGCTCGTTTCAAGAAACAACCGTGCGTTGCCGCCGGAGTTGCTGGAACAGATTCGGGATCTGCTCCATGCCCGGCTGACGACCGGAAAAGAAGGGAAAGGATAGCACATGAAAGATAACAAAAGTTGGAGTGAGCGGCCGGTGATTCGCACGGAGGGATTTGGCCTGATTGCGTGGCTCGATAAGACGCGCATCATTCTTCCGTTGAAGGGCGTCGAGTGCCGGTTTCAGGTTTGCGGTGATTTGGTCAACGTGGAGATCGACCAAATCTACCATCAAGAGAATCGTGGGGTTTTGGATTGCCTCTACACTTTTCCGCTGCCGGGGGATGCGGCCGTGTACTGCTGCGAAATGCATGTCAACGACCGCGTGATCGTGGCACGAGTGGAGGAATTGGACCGCGCCATCAAGATTGTCCGTAAAAAGAAGTTGGCGGGCCATCGAACCGCGCTGGTAAGGATGGAGCGTGACAATCTGTTCACCCTTGAACTGGGAAACGTCGCTCCTGGTGATGTGGTGGTCATTCGCTTCGCCTATTTCCAGACGCTGACTCGACTCGACGACCAGGCATCGTTCAATATTCCGTTCAACCCTGGCGTTCGCTACATTCCTGGAGTCCCGCTGTTGCGCGCCAGCTCTGGACACGGCGCTGCGAACGATACCGATCAGGTCCCTGACGCCTCGCGAATCACTCCTCCACGCATTGATAAACTTCACCCTGACGCCGCCTACCTGTCGATCGAAGGGCAGATAGATCATTCAAAAGGCAGGGCGACGGACGTGCGCTCGCCTTCGCATCCCTTGTTGGTGAAAGACGACGGGGGCCGCACGATGGTGAGTTTGGTTGATCGCGCGGCGGTGCCAGATTGCGACTTGGTGCTGCGTTGGACGGAACTCGCCAGCCAGGTCATGGAATCAGCGGCGTGGCTCACGCGTTGCGCTGGCCGGAACTTCGCGCTCGTGCGGCTCACAGCACCGAAGGAAGTGGTGTCCGTGAAAGAGCATGCTCAAGACATCTATTTCCTGGTGGACCGGTCCGGCAGCATGGCGGGCAAGAAATGGACGCAAGCTTGCGCGGCTTTCCGCGAGTTTTTGAAAACGCTGGAACCGCAGGATCGCGCATGGGCGACGTTCTTTGACAGTTTCTATCAGGATCTCGCTGAAAAGCCATTGCCGCCGGGAGCATTGCTTTCCGAACCGGCTGTGCATTCCCTGGAAAAGATTTGCACAGCGGGAGGGACGGAGTTGTTACCGGCGCTCATGCACGTGCTCGACTCCATTCAGAGGCATTCCAAGAATCGCAATACATCCATCGTTCTCCTCACGGATGGGCAGGTGGGCAACGAAGCTGAGATCCTGAAGGTGATCCGGTCGATGCCTCAAGTGCGTGTGCATACGCTTGGCATCGATGACGCAGTCAACGACGGCTTCCTGAAGTCGCTTGCCGCTCAGCAACGAGGCACGTGCTATCTCGTCACACCAGACGATGACATTGTTGGCATCGTTTCGAGGTTGGGTGTACGCCTGCGCCGGCCTGTGTTGACGGACATCCGGCTGCGCGGCGGATGGGAGCTTCCCGAAGCGAGTGTGCCCGATCTGCACGCCAGCGAAACGCTCAACCTGCCGTTGTGTGGCGCCGCAGAGGCGCGTGAAATCGAATGGGAAGGCAAGCTGTCAACTGGTGAAGTGCAGGTATTTCGCTGTTCCGTGGTGGAACAAATGTTGCCGGGCGTGCCGCTTCTCTGGGCGCGACGACGTATCGAACGCTTGATCTCAGAGGACAACTGTGCAGGGGCAATCGAACTGGCCACACAACACAACCTGCTGTGCGACGGCACCGCTTTCGTCGCCTGGGATGAGTCCGAGCGGGTTGTAGTCGGACAATCAAATCTGGATCTCTACCAGCCATCGATGGAGTCGTCGGTGGGAGGCTGCGCGCCATTACAGACCTTTTATGACCACGATCCGTGTGGTGGCCATGCAAACCAGCGCAAAACTTTCTTTAGTCTCATTGGCACTTTGGATTCTGGAAAGGTCGGGTCCAGTTTGCTGGCGGACAAATCACCTCAAGATGCAATCATGACGGGCGGCTCGACGCTTATTCCAACAGCCTGCCCGCCGTGGCGGGTGGAGTTGGAGAAGGATGAATTATTGCACGGCCGGGCCTTCGCCGATGAGCTGTTGGGCTGGCTTGAAAACTGGGCTGCCAGCATCCCGTCGGCGCGGGTTGAGCGGGAAGATAAATTAGCCGAGCTTGCAGGATTGCTGGCTCAACTCCGCCACCGTCAGGAACCGCAGATGAGCCGATTGGATGCGATGCGCCGTTGGCTGGAGACGACTCTAAAAGACCAGCCAGAGTTCCTCCGGCCCGCCCTCAAATTCCTTCATCGCTTGGCATTAATGGCTCAGACGGATCACAAGCAACTTGTCCGATAGCTTCTTGGCTTGGGCACGGTTTTTAAGGCGGCAGGCCGGGGGATTTGAAGGTTTCACCCGCCTGCCGCCTCACATCGAGGGCGATTCGCTTTGAAACCACTGGCTGCGATCCCGACTGGTAAACTGCGTCGTGACTTCCGATATCTTCGAACACCGCGGGCTTAAACAGGGATTTCAACTCTCACATTTCATCCGTAGGGCAGGTTCGCAAGCGGTCAATCAGGGTTTCGAATGTAGTGTTCATGCGGAATGTCTGCGACGTTCGATATTCCAAAGCAAGCGTGCGCCGCTGTCGTCATGAATCCACACCAACCCTTCACGCCAGCACACCTTTCACGACCTGCCCAGCCACATCCGTGAGGCGAAAGTCGCGGCCTTGGAAACGGAAGGTGAGTTTCTCGTGGTTCACGCCGAGGCAATGGAGGATCGTGGCGTGGAGATCGTTCACGTGGACGGGATCTTTGACGATGTTGTAGGCGAAGTCATCCGTCTCGCCGTAAGTGACACCGCCTTTGATGCCGCCGCCGGCCATCCAGAGGCTGTAGCAGCGTGGATGATGATCGCGGCCGAAGCTTGTCTTGGTGATCTCGCCCTGGCTGTAGGCGGTGCGGCCGAATTCGCCACCCCAGACGACGAGGGTTTCGTCGAAGAGTCCGCGACGCTTGAGGTCCGTGATGAGCGCGGCGCTGGCCTGGTCGGTCTGTTTGGCCTGGGCGCGGATGCCATCCGGCAGACCGCCGTGATGATCCCAGTCGCGATGGATGAGTTGCACGAAGCGCACGCCGCTCTCGGAGAGTTTGCGGGCCAGCAGGGCATTGTTGGCGAATGAGGATTTTCCCGGTTCAGCGCCGTAAAGTTCGAGCGTGTCCTTCGACTCCTTGGAAATGTCCATCAGGTCCGGCACGCTGGTTTGCATGCGGAAGGCCATTTCGTAAGCGTCAATGCGGGTGGCAATCTCGGGATCGGCCAGGGTGTCGAGCTGCTGTTTATTGAGCGCCTGGACGTCGTCCAGCATCTGGCGTCGGACTTTTTCGCTGAGGCCGGGCGGGTTCGAGAAGAAGAGCACAGGATCGCCCTGACCGCGGAATTGGACGCCCTGATGATTGCTTGGGAGAAAACCACTGCCCCAGTAGCGCGTCTGCAACGATTGCCCGCCGCGACCTGAAATCATGACGATGAACGCAGGCAGGTTGCGGTTGACGCTGCCGAGCCCATACGATGCCCACGCACCAAGCGTCGGACGGCCCGGTTGTTGATTGCCGGTGAAGAGATAGGTGACCGCGGGATCGTGGTTGATCGGATCGGTGTTGATGGTGCGAATCAGGGCGATGTCGTCGGCGATTTTGCCGATGTTCGGAAGGGCTTCCGAGATTTCCATCTGAGACTTGCCGTGCTTCACGAATTTGAAAGGCGTGCCGACGCACGGAAAATTCTTCTGGCCGCTCGTCATGCCGGTGATGCGCTGCCCCATGCGCACCGAGCCGGGCAGTTCAATCCCGGTCATCTCGACGAGCTTCGGCTTGTAATCGTAGAGGTCGATGTGCGACGGCGCACCCGACATGAACAGGTAAATGACGCGCCTGGCCTTGGGCGCGAAGTGCAGCGGATTGAGCGCGCCCAGTGATTGGAGGGGATTGGGCGCGTCGGCGGCGAAGAGATTTTCATCGAACAGCGACGCCAGCGCGAGCGCACCCATGCCAGTGGTGGAACGCTTCAAGAATGTGCGGCGTGAGAGGGTTTGTTGGCGCAAGGAATCGAACATAGGATTTGAGGTTAGTTAATCATACGTCCGGCCAGGATGGAAACTTGTTTTAATGGAGGCTCTTTGAAAACCCTGAGTTTCTTCCTCCCAGTGACCCGGTGGCAGCGGACGTGAGTCCGCTCCATTTGAATCCAGGTAAAATGAGAGCCGACTCACGTCGGCTGCTACGATTCAGGGGGGGCAGGACGCGAACTTCGATTCGGCGAATTCTCTCCCCACTCCACTTGGAGGGGGAGAATGTTCGCTTGGCGTCCAGGTTTTGAAAGAGCCTCAATGGACTCAACTTACGTTGCGACTAAGGCGTTAGGCGGATTGTCGTCACCGAACCAGGGAGTGAAACCGAGTCCGAACATTGTTTGTGAAGATGACGCAGTCTTGGGAAGTTGACTGGGTCATGCTGATTCGATACGAATCTGCCCGCCTATGAGGGAATTCATTTATCGATTGTCCTTGTACTTTTTCTTGTCGCTCGGACCCGTGCTGGCAGCGGCGGATCTGCGTTTGTCCGTGGCAAGCCTTGATGAAAGTCGCCGCCCTACCTTGCTGCTTTCAGGGTTGGTATCGGGTCAGTATGGCTTGGAGGCTTCGACCAACCTTTCACAATGGTTCAACCTCATCACTTCGACCGGGGCGGCTGGGGAACTCCGATTTCAACACGCTGATGCTGCAAGGTACGGCACGCTCTACTATCGCGGTGTCAAACTGCCCGACACCACACCGCGCACCAAGATCCTGCCCCAGGTGGATTCGAACTACGTGGCAGTGGGAGTCATCACGTATCAGGAAGGCGGCACGCTGTCGCTCACGAACGAAGGGGGAACCCGCTACACCTTCACGGTCGCCCCGAGCAACGTTGTTCAGTCGGTGGCCATCACGATGCAACTCGTCACCAACTTGGTCTCATTTCCGTACGAGAACGAGATGCGTTCGGCCGTGGTCTTCCAGCCCGATGGTTTCCAGTTCCACGGCGCGGGCCTGTTGGAAATCCAATACCCGACCAACGTCCCTCATTTGAAACTCTCCAGTTATTCCTTCAATGGCGATGGCGAGAACTTCCACCTGGTGCCCGACCGGGTTGCCACGAACTCCGTGCGCATTCCGGTGACGCATTTCAGTGTATTCGGCACGGCGGTCTGGGGCCCGACCGAGCGCACGAAAGCTTTCCTGACCCGTGTCGGAATCACCGAGTCGGCTTATCAGCATCGCCTGGCGGAGGTTTTGGGCGAGGAGAGGCAGCGGCAACTTCTAGGCGATGAGAGCAGGAGCGTGGAAGCCATGGCAGAAGTGATCACGGCAAACCAGGACTACTACGATCGCCACCTGAAACCTGAGTTTGAAGCCGCGGGCGGGGACTGCTCCTTGTTCCTGGCGCTTACCCCCAAAGTGTTGGGCCACGAACGGCAGATCCAATTGCTCGGCGGCGAAGGAAAGCCATTGTTCATCACTGAGGCCGCCGGTCAGAAGGCGATGTGCAACTGTCTCAACGAACTGATCTTTGCCTGTGAGGACGCCTCGATCTCGGCAGAATCGTTTATGCGCGGGATGCTTGGGATCGAACGCCAGTCGGCGCTTCTCGGCGGCCTGAACACCTCCGAGGATTGTGGAATAGGGAGCATTCAGGAATGGATCAGCGACGCGCAGAACAAGAAGCTGCCTTGCATGACCAAATGGATCGGCACCATCTCGTACTCTGAGACGGGAACTTTTTCCCGACAGCGCAGCGAAACTTCCTCAACTGGCGGGACGGACCCAACCACCGTGCAAACTTCGATCAGGGAATCGTTGTCCGTCCAATATAAGTTTGAAGGAGGAGTCGAGCGGGTCGAATTGGAGGATGATTCTATTCCGGGACTTTTTGAATCTCTTACCTGGGACTTGTTCTTTTACCCGGACGCCAGCGGCGCGTATTCACGCAAGACCTCCACGGAGAAAAACTTCGTTTGCAAAAGCGAATTCGGTGTTCAGCAGGAGGACATCAGGTCTTCAATCGAGGGTGCCGGCTCCGGAGACAATGAAGTAAAGGTTCATTTTGTGTTTGAGGAAGGCGAGTTGACGGCCTTCACGATTCTGGAGCGGAAGGCTCTCAAGATTGAGATTCCTGTCACCAGCAAGGGGACTCGCACAGATTGTCCTAGAAGGAACCGAGAGACTGGAGCCCTCGAACCGAAAAGTCCGATCACCACGTTCGAGGGGGCAACAAAGTCCAGTCACACGTTCAATACGGACTTTGTCCCGACCGAACAGGTGGTTCTCACCAAGGTCTCCCCGACTGAAATCGAGGGGACGGCCACTGGATCGCGCCAGGAGTTCGTCTTAGACTCGCTGGTGCTGATTCCCTACACTTGGAAGTTCTCGCTCAAGCGCCGGCCGGAGTGAGATTTGTCCGGGGCATTGAAAGCCGCATTCAGCGGATCGCGCCCAGGCAGTAATGGCGATGGTAATTGCGAAGCTGTGACTGCGACAAACCCAGTTCACTCGCGAGGGACTCAGGTTTGTTCGGGTCGATCAAGCCAGGCCGAACGAACCGTAGAGCCACCTGTAATTCGATCGATCGGTTCGTTTCGCCGCCGAACCAGATGAAGTAATCGCGCCCGGATTGAAGCTTTTTTTCGCTGAGAAATTGCAGCGTGAAATCTTCCGCTTTTCCGCCGGCTTCACCGGGTGCCTTTTGCGGCACGGCATGATACCAATCCTCGAACCCCACCTTCAGCCCGCCGTCCATCGGGAGGATGAACCATCCCTGAAAAGGCGTGTGCTCAGGCGAAAAACTCCAGACCAGATCCATCGACGCTTTGGCCGGCGTTGTGAAACGGAAGCCGTCGTAAAAACGGCCTCCGATCTCAACCGGTCTGGCATTCAGTTTGAGGGGTATTGGCCGGGCAGCTTGGGCGTCCGGTTGAGCTTCAATGATCGGGAACGAGCGCGCCGCCTCCTGGATGGACTTCACGAGATTCACCGAAGCGCGTCTTTGCTCGGGAGGCAACTGGGCATCTGGCACCTCACCCGTCTTCGATCGTACGAGTCAAAAGAGCTATCGCCGCCGCTTGAGTGCAAGCAAGCGCGATCGGTCGATGGCGTCCTGCTCGCGATATGTTTCCTTGCTGGCGATCAAATCGTCCAGGCCGAGGAAGGGAATCAAAACGCCTTCCACGTCCACGATTTGCGCGCGCGGCAGACTTTCGAGGTAGGTCACTTTCCAGGCTTGGGTGCTGACATCTACTTCCACTTCGTCCGCAATTTTCACCACGACGTTTTCCAAAATGTCCCTGGGCGCCAGTTCACGCGCCGCGCCATCCTCCATCCGCGCCAGACCATTGATGACGCGTTGACAATTTTGCTCCGTGGGTTCCACCAGGATGTCCACATCCTCTGTTGTGCGGACCAGGCCGTGTAGGATGCAGGCGTGCCCACCACAAATCAGATACTTTGCGCCAGCCTCGTTGAGCAAACGACAGACGCGCAAGAGGGGAAACTGGGCGGCAGTGCTCACCATAACCTCGGGTTTGGCTGCGCCTTGCGCCAACGCTCATAATCTTCGCGTGTCCGGGCCTTGAACACGAATCCGCGCGCGCGAGGAAATGGATTGAGCCGTTCGGCCTGCGCCTGAAGCGCTGCCGCGCGGCGCAGCGCCTCCGCCGGAAGCATGAACTCCAATGCTTCGCTCGTGCGACGCTTGCCAACGATTTTCACAGGGGAAACTTAAACGACTATTTCTCGAATGGAAGTTTTTCAATTGTTGGGAAAGTAAATGCTGTATTTGATCGAATTCGAAAACTTCTCCCACACCCCGGCCCTCCCCCGCTGGGAGAGGGGGAATCGTCCCTCGTCTCTCGCCAAATTCGAGCGCTCCAATGATTCTCATGCGCAGCCGAAGGTTCCCCCTCTCCCAGCGGGAGGGGGTTGGGGTGAGGGAGGACCGGGCGAACTTCACAAAAGCACCTGCACGGACTTGTGCAACGACTCATAGAGACTTCCAACCTGACGAGTCGGCTTCAGATGCTCGAACCTGGAGGTAGGACTTCTACGGCTTCCTCAACCGATAAAACTTCATCTGTCCTTCGATGTCCACGGTCACGACTTGCTCGTTCCCGATGACTACTGGCGGTGTCGAGACGTTTTCCCAAATGGCGCCTGGCGACACCGTTGCGGAGTTCTCCAATTGAAAATCCATCGTCGTCGCTGGCCACGAAAACACGAGCGTTTGCCCGGAGCGGCTGACCTTCAACAGCGGCGTTTCACCCAGGCTTAACTTGACAACGAAGGTGTCGGTCACGAAGGCGTCGGTCACGAAGGCGTCGGTCACGAAGGCGTCGGTCACGAAGGCGTCGGTCACGAAGGCGTCGGTCACGAAGGCGTCGGTCACGAAGGCGTCGGTCACGAAGGCGTCGGTCACGAAGGCG
>SXGR01515551.1_pt1 | contig 22211 bp, 15 predicted proteins | sample 3174711 | NCBI WGS metagenome assembly SXGR01 (sample SAMN11356860, study PRJNA531348) | freshwater metagenome | isolation source: freshwater sample F1-60 | place: China: Fuxian Lake, Yuxi | collected 2017-12-25 | reverse complement strand
GACTTCATCGGCGCCGCCGAATATCTGGTCGCGGAGAAGATCACCGAGCCGCGTCGGCTCGCGATCTCGGGCGGCAGCAATGGCGGCCTGCTCGTGGGGGCCTGCATGACACAGCGGCCCGACCTCTTTGGCGCCTGCCTGCCGGCGGTGGGGGTCCTCGACATGCTCCGGTTTCACCGCTTCACGATCGGCTGGGCCTGGGTCGTGCCCGCGCACAGCTTCAAGTTCGCCGCCCGCCTCCAGGCGGTGCAGTCGTGTTCCAACCCGGTGCTGATCCGGATCGAGACCAAGGCCGGCCACGGCGCCGGTAAACCCACGACGAAGATCATCGAGGAGAGTGCCGACCGGCTGGCGTTCATCTCCCACTGGCTGGGAGTAGGGAAACGCTGAGGCCGGGAGCGGCAGCTTCCCTTGGTAGGGATGGGGTCCCTCACGTCCCCATCTGGACCCGCGAAATTCGTGCGGATCCAGGGGATGAGCCGGGGTTGTCTGACGTGAGAGAGGATCCCGTCTGCCTTCACGGGTGCGCAACGCGTGGCGGATTCAATTGGGGACCTGAGGGACCCGGTCCGTTCCCTACCACGCACATCGACAGTGGCCACACGCGTGGGCGCTCCCGCGCCCAGTGATGCAGGGCACTGCATCACCCACCCTCGCAGGCCGATGGCCTGCCCGACTGTCTGCCCCACCTCGCCCTGCCGCTCCCTACCTCATCCGTCCTCTCTCTCCGCGCCTCCGCGTCCCCGCGTGAGTCCCCTCATCCCTCACGCCAGCACCTGACGGACGACCTCTCCATGCACATCGGTCAGTCGGCGGTCGGCGCCATTGTGACGGAACGTCAGGCGTTCGTGGTCGAGTCCCAGCAGATGCAGCACCGTCGCATGGAAGTCGTAGGTCGTGGTGATGTCGTGAGCCGCCTTCCACGACCACTCATCACTCTCGCCATGGGCCACGCCCGGACGCACCCCGGCCCCAGCCATCCAGCCGACGAAGGTGCCGCCGTTGTGATCCCTCCCCTCGCTGCTCTGGGCGAAGGGCATGCGGCCGAACTCCGTGTTCCACAGCACCAGCGTATCCTCCAAGAGCCCTCGGGCCTTCAGGTCGGTCAACAGCGCTGCGATCGGCTGGTCGGTGGCCGCACACATCGGGGGCAGCTCCTTCACGATGTTCGCGTGGTTGTCCCAGTTCCCGGTCGGTCCACCGGCCCCGCTCCAGACCTGCACGAACCGCACGCCCCGTTCCACCAGTCGACGCGCCAGGAGACAGCGGCGACCGAAGTTCTCGGTGACCGCGTTATCGAGCCCGTACAGCCGTCGGGTCGACTCCGTCTCCCCGTCCAGCGCAAACACCTCGGGCGCGCTCAGCTGCATCCGGGCCGCGAGCTCATAGGCCTGGATCCTCGACTCGAGCCGGGAATCCGTCGGGTGCGCCTCCTGGTGGCGGCGATTCAACCCCTGCAGCACGGCAAGACCGTCGTGGTCCGACACCGGCGTGATGTACCGGGCCGAGGGCGGCGCGGAGAGATCGTTCAGGAGGAATCCGCCGGAGCCGCCGGGACCCGAGCCCGCGGCGTCCGCAGCACGGCTCTGGATCACCGTTCCCTGGAACGAGACGGGCAGGAACCCGGAGCTGAAATTGCCACGGGCATTGTAGGGCAGGCCCTTGGCGTCGGGCAGGACGACGAAGGCCGGCAGGTTGTCGCTCTCCCTCCCGAGCGCAAAGCTCGTCCAGGCCCCCAGACACGGGAACCCCGGCAGCAGGAAGCCCGTGTTCATCAGATAGCTGCTCGGGCCATGGACATTGGTCCGCGACTGCATCGCCATCAGGAAGGCGAGGTCGTCGACACACCGGGAGAGGTGGGGCAGAACGCTGCTCACCCAGCGACCGGACTGGCCATGCTGACGGAACTCGAACGGCGGCTTGAGCACCTTGCCGGGCTCACTGGTCGGCGCCTCGACCCGCACGCCCTTCCCGGGATCGAACGGCTCTCCGGCGTGGCGGAACAGCGCGGGCTTGTGGTCGAACAGGTCCATCTGGCTGGCCCCGCCGTTCATAAACAGCTGGATCACCCGCTTGGCCCGCGGGGGATGGTGCGCCAGCCGGGCCCCGGAACCACCCTCGCCTCCCAGCAGACGCTCCGTCCCGAGGAGCTGCGCCAGGGCCACGCTGCCGAAGCCGGCGCCGAGGCGGCCGAGGAACTCGCGTCGGGTCGGGATCAGACCGGGCCTCTGGAGGGGGGAGTGCATCTCAGTCCACGAACACGAATTCGTTGGCGTTGAACAGCAGCCGACACCCCGCCGCGAGGCCGTGTCGACGGGCGTAGGCGACCAGCTCCCGGAGCTCCTCCGATGCAGCGGGTCGGCCGAGCGTCAGCACGAAGGCGCGGGCAATCCGGGATTCCAGAGTTCCGGGCTCCGTCTCGAGCCGGGCGGCCAGGTGCTCGGCCTGGCGGGCGACGAACGCGTTGTTCCAGAGGGCCAGGGCCTGCTGGACCGTGACACTGTTGTTGCGCACCGCGGTGAGCTGGTCGCCCGCCGGACAATCCAACGCGTCCATGAAGGGATCCGGCAGCGTCCGGAAGAGGAATCGGTACACGCTCCGGCGCCCCCCGGCGGCCGAGTCGACATCGAACCGGGTGTAGTCGACCCGCGGAGTGACATGGATCCCGGGCTGGAGGTCGAACTGCATGTCGCCCGGACCGCCCATCCGCAGGTCGAGCCGACCGCTGGCCAGCAGCATCGCGTCCCGGACGCACTCGGCATCGAGTCGGATCGGGCTCCGATGCGCGAGCAGGCGGTTGTCGGGATCCGGATCCACTACCCCCGACCGAGTCGTCCGCATGGACTGTCGATAGGTGGCACTGGTGACGATCAGCCGATGCAGGGCCTTCAGCGAACCCCGCGCCTCGTCGCGGAACCACACGGCCAGCCAGTCGAGGAGCTCGGGATGGGTCGGCGCGCTGCCCATCCGGCCGAAGTCGTTCGGGGTGTCGACCAGGCCGCGTCCGAAATGGTGGTGCCACACGCGGTTGACGATCGAGCGCCAGACGAGCGGGTTGTCGCGCGACGCCAGCCATCCGGCGAGCAGGGCGCGGCGGGCTCCCTCCTCGGACCCGTCCGACACCCGGTAGCGCGCCGGCAGCGTGGCGACGCAGGAGAGGGCGCCCGGACCCACCTCATCGCGCGGCTGGGTGATCTCGCCGCGGTTGAGGACGTGGATCGGACGCGGGTTCAGCGAGGGCCGCAGACTGCCGTCGGGATCGAAATCCGAGGCGGCCGCGTAGACCAGCGACGGTGCCGGCAGCGCCGCGAGGTCCAGGCGGAGGTCCTCGCGGAGCACGTATCCGGCGAGTCGGGTCCACTGCTCCGGGGTCCAGGTCGACGGCTCCCGATGCGCCCAGTCAGCGAACTCCGCGGGAATCGCCCGGTATGGTCCGGGTGAACCCGTCGTGGTGAGCCGGAACCGCCCGATGAGATGTCCACCTCCATGCAGCTGATGGAGCACGAAGGCGATTGTGGTGCCGGCCCGGAATTCACACGGAGCCTTGAGCTCAAAGACGGCCCGGTGGGCCTTGCCCTCCTCCGGATGGATGCCCCAGGCGGTCTTCTCGTCCCCGTCGAGCGCGTGGGCGATGGTCCAGCCCTCCTGGTTGAAGTCGGCGGTCGGGTTCACCAGTTCCACCGCCCGAGGGGCTCCGCCGTCGGGAGGATGGGCGAGGACCCGGAACTCGCTCAGGTGCAGATTGCCATTCTGGGACTGGCGGCCCGGTCCCTGGAACGGCAGCGACGGGTCGGGAAGGAGCTCCAGCTGGATCGCGGCCACGCGGCCTGGTGGAGCCGGTGCGAGGACGGTGTAGGTGTCGCGCTCGGGGGTCATCCCGGACGCCAGGAAGGATCCGTCGCCCTGGCGGGTGAGCACGCCCGTGGCGGTCGGAATGTAGGTCTGGGCGGGGATCTCCCGCCAGGTCGCCGGAGCCATGACGTTGCGGACACGCCAGGCGTCCACCGCAGCCCGGGTCGTGGCCGCGTGCAGAAGGTTCGAGTCGCCCCGGTCCAGCCGGCGCCGTCGATGCAGCAGTTCCTGACGTCGGCGATGCACCCCAGGGTCCGGGTCGAAGACACGGTTCGCCCGCTCGACGCCGGAGAACACGGCCTGGAGCGCGTAGTAGTCGCGCTGTGGGATCGGATCGAACTTGTGGTCGTGGCAGCGGGCGCAGTGGACGGTCGAGCTGGTGAAGACGCTCATCACCGTCGCCAGCATGTCGTCCCGGTCGAGATACCGGCCAATCTGGCGGTCCAGCGTGTCCTCCCGGATGTCGCGGAGGGAGCTTTCGTCCCACGGCCCGGCGGCGATGAACCCGAGGGCCACCGTGGCGAAGGGATCCTCCGGGACGAGGACGTCGCCCGCGACCTGCGCCTGGACGAACCGGTCGTACGGCATGTCGGCGTTGAAGGCCTGGATGAGCCAGTCGCGGTACGGCCATGCGTTGGACCGGATGCGGTCCTGGTCATGTCCATGGGTCTCGGCGAAGTGGGCGGCATCCATCCAGTGACGCGCCCAGCGTTCGCCATGTCGGGGCGAGGCGAGCAGGCGTTCGACTTCCCGTGCGTAGGCCCTGGAAGGGTCCACGGCACAGGCGCTCTCGAAGGCGTCGAGCTCCTCGGGCCGCGGCGGGAGGCCGACGAGGTCGTAGCTGAGACGTCGGAGCTGGGTCCGGGCCGGGGCTTCGCTTGCGGGTTCGAGGCCCGCGGCGACGAGCCGTGCCTGGATGAAGGCGTCGATCGGATGGGCTATCGGTTTACCGGGGAGGGTCGGTGGGACGTGGGAACCCAGCGGCTGGTAGGCCCAGTGTGCGGCGTCAGGTGTCGCGGCATGGGTCGCGAAACCAAGGCAGAGCGCAGCTCCGAAGGCGACGGTTCTGGACCAGCTCGACGTCATGGGATCGGGACAAACCTGCCCCGGTGCCGTCGCTCCGAGAAGGGATGTTTTCGGGATTTGAGGGCGATCGACGGGGGTGTCCTGTGACGCCTCGTGAATCCCGGACCAGAGATGGGGGGCCTCAACAGGGGGAGGTTTTCGTCAAGTCGGACGAAGAGGATCGCCATCCTCGGCCTAAAAAGGGTCGATCCTGTCTGCTCCGGGACGGCATGTCGGCGCCCGCCCCTCCGTGACAGTTCAGACGGTGGGTCTCTCGGCTGCCGCGATCACACGGCCTATCGGATGATCGTGAGCCGGATGTCGGTGGCATCCGGCAGGTTCGCACCGCGGGAGATCACGAACCGATGCGGAGCGGTGGTGCCATCCGTCTTCACGATGGGATAGTCGACGGTCACACTGCTGCCCGCTGTGGGCGATCCGTCCGATGCTGGCAACGACAGGGACACCTTTTCCTGTCCCTGAAGCTGGACCCAGATCGTGCCATCCCCATTCGGACCACTGTTGAAGGTGAACTTGTCCCCATTGGTCCCAAAACTCTCGACAAGCACCGAACCGGGATCCTTGAAGCGGATCTCCCCCGAGATATCCGGCCCCAAAACGCCACGCGCCTGGGCATGGATCTGAGGCGGGGTCTCCGAGATGCCGTCCCAAGCCGTCAGTTTGACTCCGTTGAGACCGGTCAGGTCGTTGAGGTGGACCTCGACCGGAGCGGCGGTGCGATTGATGACCGTGAACTTCGTATCCAGCCGGGCAACGGGATCCGGGAAGATATCGTTCAGGAAGATCTGCATGTCCTTGGCGGTGTCGGTATCCCCGCCCCGCCTCAGGGTCATCCTGTGATCCACCTTGGACCCATCCTTGAGGGTGACCGTGTAGGTGACATCGTGGCTTTCGTTGACAGAGAAGTGGATGATTTCGTGACCCACGAACTGGATCCACGGGGAGTTGATCGTCGGGTTTCCGGCGTCGAAGGTCAGGTTGTTGTTGTTGGTGCTGAGGAGGACGGCGACCGGAGTGATGATGGGATCGAAGTCGATCACCCCGCGCACGTCGTTATCGGTGAACCGGGACCAGTTCTGCACGGCGCGCTGCGGAATCGGATCCTCGGGTTTGCCGCTCCACGGTGGAAGGATCTGGGCTGCGAGGAGTCCGCTGATGTCGTTCATGTCGACAAGGATGCGCCGATTCGTCTTGTTGAAGACGGTCATCTTCGTGTCGAGGACACCGACCAGCGGGTTGCCATCATTGGTGACGGCGACCCGATAGAAGGCCATGGGTTTTGCGGCATCCAACGCAATGGGAACCGTCAGTCGACCGGAGTCCCCCCGCCGCCAGTCGAGAGTGACGGCGTTCCAGGTCTGGGACTTCGGATCGCTGGACTGCTGGAGCTGGTAGAAGGACCCAGGGTCCGCCGGCCACGAGATCTCGAGCTCCTGGGACGACGGCTTGCGGATGCGGACCTCCAGGTTCGGGCGCGCCGTCCAGGACGCAATGGTGCCCTTGGCGCCGCTCAGGCTCCCGCTGACAAGCGCGCCACCCTCCGGAGACAGCTGCGCCACGAGGTCGTGGATCTCCATCTGGGTCGGAACCTCCACGCGATACCCTCGGAGCACGAGGCTTCCAGACGCACCGAGAGTCCCCGAGACAAACTCCAACCCGCTTCCGGCCCCAATGAGGTCCCATGCGACATTGCCGAAGATCTCGAAACCATCGGCATTGGGCGCCTGGCGCGTGATGCGCAGGGTCGCTGATCCCAGTTCAGCCCCTGTCGGATCGACAACACGCATCAGCCAGGGGACCAGGGTCAGATTGCGTTCCTGTCCGATGCCCTGGGCCTGGGCGGCAACCGCCAGCAACAGGATCGAGACCAAACTGAGGAGACGTGTGAGCACGGTGTTCATGGGACGGGGCACGAGAGGAATTTGCTGGATGGCAGTGGAACCGATTGGGAAGCGGCGAATCTCAAGACTGGGGCGACGCAGGGAGACACCCGGGTGAGCCGGAGGACTCATTTCGTCGGCACGATCCGGTAGAACCGTCGGTCGCCGATGGCGTCTACCATGATCTCAACAGGACCGGGTGGATTGGTGGAAACGGGAGACCAGAGCTGCAGATCCGGACTCGTCTCCAAGACCGTGGGCTTCGCGGAGGTGGGACGCAGCACGGCCTTGAACTTCCCGGAAACCTCCTTCGTGTTGGCAGGACCCCGCTTTCGCGGACCGCCGACAGATCCCTGCGGCGGCGAACCCTTGCGGGTCTGATCCAGTAACTCGACCGTCTGGGTGGGCGGCATGAACTCGTCCAGGAATGGAGTGGAGAAGATCCGGAACGGGTCCAGACGATCCAACTGCGCGGTGGCCTCCCTGAAGCCATCACCGGGCAGCTGCCCCTCGGTCAAGGACGCTGGAATGCGCCCGGAAAGGATCTCAGGGGCCGTCCACGCCGCCTTGTCCGTGTAGGCCCATCCCTTCGACCACTCCACCCGGACGGAAGCATAGTCGCCCGAATAGTTGGTGTAGAACCACTGCTCGAGATCACGGTAGAACTGGAAGGCATTCGGGGTGCCCGGGATCACCAGAAGGTCGAACCAGACGGCCGTGTCCCACTCGGGATGGGCCGGCGTTGGCCGAAGCGCGGAAAGCCGGGGTGACTGCGCTCCCGGGACGGAGCACTCCTCGGGACGTTCGAGGCCCGTGACCCGGATTTCGATGGCCGAGGTGGTTGGATAGAGCCCCCGGCTCCGGTAGTCGTCCCGGAGGGACACCAGCTTGGAGTAGAACTCACGGACGGTCCGTTGCACATCGGACCTGCGACACTGGACAGCATAGCCGTTGGCGGTGATCCGGAGCGTGGTCGGGCGGATGTAGAGGAGGAGGTTGCGCGACCATCCCCAGATGTCGGACGAATTGGTGACCGCGAGACCCGCGGTGACCGCCGCCATCTGAAGCGGCCCCAGCTCCGGCGTCAGGAACCCGGCCCCGGAGAGGATCGAGTTCAGGAGTCCTTCCACGGCCGGGGAAATGGAATCCGAGAAGGGATAGTTGTAGGGCTCCGTCACCTCACGGCTTCCTTCTGGCTTCTCGGGGGCCACGCTCCAGACCTTGAGCCAGGGCTGTTCCGAGAACGGGAACACGATCGCCTCGACCCGGCCCGACTGGTTGGCGAACCCCGCGAACGTGCGGGCTCCGGGAGTCTCCGGACCGAACAATTCACCCGCTGTGATGTCGGTGATGCTCTGACAGCGGAGACGCTGGTCGGCACCGCACTGCAATTCTGCCTCCACCACGAAAGCCCGCCCCAGGTGTGGACAGAGGCTGCCGGCCTCCGGATCCGACCGGCGGACCTTCCGCAGCTCGTACTGCGAGGTCTTCGGATTCCACGCCACCACGGTCATCGCCACCACGAGGTTGCTCAGGGAACCGTAGGTGTGGCCGGGCAGCCGCACCTCTCCGAGCGCGGGGACGGCGGTCCCATGACCGTTGATGGCCAAAGCCCCACCCAGCGTGACGTCGCCGGCCCCGGGAGTCGCCGTCACCCCGAGACCCACCTTCCCGATCTCCAGGAGCAGATCCTCCATGAGGATGCCGCACTGGGCGGTGACCGTGGGCGGTGTGGATGCCATGTTGATCGACACCGTCTTGAGATGAACCCGGGTGTCCAGGAGGACCACCCGCGACTCGCATGTCGTCCCGGGGGCGACAAGGATCGGGGACCAATTGTGACCATTGCCACGGGCCCGGATCCGATAGTTCTGGCGGGCAGCCCAGTTCACGATCTCGACCACGTCCTCGGGAGAGGTCGGCGCTGCGGTCCAGACGGCATCGATCGCGATTTCGCCCGACCAGTTCCTGAAGGCCTGGAGATAGACAGGGATGGATGCCGGAAATCCCTGCGGCGGGTCACACGGGGCCGCCGCATCCCCGGCCAGGATTCTGTGGATCGGGGTCCACGCCAACACACCCGCCCCTCCGAGGCGGAGGAAATCACGCCGAGTGGTGGTGGGACGTTCGGACGAGACCGTTGGGATTTTCGATTCGGGAATCATCTCGAACCTGAAATGAATCGAAGGGCGCCGAGGAGTGAAAGCTCAAAAGGTGGATTTCCACGATCAGCCCGAAATGAACCAGTTCTGACTGAGCCGGGAAACACCCACCGGTGTGCCATCCTCCGACTGGGATATGGCATGCATCGATCACGGAAGAGGGATTCTTGGGATCCCGAGTCGGAGTCGGCAAACGCGGGTCCACCAAGGCATCGATCCGTTCACCGACGACGTCGTTTCGGACGCGGCCCCAGATCCGTCAGGTCGATCGGACGGAAGCCCAGTCCATACGCGGGCGACTCCCTCCTCAGGCCGAGCTCCGGGCGCTCCGGATCCACCAGTAGGGGGTCCGCAATCAGGGAGTCGACGTCCTGTCCCCGCGCACGCCAGGCGGACCAGTCCTTGCCGGCAAACTGGTAGGCCGACGTATCCGCCCCCAGGCGGGGATCGAACCAGACGTTGCGGTTGCTCAGGAACTGGTTCGTCGTGCCCTTCCAGCTGCTGCCCAGAAAGGTGCCGGAGTTGGCGACCACCACATTGTTCGTGAACCAGAACGACCGGTGCGGCTCCTCCCGGGTCCGCATCACCGAGTGGTTCCGGTTCCACGCGAGCAGATTGTTGCGGATGACGTTGTCGCGCCCGTAATGCTGGTGGAACCCCGCATCCTTGCAGCCATGGGCCACGTTGTTCTCGACCACGATCCCCGTACTACCCTCGTCGCTGTACATCGCCCAGCCGCCATACCGGTAGCTGTCGACAGACCGGAAGACATTGTTGCGGATCACCGTCCCCGCCTGGGGTCCCAGGGTGTAGAACCCACCCATATCGCTCAGCCGCCCCTGGCCGACCCGTTCGACGAGGTTGTACTCGATGAGGTTCGCCCGACAGGGGGTCTCCTCATAGCCCCAGTTCCAGCCGATCGAGATGCCCGTGTAGTAGAGGTCGGCAATGTGGTTGTGTGCGATGCGGTTGGTCCCCGTCTGGAAGAGGATCACCCCACAGCCCGGCGCGAAGATGCGTCCGAGGCGCACCACCTCGTTGTCGGTCACCGCATGGGAATGGCAGGCGTCCAACGCCGACGGCTCACGATCGCCCGGCTCACCGATCCGGATCCCACCCGCGCCAAGATCCCGGACCGTGTTGCCGACCACCGTCCAACGCTGGGTCCCGCGGCCCAGATCGATGCCATAGCCTCCCAGGTTCGCGACGGTGCAGTCCTCGAGCCGACATCCCACCGCATGCGTGGCCCGGACCCCCCGCGGATCGGCACGGCAGACTGCGGGGAGATCATGCCGTCCGCCGGCACCTCATAATCGGCATCCGAAAAGGTCAGCCCGGAGAACGTCACCCCCACGACCGGACGTCCCCGGGCGACATCCCCCTCGACCCTCACCAGCTCCCGGAGTCGTGGCGCAACGACGGTTGCGCGATTGGGATCAATGCCTTTCGGCGCAAGATAGCTGACCCGGCCCGAGGTGCGATCGAGATACCACTCGCCGGGGACATCGAGGGCCTCCGGGACATTCTCGACCCAGTAGCGGGCGTCCGGCTCATCCATCCAGTACGGACGCGGCCCGCCCGGCAGTTGCGCGACGTGGGCGTTGGTGTCCACCCCACGGATCGGCAGCTGGAGATCGGTCCACTTCATCAGCAAGATCACCCGGGCGTCCGGGAGCTTCGTCCACCGGGGATCGATGTCGCCGGGGCGGAACGGAAGGGTGATCGGGGACTGCTCTCCAAGCCGACCCGTGGCGTGGAAGAATCCCTCGTTCGGGGTTCGTGCCCGCTGGGCCCGGCGGCCGTCGACGAACAGCTGGTGGAAGTACCATCGCCCGGCCGCCACCTCGGGAATCGTCGTCGTCCAGAGTCCGGGCCGGGTCGGGTCCCGCTGCCATCCGCGGAGACGGACTCCGCCCGACAAGACCGCCGAGCCGGGAACCCGGGCCCGCAGCGTCAGACCGGAGTCCTCGGGGGTCAGATGGAGCGGCTCCTCGAGCTCATGCCGGCCGCGTCCAAACTCGAGGATGATCGGTTCGGAAGGCCGGGTCGCCTTCAGGATCCGTGCCGCCCGGAGACCGGCGACTGGAGATCGGAACGGACGCCTCCGGCTGCCATCGCCGTCATCGCGCCCGTCCACCTCGACCTGAATGATCGCAGCATGGAGCGAGAGCACAGGCAGAGGCAGGAGCAGGAGCAACAGGGACCAACGCATGGGGTTCGGACGCCACGGACCCTGGATGGCATTCGAGGGTCCTTGCGGGAATGTGGGACGGTACTGTGGCCCCGGACGACCGTTTTGATGGTGGTCGGATCCGGGAACCGATCGCAGTCTTCCGACGTGCACCCCGTGGCGATCGACATCCTCGACCGAATCCTGCGCGCGATCGCGTTCCTGGGCTGGCACCTTGGAAGGCTACGGGCCCCGCTGGCGCTTCTGGGTCTCTTGAGCCAGCTGCTCATCGAAAGCCGCGCGACCGAACCGGGTCCGAGGACGACGATCGGCAGCGACACCCGGCCCCCGAACATCCTGTTGATCGTGTCCGACGACCACGCCTGGACCGACTACGGCTTCATGGGACATCCGGTCCTGCGGACCCCGCACCTCGACCGTCTGGCTTCCCGGTCCCTCTGCTTCACCCGGGGCTATGTGCCATCGAGCCTGTGCTGTCCCAGTCTGGCCTCGCTGATCACTGGACGCTTTCCCCACGAGCATGGCGTGGTCTGCAACGACCCTCCGCGCCCCACCGGGATGCCGCAGGCCGACTTCCACCGGAGCGAGGCGTTCCGGTCAGGACGCGCCCGCCTGTCCTCATTCCTGGAGCAGGTTCCCACCCTGCCCCGGCTCCTCCAGGACCGCGGCTACCTGAGCTTCCAGAGCGGCAAGTGGTGGCAGAACGACTTCAGGAAGGGCGGGTTCGCCCACGGCATGACCCGCGGGGATCGTCACGGTGACGCGGGGCTGGAGATCGGACGGGTGACGCTGAAGCCCATCGAGGAGTTCGTCACGGCCGCAGAGCAGGCCGGTCGACCCTGGTTGGTGTGGTATGCACCGATGCTCCCGCACGATCCCCACACGCCACCGGACCGATTCCTGGACCGCCATCGCGGCACAAACCCATCCCTGCCCGTGGCGCGGTACCATGCGATGGTCGAGTGGTTCGACGAGACCTGCGGACAGCTGCTCGGGTTCCTCGAGCGACGCGGTTCGGATCGGCGCACGATCGTGGTCTACCTGGCGGACAACGGCTGGATCACCGATCCCCAGACCGGCCGCTACGCACCCCGGTCGAAGCAGAGTCCCTACGACGGCGGGGTCCGGACGCCGATTCTGGTGGGCTGGCCGGGGCACATCGAGCCCCGGCGCGACGACGTCCATCCCGTCTCGAGCCTCGACATCCTGCCAACCGTGCTCCGGCGGGTCGATGCCCCGATCCCGGCGGGGCTGCCCGGACAGGATCTGCTGGACCGTCGGGCGGCGAGTCGACGCCGCGCCGTCTTCGGCGAATGCTTCACGCACGACGCGGTGGATCTCGACCGGCCGGAGTCGGGTCTCCGGTGGCGGTGGATCGTCGACGGTTCCTGGAAGCTGATCGTGCCGGCGCCCTGGAATGAGCCGGGCGGTCGGGTGGAACTCTATCGGGTGGGGAGCGATCCATTGGAACTCGAGGATCTGGCGGACGGGGAACCCCGACGGGTACGGCGCCTCCGCAGGAAGCTCGACGCGGCGTGGAATCCCTCCCCTTGACCGCCCCCGGGGCGGACCATCCGACGGTGGCATCGCGGCTCCGGGCCTGGAGCACGGGGCCGCTCCTGCCGATCGACCTTCAGCCACATGAACTCCATGCTGGCGGCCGAGCCCGGACATCCCATGCCTGCCCTCCTGAAATTCCTCCTGATCGCCCTGTGCGGGCTCGGCCCCATGGTCCTCCCAGGGCGCGGGCGGGCCGCGGAGCGCCCCAACATCGTCTGGATCGTGGCCGACGACCTGTCCCCGGATCTTGGATGCCATGGCAACACCGTGATCCAGACCCCAAACCTGGATCGACTGGCGAGCGAGGGGACCCGGTTCGCCGCGGCTTTCACCACGGCCCCGATCTGCTCCATCAGTCGCTCGGCGCTCATGACGGGGTGCTACCAGACCTCAATCGGCTGCCAGAACCATCGCAGCGGTAGCGCCCGGTTCCCGATCCACCTCACGGGAGGCCGGGTCCCGGTGGCGCGTCTGATCCGTGAGGCCGGCTACCACACCACGAACCTGTCGTTGGACGACTTCCTGAAGCCCGGTGGTCCTGTCGCACTGGCCAAGACCGACTACAACTTCGTCTGGGACCCCGGAGCCACCTATGACACGAACCACTGGACGGGGCGCCGACCCGGCCAGCCCTTCTTCGCGCAGGTGCAGCTTCCCGGGGGAAAGCGTCGGGGCGAGTCCCCGGGCCCACGGTGGCCCGAGGCCGTCATGGCCACGCTGGGGTCCACCACGCCGACCAATGCCTTCACCCTGCCCCCTCCGATCCCGGAGCATCCCGTGCTGCGGGAAGACTGGGCGCAGTATCTCGACACGGTGCGCCAGGTGGACTGGGAGGTGGGCCGCATCGTCGCCCGGCTCCGGGACGCCGGCGAACTCGACCGCACCGCACTCCTCTTCCTCAGCGACCACGGCATCAGCCACATCCGCCACAAGCAGTTCCTCTATGACGGAGGACTCCACATCCCGCTGATCGTGCGGGGCCCGGGATTCGACCGCGGCCGGGTCCGTTCCGACCTGGTCGAGCACATCGACATCGCCCCGACGACCCTGATCCTAGCCGGCCTGCCGGTGCCGGCGTGGATGGAGGCACGGCCGCTGCAGGCCAACGGCCCGGCGCGGGAGTTCGTGTTCGCGGCCCGGGATCGAGCCGACGAGACGGTGGACCGGATCCGCTCGGTCCGGAGCCCCCGCTTCAAGTACATCCGGAACTTCTATCCCTCGCGTCCCCTGCGTCAGCCCAACCGCTACATGGATGACAAGGCGATCGTTCAGGTCCTCCGCCGCCTCCACGCGCAGGGGGCACTCACACCGGAGCAGGCCCAGGTGATGGCACCGGTCCGACCGCGGGAGGAGTTCTACGACCTGGAGTCGGACCCGTCCGAGCTGCGCAACCTCGCGACGGACCCCTGTCACACGGCGGCACTGGACCGGCATCGGGCTGCGCTGGCCGGGTGGAGTTCACGGACCGGGGACCAGGGGCGTGAGCCCGAGCCGGAGGCGGTCTACCTCAGCTACGTGCGGGAGGACCGTCCCGAGGCGGGGGGCGGACGGCTCCGCGGGGACTTCGAGCGCAATGTGGAACTCATGCTCCGCTGGCGGGAGGAGCGGCCGATGGAGCAGTGAGCCGGGGGGGTGTCTGCGGGTTGACCGCGGGCTCACCCCGACCAATGCTCTCCGAGTGCCGACCGGATTCATCAGGGCCTTCGCTACCCTCCTGACGTCCCTGCTCCTGCGGCTGGCGGGGATGGCCTCGATCACCGCGGTGGACTCCTCCCACCTGCCGTCGGACCTCCCCGCCCTCGAGGCCTACATTGCGACCCACCCCACGAACAACCTCGCCCTGATCCGGACCGCCCTTGAATACCACAACCAGGCGGCGTTCGGCGGGAAGGCGGCCAAGAAGCTCATCCAGCAGACCAAGGACTGCCTCGAGAAGGTGCTCGCCGTGGAACCAAGGAACGCCTTCGCCAAGGCGCTTCTGGGGAGCGCCGTGGTGGTCAGCGCCCGGGAACCCTTCTGGCCCGGGGCGAAGATCAAGCGGGTGCGGGACGGGATCGTGATCATGGACGAGGCCATCGCCATGAACCCCGACGACGCCGATGCCCGGTTCACGCGGGCCAGCAACAACCTCTTCCTCCCGGGCTTCTTCGATCGACGGGATGTGGTGGAGGAGGATTTCCAATGGCTCCAGAGCCGGGCCGACCGGGGCGAATTTCCCGTTGCGTTCCGCCAATACGTCTTCCTCTACCACGGCCTCGCCCGCAAGCAGTGGGACGAAAAGGAACGGGCGGAGAGGCTCTGGAAGGCGGGACTCGCCATCGATCCCAAGACCAAGGTCGCAGAAGAGATCCGGAAGGAGCTGGCAGGAAAGACCGCGCTCAGCATCCTCGACAAGGAATGAGCAACACCGCCACGCGCCGACGACGCCCCGAGGTCGAGACCCTGATCTCCGAACGCCGGATCAAGCGCCGCATCGAGGAACTGGCCGGCTTGCTCAACCGCGACTACGCCGGACGCGAGGTCGTCCTGGTGCCCCTCCTCAACGGAGCCATCGTCTTCGTCGCCGACCTCATCCGGCACCTCGACTTCCCCGTGTTCCTCGACTGCATCGGCGTCTCGAGCTACGGGAGCCGCACCGTCCCGGAGGGGCTCGTGTTCACCAAGGAGCTCCGGATCGGCATCCGAAAGCGGGACGTGGTCGTGATCGACGACATCCTCGACACCGGCCGAACCCTCAAGGCCGTCCACCGCCGGCTCCAGGCCCTCAAGCCCGCGAGCCTCCGGACCTGCGTGCTCCTCGACAAGCCGTCCCGCCGACAGGTCCCGTTCGAGGCCGACTACATCGGGTTCACGATCCCCGACCACTTCGTCGTGGGCTACGGCCTGGATTTCGACGAGCGGTACCGGAACCTCCGCTACCTGGGGCGCCTCAACACGGAGACCGGCACCGGCTCCAAGGCATGAGCGGAACCGAGTCCACGCCGACCCTGGAGGTCGTCGTCCACCTCTGGAGCTACTTCAAGGACCTCGCCGGGACCTCCCGGATCACGGTGCAGGTGCCGACGGGATCCTCCCTTGGACGGGTCCTCGACGAGGTCTACCGGCGGCATCCGAAACTGGGGGCGCTCCGTCAGTCGACCCTGCTGGCCGTCGGTGTGGAGTACCAAGGCACCTCGTATGTGCTCCGGCCCGGGGACGAGGTCTCGATGTTTCCCCCGGTGCAAGGCGGCTGAGCCTTTCCCCTTCCCGCCCATCGGGTCCGCGGCCCACCCTCGGCCATGGCCTTGTCTGCTGATCTCCAAACCCGATTGCGTCGGGTCCGGCTGTTCCTGTGCGATGTCGATGGTGTTCTAACCGACGGGACCGTCCTGATGGGCACCGGCGTGGAGAAGAAGGTGTTCGAGATCCGCGACGGGTTCGGCCTGCGCCTCATGCAGAGCGTGGGAATCCGTGTGGGCTGGATCTCCGCCCGCCCCTCGCCCGCGACCACCGAGCGGGCCAACGACCTGAAGATCGACTTCCTGCGGCAGAGCCCTGAGCTGAAGGTCGACAGCATCCAGACGCTGCTCGGCGAGGTCGGACTGGGCTGGGACGACATCGCCTACATGGGCGACGACGTCATCGATGTCGGGGCGCTGCGCCGGGCCGGATTCTCGGCCGTCCCTGCGGATGCCCGACCGGAGGCCAAGGCCGTGGCCCACCACGTCTGTCATGCCGGAGGCGGACGCGGAGCGGTGCGCGAGGCGGTGGAACTCGTCCTCAAGACCCAGGGACTCTGGGAGACCGCGATCGCCCGGTACGCCGCCTGAGCCGATCCCCATGACTCTCGCCGCACTCCAGATGGACATCGCGTGGGAGGACCGCCCCGCGAACCACGACCGGGTCCGCTCCCTCGTCGCCGGACTGCAGGGACTCGGGGGTGGGCTGCTGGTCCTGCCCGAGCTCTTCGCCACCGGGTTCAGCATGGAGACCCAGCGGACCCGGCCGGGGGCGACCTGGGAGGACGCGCTGCTGCTGTCGGACCTCGCCCGGAAGACGGGTGCGCTCGTGATCGGGGGCACCGTCGGGGACCGCGCCGGCCACCTGCACAACGAGGCGCTGGCCGTCGGACCCGCCGGCGAGATCCTGGCCCGCTATGCCAAGATCCACCCCTTCGGCCCCGCCAACGAGGGCGCCGCCTATCGGGCCGGCACCGAGGTCGTGATGGTCGACTGGGCCGGGCACCGGATCTGTCCGCTCATCTGCTATGACCTCCGGTTCCCGGAGGTGTTCCGGCTGGGCCTCGACCGGGGCGCCACCCTGTTCGTCGTGATCGCCTCGTGGCCAGCCCGACGTGCCCAGCACTGGCTTACGCTCCTGCAGGCGCGCGCGATCGAGAACCAGGCGTTCGTCCTGGGCGTGAACCGCTGTGGCACCGACCCGATCGGGGGCTATTCGGGACGATCCTGCCTCGTGAGTCCCCACGGTGTGGTGGTGGCCGATGCCGGGGAGATCCCGGGGATCCTGCGGGCGACGGCCGACCCGGGACTCGTGACCCGATGGCGGACGGAGTTCCCGGTCGCCCGCGATCGGCGCTGGGCCACGCCTCGACTTCACGACGCTTCCGCGTAACGTCGTCCCGTGCGCATGCGTGGGGTGGGCTGGATTGTGGGGATTCTTGTACTGTCCGGGATGGGCCAGGCGGCTGAACCCCTCCAACCCCCGGGGTTCCGACCCACACCCCCTGGAGTCCACGCCCTCGTCGGCGCCCGCGTCTACACCCAGCCCGGCAGCGTCTTCTCGAACGCCACCGTCGTCATCCGGGACGGGCGCATCGCGGCGGTCGGCACCGAGATCACCCCGCCCCCGGACGCCCGGGTGTGGAACCTCGCCGGACAGACCGTCTACGCTGGGTTCATCGATCCCTACCTGAGTCTGTCCAGGACCAACCGACCGGTGACGATCGGCATGGACGAGGACACCTCCGGGACGGGACGCCAGGCCCGGGCGACGGACGGAGGGGGCGGCTACCGGTTCTTTGGAGTGACAGGTCAGGAGGCCGACCCCGGCCAGACCGGACCCGGAGCCAACCTCAACGCCGTGACCCCCGAGCGCCGGACGTCCCAGTCGTGGTCCCCCTCGACCAAGGATCTCGAGGACCTCCGGGAACTCGGTCTCACCGCAGGCAACATCGTCCCGACCCACGGCATCATCCGCGGCCAGAGTGCGGTGGCGACGCTAGGCGAGGATTCGCCCGGGACGTCCCTCCTCAGTCTCGATCCCACCCGCGGGACCGCCCAGCACATCGCCTTCGAGGTCCCCGGTGGCGAGGGGGTGTTCCCGAACTCGCTCATGGGGACGATCGCGGCGATCCGACAGGCCTACTGGGATGCCCGCTGGTGGGGCGAAGCCCAGGCCGCCTTCCTGAAGAATCCCCAGTCGGCAGCCCGTCCTCCGGTCAACCCTGCCCTCGAGGCGCTCCAGCTCTCGCTCGGCTCCCAGCCGATCATGGTCGAACCCGGCGGCGGCCTCATGGCCGAACGGGCCCGTCACCTCGCCCAGGAACTCGGGTGGTCACCGCACCTGATCGTCGTGGCCAGCGGCGGCGAATGGCGGCGGCCCGATCTGATCGAACCCTCCCGGAATGCCTACATCGTGCCGCTCGACTTCCCGGCTCTCCCGAAGTTCCCGAAGGATGAGGGATGGGAGGATGTCGACCTCGACCTCCTGCGCTCCTGGGACTGGGCCCCGGAGAATCCGGCGGTGCTGCGTCGGGCCGGGGCCACGATCGCCCTGACGACCCATGGACTGGGGGATCGCAAGGAGTTCCGGAAGAACCTCATCGCGGCCCTCGACCGCGGGCTGAGTCCGACCGACGCCCTGGCGGCCCTGACGACCATCCCGGCGCAGTTCTGCCAGCTGGGATCCCTTCTCGGAACCCTCGAAGCCGGCAAGATCGCCAACCTCACGGTCTGCGATTCGAAGGGCTACTTCGATCCCGACGGCAAGGTGCTGAGCGTCTGGATCCAGGGTCGCCCCTACGTCGTCACCCCGCCTGAAGACGCCGCCGAAAAAAAGGAGGCGAAGCCGAAGACGGATGCCGCCACCACGAAGGCCCCGACGGAGAAGACCGACGCATCCGGGAAGGAGCAGAAGGACGCCGCCCGGAAGCAGGAGCTCCGGGATCTGGCACGCAAGCGGGTCGCCGAATCGCCGCTGGCCGGGCGCGGCGTCCTCACCAATCCCCCGGCACTCCTCATCCGCGGGGCCACGATCTGGACCTGCGGACCCCAGGGCATTCTGACGAACGCCTCCCTACTCGTCCGGAACGGGCGCATCGAACAGGTGGGCACAGTGGAATCGACCGGTCCCGTTCACGAGATCGACGCCCGCGGACTGCACGTCACTCCCGGCCTCCTCGACGCCCACAGCCACTCGATGATCGTGGGGGGCGTGAACGAGGGGAGCCTGCCGAGCAGCGCGATGGTCCGGATCGGCGACGTGGTGAACTCCGAGACCCCCAACATCCATCAGCAGCTCGCCGGAGGCCTCACCATCGCCAACCTCCTGCATGGCTCTGCCAACCCGATCGGCGGCCAGAACCAGGTCATCAAGCTGCGCTCCGGCGCCTCCCCCGAGGGACTCAAGTTCACCAACGCCCCGGGAGGCATCAAGTTCGCCCTCGGCGAGAACGTCAAACAGGCCAACTGGGGCGACAAGTTCACCACCCGGTTCCCGCAGACCCGCATGGGCGTGCCCACGTTCATCGGCAACCGGTTCACCGCCGCCCAGCAGTACGCCGCCACGTGGAAGGCCTGGCGCGACGGAGGACAGAAGGGTGTCGCACCCCGACGCAACCTCGAGCTGGATGCGATCGTCGAGATCCTCGAGGGCACGCGCCTGATCCACTGCCACAGCTACCGTCAGGACGAGATCCTGGCGTTCCTGCGGCTGATGGAGTCGTTCGGCGTCCGGGTCGCCACCCTCCAGCACATCCTCGAGGGCTACAAGGTGGCCGACGAGATCGCGCGCCACGGTGCCGGGGCCAGCGCCTTCGCCGACTGGTGGGCCTACAAGTACGAGGTGATCGACGCCATCCCGTACGCCGGCGCCCTGATGCAGGACCGCGGGGTGGTGGTGAGCTTCAACTCGGACTCCAGCGACCACGCCCGACGCCTCAACTTCGAGGCCGCCAAGGGGATGAAGTATGGCGGTATGTCGCGCGAGGCCGCCCTGAACCTCGTCACCCTCAACCCCGCCAAACAGCTCCGCGTCGACCGTTGGGTGGGATCCCTCGAACCGGGCAAGGATGCGGACCTCGTGGTCTGGTCGGGCGACCCGCTCGACTCCTCCAGCGTCTGCCTGCAGACGTGGATCGAGGGGCGACAGTACTTCAGCCGTTCCCGGGAGTCTGAACGTGCGGCCGCCCTCCAGCGGGAGCGCGACGGGCTGCTCGCCAAGGCACGGCGGTTGTCCGGCGACGGCGGATCCGATGGAGCCAGCCCCGGTGCCCGGGAGAAGTTCTTCCGCCGCGCCCTCGAGCAGGCCCGACACCTCGGCGTCGAGAACTGCCAGGACTGCCTCCTGCCCCGCAACCCCTGAACCCGACGAGGACCCGACCATGACCGCCCGCCCTACCCTGCCCCTCCTCCCGCTGATCGCCTCGGCCCTCGTCGCCCTGGACGCCCGCGCCGAGACCCTCCTCCTCCAGAACGCCATCCTCCATCCGATCACCGGTCCCGAGATCCCGTCGGGACACCTTCTGGTTCGTGACGGAAGGATCGTCACGGTGGGCACCGGGACATCCACCCCGACTGCTGACACGACAATCGACCTGAAGGGGCACCATGTGTTCCCGGGTCTGATCGCCCCGACCACGGTGCTGGGCCTGCAGGAGATCGACGCGGTGCGGGCGACCCGGGACACCACCGAGAGCGGGGAGTACACGCCCGATGTGTATTCGTGGAAGGCGGTGAATCCCGATTCCGAACTGATCCCGGTGGCCCGGGCCAACGGCTACACCCACGCGCAGCCGATTCCGATCGGGGGGATCGTGGGCGGCCAGTCGGCGGCGATGACCCTGACGGGCTGGACGATCGAAGACATGGCGTTCCGGCAGGACGTCGGTCTGCACGTGAACTGGCCGGGGTTCGGCCTCGACACCACGCCGAAGGAGCGGGCGGCCAACAAGGACTCGTGGAAATCACCGGAGGACCAGATCAAGGCCCGCGAGAAGCGCCTGCGGCAGATCGACGACTTCTTCACCGAGGCGGAGGCCTACGCCAAGGCCAAGGCTGCGAACGGTCCCGGGTTTGCGGTCATCCCAGCCTGGGAGGCGGTCTTGCCGGTGGTGCGGAAGGAGGTGCCCCTCTTCCTGCACGCCAACGAGCAGCGGCAGATTCGCTCGGCCATCGAGTGGGCAGCCCGACGCCAGTACCGGGCGGTCCTCGCGGGTGGACGGGACGCCTGGCGGCTGGCCGACCTCCTCGCGACGCACAAGGTTCCGGTGGTCTATGAGCACGTCTTCACCGAGACCCTGCGGGACACCGAGCCATATGATGTCCACTTCACCGCCCCGTCCGTCCTGGCGAAGGCCGGAGTGGAGGTGTCGTTCAGCGAGGGGACCGACCGGTTCGGGGCGTCGAACGTGCGGAACATCCCCTACGCCGCAGCCCAGGCCCGTGCGTTCGGACTTCCGGTGCTGGAGGCGCATCGCGGTCTGACCCTGTATCCGGCCCGTGTGCTGGGGATCGCCGACCGTGTCGGAACGCTCGAACCCGGGAAGGACGCGACCTTCTTCGTGGTGGATGGCGACATCCTGGACCTCCGGGCGCACGTGGAGCGGATGTGGATCGCCGGCCGCGAGGTGTCGCTCGAGAGCCGCCACACCCGTCTCTACGACCGCTATCGCCAGCGTCCGCGGAAGTGAGTCCGCCGAGGGCCGCTCATCCGCGCCCCAACGCCTTCGCCGCGATGTCGCGTCGGCACTGCATCCCCTCGAATCGGATGGGGTCGACCGCCGCATAGGCCGCGTCCCGGGCGCCCTGGAGGGTCGGCGCCCACGCCGTCACCCCCAGGACCCGTCCGCCGCTCGTCACCACCCGGCCGTCCTTCAAAGCCGTGCCGGCATGGAACACCTTCACGCCCGGCAACGCCGCCGCCCGGTCCAGCCCCTCGATCGGCAGGCCCTTCGGATACGACCCCGGATACCCCGGGCTCGCCGCCACCACACAGACACTCGCATTCGGCGACCACTTCAGGGTCATCCGGTCCAGCGTGCCGTCCACGCTGGCGTTGAGGAGCTCCACGAGGTCGTTCTCGAGCCGGGTCAGGTATACCTGGGTCTCTGGATCCCCAAATCGGGCGTTGAACTCGAGGACCCTGGGGCCCTGTCGGGTCAGCATCACCCCGGGATACAGCAGCCCCCGGAAATCGATCCCCTCGGCTCGGCATCCAGCGAGCCACGGTTCGAGGATCTGGCGTCCGACCGAGGCCAGCTCG
>SXGR01233202.1_pt1 | contig 22245 bp, 14 predicted proteins | sample 3174711 | NCBI WGS metagenome assembly SXGR01 (sample SAMN11356860, study PRJNA531348) | freshwater metagenome | isolation source: freshwater sample F1-60 | place: China: Fuxian Lake, Yuxi | collected 2017-12-25 | reverse complement strand
GCTTCTCGCCGCCAAGGTCGGTGGAGAAGTGGTCGAACGAGTCTTTAAGCAGCCGGCAGTACTTGGCGAATTGATTGCGGGCGTGGTGATCAGTCCTGTGGCCCTGGGCGGATGGGAAGTAGGACCGATAGGCCCGCTAGTAGAAGCCCAAGAAGGAATACTGCCTGTTCGCTCGGAACTGTTTTTTGTCGCTCAGCTGGCCGCTGTAGTCCTTCTATTCGAGGCCGGGCTGCAAACCAACAAGGCGCAGTTCTTCAAATACGTCCGCCCAGCGTCATTCGTCGCATTTGGTGGCGTAGTCGTCCCGTTCATGCTTGGCGTCTTTGCGACGACATGGTTCGGCTTCGCTAGCTTCGACAGCGCGCGCGAGCTTCTCCCGGCATTGTTCGTGGGCGCGGCCATGACCGCAACGTCGGTCGGAATCACAGCAAGAGTTCTCGGCGACATAAAACGTATCAATACACCGGAGGGAGTTACCGTCCTCGGGGCGGCCGTAGTCGACGACGTGATCGGAGTGATGGCCCTGTCTGTAATCGTAGGTATCAGCGATCACGGGACCATCAGTGGTGGTTCGGTCCTCCTGCTCATTTTCAAAGCGGTCGGGTTCTGGCTGGGCCTGACGTTGATAGGCAGCCTGCTCTCGCATCACATATCTCGAGCAGTCTCAGCGTTCCGGAGCGCAGGGGCCCACGTCGCAGTCGCTCTGGCTCTCGCGCTACTCGCAGCAGCAGCGGCCGAGGTCAGTGCGGGACTGGCGATGATCATCGGCTCGTACTCGCTCGGGCTGGCGCTTTCGAACACCGAGCTCAGACAGCGCATCGAGGAGCCGATGAGGCACATCAACTACTTCATTGTCCCCCTGTTCTTCGCCGTGGTCGGGATGCAGGTGGACTTTACAACCTTTGCCAGCAGCGATACTGGTTCCGTCGTGAAGGTCGTGCTGTTCACAGGGGTCATATGTGCGCTTGCCATCGTTGGCAAGGTGTTCGGCGCAGGACTGCCCGCTCTCGCCGTGGGGTTTAACAGGCACGGCGCCACCAGGATTGGATTGGGCATGCTGCCGCGCGGCGAAGTAGGGCTCATAGTTGCCGGAATTGGCCTTGGCGCAGGCGCAGTGACGCAGCAGATTTTTGGGGTCGTCGTCGTGATGACGATAGTTACGACAGTCCTGGCTACACTTCTGATCGGACCGGCCTTCAAACGTTCCGAAAGTGGGCTCAGGTCACACGACGCTCCTGATGGAGACTCTAAACGAGGGCGCGCGAGCCGCTAGGACTCTTGCCGCCTGCGCCGCCGTAATCTCCCGCAGTGGTATATTGCGGACAAGCCCCTGTAGCTCAGCGGATAGAGTACCGGCCTCCGAAGCCGGTGGCGAGAGTTCGAGTCTCTCCGGGGGCGCCATCTCCCCGCTTGTTGCCTCCACTCTGCGGCGTTGACCGAGTTCCGCCGCGGTCTTCGCAGGTGCGACATGGCTGAACGTTTCATCTTAGAACCCGTCAGCCTCGGAGACGCCTACATCGACCGGTTATGCGAACTCGTATCTGAAGTGCGGGCCGGTGATGCACTAGCGCCGGTCACTGTGGTCACACCGTCTTTCGTGAGTAGCTTTTACCTCAGGCGCGTATGTGCTGGGGGCGGCCTGTTCAACGTTGAGTTCATGCGCATTGACGATATGGCCGATCAGCTGGCCGGGCCTGAGTTGGCGGGCCAGCCGCTCTCCAGGCTTGCCGCAGCGCAGATCGTCTCGGCCGCGACACGCGTCCTGCCAGAATCAAGTAGCCTCGCACGAGCAAAAGATCACCCTGCGTTCCACCAGGCTTTGCACCGCACGCTCGATGACCTGCAACTGCTCGGAAAAAGCGGCCTGAGCGCGCTACCTGGCGCCCTAGCCCACGGGCCTGACCTGGCAGCCGTGGCGGCCGATTATTCTCAACGTACAAAGGGCTTCTATGACCGGTCAGATGTCGGCAGGATGGCCGCCGCAAATGTTCGCAGCGGCCTCAGTCCATTCACTCGGTTCGGACAAGTCATCGTCCTGCTCGTCGACCTACCTGCCCCCCAGTATCGTCCGCTCTATCAAGCGATATTCAAAACGGCGGGCGTACTGACGCTTCGTGGCCTGACCGATGAGGCCGTGCCAGACGGCGAACTTGCCGCGTTCGCTGGTTCTTCGGTTGCCCCGCGCATTGAAATCGGCCCGGCAATAGTTGCCAACACCACACTGGTCAGTGCGCCTGATCGCGTAGCAGAAGTACGGTGGGTCATTGGCAACATCGTTCAACAGGCACGAAACGGAGTCAAATTCGGCGAGATGGCCGTTTTCTACTCGGACAGTTCGTATGGGCAGAGGGTCGAAGAGTCGCTTCGCATCGCCGGCTTGCCTAGTTCTGGCAGAGAAGTTCGTCCGCTGGCAGCGTCACCCGCGGGCCGCTTCATCTCCGGTCTGCTCGCGCTGTTAAGCTCCGACTATTCTCGCGACGCCCTAACGGCCTGGCTTACTTCCGCGACAGTCTCTTCGCCGGATAAGCAGCGACCGGTGCCCGGTAGCCGCTGGGACGCCATCTCGAGATCGGCCGGCGTAGTCAAGGGCATAGAAGGCCCCGCAGGCTGGGATCGCCGGCTCTCGCGGTACATAAGGGCAAACTACGCACGCTCGGAAAAGCTCCTCAGCCGTGGAGACGGCGCCGATGATGCGGACGCGCGCCGGGCAAAGGCCAACGCCGAAACCGCCGAGGAACTTCTCGACTTTATTCGACAGCTCAGTGACGCGCTTTCGCAGCCTCTATCGGCGGGCTGGACAGGCCACACCGACTGGCTCGTAGGCGTAATCAAGCGCTTCATGCTTGTTCCTGCCGACGGCGCGGAATCAGGTTTAGGCAGCATCGAGAAACTTCTGGGCCGAATAAGCGAACTAGACGCGCTCGGCACCGTTGGCCCCGTACTCTCGCAGCAGTTCGAACGCGTATTGACTCAGGAACTGGAGAGGCCGCAAGGCCAGACTCATAACCTCGGGCGCGGCGTATTCGTTGGGAGCATGAACGAAGCGACTGGCACATCATTCAGGGTTGTGTACATCCTTGGGATGGTTGAGAGCAGCTTCCCGTCCGGCGACAACCCTGACCCCCTACTACCAGACTCGGCGCGTCAAGTACTGGACCCTGGTGGCGCGTTCCTACCGCGCCGCGAGCAGAGGCGCACACGTCAATTACGTCAGTTCAAGGCAGCATGCGCAGCAGGCCAGCAGCTCTTTCTCGTCAGGCCACGTGCTCAGCCAGGTGCCGCCCGTGAGTCCGGACCGGCGCAGTGGTACATCGAAGTCGCACGAAAGCTCTACGAGAGACCAGGCGGCCAACGGTTATCAGCCAGCAGGCTCGACGAACAGTGTAGGAGTGACGGCTACTCCTGGTTCAGGTGGGTAGGCGGTCAAGACTTATTTCAGCTCGAACGGCACGGTGAGACTCATGAGAGACGCCAGCCACCGGCAGACCTCCACGAGTACGACCTGGATAGCGTCGCCCGCTGGAAGTCGTCTGGTAGGCCGGTTATCGAGCATCCACTGGCGGTGAGCGGCAATGGCCCACTCCGCCGAGGCCTCGTCACTGATGCCTACCGTTCGGGCGAGACCTGGTCAGAGTGGGACGGCAATCTGACAGTTCGGTTCGGGCCAGAAAAACGCGCTTCGACCGCGGCAACAGTCGCCTCCGCAACGAGCTATCAACAGTGGGCGATATGTCCCTTCAGGTATCTCCTGGGCCGTGTCCTCGAGGTAATGCCGACGGAACGCCCTGAAGAACAGCTTGAGCTTGACCAACTACAGAGGGGCACACTGGTCCACGAAGTACTGGATAGACACGTCCGCGCACGCGAGTCCGATGGCCCGACACTCGACCTGGCCGTCGAAGCGGCGCGTTTGGAACGCGCCGCGGCCAGCGCGTTTCAGGAGTCGGAGTCATCTGGGCAGATCGGCAGCCCGGCCCTATGGGAGATCGATAAAAGGCGCTTGCTCCGCCAGCTCAAACGGTGGTTGAGATCGGATCTCAATTTCCGGGCCGAGAACGGCGTGTCGGCCAGTTTGAGCGAAATGGCATTCGGAATGCCGGGATCTGACATTCCGCACGCGATCGTTGATCTGAAGGACGGGACTTACGTCCAATTCAGGGGCAAGATCGACAGACTGGACATTTCTGCCGATGGTAGCCACATGTGGATATTCGACTACAAGTCCGGTTCCACGGATGACTACGCACATCTCAAGAGTGCGCCCAACGGCGTGGATCGTGGCCGACTGCTCCAGCTGCCGATCTACGCAAACGCTGCCCGTAAGGCCACGAAATACGCCGGCATTGCCTCGAGAACCGCGGCCTACTGGTTTGTGCTTAGGCCCGACAGTGAGGAATTCATTCCCAGGCTGGGCGAGTTCAGTGAAGCAGGGTCTGCCGAGTCTCTCAAGGATGCTGTGGCGACAATCAGTCAAGGCATTTCGACCGGCGTGTTCCCCGCTCGTCCGGGTGAACTTAGGTCAGACGGCAAGCGCTCAAGCTATGAGAACTGCAAGTACTGCGAGTTCGACCGCGTCTGCCCGTCTCGACGCGCCCAACTCTGGCAGCGAAAACACACGGCGGCTCCGCTCTCGCGCTACGTCGCCCTCGCCGAGCCACCTGAGACCGAGCCTCCGTCAATATTGATAACGGCGAAAAAGCGATGAACCTGACCACCGCGAATTCGCACGAGGAATCTGCTCGACGCATCGCGACCGAACTCGACACGTCGATGTTCGTCGAGGCAGGCGCCGGCACCGGCAAGACCCGTAACCTCGTCGAGCGGATCGTCGCACTCCTCGCTAGGGGCGCACAGCCTGATCAACTTGTCGTTATCACGTTTACCCGGGCGGCAGCATACGAGTTACGGACTCGCATCCGGGAGCGGCTCGATGAATTGTCCGAGAATCCCGTCGGCCTCAAACCTGGTGAGGCCAGCAAAGTGAATTCCGTGCTTCAGCAGTTCGACCAGGCTTCGATAGAAACAATCGATGCTTTCGCGTTGCGGCTGCTTAGAGAGAGACCGCTCAGTGCTGGCCTGCCACCGATATTCGAGCAGATGGATGAAATAGAGGCCGATCTACGATTCGCCGAGTACTGGACGACCTGGCTCGCCGAGGCTCTTGAAGATGAGTCACTGACGGCCGCCCTCGGTCTGGCAGTGGACCTCGGTCTGTCGTCGCCCATCAGCAAGCTCAAGGACATCGCAGCAGCTTTTCACGACAGGTACGACCAGGTATCGCCGACGAATTTCATTCGCATGCCCCCGCCCCCTCAGATCGCCGCACAGTCGTGGATCGGAAGCGAGGAGCGCCTCCGCTTCCTCCGGACGCACTGCAGGGACGATTCAGACACGCTGGCTCAGAAGCTTGATGATCATATCTTCCCGTACGTCGAACTCCTCAGAGAGAGCATAGGTGATGCGGCCGAGACCAGAGCTTTGCTGCCGTCCGCGCCACGTTTGGCACGCGCAGGGGCCAAACCAAACTGGCAGGATCTGAACGATGGACGCTCTGCCATAGACGAGGCCCGAGACATCCTGCAAGCCCTGATGTCCACGGCCGCCGACGAACTCGAAGCGGAACGTCGCGCCGCGCTCACGCCGCTGCTTCAGGCCCTGGCGGGGTTCGTGAACCACTACGCAGAGCAGCGCCGCTCGGCGGGCACGCTCGAATTCAGAGACCTGCTGGTCCTCGCCTGCGAAATGTTGGGGAGTGATCCGAAGCTGTTGGCTCACTTCCGTGGCCGCCACAGGTATGTCCTGATCGACGAATTCCAGGACACCGATCCACTGCAAGTCAAGCTGGTCAACCTTCTTACGAATGACCGGTTGGACGATGGCGCGCTTTTCGTCGTTGGCGACCCGAAACAGTCGATCTACCGCTTCCGCGGCGCTGACCCCCTGGCGGCCTACTTGATACATCGGCAACTGGACGATCCTGTCCGTCTCACCAGCAACTTCAGGTCGCACCCGTCGGTTATCGACTGGATCAATCAAGTCTTCTCTGCATGGATGGAGGAAACAAAGGGCCCCGATCAACCAGCCTACGTAGGCCTTCACTGCGGCGAACCCGAACGATGGGCCGCGAGCGGCGGCGCGCACGTATTCAAGCTGGGCGATGAACTCGAGGTGAAATCAGTTGACGATACACGCTCGTTGGAGGCCCAAGCGATCGCCGCGCTTGCCCGAGACATAGGCGCAGGTAGGTGGGAGATCAGCAACGGCGGACCGAATGACGGCACGCGCAAATCTAGCTACGGCGACATATGCGTGCTACTTCCGACGCGTACCGGTCTCGACATCCTTGAGCGCGCTCTTGAAGATGCTCATGTTCCGTTCTCGCTCGAAGGCCAGTCACTGGTTCTGTCCACGCAGGAAGTACGTGACCTGCTTAGCTGTCTCGCGGCGATCGACGACCCGACGGACCAGGTCGCAGTAGTCGCCGCACTAAGGTCTCCTGCCTTCGGGTGCAGCGAGGTAGACCTCTACGACTGGCATAGTGCGGGCGGCAATTTCGACTTCATGGATGACCAATCACCCGTTGCCATGCTCGGGTCGAAGGCCGTCGCCGATGCCTTCGACAAGATTCGTGAGTTCAACCAGGCCGCGTTCGGACAACCGCCAACCGAGCTGATCGAACGGTTCATTCGCGACCGTCGCCTGCGCGAAATGGCAATGGACTCCACCCAGGCGACCGACAGGTTCCAGCGTCTGCAGTTCGTCACGGAATCGGCCCGAACGTTGGCGGAGTCCGGACGCACCAGCTTGAGAGACTTCATCAGGTGGGCCGAGGACCGCGCAGAAGGCGGCGAACGCATGGTCGAATCGCCGTTGTCGGCAACTGGCGGTAACTCGGTGCGAGTTATGACCGTCCACGCTGCCAAAGGCCTGGAGTTCTCTGTCGTCATCATGGCCGGGTTGTCCGGCAGCCCGCGTAGCAGGTCGAGTCCAGTGTTGTTTGGTGACGCAGGTCCGGAGAGACACTATGTCGAAGTCAGAGTCGGGCCTGAAGGCGATTCGTTCGAAACTCCGGGATACAAGCGAAGTAACGATCGTGAGAAAGTCGCCGCCAACGCCGAGCGGGTGCGCCTGATGTATGTCGCAGCGACTCGGGCAAAGGACTTCCTGATCGTCAGCGTCTTCCGCAAAACCGGCGATGTTACAAGCACGGCCGCAAAGATCGCCGGTTTTGCGGACGAGAAGCCGGGCCTGTGGGCCAGGTTCGACCTGACCGCGGTCGATCGTAACTTCGCAAGTCACATAAAGTCCACAGGAGTCATATCTCCCTACAACCCGGATATATGGGAGAGAGAGCGCACAAAAGTCTTAGCCGCAGCGCGTTCGACCGGCGTAGTAACTCCGTCCGCGGCGGGCCACTATGCGGAGAGACCGCCCGAATATCCGAATACAAAAGAACCGACCGACACCGCCGAGTCGGAGCCATCACAAAGGGGTCGGGCCGCCAGCGAACTCGGACGTGCCGTCCACGCCGTTTTGCAGGAAGTAGACCTGAACGAATCGTCAAACGTGGCGGCCCTATCGAGACATCATGCAAAGGTACATACAAATGTCGACGCCTTGAGGGTCGAGGCACTTGCCCGAGCGGCGCTTGGCACACCCGTCATGGCACGCGCCCGCGCAGCAGCATCCAGAGGCCGCTGCTGGCGCGAAGTTCCCATCACCGCACCGCTAACTACGGCGGAAACCGGCGCGGGAGACATCTTCTCAAGGGAGGCAGCGCCCCGGACTATCCTCGTCCAGGGCATTATCGACTTAATCTTCGAAGACTCTGACGGCCAGCTTGTAATTGTTGACTACAAGACAGATGAGGCGCGCGAAGGCGCTGGCCTCGCCGAAGCTGCGGCGTCGTATGTGCTACAGCTGGGCGCGTACGCGTATGCGGTCGAACACGTCACCCGCCACAAAGTCGGAGAAGCCCGGCTGATATTCGCCGACCGCGCCGACAAAAATCTCGAAGCAGAATTTTCCGTCACAGACCTTTCGGCCGCAGTTGCGAGCGCATGCAAGGCAATGCTCGCTGGAGAGGGCCGGATTCAGTAACATCCCGATATCGGACAATCACCTACGCAAGCAAGAACTGGGTATCAGAAGGACAAACACCTTGGGACTCCTCGAAGGAAGAAAAGCACTCGTCACAGGCGCACGCAAAGGAATAGGCCGCGGCATAGCGGCAGCGCTGGCCAGAGAAGGCGCTGATGTTGGCATCAACGACATCGTCGACGATGCAGCTACGCGACAGACTGCGAAGATGATCACCGGCTACGGGCGCAAGGCCAGCGTCCACATTGTCGATGTGTCGACCGTCGCGAACATCAATAGGCTTGTCGATGACTTCGTGAAACAACATGGCGGCGTCGACATCCTGATCAACAACGCCATCTTCCCCGACCAGTCGCGCCCGCTCTTCGATACCGATGAGGCCTACTGGGACCGCATGATGGACCTCTCGCTCAAGGGCTACTTTTTCGCGTCACAGGCAGCGGCAAGACACATGGTCAAACAGGGGAGGGGAGGGCGCATCATCAGCCTGTCTAGCGTCCACGCCTACCGCGCCTTCCACAACTGGACCGCCTACGGCGTCGCCAAGGCCGGCCTGAAACGCATGGCAAAAGGCCTCGCCATCGACCTGCGCGGCACAGGCATAACAGCCAACTGCATCGCACCCGGCGCCATCGTCAACACACTTTCCGACGGCACAATCGATCCCGCGCCATACGACCTCAACAAGTTCCCGTGGCTCAAGCAACTGCCGACCACCCGTGGCGGCCTGCCCAGCGACATCGCAGGCGCAGCCGTATTCCTCTGCTCCGAAATGGGCAGCTACGTCAACGGCGAGACCATCCTCGTCGACGGCGGCATGATCAACACCGGCGGGGACATGTAGTCGCGGTATCATCACGATGACCGAGAGTCATTCTTAGCGACCGACCGAAGAGCTTGTCGATTTCACGCTGGAACTTAGACCTGATCTAAGGTGGAGGGCATGATGGACCTGCTCAAAGGCAAGAAGGCGCTCATAACCGGCTCACGCCGGGGCATAGGACGCGAAATCGCGATCGCGTTCGCCGAGAACGGCGCTGATGTCGGCATCAACGATATCGAGCGCGATGCCGAAGCCACAAAGACTTTGGCCGCCGTGAAAAAGCTCGGCCGCAAGGCCACGTGGCACAAGGCCGACATTGGCGACTCCACTCAACGCGAGCGCATGTTCGACGAGTTTCTGGACGCTCACGGCCGTATCGTCATCCTCGTCAACAACGCCGTAAAGTCAATGTGGACCCCCTTCCTGGAACTGGACGAAGACGACTGGGACTTCCAGGTCGGCCACGCGCTCAAGGGTTACGTCTTCTGCTCGAAGCGAGCCGCCAACGAAATGGTCAGGCAGGGCGATGGCGGACGCATCATCTCGATCTCAAGCGTCCACAGCTTCCGCGCCTGGCCGCGCGACACCGTGTACGGCATAGTCAAGGCCGGGCTAAATCGAATGGCCTCCAGCATGGCCGTCGACCTCGGCGGGACCGGCATCACATCGAACTGCATCGCGCCGGGCTACATCGACAGCCGAGTCCTGACCGCGGCCGAAGAGAAGAACCGCGGCGGCAAGGGCTACGCCGACCACGCCATCCCATCGATACCCATGCGGCGCGGCGGAGTCCCGCGCGATATCGCCAACATGGCTCTGTTCCTGGCCTCAGACCTGTCAAGCTACGTCAACGGCGAGACCATCCTCGTCGATGGCGGCCTCCTCGCTGGCGGAACACCTGACTAGCGGCCGTCTCGCCTGATAGGTGCTGGTCGCGGTGATATCCTCCAGTCGCCTTGACCAACCACAACTTATCCCCTATCAAACCACCGCACGGCTTCGACAGCTCCGAATTGGGCTTCGGGCGCGTCTTCGCGCCGCACATGATGTTCATGGAGTGGGAGCAGGGCAGTGGTTGGACTAGCCCACGTATCGAAAAGTACGCGCCTCTCCAACTCGACCCAGCCTCCGCAGTCCTGCACTACGGCCAGGAGCTATTCGAAGGCTTTAAGGCGTTCCGCACGCCCGACTCGCGCATCGTCGCGTTCCGCCCTGAAGCTAATCTCCAACGCATGCGTAACGGCGCCGCTCGGATGGCGATGCCAGAGATCGATACCGAATCGACGCTCTCAGGCATCTTGGACCTGATCAACCTGGACCGCGACTGGGTACCAACTGCGCCTGGAACGTCCCTCTACGTGCGCCCCACGCTGATCGCTTCCGAGGCGTTTCTGGGCGTCCGCGCTGCCACTAAGTTCACCCTCTTCGTAATTTCATCGCCTGTTGGCTCGTTCTATGGGAAAGATTCACATCACCTGCGCATCTGGGTCGAACCGCATCTGACCCGTGCAGCTCCCGGTGGACTCGGCGCGTCCAAGACGAGCGCCAACTACGCCGCTAGCCTGAGTGCATCTGCCGAAGCCAAGAAGCGCGGTTACGCACAGGTGCTGTGGCTCGACGCACGCGAGCACCGCTTCGTCGAGGAAGTCGGTACGATGAACCTCTTCGCACGCATTGGCGATGAGCTCATCACGCCCCCGGCCGGTGACTCCATTCTCGCCGGCATCACTCGCGACTCTGTCCTTACGCTCGCGAAGGACTGGGGGCTAAAAGCGACCATGCGCCCTCTCTCGCTCGACGAACTATTCTCCGCTGGTCGGAAGGGCACGCTCAAGGAGCTCTTCGGCACAGGCACGGCGGCAGTCATAGCCCCTGTCGCCGAACTGGCGTCAGCCACCGAATCTGTCCAAGTCCCGACGCCCAACGAATCGTCCTGGTGCACTCGGTTTCGTGACGAAATCACAGGCATCCAGTACGGGACCCGGCCAGACAGGCACAAATGGCTGACCGCCGTTCCCGTTGAGGCAATTCGCACAGTACGCAGGTAACCTGATTACGCGACATCACAAACTGGAGCAAGAATGCAAATAGGCGTCGTATTCCCGCAGACCGAAATAGGCAACGACCCCGGCGCTCTCAAGGAGTACGCCCAGGCCGTCGAGCGTATGAAGTTCACCCACGTTCTCGCCTACGACCACGTCCTCGGCGCGAACACCGCCAGCCGGCCCGACTGGAAAGGCCCCTACAAGCTCGAAACCCCATTCCACGAGCCGTTCGTACTGTTCTCGTACTTCGCAGCAGTCACAAAGTCGCTCGGCTTCACCACAGGTATCATCATCCTGCCCCAACGCCAGACCGTCCTCGTAGCCAAGCAGGCCGCCAGTCTCGACGTCCTCTCAGGCGGCAGGCTACGCTTCGGCATAGGCATCGGATGGAACGACGTGGAGTATGAAGCGCTTGGCATGAACTTCCACGACCGCGGCAAGCGTTCGGAAGAGCAAATAGACCTGCTGCGTCAGCTTTGGACGAAGCCCGCGGTCACGTTCAAGGGCAGAGACCACACCGTCACAGACGCCGGCATCAACCCAATGCCCGTGCAGAAGCCCATACCGATCTGGTTCGGCGGCGGCAGCGACCAGCCGCGGCTCGGCCTGCCAGCGAACGATGGCGTCATGCGGCGCATAGCTTGCATGGCCGACGGCTGGATGCCGCAGTGGCAACCCGACGACCGCGGCAAGGAGCTCCTCGCAAAAGTCCACGCCTACATGCGCGAATACGGCCGCGACCCGAAAAAGCTCGGCATCGAAGGCCGCGATTCCGCACACAGGTCAGGCGAAGCAAGATGGGCAGAGACCACAAAGTTATGGCGAGATAGCGGCGCATCGCACTTCTCTGTCAACACGATGAGCGACGGCCTGAAGGGCGCTCACGGACACCTGCGTCGGCTCGAAGAGTTCCGCAAAGCCGTACCTGCATAACGGAGAAGAACAAAGATTACGCAGATTGCGCGGATTTCTGGAACGCATAGACCAGCGCGTCCAATTTCAGTAACGGTTAGTACCATACGTCGCAATCTGCGCGATCTTTATTTCACGTTCATGCTTCAGGGATGCACCACAACGAAGATCTACTGCCGCTTCGACTGTCCGCCCGGTCGCCGCATGAAGCAGTCCAACCGCGTCACTTTCGATTCACGGGCCGAAGCCGTCGGCACCGGATATCGCGCCTGCAAGACCTGCAAGCCCGACTCCCCGGCTGACGGCAAACCCTGGAAACCCAAAAGGAAGTAGGCCGGTTCCGAATTCCCCTCTCCCTATCAGGGAGATAGCCTCGTCGAATCCGGTATTCCCTCTCCCAGCGGGAGAGGGGTAGGGTGAGGGAGAAGCTTCGCCTTGTTTCAGCCGTAAGTATGCCGACCCAAATCCTGATCTGCGAAATCTGCGTAACCTTTGTTCCCCGGACCACCTAATGAGATTCGAACGCGTCAGAGAACGTCTCGTCTACGAAACCTCCTGGGTACAGGTCTTCGACGATGACATCCTGCACCCCGACGGCCGTCCCGGCACATACACTCGCATCGTCCCGAACGGCGTCCCCGGCGGCGCACACGTCATCCCACGCCTCCCCGACGGCCGCGTCCTGCTTATCAAGGCCAACCGATACCCCGTCGGTGCCGACGTCTGGGAGTTCCCGCGCGGTAGTCCGGGCAAGGGTGAGTCGCCTGAGTCCGCAGCGCGCCGCGAGCTGTTCGAAGAAGCAGGCCTCGAAGCAGAGCGACTCATATTCGTCGGCCACTGCTACCCCGACACCGGCATCCTGGCCACGAAGCAATCGATCTTCCTCGCCGAACTCGCAGCCGACCAGGAGGGCAGGGTCGTACTTGACGCGGGCGAAGCCGTCCTCGACCACCGCTGGCTCCTTCCTGAGCAGATCGGTGACATCATTCGTGCTGGCGACATCGTGGACGGCACCGTCCTCGCCGACCTCATGCTGCTGAAGTTGATGACAACGGAAGGGAGCCGCGCCCGTAGATCCCCTCTCCCGCCGGGAGAGGGCGAGGGGTTTCATTGAACGACATTTACGCATATATAGAAAAGCACCTCGACGAAAGCATCGAGCTTCTCTTCGAACTCGTCCGACAGCCGAGCGTGTCCGCGCAGGGCCTCGGCTTCGACAAAGCGCCCGGTCTCGTCAAGCGCCTGCTCGAATCCGTTGGCCTCACCGCCGAGGTCGTCCCTGTCCCCAACAACGGCCACCCCAGCGTCTACGGCTGGGCCGCGGCTGGTAGTCGCAGCGCTTCTCTCTCACCCAAGCCCTCTCCCGCTGGGAGAGGGGCCAACGCGCCCAGAGGACAAGCGCGGCTGGACCCTACAAAGCCCACGCTCCTGTTCTACACCCACTACGACGTCCAGCCGCCCGATCCTCTCGAACTCTGGGACTCGCCGCCCTTCGAGCCCACGCGCAAAGGCGACCGCGTCTATGGCCGCGGCATATCCGACGACAAGGGCAACATCGCCGCACGCCTCGCGGCCATCCGCGCCTTCATGGAGGTCCGCGGCGGCCTGCCGTGCAACATCAAGTTCTTCGTCGAGGGCGAAGAGGAGAGCGGCTCGGTCAACCTGCCCGCGCTTATCGCACAGCGTGGCGACGACTTCCGGGCCGACGCCTGCATCTGGGAGGGCGGTGGACGCAACCTGTCGGGCGACCCCTTCATGTACCTGGGCCTCAAAGGCGTGCTCACCGTCAAGTTCAGCGTCCGGAAACTCTCAGGCGACGCCCACTCGTCGTACGGCACTATCCTGCCGTCGGCCCCGTGGCGGCTCATCTACGCCCTTGCGACTCTCCGCGATGCAACTGGCCGCGTACTCATCCCAGGATTCTACGATGCCGTCCGCGGCGCAACACGGGCCGAAGACGAGGCAATCTCGAAGCTGCCCGACGAAACAGCGGAGTGGAAGTCGACCTTCGGCACAGACGAGCTACTTGGCGGACTCGAGGGCCTGCCTCTACGTCGCCGCCACCTGTTCGAGCCCACCGCCACGATCAACGGCTTCATGTCTGGCTACAACGGCCCCGGTATGAAGACGGTGCTGCCCGCAGAGGCGACCGCGCGCATGGACTTCCGCCTCGTGCCCGATATGCGCCCCGAGGACATCTTCCGAAAGCTGCGCGCCCATCTGGACAAGCACGGCTACACGGACATCGAAACCGAGCTTATGGCGGGCGTCAACCCGGCACGCACGCCCATAGACTCGCCGTGGGTCAGGCTGGTCGCCGAGACCGCCGAGGAGATCTATGGCCGCAAGCCCGTGATCGCGCCGACTATGGCGGGCACCGGGCCCATGTACGACTTCGGCGTAACGCTCGGCATGCCCATCGCCACGTCGGGTGTCGACCACCCGTCGCACAAGATCCACGCGCCGAACGAGAACATCACAGTCGAGGACTTCCGCTACGGAGCGAAGCACGCAGCGTTGATCATCGAACGCTTCGCCGACCGCTGGCCCGCGACTGCGACATCTACAGCGGCCCGACCGGCGAAACCGGATGCATCCGTGGCTCCGACATCCAAGTCGTCAACCGCGTCCTCTACGAAGAAACCAGGACTGCGCTCCAAAATGCCCGGCGAACTCGGCAGTGCATACTAGACGACTCCGCGGAGGCCCCTCTCCCAGCGGGAGAGGATTCAGGTGAGGGAGAAGTCTTGGCGATACCCTGAGCATCCTGAGCCTGTCGAAGGACGCTCGATCCTGCCATTTGACTTGCAGGTATAATGAGCGGCTGGTTTTCCCGGCAGAAGTTCGGATCACACATGCCAGTCCTGCAACCCACGCCCGACCACGTCCTCAGCCAACAGATCGTCCGCGCCCTGCACCTCATCAACTCCGCCGCAGTCGTGGACACCCTGGCGCGCAACGGCTACGACCCCCGTTACACCTACATGTCCAACATCAAGAACCTGACCCCCGGCCAGCGGCTGGTCGCCCGCGCCATCACAGTCAGGTTTGTGCCAGCTCGCCCCGACGCGGTCGCCGACAAAGAACCCGGCGAACGCTCGCCTGAGTATGCCGCGTTCGAGATGGCCGGCCCCGGCGACGTGATCGTCATGGAGTCCATGGGTTCGAAGCTCATGTCCGTGGGCGGCGACATCAAGTTCCTGCGCCTCAAGCAGCGGCAGGTCAGCGGCCTCGTATGTGACGGCGGCATTCGGGACATGCATGTGGTCAAGGACTATGGCCCAAAGATGTTCGGGCTGGACAAAACGTCTAGCCTGGGCACTCGCATCGGCTTTCCGTACGAGACCAACGGCACAGTGACCGTGGACGGTATCCTCGTGCGGCCCGGCGATTACATACACGCGGACGACGATGGCGTGGTCGTGATACCGCGGGGGGTCGCGTTGGACATCGCGCAAAAGGCTATCGAGTACGACGACCTTGAAGAGTGGATACGCCGAAAGCTCGATGGCGAGGGCCTATCGCCCGGCAAATACTACCCGCCCGACGACGAGACGTTCCGCGCTTACCGCGAGTGGAAGTCGAAGCAGAGCGTCAAGCCATCACACACGGACAGCGCCAAAACGTCCGCCGCCCATGCGCCCGCACACAACGGCAAAGCCAAGCCCCACTAAACGTAGTCGCGCCCGCCTGCGCCAACAGGCCCTGCCACGCCACTTACAGTGTGCTGGTCGGGCCGCAACGAGCCGGTTGACTAACCGCGGGCTAAATTCACCTGTTCGCTATTTGGAGATACCTCCACCGTCTGATAGGTTGCGTGCCTGCCGGGCAGTACGGGACGCTGAGACGCTATCTGCCCCGTGACTCCAGCGCGAAGACCTTATGCGGCCGAAGTAACGGAGGCTGCCTGACATGTCTATCTCATCCGGTCTAGCTTCAGTTCACCTCCACGCAAGGCCCGGTCCTCGGCAATTTCTCCGTACCAATCGGTCGTTCAATAGAACCGCACTGGCAATAGGCGTCGCGATGCTTCTTGCCGTCGGGCTCGCGCTAGCTGATCGTCCGTCGAACCCAAGCGGGCCGGTCCGCGCTGACGATGCCGTAGCGACCCACACAGACGAAGCGGTAGCCCTTGACCTCGCGCCGGCAAAGGACGCCCTACCGAGGCTGGACGGCATCCTGAACGGGATCGTCGCCCAGCTCGGCGATCGCTCCCCAAGTTCCGGTTCAGCAGCAGAATCCAATCGGTCGGCCGCGGCCATCGCGCCCGTTGCCGAAGGCGAACGTGTGGCCGTCTCGATTGCCACGCTTGACGATAATCCCGAAGTGTCTGCGCACATAGCCAGCCTTGGCGGCACGGTTGCGAATACAGGCCCTGGCTACATCGAAGCGTATGTGCCGGTAGGAGCGCTTGCATCGCTATCCGACCTATCTGCGATCGGTTCCGTCCGTGCCATCCTGCCTCCGCGGCCGTTGGTCACGAGCCAGGGCGCCGCAGTGCACGGCTCTCCGGCCTGGAACGCGGCAGGGTTCACAGGCGCCGGAGTAAAGGTCGGCATCATCGACGTCGGGTTCATCGGATACAGCAGTCTGATCGGAAGCGAGCTTACTGCGCCAGCCGCGGTACGCTGCTACACCGCGATAGGAGTCTTCACCGCGGCCATCTCCGACTGTGAAAGTGGTTTCGTCCATGGGACCGCAGTAACAGAAGCCGTCGTAGACGTCTCTCCGGGAGTCACCCTCTATATCGCGAACCCGATGTCACGCGCCGACCTGATGGCGACTACTACCTGGATGGCCTCCGAAGGCGTCCAGGTCATTAATCAATCCGTGAGCTGGAGTTGGGAAGGCCCAGGAGACGGCACGACTCCCTACTCCAACGCTGCGCTCGCAGCAGTGGCAATCGCCGAGACAAACGGCATCCTGTGGGTAAACGCAGCGGGCAACGCCAACGGCGAAACCTATTCAGCGCCATTTAGCAGCCCTGACGGCGACCTCTATCACAACTTCAGCGCCCTTGACGAAGGGAATACCATGGCCCTGACTGCAGGCCAGCAAATCTTCGTTCAAATGAGGTGGGAAGGCGCATGGGGTGGAGCAGCGACAGACTTAGGCCTCTATCTAGTCGACTCACAAACGAGTCTGATCGTCGCTGGGAGCCAGGGGATTCAGGATGGTAGTGCGACGTCCGTGCCTTTTGAGGCGTTTGCATATACGGTCCCGGCTACCCAGAACTACCACTTGCTGGTGTACCTGTGGGCGGGCGCAGCGCCCGCCTGGCTAGACATGCAAGACTTCTATGGGGAGCCGCTCGAATGGCCGACGCCCTCACACTCGATCTCAAACCCCGCTGAAAGTGCCAGCCCGTCTCTCCTAGCAGTCGGCGCCGTCCCTCACTCTAGTACTGCGACAATCGAATCTTTCAGTTCGCTTGGCCCTACTCGTGACGGGCGGATCAAGCCCGACATCACGGGCGCCAACCGCGGCGACTCTGCAACATACGGACCGGGAGCCTTCGGTGGCACAAGTCAGGCTTCGCCCCACGTTGCCGGGCTCGCAGCTCTTGCCATGGACCGGTACCCGAGCCTGGACGCGGCAGAAGTCGCCGATTTCCTGAAGGACAACGCACTGGAGCGCGGCGCGGCAGGCCCCGACAACACGTTCGGCGCAGGCTTCGCGTTCCTTCCCGCTCCGCTGACCGTCACCGTCAATCAGGCCGCTGGCCAGTCCGATCCGACAGGCGCATCGCCGATCAACTTCACCGTGGTCTTTAGCGAAGATGTCACCGGATTCGCAAGTGACGATGTCGTAATTGCCGGATCGGCCGGCGCTACGACAACGTCGGTCACTGGCGGGCCAGGCGCCTACAACGTAGCGATCTCAGGCATGACATCCAACGGCACCGTCATTGCTTCAGTTCCAGCGAGGTCGGCTCTCAACGCTGGAGGCGAGCCCAACCTGGCATCGACCAGCACAGACAACACCGTGACTTACACAGGTTTCCTTTGCGCCGGCATAGTCGCGACTATGGTCGGCACGTCCGGCCCCGACACCATCAACGGCACACCAGGCAACGATGTAATTGCGGCGCTCGGCGGCAACGACACCGTGCACGGTCTCGGTGGCAACGACACGATCTGCGGAGATGATGGCGCCGACAAGTTATTCGGTGATGATGGGCGCGACAAGCTGTACGGCGGTGCCGGTGGCGACACGATCGACGGCGGTGTAGGCGACGACCGACTGTTCGGAAACATTGGCGCTGACAAGCTGTCCGGGGCAGGCGGGAACGACATACTCAACGGCAACGAAGGTACGGATACGCTGGAAGGCGGGACCGGCAACGATGCGCTAGATGGCGGGCCCGCCAACGACGTGCTCGTTGGAGGTTCAGGCGACGACGGCATGACGTGTGGCACAGGCACCGACACCGCAAACGGCGGTCTCGGGACCGACACTGCGGCAGCGTCGTGCGAAACCGTCACTGGCGTCCCGTAGCTAAGTACGCTTGGCTACAGATCCACGTCCACGGCGAGCCCATCGTACGCAAGCTGGATGTTCAGCCCCTCGGACTCCTTGAGCCGCGACAGCCACTCGTTCGTCCGCTCATGCACCAGTTCATGGCACATGCCAGTCAACAGCGTCCGCGCCGGGCGTAAGCGCTGCGCCTCATCTATAGCCTGCTCAATAGTGAAATGCGAGCCGTGCGTCCGGCGCGGTCGCAGAGCATCGACTATCAACAGCTCGCACCCCGTCATTAGCGGCCGCGTAGCCTCCGGGATCTCACTCACGTCTGGCACGTAGCAGACGCGACCGAATCTGTACCCGTTGGCACTGTGAGGCTTGCCGTGCCAGACGGGGAGGGGAGTGATCCTTAGCCCTTCGACATCAAACGGCTCTGGCCCGGTCTCTATGAACTTCAGCCTGGCGACCGTGCCCGCCGTATCGGCATTACGTTTGCCAAACAGGTAAAAGTGCGTCTGCGACAGGATGTCTAGGTCCTCTCGTCTGTAGTAGATCGGGATTGACTGCTGCGCGTTGTTGTTCGTCCAGTCGCGCAGGTCGTCCATTCCGCCAGCAGCGTCTGCGTGCGCGTGGGTCAGGACGACCGCGTCGAGCGATCGCACTTCGTAGCGCGGGAAGATGTCGATCGCCGACTGATAAAAGAACTTGCCCGCATCGATAAGCACGTTGCGGACTATGGCGCCACTCTGCGCCGCGGCACCCGGGTGCGGGAGTTGAACGAGGAGCGAGGTGTTACGGCGTCGGTCCTTCGACCCCGGCTCTGTGGCCGACAGGCAACCCTCGCATGTCGGGTGCTCTTTCGCTATGCAAGTGACCCTCGGCACTCCTTCAGACGTGCCGGAGCCGACGAATACGATCCGAGCGTGTGCCAACGTGTCCGTGCGTCCTTCTCGAACAATGGCGACGCGGTCTCCCGCATGCCCTACACTTGCCCAACGTCACTCTACCCGAGCCTACCCTAACCCGGAGCCAGCCACATGCCAAAGACCGGCAACCTCAAGAAGCGCCTGCAAAACGGCGAAACCGTCATCGGCCCGTTCGTCATCATCCCGTCGCCCGCACTTGTCGACAGTCTCGGCTACTCTGGCATGGACTTCTGCATCCTCGACACCGAGCACGGCCCTCTCTCGATGGAGACCTGCGTCGACCTGGTTATCGCCGCACAGGGCAGTGGCGTCGCCCCAATCATCCGGGTCGGCGCCAATGACGAGCGCCTGATCCTCCGCGCCCTCGATATCGGGTCCGAGGGAGTCCAGGTGCCTCAGATCAACGTGAAGGCAGATGGCGAGCGCGTAGTCCACTCTGCCAAGTACGCGCCGCTGGGCGAGCGCGGCCTGTCCGTATTCACGCGCGCAGGCAACTACTACAAAGACGGCGGCTCGGTGGGCGGCAAGATCCACACCGACCGCGCCAACGACGATACGACCGTGATCGTCCACATCGAAGGCAAGCGCGGACTCGACAACCTCGATGAGATCATGACCGTCAAGGGCATTGACGTTCTCTTCCTGGGCCCGTACGACATTTCACAGTCACTCGGGGTCCCGGGTCAGGTGCGGAGCAAGAAGGTCGAGACTGCGCTACGTGCCGCCGCGGACAAGGCCCGAAAGGGCGGCAGGGCAGTGGGCTCGTACGCGCGCGACACAGAGATGGGCAAGTGGCTGCTCGACATGGGCGTGCAGTACCTGTCGATAAACGTCGATGCCACGATCTACATGCAGGCCTGTGAGGCCATCGTCAAAGACCTGAAGAAGTAAGCGCGAGCCCTACGCCCTTGGGGTATGACTCGATTGCGAGTTCACACGCGTTTGCGGGATTCACGCGGGGGCTACAATGCCCACGGAGACAACCTTCGGACCGTAAGCCACGAGGTCGCGCAACCGCCGCGGTCGACACTTCACTTAGGACGCACCCGGCATCCCGGAACGTGCGGCTGATATCACGGAGAAATTTCGATGAAGGTCACGATCAGCGTTATCAAGGCAGACGTCGGGTCCGTGGGCGGGCACACGATGCCATCAGCTGCTATGTACGCGAAGGCCAAGGCGCTCGTCGCTGAGCAGGTAAAGGGCGGCATGCTCATAGACGGCATGGTCACCTATACCGGCGACGACCTGGCGCTGATCATGTCGCACACGCACGGCACCGGCGCAGCGCGCGTCCATGAATTCGCCTGGAGCACGTTCAAGTCCGCGACAGCCATCGCGCAACAGGAAGGCAACTACGGCGCTGGCCAGGACCTGCTCGTCGACGCCCCCTCCGGCAACGTCCGAGGCGCCGGCCCGGCAGTCGCCGAAATCGCATTCGAACTGATGCCAAAACACCGGCCTGCCGAGGCGTTCATGGTCTTCGCTGGCGACAAGTGCGCCCCGGGCATGTACAACCTGCCGTTCTATCTCACACTGTCCGACCCCATGCACAACGGTGGCCTGCTCCTCAGCCCGGTGCTCCACAAGGGCTTCACCGTAACCGTCATCGACATGGACCACACCGGCAAGGAGAGCGACCGCGTCATCAAGCTCAATCTCCCGGAGCAGGTCTGGGATCTCGCGGCCCTGCTTCGTGACGAGGACCGGTTTGCGATAGAGGCAGTCCACTCTCGCGTCTACCCCGACGAACAGTTCGTTTCAGTCGCGGCCACACGCTTGCACAACGTCGCCGGCAAGTACACCGGCAAGGACGACCCCGTAGCGATATTCCGAGTGCAGTCGATCTTCCCTGCGCCCGAGGAAGTCGTCGAGCCGTTCGCACAGGTCCAGCAGATCGTCACTGGCGACTGCCGCGGCTCGCACAATATGCCCATCATGCCGGTCGGCATGAACACGCCCGTGATCGGCCCGTACTGCCTGCCGATCGTATCGGCCCTCGGCTTCTCTATGGACAAGAGCGGCAAGTTCTCACACAACGTCGTCGACTTCTTCGGCGGCAATGCGTGGGACTTCGTGCGGCTCAAGGTCCAGGAGAAGGCCATCGAGTTCCGCAGACAGGGCTTCTTCGGTGTCACGATGGCAGCCAAGAGCGAACTGGCCTACACCGGAATCATGGACACGCTCAAGTCGCTCGACACGAAGTTCGAGATGCGCGTCGACCCCGCGGCGAAGGCCCGGGCCGTCAGCAAGGACGCCAAGGACCCTGACTAGGGTCGGCCTGCAATCGATAAGAGGTAAGAAGCCCCGAGAAATCGGGGCTTCTTGCTTTTGACAACGGCAACGTATTGGGGATATAGGGGCAGCAGGTCCATACTTGCCTGAGCGTTGCGTTCGGGGATGCTGAGTTTCACAGTGCCATACTCGCCGTCGTATCCCGGGTCGATCTCAACTTTGCCTTCGCGTACGGCGACAACCGCCTGCGCGGCCCGCTCGCCGGCGACTCGGCCAATTTCGTCGGCCGTTGATGTAGTCAAGACCGTCAACTCGCCGCCCAGTGCAGCCACGAGAGCATCGTAGACCCTGCCGACTTTCGCCGTCGCCGGTCCGGCACCCACAGCCTGCGACAACACCTCGCGTAGTGGGACGGTGTACCTGTATGGAGGACGGCCCGCTGGCCCGTGTACATAGCTGCCTGCGTCTGGCGCCCGGGTGATTGACTCAGGCCGCAACGCGAGGGCGTCTATCCGGTTCAGCACGCCGAGTGTCAGCATCCGTTTGCACTTCGGGCAGCGTCCGCCGAGCCTGGCGCTCTCCTCAGGGCGCAGCCTTACTCCGCACATCCGATGCCCGTCCAAGTGGTACTTGCCGTGTTCAGGGTGGAACTCGATGGTCTCTACGATGCCACCGTGCTTGATCGCCGACACTATGGATGAAAAGTCGGAGCTAGACTCCAATACTGTTGTTTCTCGTC